>Ga0070729_10005950_pt1 | contig 12300 bp, 9 predicted proteins | sample tdDd472_FD_66725 | JGI IMG/M metagenome (GOLD analysis project Ga0070729, IMG submission 66725) | Marine sediment microbial communities from the Atlantic coast under amendment with organic carbon and nitrate - tdDd47.2 | ecosystem: Environmental > Aquatic > Marine > Coastal > Sediment | place...
TCTACGCAGTTCGTACCATGCCCAAGCTTGGTTTATTGTGATAATCACCCTATGTCTACATATAGACTCGCATATTTCACCAATTTGATGTGAAAGATCACATGATTATCGGGATTTTACTTGATCTTAGGGATGCCCACCCGATACCCTGCGACGTGGGCACAGACGAATGATGACAGATCGCTTGGGACTCGTCTCTGAATGAAATTTATTATTGGTTTTGTGGTTGTTACTGCTTGTGTGCTCGGCGGCTACGTGCTGGCCGATGGACACCTTGAAATTCTATGGCAGCCGCTTGAGTTTCTCATTATTTTCGGCGCGGGTATTGGCGCATTCATCATTTCCAACCCAAGCTCCGTCATCAAAGGGGTTCTGGGCAGTCTAAGCAAGCTGATCAAGGGTGCAAAATACAACAAGGACAGTTATCTGGAATTGCTCAGCGTGCAGTATGTGATTTTCAAACTGGCCAAAAGCAAAGGTGATCTGGCGCTGGAAAGCCACATCGAAAATCCGCACGAAAGCGACCTTTTCAACCAATATCCGGGCTTTGCGCACGATCATCATGCGCTTGAATTCATGTGCGATTACCTGCGCATGTTGACGTTGGGCACGTCGAATCCGCATGAAGTCGAAAACATCATGGATATCGAACTGGAAAGCCACCACGAAGCCGACCACGCCGTGCACACCGCCATGAATTCACTTGCCGACGGCCTGCCCGCTTTGGGGATTGTGGCCGCCGTGTTGGGCATCATTCACACCATGGGGTCCATCACCGAACCGCCGGAAGTTCTCGGCCATCTGATCGGTGCTGCACTTGTGGGAACGTTCAGCGGTATTTTGTTTTCATATGGTTTTGTCGGCCCCATGGCGGCGGCTATGGGGGCGGCTATGGATGAAGAATCGAGTTATTTCACCTGTATCAAGGCGGGCATTATTGCCCATATGCAAGGGTATGCCCCACAGGTTTCGGTTGAATTTTCGCGCAAAACTATCCCTGCGCACCTGCGCCCCACCTTCAAAGATCTTGAAGATTCTCTGCAAGATGCCGCGCCGCCTGCGTAATCGTTTTGCCGTTTCCACAATCTGAGCCGTCAGGTGCCCATGGACCAACAACCGATCATCATCAAGAAGATCAAAAAAGGCGGTGGTGGCCACCATGGCGGCGCGTGGAAAATCGCCTATGCCGACTTCGTTACCGCCATGATGGCGTTTTTCTTGCTGTTGTGGTTGTTGAGTGCCGCATCCCAGGAACAACTGGAAGGCATCGCAGACTATTTTGCGCCGACGGTGACATCCACATCGCAAAGCGGGTCCGGCCAAATATTGGGTGGCACCACGGTGGCGGTCGACGGTGCATTGGAAGACACGGTCAGCCGCCCCACCGTCACCATGGACCTGCCCCCACCCAAGGCAGGGTCCGGCGGTGAAGCGATGCAGGATGAACCGGTCGAGGCAGAGGTTGACGCTGAAGAAACCAAGGCCAAAGCCGAACAAGAGCAGTTTGATCAAGCCGAACAAGAGCTGAAAGAAGCGCTGGAAACCTTGCCAGAGTTTCAACAAATGGCGCAAAGCCTGATGGTTGACAACACGGTTGAAGGATTGCGCATTCAAATCGTCGATCAAGATGGCCTGGCGATGTTCCCATCCGGCAGTGCAGCCATGTACGAACACACGGAACGGGTATTGGGATTGGTGACGCAAATTATCAACAAAATGCCCCAAAACATCGCCATTAGTGGCCATACCGATGCCGTGCCTTTTGGTGGAAATGACCAAAGTTACACAAACTGGGAATTGTCATCGGATCGCGCCAATTCCGCCCGCCGTACGCTGTTGAATTTGGGGGTGCCGGCAACGCGTATGTCACGTGTGGTCGGCAAAGCTGCGATGGAACCCCTGCTGCCCGATGACCCCACCAACGCCAGAAACCGTCGCTTGTCCATCGTCTTGATGCGCGGCACCGGGGAAGCCCCGGTGGAAGAACCAGCCGGGCCACCACCAAGTATCATCAACGGGTCAGACAGATAGGACCAGCCTAAACAGAAATCTTTTCAAATCAAACAACTTTGAACGTTCAAACATTGCCGCACGCCCATTTGTTTGGTTTCATAGTGTGAAACAAATTATGGATCGGCGAAATGCGCCATGGACCAACCACAAACACCCACTTCTTTTTCACCACGACGCCTTTGCCGTGTCCGTACCTCAGTGGGCGCGTGGAACGACGCTTGGTGACAGAACTGCTGGGACCGAACGCAGGGCAGTTGAACGATAAACTGTCCCTGGCGGGGTTTCGCCGCAGTCACACCATTGCTTACGCCCCCGTGTGCGACGGCTGTTCGGCGTGCTTATCAGTGCGTGTGCCGGTGAAGGATTTTAAACCCAACCGCACGCAACGGCGCATCGTCAACCGCAATGCCGACCTTCAAGTTGAAGAACGTGCCCCCATCGCCACCCGTGAACAATTCGATTTGTTCAAAGCCTATATCCATGCTCGTCACGCGGATGGGGACATGGCGTTGATGGGCCAATCCGATTACCGCGCCTTGATCGAAGAAACACCGGTCCAAACCAGCTTGATCGAATTTCGCGACACCGACGGCCATATGCTGGCCAGCTGCCTGACCGACCGACTGGGCGATGGTGCCAGTGCGGTGTACAGCTTTTTCGACCCCACCGACACGCGGCGCAGTCTCGGTACTTATGTGGTGCTATGGTTGATTGAAAGAGCGCGCGAACTGGGTTTGGATTATGTGTACCTCGGCTATTGGGTACAAGGCAGCCACAAGATGGATTACAAGCGCAATTTTCGTCCTTTGGAAGCCTACACCCCCGATGGTTGGTTGCGTATGGCCCCCCCATCACCGCGCGCAAAAGACCCAGCTTGACACGTCTGCGCACAAGAAAGATGCAATTGCAACAAATGTTCAATAATCCATTGCGAAGCCGACACTTTTCACGATAGTCTTCTGCCCGTGACCTCCCTATCGTGGGGGGGAGCCATATTCAAGCCGCGCCGCTATATGAGCGCTGCTGAACTTATATCTGGGAGGATATTTAACCATGAAACGTCGTGATTTTGTTAAAGGCGCAGCGCTGGCTGCGGGCGCGGTTGCGCTGGCCGCGTGTGGCAAAGAAGAAGAGGCCGCCGCCCCCAAAAAAGAAATGACGCCTGCCGCCCCAATGGTGAACAAAGAACGCATTGAGCTGGTGATGGTTTCCACATGGGGGCGCGATTTTCCAGGTCTGGGCACCGGTGCTCAACGCCTTGCCGAACGCATCACAAACATGACCGATGGGCGCATTCAAGTTCAGTATTACGCCGCCAAAGAACGCGTCGGCGCGTTTGATTCGTTTGACGAAGTGGCCTCGGGCAATGCCCAGGCGTATCACGGTGCCGATTATTACTGGAAGGGTAAACACCCCGGCTGGGCGTACTTTACCGCCGTGCCTTTTGGTCTGACGTACACCGAAATGAACGCTTGGCTTCGCTTTGGCGGTGGTCAGCAATTGTGGGATGAACTGGCCGATGGCTTTGGTTTGAAATCTATGCCGGCGGGCAACACCGGGGTTCAAATGGGGGGCTGGTTTAACAAAGAAATCAACACCGCAGACGACCTCAAAGGCCTTAAAATGCGCATTCCGGGTTTGGGCGGTGATGTGATGTCCAAATTGGGCGCTTCTCCCGTGTCGCTGCCGGGTGGGCAAATTTATGAAAACCTTGTGTCCGGATCAATTGACGCGACGGAATGGGTGGGGCCGTGGAACGACCACGCCATGAAATTCTATGAAGCCGCCAAATATTATTACTATCCCGGCATGCACGAACCGGGTTCGACCCTGGCAATGGGGGTGAACGCATCGTGGTGGGGCAAACTGTCCAAAAGCGATCAACTCACCATCGAGGCCGCCGCCTCAATGGAAAACGACGTGATGATGTCGGAATATAACGCCAAAAACGGTGAGTTTCTTGCCGACCTGGTCACCAATCAAGGCGTCAAATTGCGCAAGTTCAGCGACGAAGTTTACGACAGCTTTGGCGAAGCATCGGAAGAAGTCTTTGCCGGTGTTGTCGAACATAGTGACTTGGCAAAACGGATTCACACCAGTTTTGCCCAAGCCCGCAAAGATTTGGGCGCTTGGTCGAAAATTTCCGATCAAGCCTATGTCGCCCAACGTAACCGCGTTTTGGGTGTTTGATCCGCAACGAACGAAATGCACAGAAAACGGGGCTTTAGGCTCCGTTTTCTTCGCATTGTCGATGCAAATCACCAAATATGAATGCGACACACTTCATCAAGGGCTGAAACGCAGTGACGGCAACGCACATGCAAAAGTCTGCTGAGAGCACCCCCCAAACGGTTGTCAGCCAACCGCTACGATTGGCCTTGCGCATATTTGCACTCGCCGGGGCATCCATCGGCATTCAATTCGTCATCAACAATTTTTTGAATTTTTGGGGCGGTTGGCCGGGGGTGGTGAATGTCTTCGCGGCCGTCTTGGGGCTGGGGCGTGGTTTATCCGGTGGTGCCTTGATGTTGGGTGTGCTGCAACTGGTCTTGAACCTTTTGCCGCTTGCGATCATCGTCGCGTGGGTCTGGCGCACCCCTGCAGGATCATTGCGCATGGATGCCGACCGATTGACGGCATTGACGGCTTACATCATCCGATCTTCGTTTTGGGCGGTCTTGTTGGTTGGGCTGGTGGATGCGACGATTTCGTTTGTCCGTGTCGAAGGCCTGCTGGCCGACATGTTCGGTGCAGATGTGGCCGACCAACTGGGACGGTCGAATTTTCGCGGTCTGTATGTTCATTATCCTTTGGTCGCGGCTGGGTTTGTCATTGGTTATTTCACACGCACCCTTGGTTTCATATGGCTTGCCGCGCTGATTGTGTTTGCCGAAATGCAGATTGTCATCACCCGTTTTGTATTTTCTTACGAACAAGCCTTCATGGGGGATCTGGTGCGGTTTTGGTACGCCGCCTTGTTCCTGTTCGCCAGTGCGTACACGCTTGTCGAAGAAGGTCATGTGCGCGTCGATATCGCCTACAACAATTTTTCCGAACGGGGCAAAGCATGGGCCAACGTTATGGGTACGCTGCTTCTGGGCTTGCCGGTGTGTTGGGTCATCATGACGTTGGGTATGTGGAGCGAATTGAACCTGATCAACGCCCCCCTGCTCAGCTATGAAGTCACGCAAAGCGGTTACGGCATGTATGTTAAATATCTGATGGCTGGATTTCTGATGATCTATGCCTTGAGCATGTTGATTCAATTTTTCAGTTTTTTCCTGGAAAACGCTGCCACGCTCATCCGTGAACCGGAAACTCACCCTCACCACGACCACCAGGCGGCGATTTAATCCATGGAAATCTTTTTCCTCATTTTGCTCATTGTGCTTTTGGTCGGGGCGTTGGCGTCCGGCTATCCGGTGGCCTTCGCCCTGCCCGGTTCGGCATTGATCACCATCGGGTTGGCTGCGGCATCTGGTTATTTATTTGCCGGTGACAGCGCCGCATTTTTCGACCAAGGCGATCCGGTGCAGTGGTTGAACGCCGCCGTAACCAACTTTCGCGGTATTTATTTTGAGGTTGAACGCGACACCTTGATCGCGATTCCCCTATTTGTGTTCATGGGTATCATGTTGCAGCGTTCCAAGGTGGCCGAAGACCTGCTGATCGCCATGGCACAATTGTTTGGTCCCATTCCCGGCGGTTTGGGCATTTCAGTGGTGTTTGTCGGTGCGTTGCTGGCCGCAACCACGGGCATCGTCGGGGCCACCGTGATCGCCATGGGTTTGATTTCATTGCCCGTGATGTTGCGCCACAAATACTCGCCATCCCTTGCGACCGGGACCATCAGTGCATCCGGCACACTCGGCCAAATTATTCCGCCGTCCATTGTCCTGATCATCTTGGCCGATCAATTGTCCAGCGCGACGGGCCGTGCCGCTTCGCTGCGCAAGGCCGATTATAAGGAAGTGACCGGCGAATTTTCCATGCCCACTGAATTCGATTTGACCTCAACCAGTGCGGGGGAAATGTTTCTCGGTGCGATGGTGCCGGGGTTGGTGTTGGTGGGCATTTACATGGCTTACATTTTGTTCATGGCCTTGGCGCGCCCCAAATCCGCACCGCCGGTTCCGTTCAAAGGCAAATATGACGCACAATTCATCAAGCGCGTCATCCTGGCCTTGGTGCCGCCGCTCACGCTGATCTTTGTCGTTCTTGGTTCCATCGTGTTGGGCGTCGCCACCGTCAACCAAGCCGGCGCCATCGGCGCCATCGGCGCCATGATCATGGCCGGGTATCGTTTGATGGAAGGAAAACCCGGTGCCTTCCATCCAGCCATTCTGGCCGCCGTTTCTATCAGCGCCATCGCTTTGTTGTTGTCCCTGTTCGATATCAACATTCGAAATATCCATGGCACCGACGATCAAATCGTCATCGCTCTTTCTGTGGTGGCATCCATTGCCTTGATCACGTCTATTGTATGGAGCGGCTGGCGCACGTTTAAGATTGAAGACACCCTGCGCGGGGTGATGATCGAAACGGCCAAAACCACTTCACTGGTGTTCATCATTTTGTTGGGTGCGGCCATGCTGACCGCAGCGTTTCGCGCATTCGGCGGTGAAGAACTGGTGCGTCATTTCCTCAGCAGTTTGCCCGGTGGTTTCGCCACCAAATTCATTGTCGTGATGGCGGTGATTTTTGTGCTGGGCTTCTTTCTGGACTTTATCGAAATCGCTGTGGTGGTGGTGCCGATCATCGCGCCGATTTTGTTGGCCGATACATCCGCCAATATCACCGGTGTGTGGCTGGGGGTGATGATTGGGGTCAACATGCAGACCTCATTCCTGACACCGCCGTTTGGGTTTGCGCTGTTTTATCTGCGCGGTATCGCCCCACCCGAAGTCAAAACCACCCAAATTTACAAAGGCGTGGTTCCGTTCATTGCGCTGCAACTGGTTGGATTGGCCATCGTCGGCTTTTATCCCAGCCTGGTGAACTATCTGCCAAGTCGCGTATCGCTTACGTCGGAAACCGCGCCACCGCCGCGCAATCCGCGTTTACAATTGTGCGTCGAAGAGTATCTGTTCGCCGAATACGATGCGTTGGGTGAAACCTTGCGCACCGGCATCGCCACAGCCCAAGCGCTTGATTACAGCGCAGTGCCCGAACCTTATCGCACGGACATGCAGATCGCGTTGCAGAAGGCAAAAATGACATTTGCCAAAGTTGAAACGGTACGCCAAGCCGAACGGGCATTGGCGGCCTATGTCCCTGAATATCGCCCGCTTCACAAAACCGTGCGCGACATTCAATCCGGGTCCTTGCGGGCGCGCAAAGAAATCAAAAAACTGGAACGTGACATCCGCCGTTATTCAGCCGCCGACGGGGGCGATACGGTGAGTGAAATTCGTCAACATATCGCAGATTTAAAAGCCGAGATTTCAACCACCGAAGCCCGCATCCCCAGCACCTGGGAAGCCGCCCGTGCCCAGTACTTAAGCTTGTCCAAAGCTGAACAAAACGCCCGGCGCGATTACCGCCGCACAGTCGATGGGGCGTATGAGCCGGTGCAAGTGTTGCGCTCCGTCATTGATCAAGGCGATGATTTGGCGGCTTTGAAACCACAAATCGTGGCGCTTAAGGATGTGATTTACGGCAGTTCTGCAAACGATGCGATGGAGGCCATCAAACCGGTTGAATCCGCTCTCAGCGCGATTGCGGGCACCAGCGCCATCAAGACCCACATCACAGCGGCGCGACGGTTGTTGAAAAAAGATGCCAGCCAGCGTGATCAAGCCTTGGTTTTGATCGATCAAGCCCTCACCCGTTTCACGGCTGAAGTGAATTGGCGCAGCAAAGCGCAAAATACGCTTGGTCCAAAATTGGCAAGCTACGACGATATGCTCAAAGGCAACATCGGCCTGCGGTTGCAAGAACGTCTTACACCGGATCAAGCCGATGTGATCGCCAGCTGCCAAGCACAGCATCGCGACATTTCGCTGAATTTCTAAGCGGATGAAACGTCTTTAGGATGCACGCAGATAATGGGTCGTGATGACTTGTGATTTGCGTGGCCCTTGGACCCGCCACACCGACAACCATGCCCTGGGGCTGATGACGCGGAACAGCCCGTGATAAACATCATCACCACATTGGTGTTCGACGCGCACGATGCCTTTGGTCAAATCCAACAGGTGGAAAAATCGCCCATCGGGAAACCGGACTTCAGCCATGGACGGTGCAGGAAACCCAAACAGGTATTCCCGCTCGGTCGAGGTTTCGATATCGCCCATTTTCAACTCACCCTCTTCACGGTATGTGAGGGTTTCGCCATCCGGGGTGAAGTGCGCATCACCGATGCAATCACCTTCTTGTCCCAGCAGGCTGTCGTGCACTTTGCGTTCAAAACGCCAAGCACCGAGCAGATAGTTCGATAAGTCTTCCACGTGAAACGGGGCGGTCGCTGAAGACCGCCCCGTGTCGATACCCCGATCGCCATGGTTGCTCATGAAGACGGTGCCTGTTTGCGTGTGCTGCGCTTGCCCAAAAGTTTCCATGCCAACGGCATCAAAACCATGGCCAACGCCAATTTGGTGACATCGCCCAAGATGAACGGCGTGAAGCCCCATTCGAAAATGGGTTTGTCCCAACCAAACAACACGCCCAACCAGATGAGGCCGGGCACATAAATGACGGCGTTGCCGATCAGCATCGCCAATGCGGTGCCCAAAAACGTCCGATCCCAGCCCTTTTCAGCCAACCAACCCACCGTGACGGCGGCCAAGACGTAGCCCACCAGATAACCACCGGTGCCGCCCATCATATACGCCACGCCGATGCCTTTTTCCGGCGTTCCGGCAAACACCGGCAGTCCCATGGCACCTTCGGCCATGTACAGCAACATGGTTGCCCCGGCCAAGCGCCAGCCATATGCCATGCCCAAGCCAAGCACCACAAGAGTACCCATGGTCAACGGTACGGGCCAGAACGGCACTTGAACTTTGGCCGCGATGATCAACAAAAGCGTGCCCAAAATGGACAGGACGGAACCGCGCAAAATTGTATTGCTGCGGCTGTCGGTCGGCCACAACGTACCGACCAGGGTTGCGTGGTGGTGTGTTGCATGTGCCATGAACAGTCATCTCCTATACAGAACGGTCCGGGAAGTTCTCTGGATTATGGCCCATCGGCCCTTGGGGCTCAAGCAAAGGTGCGTTTACGAAAAACGATTTGAGGTCGGAAACCCGCGCGGTGCAAGCGCCCCGGCCCCAGCACGTTTGCCCTGCCAGCGCAAAAGGTCCGTTTCCGTGCGCCACCCACTGCCAAACGGGAACGACAGTCCCTCGCCCCGGTTGAATGCTTTCACGTCACGCAAAACCGCACCCCCGCCTTTTTTGTAGCGTTGCAAGATCACGCCTTTGCCCCGGGTCATTTCCGGCATTTCATCTATGGGAAAGATAATGATTTTACGGTTGGAACCAATGGCCGCAATGCTGTCAGCACCCTCTGGCACAACGGTGCAGGAGGTGGCTTCGGCACCCCCGCCGACATTGAGCACTTGGCGACCGTTTTTGGTTTGGGCCAAAACCTCATCCTCAGGCACGATAAAGCCATGCCCACTGTCTGATGCGACAATCAGTTTGCGCCCCGGTTCGTGCACCAACATTTGCGTGATGTCGGCATCGTTGGGCAAATCAAACATCAGGCGCAACGGTTCGCCATGGCCGCGCCCACCCGGCAGCTTGTCACAGCCCAGCGTATAAAACCGCCCATTGGTGGCGAACACCAACAGTTTATCCGTGGTTTGCGCGGTGATGGCAAAACGCCCCTTGTCGCCTTCCTTGTATTTCAGATCTTTGATTTGTTCGTCTGTGATGTGGCCTTTGATGGCGCGGATCCAGCCTTTTTCAGAACACACCACGGTGATGGGTTCACGCTCGATCATGGCTTCCAACGGCACCACCACGGCTGTGGGGGCTTCGCCAATTTCTGTGCGGCGTTTGCCGACATCGGTTTTGGGGCCAAAATTGTCTTTGATGGTGTTGATTTCGTTCGTGATGGATTTCCAGCGCAAATCTTCGTTTTTGAGCAGCTTGGCCAGTTCTTTTTGTTCTTTGACCAGGGCATCGTTTTCGGTCTTGATTTCCATCTCTTCCAATTTGCGCAATTGGCGCAAACGCATGTTCAAAATGGCTTCCGCTTGCACGTCGGTGAGCTCAAATGCCTCCATCAGGGCTGATTTGGGGTGGTCTTCTTCACGGATGATGCGAATCACTTCATCCAGGTTCAGAAACGCCGCCAGCATGCCGCCCAGAACCTCAAGACGATGTTCAATTTGGCCCAAGCGATGGTTGGAACGGCGTTCCAACACCACCATGCGGTGGTCAAGAAATGCACGCAGAACTTCACGCAGATCCATCACGCGTGGCGTGTTGTCGGCATCCAACACATTCATGTTGAGCGAAAAGCGGTTTTCCAAGTCGGTGAGACGGAACAGTTGTTCCATCAACATATCCGGTTCGACCTTACCGGTGCGCGGTTCCAACACCACACGAATGTCTTCGGCGCTTTCATCGCGCACATCGGTGAGGATCGGCAGCTTCTTTTCGTTGATCAGGTCGGCGATTTTTTCGATCAGTTTCGATTTTTGCACCTGATAGGGAATTTCGGTGACCACGATTTGGTAAGTGCCACGGCCCAAATCTTCGGTTTCCCACTTGGCACGAACCCGAAACCCACCGCGCCCCGTTTTATAGGCTTCCACGATCGCATCGCGGTTTTCCACCAATGTGCCCCCGGTTGGAAAGTCCGGTCCGGGGATCAGTTCTACCAGTTTGTCGATGCCCGCATTGGGGAACTTGATCAAATGTTTTAGTGCATCGCACAATTCGCCGACATTGTGCGGCGGAATGCTGGTCGCCATCCCCACCGCGATGCCCGCGGCGCCATTGGCCAGCAGGTTGGGAAAGTTTGATGGCAAAACCATCGGTTCGTTTTCTTCACCATCATATGTGGTGCGAAAATCAACCGTATCTTGATCAATACCGTCCAACAACGCCATGGCGACAGCGGTCATGCGGGCCTCGGTATAGCGCATGGCGGCGGCGTTATCGCCATCGATGTTACCGAAGTTGCCTTGGCCGTCTACTAGTGGATAACGAACCGCGAAATCCTGGGACAAACGCACCATGGCGTCATAGATCGCCATGTCCCCATGGGGGTGGTATTTACCCATCACATCACCCACCACACGGGCACATTTCTTGAAACCGGACTTGGGGTCCAGCTTCAATTGCTGCATGGCATACAACAAACGGCGGTGAACGGGTTTCAGGCCATCGCGTACATCGGGCAAAGAGCGCGACATGATGGTCGACATGGCATAGGACAAATAGCGTTCAGACAGGGCATCGGCCAGGCGCGCATCGCGGATTTCGCCTTTTTGGGCGGGTTCGGGCATGATTTTACGGCTCATCGTTGAGAATCGGTTTTAGGGGCGAATTATACCTGAGAACGGTGCACGTTTGAGCGATTGATTGCACAGCGGCCTCATCTTTGGCTCAACGCACCTCAACCGTATGGGTGGCGGAAAAAACCTCATCCTTGCGGAGCAATTTGATCTCTCCCCCATACGTTCCCAAGGGCCACGTACGCGTTTTCAACCGCAACCCGCTGAACGCATAGTAATACGCCTGGTTTTTTGTCAACGAAAGGCGTTGTTCATGGATTTTTTGACCGCTGGGGTTGGTGATTTTCATGACGATCTCATCACCGGCACGGACCCTGAACATTTCGGCCCACAAAACCATAGCCGGTGCGGTGGCTGGCAATGTCGCCGTGTCATAAAGACCTTGGCGAATGGAGTGCCGATCCGGCTTTTGCGCTGAAAATCCGGCATGAAAAATAGCCGTGGGTTGATAAGGCAGTTGCGCCAATGTTTGCGCATCCCAAAGGGGGCTTTCGCCCACACCACACGGGACTTGGCGGGCTTCCCCCGTAAACGGGTCGATAACCGCCTTGTTCTTTTCCACCTGGAAATGCAGGTGTGCAAATGCGGCTTTACCGGACACGCCAACAAAACCCAATCGTTGTTCACGTTCGACCCGATCACCCGAACGCACCAAAACACTGCCTTTGCGCATGTGGCAATATTGGGTGACCAAACCATTGTCGTGTTGAAGCCGGACACCATTTCCACATTCTTTGTTTTGAACATTTCGGGCGGATTTTTGCGTTTTGTCGTAAAAAACATCCGCCACGCCATCACGCATGCCCAAAACCACC
>Ga0070729_10005953_pt1 | contig 12292 bp, 11 predicted proteins | sample tdDd472_FD_66725 | JGI IMG/M metagenome (GOLD analysis project Ga0070729, IMG submission 66725) | Marine sediment microbial communities from the Atlantic coast under amendment with organic carbon and nitrate - tdDd47.2 | ecosystem: Environmental > Aquatic > Marine > Coastal > Sediment | place...
GAAAATCCGATATCTTTTTTGAATTTCATGCCTGGATGGGAATTCCCATCTCCCCAACTACGGATTTTTTGGAACCTTTGCAGGTACTTTGCGCACCTCTCCCATAAATGTTCCAAATAACTTGTTTTTCAAGGCTCTTGAGGATATTTAGCCAAACGAGGTCTTAGCCGCGTTGGTCCCCTTGAACCAGCACCTTCCCCTTTCTTTTGCCGCCTTTACCATCGCCTTAAAACGGCCTGCCACCCCGTGAAACCTCTGGAGTGCGGTGACTGGTCACCGCTTTTGGCCGGGTTGATGGTTCAAAGCGGGGCCCGGGCCCCGCACTCCAAACAAGGCTGCGCCTTGAGGTAGGCGACTGCCAGGTTCCGATTGAGATTAAACTACCGGTTAGTAGATGTCGATACGGGTTTTATAAGCTTGGATTCTTGGCGATGCCGGTCCATTTAATGATGACCCAATAGGCCCAGCGGGCCGACATAGATTAGCCCCGCCCGTCAGGGTGGGGTTTCGAATACATGTTGTACGCCAAGAGGCTCGAAGAGCCGTTACTTGGGCCAATAGGTACCGGCTCTTTGAGCCTCATGACCATGTCGACAACCATGACCCGGCCCTTACGGACCGGGCTAAACCAGTGCCCGCTCTTCGGGCGTTTTCAAAGTGAATAAATTACCTGTCTGGTGCAGTCTCCACCTTGTGGGTTTTCAAATAAGTGTTATTTTCCCATTTTTAGCGGACCAAAAAAGAGGGACTTGACATGTTCCTCTATCCACTCTCCTTCGAGAATGGGTTCAGGCATGTTTTCCCCAAAATGCTTTCCTATATCATGCAGGAAAATATACTCATATGTGTTTGAAGGTAGTTGCTGAAAATCTTCGAGCATTCTATTGCTTGGATAGTCTGGAGCTAGAATGACAAAAACCTTTTCCTTTTGTAAAAGAGTGATGCCAGTAGGCCCAGCCTTGACTGTAACTTTTGTCTTATTACTTTCAATTTTCTCAATGATAACGGTAAAGTAAGCACTCCTTAGTTTTGGGAAGCCTTCTTTTTTTGGAAAGGAATAGAACCTTTCAAGATCTGATGCCACTAGGGATAATCCCCAAGTCTTATCTTCTTTTAATTGTTTATAAATATTCCATCTATGCTCCTCCTTCCACTTGGTCCTTGCTTCTATCGGGTCCGATGATAGTTTTTCAAACAATGCGATGAAATTTTCGTGAGGAACATTATAGGTCCACGTAGTTGGATTTTTTAAAGCCAAATACCTAACAGGAACCCGGGCTTTTGGAGTGGTTATGGTGCAGGACCAATAACATACCAATGAAAAAAATATTGATAAAAGGAATGCCATATTATGAATGCGTTTATTCAGCATTGACGTGTCTCCATATCACCATTATATATTCATCCAAGTTGGTCACTCCATTTCTTTACAATGGTTGTCAAGATAATACGGATACACGTGATTTTTAGAATTCGGTGGATTTTAAGACACTGAACTTCGGCCCAGGCGACTAGTGCTTTCTCGGGAAAACGGCCCTGGCAGTGGTAAAATAAAAACACTGTCCACTAGCTAGGCGGAATAACATTGGGTTCTTGCAACCTTGGATGTGAAAATGAATGCCCTTGTCATACTTCTTTTTGCATTGCTGGATACTGAAACTTTTCTCATAAATAAGAACGAACCTGATATTGAAATAAAATTCCAAACCGCGAAATTCGTACCAAAAAATCACACTATTGGCAAAATATCAGAAGACCACCCCATGTTTGATGAAATTGGACCATCTTTTGTCATTGACGGTCGAGTTGCGTTGGGTACTAGTCTTCATACAATGCCACAGCGTTTCATTAGGTCTTTTTCTGTGACTATAGGAGGGGTAGAACATTTTGTTGATTCAGATTTATATTCGGATTGCTTCAATCCAAATTTCGATCAAGAATCATTTTCCATTGTCCTTACAGAAGATAAATCAACATTTCTTATTTTCATGGATGCTGGTGGTGATACCACTGGTTATCACATAATGTGGATGATTAAGGCGCTACCAGATCAAATTGAAGCAAAACGTTTTTTATCCCTAGCTTACGAATTATCCCCGTTTAACTTTGATGCCTTGCCTATCCCCATCAAAAAAAAGGGGGAACACTAGGGCTGAGATTAGATATATCATCCCCCAAATTAAGGGATTCACGCGGAGATTCCGGCCTTTTTTGGGGCAGGCACCAACCAGGCAGCATCACTCAAAAATGGGTTTTATCTTCTCTAAGAAGATGGATTTGCTGTTATAGTTTTTTTATTAAAGGGAGTTGATTATGGGCTGGGGTAGAACACTATTGCTTGGAGATGTTGGGAATCGTCTTGATATCGAGGAAACCGAACGAGATATCTCTAGAATGCGAGAAGACATTAGGCGATCTAAAAAAATAGACCTGACTCAAGATCAAAGAATTGCTTCATTGGAAAATGAAAATGCGGTGCTCAAGCTATATCTCGCCTCTTCCATCCGCCTTTTGATCAAAAAAGGGCTTGTTACCACTGACGAGATTCGAAAGATGGTAGAGGCAGTAGATGGTGAGGATGGAATAGCCGACGGGAAATATGATAGGCCTTTTTGCGGATAATAAGGCAGAACCCCCTTAATTCTTCCCAAATAATCTTCGACCCTATCAACCCTAATCCGAACTGCATTTGGAACCATGACAGCTAGTTGGGGCCTTTGCGGAGAGTCTGTTACATTGGGTAAAAATGAAACTTCCTGACAGCCACAGGGTATATAAGCTATTATCAAGAGTGCCCATGTAGCCTAATGCCTTGATTTGCGTAACAGAATGATTCAAAAGGCTGATTTGAAGCCGACCTCTGCAAAATGCATATGGTAACTTTTTGTTTGTTTTTTCTAAAGGAGTCGTGAGATTTGTTTATTCGTTTCTTTTTAATGATGGTATTGCTTCTATTCAGTACGGAATTTTCTAAAGGGGAAACCTCCGACAAAACGACCAAGGTGTCTTTAACGGCAATTGCCCAAAAAGCCGAGGAAATCGCGTCAACTTATCATGATTTGGGCTGGTTCTCCGGAAGCCTTTTATTGGCAAAAGACGGAGAGGTGTTCTATTCCCAGTCATTCGGCTACAGAGATATCGAAACGAAAGCGAGGAACACGGTTCATACCAAATTTAACTTAGGTTCCATCATGAAGAATTTTACAAAGGTATTGGTTCTCCAACAGGTGGATTCTGGAAAATTGAGCCTAACAGATACCCTCGACAGGTTTGAACTAGGCTTTCCCGCCGCTATTGCATCAAAAATTAATCTGTCGCATTTACTAGATCACCGATCAGGTTTTGGCGATATTTTTATCGCAGAGTACCGGGAGGATCAGTTAGCATATGATTCAATTCAAAAAAAACTCCAACTGCTGAAAGATAGACCTTTACTTTTTGAACCGGGAACCGATCGCAAATACTCCAATTATGGCTATATTGTTTTGGGTGCCGTTCTGGAAAAAATAACCGGTCGATCTTTTGAGCGCCTTTTGTCCGATCAAATATTTGATCGCATTCAACTGTCAAACACGTCCTTTCGCATTCTAAATTCGTCTGAGCATCAGTCAAAAAGGTACACTTATTTATATGACAGTTCGTTAAAATTGGTCGGTGCCACTGAACATCCCAGTCCCGATGGCGGTATCGAGTCGACGGTTCATGATGTCCAGAAATTTTACCATGAGTTATTTTTTGGCAGTGCTTTACTTGATCGATCCAACCCAATTGTTAAGGATGCTTTTGGCATGTCAGGTGAGCATTGGGCCGCCTACGGCGGTGGGCTGGGAGTGAGTGCTGCGGTTGAGATTGACTTGACTCAAGACATAGAAATAGTTGTCTTGGCGAATACGGACAAGCTTGTAGCGGAATTCATTTCTGGTCGCATCAAATCCTTTATCAATACGGGCACCTATAAGAAAATCAGACCTCATGAAATAAACTTTGCCTACAGTTTTTATAAAGACAAGGGCAAAGACCAATTCTATCGAGATTTCAAAGAGACATACACGGAAAGTGGATATTCCCAATTTATCGGAAGGGTTATAAACGAGTTAGGAATGCAATTGCTGAAAACCAAGTCTTGGAGCGAAGCTTTTGATGTTTTTAATTACCTGGTGTTTCTTTTCCCTAGTGCACCACAGGCCTATGATAGTTTGGCGTTTGCCTATTTTAAAAAGGGAGACCCCGAAACTGCCTATAAAACATTCACAAAGGCTTTGGAGCTTTCTCCCGATTTCAGAAGCGATTACATTAGCGATAATTTTGGACACAGCCCTCAGTGAAGTCCGAATATTTCTACGGATCCTTGAGGAAGCCAAAAATCTCAATCAATCTTACCAGCCATCCCATAGAATCTGAAATTTCATGGAAGGGTCTCAAATTATCACGAAATGTGGGTCGGAAATTTGTCGCCAGGTCGGTTTCGGGCGATTATGCAGTCAATCGCCTATTTGTGCTCGAGTTCTGTGTGGGAATTTCACCCAATTTCGTGAGTTCTCTTTGGCTCCTATTGCAAGCAATACGTGTATATATTCGAAAAAAATTGGAACAATTACGTCCCATCAGCGCCATTCCGGGAATGGCCCCCATCTCTCGACCCATTCGGCAGCATTTTTTCCATGTGTCGCAATGAGTTCACCCTGTTTGGGATCAATAAGGAAGGTCATTTCCTTTCCCAGGGTATTGTGGAAGGCGACAAGGTGTTTGGTTTGGTCTTCGTCATACCAAATGACCTCAGACAATTCGTGGTTATAAAAGGCTTGAAGTGAAGCCCGACAAGCTTCGTGAGGACAGTAGAAGTGAACCGTCGCGCCTTTTTCCATTTTGAGTTCAGGGTTTTCGGCTTGTCCCCCATAAACACCAACCTCTTTGGCGAGCCGAAAAAAACTTCCTACTGAAAATTTGAAGCCCTCCAGAACGCCGAAGAGCCTGATGGTTTGTCCCGATTCGGATGCAGAACTTTTATGCATCAGGGACTCCTCGCAAATGGGACAGTAAAATCCTGTTTCTTTCATTAGTACCTCCTTGAAAAGCAGCCGGTGGCGTACATTCATGGAGTCATTCCATTTCATTTTCGTGGCCTTACTAACAATATAGGTCCTCTTCATAAAAAAGCAAAATCGTGTTAACTTTTCCTTAAACCAACCGATAGTGTTCATTAAGGAACTCACCGCTATGCGTATCCATTTGGCGATTTTGGGCCTCCTAATTCAAATGCCGTTGATTTTTGGGGCTTCCATTCCAGACCAGAAATACTCTAAGAAGGACGTCGCCCGACTCCAGGAGATGAGCCTTGAAGATTTAATGACCGTACCTGTCCAAACGGCCTCCGTAAAAAGCACGACACTCCTGGAAACGCCTTCCACCATTACGATTATCGACAGACACATGTTGGAAGAGTTCGCTTTTCTCAATCTCGCAGAAGCCATTGCCAGCATCTCGGGCATGGATGTCTACAAGACCATCATCGATCACAATATTCCAACTTCGCGAGGTATTCTTCAAAACTTCTATGGAAATAAGGTCCTGCTGCTCATCAACGGAACGCCAACCTGGCAACCTATTTATGGCAACGGTTCCCTGGACCGCATTCACATCAGTGATGTGGAGCGAATCGAGGTTCTAAAGGGCCCGGCATCCGTCTTTTATGGCAGCAACGCCTTTACCGGGGCGATCAATATCATTCTGCATCAGGAAGAAATTGAGGAGCTTGACGCGCGTCTGGGGTTGGGAACAAACAATGCCTGGGAGGGCGGGCTGGATGCCAGCCAAAAGATTGGCGATTGGAACCTTTACATATCCGGGCATACCAAGGAAATGGAATGGGACGGGCTTGAGTTTCCGGTTGCAGCGGGATTTGAACTCGAAAACGAGAACACATTTCGCTTCGTGCCAAAACATCGATCCGCCTCTCTAAATGCCTCTCTTGTCCGAAATGGTCATCGTTTTTTTGTCAATAGTTTCAGTTCTGTTCACAGTTTTTTTGGAATCCACCCCAGTTATAGAGGCGGAGGAGGCAAAGATGTAGATGACTCAGGCCTGCTCTTCACCTACCAGTACACCCACCAATTCAATGAACGAATTCAGTGGGATTCCACGTTAAGCTACGACGATTTTGAACGGTTTTTTGAAGTGAGCCACGATCTATCAACCATCATCAGGATAGGAGGGACACGCCATTCAATTACCAGCAACTTGGATGTAAAGGTTTGTGATTCATGGAGTTTAGAGGGTGGAATCGCCCTGGAGAACCGAATCAGTAACGGCCATGACAATATCGATGGTCTGACGGGTGCGGTCCTTAGATCCAACTTAAAGGAAGACCGCGATATTCAGGAGAACTCCTTATTTCTGAATCTGAAAGGTGTTTGGAACAAGGTCAATTTGGTTGCAGGGGTAAGACACACAGACAATCAACATTTCGGTTCCCATACCTCAACACAACTCTCTCTCGTGCGAGGCATCTCCTCAAACCAAAGCATAAAGGTGAACTACGGAGAGTCTTTCAGGGTTCCAACCATGTTCGAACTTTACTTCGATCATCCAACAGTGGTTGGCAACCCGCAGCTAAAGCCCGAAGAAGCCCAATCAAGCGAACTCGTGTACTTCTTGGCCACTCGGCGAACCTATTTACAGGCAGGCGTTTATTTCAGCCGGTTTGACAGCCTGATTCAACGCATCGCCAGGCCTGAAGGACCTCCTAACGAATATCGCAACCTGACAGGTTTCGACAGTCACGGCCTTGAGATTGAGAGTCGCCTAAGTTTGAAAAAGGTACGAGTCTTCTGCAACTACAACTTCATGAATGGCGATCAGGCTGCGCGAGACTCGAACTTTCGATTTGTTCCAAAGCATAACCTGACCGCCGGACTGTCAACAAAATGGCGTGATTTTGGTGCCAGTGTCAGCACCACCATGCATTCAAAAGTTGAGGGGCATCTCGAAACCATTCCCTCCCAACAGCGTTGGGACCTCAAGTTCTCGTACAAACCCCACAACTCAAAATTTGAATTCAAGCACACGCTTGAACTGCACAACATCGGCGACGGCGATATGCTCACGCCAGAGTACATTCGCCAGACCCCGAATATCAACACCATTCCAACAGAGTTTGGGACGATGGCTATGTATCGGTTTTCGGTTCGGATTCTTGATTGACCGGAGCAACCCAGTCAAAAATCAAGCAAGGGCAATCAGTTCCATTTCGATACGGGCATCGAGTGGCAGTCTGGCAACCTCAACCGTTGAGCGAGCTGGCTTGTGAGTTCCCCAAAAATCGCCATAAATCTGGTTGACCGTCGCAAAATCACCCATATCGGCCAGGAAAATAGTCACTTTTATGACCGATTCCTTGCCAACACCCGCTTCATCGAGGATGGCTTTTAGGTTGGCTAGCGCCTGGTGCGTCTGTGCAGCCACATCCTCGCCCGCAAAGGTGCCCGTTGCGGGATCTAGCCCAATTTGTCCGCTTGTATACAGCATACCGCCGGCTAACCGCGCCTGAACGTAGGGGCCAATTGCTGCCGGTGCCTTGTTGGTTTCAATGATCTTCATAATTCCCCCATTTTTTATTTGTTTCCTGTAAAATACCGGTCAACCTTGTCGCTTGCCTTTGGATCGTTCGCTTCGTAATCCTGCAATTTTCGACACCATCATGAAAATGATAGAGCTGTTAATCGCATGCTGAACTTCTCCCTGAGGAGCCACGGCGAAGGTTAATAAGAACGATGGATTCGATTTTGACCATTTGTTAACGTAACCTGTCGCCGTGACAAGGTAGAATAGATGAACCCGGGTTTTTCCCGAAAACGATTAAAGGATGTAACATGACTGTTAAAGCCTTGGAAGACTTAGACCTTAAAGGAAAAAAGGTCCTAGTCCGTGTGGATTATAACACGCCGATTAAAGATGGCGAAGTGGCAGATGATTCCCGTATTGTCGCTTCCCTGCCGACTCTCAACATGCTCCTGGAAAATGATTGCACCATTACCCTGATGTCTCACCTGGGACGTCCAAAAGGTGAGGCAAAGCCTGAATTCAGCATGGCTCCCGTTGCGAGGCGATTGCAGGCCTTAACGGGACAAGAAGTTGAGTTCAAAACTGATTTGGAGCCCAGCGAGCCCAAGGGGAAAATTCGCCTGCTCGAAAACCTTCGTTTCCACGCAGGTGAGACCAAAAATGATCCCGATCTGGCAAATAAATTGGCCCAATTCGGAGATATTTACATCAACGATGCATTCGGCACAGCCCACCGCGCCCATTGCTCGACACATGCCATCGCCAAGCTGTTTACCGAAAAGGCAGCGGGTCGTTTACTGATGAAAGAAATTCACTATCTTCGCGATGCTTTAAAAAACCCGGCAAGACCGTTCATGGCCATTCTTGGCGGCAGTAAAGTCTCCGATAAAATCAAACTGATTGTCAATCTTCTGGATAAAGTCAACCAAATTGCAATCGGTGGAGCCATGAGCTACACCTTTTTGAAAGCAAAGGGTTTTGATGTTGGTAAGTCTAGAATTGAAGACGACTTCATCGAGGAAGCGGTGAAACTCATGGAACAGTGTAAAGCCAAGGGCGTCGAATTGATGCTGCCACTCGACCATGTCGTCGCAAAGGAATTTGATCAGGACGCTGAAGCCCGCATCACTTTGGACCAAAACATGACTAATGAAGAGATGGGCCTAGACATCGGCCCCGAAACCATCAACAGTTATGTCAAGGCCGTGCGAGAAGCTGGCACCGTCGTTTGGAATGGCCCCATGGGTGTGTTCGAATGGGCCACATTCTCTACAGGTACCGTTTCCGTGGCGGAGGCACTCGCCGAGAGCTCCTGTCAATCATTGGTCGGAGGAGGCGATTCGGTTGCCGCCATCAATATGGCCGGAGTCGCGGATCAAATCACCCACATCTCAACGGGAGGTGGGGCGTCCCTTGAATTATTGAGCGGCTTCGAACTTCCCGGAATCGCCGCATTGGAGGAATAAATGAACTACTACGTTTACGGAAACTGGAAATCGAACGGTAACATCCAAAGCCTGGATACGTTCACCCAGGAATGGGAAACCTATTCACACCCAGAACTTGAAGGATTGAACAGCGGTCTCGCGCTTCCCTGGCACCTGCTCTGCCAGGCCCGCACACCTTCCCTGAACTATGGCTCTCAAAATGTATCTGCATTTGGACCGGGCGCCTACACTGGCGAAACTAACACGGACATGCTGCACGAAATGAAAGTGTCCTTCAGTCTGGTTGGCCACTCTGAACGCCGTCATATTTTTGGGGAGACCATCGAAGATACGCGCAAGAAACTGGCCAACCTTGTTGAAGCGAAACTCTTCCCCATGCTCTGCATCGGTGAAACTCTCGAGGAGCGCAAAGCAGGCCAACTCGAGAAGGTTCTGCGTGAGCAATGTGCTGCACTGGACGCGATCCCCAAAGATGTTGAGTTCGCTATCGCCTACGAACCTGTTTGGGCGATTGGAACCGGTGTCGCGGCCACACCTCAGGATGTGGTTGAAGCACACGCCCTGGTCCAAAAAATCCTCTCGGAAATGGGCTTCAGCGATACGCCAATCCTCTACGGTGGAAGCGTGAAACCATCCAACGCCGGCGAGCTCGCTAAGATCGAAGATGTTCACGGGTTCCTGGTCGGCGGAGCGAGCCTGAAAGCATCCGATTTCCACGGCATACTGGATGCATTTGCCACAGGAAAATAACCAATCGTCTCTGGCGCAACTTGAGTATGAAGAACTCGAAACCCTGATAACCGGTCAGGGTTGGTCAAAAACCCATGCGTTGGATCTGTTCCGACAGATCCAGCGTTACGGCCACACCCACGAAGCGCTCTTTCCAGATTCCCCTTTTCCCAAAAAAATGCGTTCATGGCTGAAGGGGCAAACACTCTGGAACCCGTTCGAGTGGCAGGTCCACACCTCAAGCGATGGCAGTGTGAAGTATGTCGGGGTTCTGGCGGACGGCAATCGGATTGAAACGCTCCTCATGCCGACAGATGATCGCGACACAATCTGCCTCAGCTCGCAGGTCGGTTGTGCCATGGCCTGCAGTTTCTGTGCGACCGGAACCATGGGATTGAAGCGCCATCTCAGGGCTGAGGAAATCCTCCATCAAGTCCGCATGGTGATCCGTGATCAGGCCGTGCCCGCGGGACGGCAACGCCGCATGAACCTGCATTTTATGGGCATGGGAGAGCCTCTTCACAACTACGATCAGGTGATGAAAGCTTTCCGCATCCTGACTGATTCCCGCGGACTCGGTTTTCCGCAGATGGATATCGGGCTATCTACCTGCGGCTACTTGCCTGGCATTAAAAAGCTTGCCACGGAAACAAGACGTCCCGCCCTCATGCTCAGCATCGGCTCACCCGAAACAACGACCCGCAATCAATTGATGCCGGTGAATAAGGCCTGGCCCTTGGCTGAAGTCATCGAATTTCTGCGCACCTATCCCCTTCGAAAACGTGAACGGATCATGCTCAGTTACGTGTTGATTCAAGGACAAAATGATCAAATCGAAGATGCAGAGAAACTTTTGGAACTGGCCCGAAATCTGAATTGCCTGATCAACCTAATCCCCATGAACGAACATGGGAGCAGTGCTGGGATGTTGGAACCTGAAGAAGACCACATCCAATTCTTTTCCAGGCACCTCATCGAACGCGGTGCGTTTTGTACCATAAGACGATCACGCGGTCGCGACATTCAAGGCGCCTGCGGTCAATTCGTTCAGGAAATGAAGCGCTGATCGGAACTTCCTCCCCTATTCTGCGTTAAATAGAGCAAACCCAAATCGGAGGAAAAAGATGAAGCAACTTACCCTTTTTTGCATATTCTTGGGCTGCCTGTTTGTCAGTGGAAACGAATCCGCTGATTGGCGTTATTTCGGTCAGAAACCGCCCGGCGATGAACCCGTTCTTTTTGCGCCCGGTATCGCTAGCACCCACCTCTTTGAACGCGATGTGGCCATTTCACCCGATGGCAAAACGATTTTGTTTGGTGTCGGTGTCACGGGCAATTCACTGGTCAAAATCGCCGAGTCCAATTACGTGAATGGCAGTTGGACCAAACCCGAATTTCCAAGTTTTTGCAGGAACCCAGCCTTCAATGACATCGAACCCTTTTTCGCCCTCGATGGCAAACATCTTTTCTTTGTTTCCAACCGCCCCAACGCGAACGGTGAAACCAATTACGATATCTGGATGGTCGAACGAAAAGGTAATTCCTGGGGCGAGCCCAAGCCCCTTTCAGGCGAGGTAAATACAGCAGCAGACGAATTCTTTCCTTCATTCACGCACAGTGGAAAAATCTATTTTGCCCGAAGAGAGAAGGGCGCACGCGCAGACCACATTTTCCGAGCCAAACTTGGCGAAAACGGCTACTCCAATGTTGAAAAACTGGGTCCAGAAGTAAACTGCGGCCGAGCTGAATTCAATGCCTGTATTTCACCCGACGAGCGTTTCATCATTGTTTGCGTCGCAGGTCGTGAAGACAGTGTGGGTTCGATCGATTACTACATCGTCTTCAGAGACGAGCAAGACCAATGGACCGGCCCCATAAACCTGGGAGAGAAAATAAACACCAAAGGCTTCCAGGAGTTTTCACCCAGTTTCTCACCCGATGGAAGGTATTTTTTCTTCATGTCGACAAGGCCAAAGGAAGCCGCCAAACAGTTTGGTGACACCATTACCTATGATGAAATGAAAGCCTTTGCTGGGGAACCGGAGAACGGCAATGCCGATATTTACTGGGTCCGCTCATCTTTCCTGGAAAGCCTGCGCCCCAAACCGTGAGAATTGCCCATTGAGGGCTTGCCCATTAAGGGCCAAACACAGATCGTCTATTTTCAGCTGACCTCCAGGGGAATGTGTTAGAGTGTTTTATCCCATTCCCTTGGAGATTTTATGTTTTTTCGCAGCAGTATTCAGAAGGCGCAAACCTGGAAAACAGACTTTGACTCTTTAGGGCCACGGGCCTTGATTCCAGAGACCAAGCAAGCCCATGATGTCTTGAACAGGAACCCGCCGGCTCCAAGGATCGATGTCGACGAGGAGGGAATTCCCCCTCTTTTTTCCTCCACTTCCCACCATTTTAAATGTTTCAGGAATAATAGCCCGCTTGTCCATATTGGGAAGAAAGGGTTTTCGATTCTTATGGTTGCCATGCTGGGCCACATTGCAATGGCCCAATCAACACGCCCTGCGAAAAGGAGTCATCCCGTGACCCAAACTGAAGCT
>Ga0070729_10005959_pt1 | contig 12280 bp, 10 predicted proteins | sample tdDd472_FD_66725 | JGI IMG/M metagenome (GOLD analysis project Ga0070729, IMG submission 66725) | Marine sediment microbial communities from the Atlantic coast under amendment with organic carbon and nitrate - tdDd47.2 | ecosystem: Environmental > Aquatic > Marine > Coastal > Sediment | place...
GGTGGCGGTCGGCACCGCCTATACAGAGCCGGTGAACGCGGCGCTCACCCGCTACCTGACCGCAAGCGGGTACGAGGTGACGGCGCTGGATGCGATGCACCTGCAAACGGTCGAAGAGGTCTTTGCCACCAGTGACGCCGATCTGATTGCACTTGGACACCGGGCGGTCTCGGCCGCACCCGGGGCCGATTGCCTTTTCATCTCCTGCGGCGGGCTGCACACCCTGCCGGTGATCCCGGTGCTGGAGGCCGCGCATGGCCTTCCGGTGATCTCCAGCGCCACCGCCGGCGCCTGGGGGGCGGCGCGGCTGGCGGGGCATTCCGGACGCTCGCCAGGGCATGGCCGGCTGTTTGGGATCTAACCGCGCGCCCCGACCCCAAGAAAATCAACGCCTTGCAGAAAAATATTTCGCGCGCGAAACAGGTAACACAGGTAAACCTCTGTTTACGAACATTAAATCATGAAAACAAGCCCAGCCGAAACAGCCGGACCCGTCTTCTTCTCTTTGTCAAATTCTCCCGCCGGAGGCGGTCCCGACCTCAGCCGGCCGGCGCCGCGCTGGCGATACGCGCGGTCGCTTCGATCTCCAGCAGCGCGCCGTCCTCGACCAGGTCGGAAATCACCAGCAGCGACATCGCCGGGAAATGCCGGCCGAAGACCCGGCGATAGGCGGCACCGATCTGGGCCTGGTTGGCCATGTATTCGGACTTGTCCTTCACGAACCAGGTCAGCCGTACCACGTCCGAGGCGGTGCCGCCGGCGGCCTCGACCACGGCAACGATATTGGCCAGCGCCTGTTCCATCTGGCCGATGAAATCGTCGGCCTCGAACACCTGATCGGCGGTCCAGCCGACCTGCCCGCCCACGTAGAGCGTCCCGTCCGCGGCCAGCATGCCGTTGGAATAGCCCTTGGCCGGTGCCCATCCCTCGGGCTGAATTACCTTGTGCGTCATGTTGTGCCTTTCCATTCTGTCTCAGGTCACCCGCGAGCGGGTTTGGTATTTTTCGTCGCGCCACAGCTCGTTGCCGATCACATCTTCGATGATCCCGGCGGCGGCGGCGACGTCTTCCTCGTCGATGTAAAGCGGCGTGAAGCCAAAGCGCATGATGTCGGGCGCGCGGAAATCTCCGATCACGCCGCGGTCGATCAGCGCCTGAATCGCCGCATAGCCATGTTCGAACCGGAACGAGACCTGGCTGCCCCGGATCGCGCCATCGCGCGGGGTGGCGAGGGTGAGCTGCGGACAGCGCGCCTCGACCTCGGCGATGAAGCGATCGGTCAGCGCCAGAGAGGCGGCGCGCAGATCGGCCATGTCCACCCCGTCCCAGGCGGTCAGCGCCTGTTGCAGCACCGCCAGTTGCAGGATCGGCGGCGTGCCCACCCGCAGCCGTTCGGTCGACATCGCCGGGCGATAGTGCCGCTCCATCGCGAAGGGTGCGTCATGACCCAGCCAGCCCGAGAGCGCGGGCTGCACCTGCTCGACGATGTCCGGACGCACATAGATGAAGGCTGGCGCGCCGGGGCCGCCGTTGAGATACTTGTAAGAGCAACCGACCGCGAATTCACACTTGCTGCCGGCCAGGTCCACCGGCACCGCGCCGGCACTATGGGCCAGATCCCAGAGCATCACCGCACCCGACGAATGTGCTCTTTCGGTGATCGCCTGCATGTCGTGCATGCGGCCGGTGCGGTAATCCACATGGGTCAGCATCACCACCGCCACCTCCTCGGTGATGGCCTCGGCCACCGCCTCGGGATCCGGCGTGCGCAGCTCGTAGCCCTGCCCCAGAAGCCCGACCAGCCCCTCGGCCATGTAGAGATCCGAGGGAAAATTGCCGTTGTCGGACAGGATCACCTTGCGGTCTGGACGCATCTTCAGCGCCGCCGCCAATGCCTGGTACACCTTGATCGAAAGCGTATCGCCGGTTGCGACGCTGCCCGCTGGCGCGCCGACCAACTGGCCGATCCGGTCGCCCACCACGCGCGGCAGCTCCATCCAGCCCGCTGAATTCCAGGCCTTGATCAGCTCGCCGCCCCATTCGGCGCGCATCACCGCGCCGACGCGCTCCACCGCGCCCTTGGGCAGCGGGCCCAGCGAGTTTCCGTCGAGATAAATCACGCCCTCGGGCAGATCGAAGAGATCCTTTCGGGGTAAAGTCGATTGGCTCATTGTCACAATTCTCCGCGCAAGTGCCAAAGTTCGGGAAACAGCTCAACGTCCAGCATCCGGCGCAGATACTGAACCCCCGAGGTGCCGCCGGTACCACGTTTGAAACCGATCACCCGTTCCACCGTGGTGACATGGTTGAACCGCCAGCGGCGGAAGTAATCCTCCAGATCGACCAGCTTTTCGGCCAGTTCGTAAAGCGTCCACCACTGGTCGACGTTCTCATAGACCTGTTTCCACTTGGCCTGAACCTCGGGCAATGCCTTGTGCGGCTGATCCAGTTGCGGCGCCGGAACCTGCGCGTCCGGCCCGTCGATGGTGGTGAAGAGAAGCCGGATCACGTCATCGTAGAAACTGGGCCGCGCCAGTTCCCCGATCAGCATCTTCTGGACCTCAGGCACATGCGCGTGCGGCTTGACCATGTTGGGATTCCGGTTGCCGAGAATGTATTCGATCATCCGGTACTGGTAGGATTGAAACCCCGAGGACGGCCCCAGCGCCTCGCGGAACCTTGTGTAATCGGCCGGCGTCATGGTGCGCAGCACGTCCCAGGCATTGTTGAGCTGCTCAAAGATGCGGCTGACCCGCGCCAGCATCTTGAACGCCTTGGGCATGGCGCCGGAATTCATCGCGTCGCGCGCCGCCGTCATCTCGTGGATCGCCAGCTTCATCCACAACTCGCTGGTCTGGTGCTGGATGACGAAGAGCATCTCGTCATGGGCGCCGCTCAGCGGGCGTTGCTGGTCCAGCAGCGCGTCGAGGCCGAGGTAATCGCCATAGGACATGGCGTCGGCAAAGCTCATCCGGGCGCCCTCGGCGCCGGGATCATAGGCCGATCCGGTCATTCTTCGTCCCTCAGTCTGAAGCGTTGGATCTTGCCCGTCTCGGTCTTTGGCAGGTCCTTGGTGAACACCACCGAGCGCGGATATTTATAGGGCGCGATCACCGCCTTGACGTGATCCTGCAAGAGCTTGACCATCATCTCACCCGGCACATGGCCCGCGCCGAGCACCACATGCGCCTCGACGATCTGGCCGCGCGCCTCGTCCGGCGCCCCGATCACCGCGCATTCGGCCACCGCCGGATGCGCCAGCAGCGCCGCCTCGACCTCGGGCCCGGCGATGTTGTAGCCCGCCGAAAGGATGATGTCGTCGTTGCGCGCGGCAAAGTGGAAATAGCCGTCCTCGTCCTGCACGAAGGCATCACCGGTCACGTTCCAGCCGCCCTGCACATAGTCGGTCTGCCGTTGCCCGCCGAGGTAGCGGCAGCCGGTCGGCCCGCGCACCGAAAGTCGGCCGACCTCGCCGCGCGGCAGTTCCTGCCCGTCCTCGCCGATCACCCGCGCCTCGTACCCCGCCACTGGCTTGCCGGTGCAGGCCGGCCTGTGATCGTCGAACCGGTTGGTGATGAAGATATGCAGCATCTCGGTCGCGCCGATCCCGTCGAGCATCGGCTTGCCGGTCTTCTCGATCCAGGCGTCATAGACCGGCCCCGGAAGGGTCTCGCCGGCCGAGACCGCCGCCCGCAATGACGACAGGTCGGCCCCCTCCTCCATCGCTGTGAGCATGGCGCGATAGGCGGTCGGCGCGGTGAAACAGACGGTCGCCTTATAGGTCTCGATGATCTCGATCATGTTGGGCGGCGTGGCGTTCTCGAGCAGCGTCGCCGCCGCCCCGAAGCGCAGCGGAAAGATCGCCAGCCCGCCGAGGCCGAAGGTAAAGGCCAGCGGCGGCGATCCGATGAAGATATCCTCGGGCGTGACGTTCAGCACCTCGCGCGCGTAGCCGTCGGCGATGATCAGCAGATCGCGGTGGAAATGCATCGTGCCCTTGGGCTCTCCGGTGGAGCCGGAGGTGAATCCGATCAGCGCCACGTCGTCCTGCGCGGTGTCCACCGCGTCGAATTTCACCGGCTTCTGCAGCGCCAGCCGGTCCAGCTCGGCGTCGTGGTTCGAGGTGCCGTCAAAGCCCACCACGGTTTCCAGCACGTCGCTGTCCTTGGCGCAGGCGATCATCTCTTCCATCAGCCGCGTATCGCAGAGCGCATGGGTAATCTGCCCCTTGTCGACGTATTTCGCCAGTTCGCCGGCGCGCAGCATCGGCATGGTGTTGATCACCACCGCGCCCACCTTGGTCGCAGCCAGCCAGCAGGCCACCATGGCCGGGTTGTTGGCTGAGCGGATCAGCACCCGGTTGCCCGGCTTCACCCCCAGATCGTCAACCAGCGCATGCGCCAGCCGGTTGGTCCAGTCGGATAATTCCTTGTAGGTGCGCCGCCGCCCGTTGCCGATCAATGCGATATGGTCGCCAAAGCCCTTTTCGACCATGGCGTCGGTCATCTCCACCCCCGCGTTCAGCCGGTCGGGGTAATCGAACCCGTCCAGCAGCAGATCGGGCCAGGTCTCCGGCGCCGGCAGGTTGTCGCGGGTGAATGTATCTGTATGGGCCGATGGTCTGAGCATGTCTCTTACCTCTCCTGAATGGCGCCGGGATCCGCCGTCTGTCGCAGCTTGGCCCCGGCCCTGTCGTTTCCCGGACCTAGCCCTGCCGGAACGCCCCCAGCGTCTGGCGGGCGATCACCACCCGCTGCACGTCCGAGGCGCCCTCGTAAATGCGCAACGCGCGGATCTCGCGATAGAGTTTTTCCACCGCCTCGCCCGAGCGCACCCCGTCGCCGCCGTGCAACTGCACCGCCTTGTCGATCACCTGCTGCGCCTGGTCGGTGGCGAACAGCTTGGCCATCGCCGCCTCTCGGGTGACGCGCGGCGCGCCGCTGTCCTTGGTCCAGGCGGCGCGGTAGACCAGCAGGGCGGCCGCATCCACATCGAGCGCCATGTCGGCGATATGCCCCTGCACCATCTGCAGGTCAAAGAGCGGCGCCCCCTGCACGCTGCGCGAGGTCACCCTTTGCAACGCCTCGTCCAGCGCCCGGCGGGCGAACCCCAGCGCGGCGGCGGCGACGGTGGAGCGGAACACGTCCAGCACCGACATCGCGATCCTGAAGCCGGCCCCCGCCTCGCCCAGAAGCGCGCTGACCGGGACGCGGCAATCGGTGAACCGCAGCGTGGCCAGCGGGTGCGGCGCGATCACCTCCAGCCGCTCGGCAATCTCCAGTCCGGCCGTGTCGGCCGGCACGATGAAGGCCGACAACCCCTTGGCACCGGGCGCCTCGCCGGTACGGGCGAAGACGGTATAAACATCGGCGATGCCGCCGTTCGAGATCCAGGTCTTCTCGCCGTTCAGCACGTAGTGATCGCCGTCCCGCGTCGCGGTCATGGTCGAATTGGCCACGTCCGAGCCCGAGGCCGGTTCGGTCAGCGCAAAGGCCGAGATCGCCTTGCCGGCCCGGGTTTGCGTCAGCCATTCACCGCGCTGGGCCGGCGTGCCGAACAGCGAGATCGCCCCGGTGCCCAGCCCCTGCATCGCAAAGGCGAAATCGGCCAGCCCGTCATGGCGCGCCAGCGTCTCTCGGATGATGCAAAGGCTGCGCACGTCCAGCCCGGCGCCGGTTTCGGGATCGACGGCGGAATGGGTCAGGAACCCGGCCGCGCCCAGCCCGGTGACCAGCGCGCGGCAGGCGGCGTCGGTGTCGGAATGGTCGATGGCGGACAGATGGGACTTCGCCCAGCTCTCCAATGCGTCGGCCAGCGCCTTGTGGCGCGGCTCGAAAAACGGCCAGTCCAGAAAACTGCGGTCGGACATTTGCGCCCCTCCCCTTCTTCTCGTTTCAAATACTCCCGCCGGAGGCGGCCTGACGCCGCCCCCGCGCGCGCCGGTCAGTCGCCTTCGAACACCGGTTTTTCCTTGGCGACAAAGGCATGGTAGGCGCGGTGGAAATCCTGCCCCTGCATGCAGATCGCCTGCGCCTGGGCCTCGGCCTCGATCGCCTGTTCGATCGACATGCACCATTCCTGCGCCAGCATGGTCTTGGTCATCATGTTGGCGAAATTGGGCCCGGCGGCGATGCGCGCGGCGAGGTCGCGGGCGGTCGCGTCCAGCTCTTCCGCCGGCACCACCTTGTTGAAATAGCCCCAGGCCAGGCCCTCCTCGGCGCTCATCGCCCGGCCGAGGTACAGAAGTTCAGCCGCCCGGCCCTGGCCGATGATGCGCGGCAGGATCGCGCAGGCGCCCATGTCGCATCCCGCCAGTCCGACCCGGTTGAACAGAAAGGCCGTCTTCGCCCCCGGCGTGGCCACCCGCAGATCGGAGGCCATCGAGATGATCGCGCCCGCCCCGGCGCAGATACCATCAACGGCGGCGATGATCGGCTTGCCGCAATTGATCATCGCCTTGACCAGATCACCGGTCATCCGGGTGAAGGTCAAAAGCTCCTTCATCGTCATCTTGGTCAGCGGGCCGATGATGTCATGCACGTCGCCGCCCGAGCTGAAATTTCCGCCGTTGGAGGCAAAGACAACCGCCTTGACCGTGTCGTCGTAATGCAGGTCGCGGAACCAGTCGCGCAGTTCGGCATAGCTGTCAAAGGTCAGCGGGTTCTTGCGGTCGGGCCGGTCCAGCGCGACGGTGGCGATGCCGTCGGCGATCTCGCATTTGAAATGCTGCACGTCGCTATTCATGGTCATTCTTTCTCCTCCAGGGTGTTATTCAGGTAATCAAGCCGCCGGATCATCCCCGCGACGTCATCGGCGTTCAGCCCGTCGAGCATGTCGTCGATCCAGCTTTCATGGGCCGCGGCATGTTCGGCAAAGGCCGCCTGCCCCTTGGGCGTCAGCCGCACCAGCGAGGCGCGCCGGTCGCCCGGCACCGCCACGCGCAGCGCCAGCCCCTCGTCGGTCAGCCGGTCGACGATGCCGGTTACGTTGCCGTTGGAGACCCGCAGCATCTCCGAGATCTGCGACATCTTCAGCCCCTCGGGGCTGCGCGCCAGCGCCGACATCACGTCGAAACGCGGCAGGGTGGACTGGTACTGTTCGCGCAGGCGGCGACGGATCTGGTCCTCGATCAGGTTGCTGGCCTTGAGAAGTTTCAGCCAGAGCCGCAGGCGGGATTTCGACAGCGGCTCGTTGCGGGTCTCGACCGATTGCGGTGTCATATCTCTCCCCCCGAAAGGCTCAGCGCGTGGCCGTTGACCGAGCGCGCGGCCTGCGAACACAGCCAGAGCGCGGCGCCTGCAACCTCGTCGGTCTGGATGAAGCGCTTCTGCGGGTTGCCCGATTTCAGCGATTTTTCCGCCTGTTCCGCACTCATGCCGGTGGTGGTGACGATATTCTCGATCGAGCGCTCCAGCAACGGGGTCTCGATGAACCCGGGGCAGATCGCGTTCACCGTGACGCCGGTGGCGGCCAGTTCCAGAGACAGCGCCCGGGTCAACCCGACCACCCCGTGTTTCGCCGCGCAATAGGCGGCAACGTAAGGATAGCCCTTGAGCCCTGCGGTGGAGGCCACGGCGATCATCCGGCCCCAGCCCGCCGCCTTCATGTCGGGCAGCGCCGCCTGCCAGCAGTTGGAGACCCCCACCAGGTTGACCGAGAGCATGGCGGTCAACTGCTCCGGCGTCATCTTTGCAAAGGGCACGCTGTCGGCCGCCCCCGCGTTGGCGACCATGATCCCGACCGGCCCCTGTTCGGCGCGCGCGGCCTCGAAGGCGGCCCGAACCGCACCCGCGTCGGTCACGTCACACAGCTGATAGGGCAACCCCTGCGCCTTGAGCGGCGCCTCCGACCGGCCCATGATGGTGACCTTGGCGCCGGCCTCGGCCAGGGCGCGGGCCACCTCGGCCCCCACCCCGGTGCCGCCGCCGGTGACGACGGCATGTTTACCCGAAAGGCTCATACCTTGATCGCCGCTTCGGCTTCGCGCTCGGCCAGGCGCCAGTAGAGGTCTCGACCACCGCGATAGGGATCGGGCCAGACCGCATGGCGATCGCCCAGCTGGCTGCCCGCATGCAAAGTCCAGTAGGGATCGGCCAGATGCGCCCGCGCCAGGCAAACCAGGTCGGCGCGCCCGGCCATCAGGATCGAGTTGACGTGGTCGGGCTCGTAGATATTGCCGACCGCCATGGTCTTGATCCCGGTCTCGTTGCGGATGCGGTCCGAGAACGGCACCTGGAACATCCGGCCATAAACGGGCTGTTCCTCCGACACGGTCTGACCCGAGGAAACGTCGATGATATCGACACCGGCGGCATCGAAGGCCTTGGCAATCTCCACCGCGTCCTCGGGCTGGTTGCCGTCCTCGCCGACCCAGTCATGGGCCGAGATCCGCACCGACATCGGCTTGGACGCGGGCCAGACGGCGCGCATCGCGTCGAACACCTCCAGCGGGAAGCGCAGGCGGTTTTCCAGGCTACCCCCGTAATCGTCGCCGCGCTGGTTGGTGGCCGGCGACAGGAAGGTGCCGATCAGATAGCCGTGGGCGGCGTGCAGCTCGATCATGTCGAAGCCGGCGCGCTCGGCCATCTGCGCGGCTGCAACGAACTGGTCGCGCACCATGTCCATGTCCGCGCGGGTCATCTCGCGCGGGGTCTGGCTGGCCGGTTTGTAAGGCAGCGACGAGGGGGCGAGGATTTCCCAGTTGCCGTCCGCCAGCGGTGCGTCCATGCCGCCGCCGTCCCAGGGCACGCAGGTCGAACCCTTGCGCCCCGAATGGCCGATCTGGCAGCACATCCTGGCCTGCGTCTCGACATGAACGAAATCGGTCAGGCGTTTCCACGCTGCCTCATGCTCGGGCGCGTAGAGGCCGGGGCAGCCGGGCGTGATCCGCCCCTCGGGGCTGACGCAGGTCATCTCGGTATAGACCAGCGCGGCGCCGCCCTTGGCGCGTTCCGAGTAATGGACGAAGTGCCAGTCGGTCGGGCAGCCGTCCACCGCCTTGTACTGCGCCATGGGCGAGACAACGACGCGGTCGATCAGCTCCATCTCGCGCAGCTTGAAGGGGGCGAACATGGGCGCGCGCACCGGCGCATCCGCCGGCACGCCGGCCTGCATCTGGAACCATTTCTCGGCCGATTCCAGCCACTTGGGGTCGCGCAGCCGCAGGTTTTCGTGGGAAATCCGCTGCGACCGGGTCAGCAGCGAATAGTTGAACTGCACCGGGTCCAGGTCGAGATAGCGTTCGACCTCCTCGAACCATTCGAGCGAGTTGCGCGCCGCCGATTGCAGCCGCAGCACGTCGAGGCGCCGCTCTTCCTGGTAGCGTTCAAAGGCCTTTTCCAGCGTCGGTTCGGAGTGCAGGTAATTGGCCAGCGCAATGGCACTGTCAAAGGCCAGCCGCGAGCCCGACCCGATCGAGAAATGCGCCGTGGCCGAGGCATCGCCCAGCAGAACCACGTTCTCGTGATACCATTTCTCGCACAAGACGCGGGGAAAGTTGATCCAGACCGCCGAACCGCGCAGGTGATCGGCGTTCGACATCAGCTCGTGCCCGCCAAGGTGAGCCTCGAACACCTTGCGGCAGGTCTCGACGATCTCTTCCTTGCTCATCCCCTCGAAGCCGAAATTCTCCCAGGTCTGTTGCGAGCATTCGACGATGAAAGTCGCGGTCTTGTCATCGAACTGATAGGCATGCGCCCAGATCCAGCCGTGCTCGGTCTTTTCGAAGATGAAGGTAAAGGCATCATCGAACCGCTGGTGGGTGCCGAGCCAGAGGAACTTGCACTTGCGGGTGTCGATATCGGGCTTGAAGTGGTCCGCATATTCGGTCCGCACGCGCGAATTCAGACCGTCGCAGGCGACCACCAGATCGTATTCCTGCCGGATCGCCTCGGCGGATTCGAATTCGGTCTCGAACCGCAGCTCGACGCCCAGCTCGCGCGCCCGCTCCTGCAGCAGGATCAACATCTGCTTGCGGCCGATCCCGGCGAAGCCGTGCCCGCCCGAGACAGTGCGCACGCCATCGTGCACCACCGCGATGTCATCCCAATAGGCAAAATGGTTGCGGATTGCCTCGGCGCTGACCGGATCGTTCTCCCGCAGGTTCTCCAGCGCATCATCGGACAGGACCACGCCCCAGCCAAAGGTATCGTTGGCGCGGTTCCGCTCGATCACGACGACCTCGTGGCCCGGGTCGCGCAGCTTCATCGAGATCGCGAAATAGAGCCCCGCCGGCCCGCCGCCCAGACACGCAATGCGCATGAGGATTCTCCCCCCTTTGAGTGTTTCCCAAGGGCCGGCAGCCCGGCCGTTGAGGAAACGCTAGAGCGAGTCGCATTTTACTTCAAGCTTAAACTTTATATACCAAAAATATTCATGTTCGAATTTCTGAAACCCGGTTTCGAAGCGCCAGGGATTTGCCGAGAGGGCCGCAAACAAGACACCGCCGCCGGCGATCCCTCACCGGCAGATCAGTTGCCATGGCGGAAGTGTGAACGCGGCTAGCCCAGCACCGCCGGAAGGCTGGCGTAGCCACGGAACCGGATGCGCCCGCCGGACACGCGGCCCCCGGTCACGCGGTAGCCGGCAAAGCGATCCAGCAGCCGACCGATGGCGATACGCCCCTCCAGCCGTGCCAGCGTCAGCCCGACGCAGACATGCGGCCCGCCGGCAAACGCCAGATGCTTGTTCGGCCTGCGGGTGATGTCGAACGCCTGCGGGTCAGGGAACACCTCCGGGTCACGGTTGGCGGCGCCGATGCACAGGTGCAGGTTGGTGCCCGGCGCAATGGTCATGCCGCCGATCTCGACCTCTTCGGTGGTTTCCCGGTTGCCGAACTGGTTGGGCGAGCGGAACCGCAGAACCTCCTCCACCGCGGGCTGGATCAGGCCCGGGTCGGCCAGCAGCCGCGCCTTTTGCTCGGGGTAGTCGTTGAGCAGCGCGAGCCCGTTGCCGATCAGGTTCGTCGTGGTTTCATGGCCCGCGTTGAGGATGAAGATGCAGTTCTGGATCAACTCGATCTCCGACAGGGTGCCGTCGGCCCCCTCGCCCCGGATCAGCCGGGTCAGCACGTCGGTCTCCACATCGCCGGGGGCGGCACGCCGCCGCGCGACAAGATCCTCGAGGTAGACCTTGAACTCCTCCACCGCGCGGTTGCCGCGGTCCAGCTCTTCCCGGCTCAGCGATGGTTCCAGCGCGCCCAGGATCGCCAGCGACCAGTCGCGCAACGGCCCGCGTTCCTCCATCGGCACGTCGAGCAGGTTGCCGATGATCTGGATCGGGATCGAGGATGCGAAATCCTCGATCAGATCGACCTGCGGTTTTTCCGCCATAACGTCCAGCAGATGATCCACCGTTTCGATCAGACCGGGCTCCATCCTGGCAATGGCGCGCGGCGTCAGGGCCGAGGTCATGATCCTGCGGACCCGCGTGTGCAATGGCGGATCGCTAAACACCAGTGAGGTGGTGTGATGTTCGTAAAGCGGCGCACCGGCGCCGAACTTCGGCTTGAAGGCCTCCGTTTTATCGGAGGAAAACAGCTTGGTGTCGCGGTAGATCCGGTCGAGGTCGCCGTAGCGGCACAGCAGGACCGATCCGTCCGGTTGGCGCAGTACCGGCGCATGGGCGAGCAGCGCGTCGTAGATGGGAAACGGGTCTTCGACAAACCCCTCCGGCGGATTGGCCAGATCGAATGTCAGCGCGATGTTGCGTAGCGCCGTGTCGCTTGGTTCCATGCTGTGTCCTCCTCCCGGTTCTGACTTCTAAGCCCCGTCTAACCGACCCTGCCGAACCCCGTCATCGCACGGGCGCTGTCCTCGTCCGACCGTTTCAGCCGCCGCGGCGAGGCTTTGATCCCCTCGCGCATCTCGCCGTCGCTGCGCAACACCGGCCGGTCCAGCGGCGCCCGCGCCGCCAGGATCGCCCGCGCCCCGGTCGATCCGTCGAAACGATATAGGTGCAGGCTGTCCCATTCCAGGTGACCGCCGTCATGCAGAGCCTGCAGATCGGCCACGAAATTGTGGCACTGGGGATTTTCCATCAACAGGACATAATCCTCGGCCATCCGCACCATGTTCGACAGCGCCACGAGATGGCTGACCGCGGTGTGGATATGCATCACCACCGCCTGGCTGTAGACCAGCGCGGCGCGCGGCCAGGCCGAGGAATGGGGCATTGTGATATCCTGCAACCCCAGCCGCCCGGCCAGTTGCGGATGCCGCTCCAGCGCCAGTTCCAGTTGCGTTGCCCCCCGGTCGCCGCCGGTCACCGCGACATCGGGGAA
>Ga0070729_10005960_pt1 | contig 12279 bp, 7 predicted proteins | sample tdDd472_FD_66725 | JGI IMG/M metagenome (GOLD analysis project Ga0070729, IMG submission 66725) | Marine sediment microbial communities from the Atlantic coast under amendment with organic carbon and nitrate - tdDd47.2 | ecosystem: Environmental > Aquatic > Marine > Coastal > Sediment | place...
GAGGCGGACTTGGTGGTTTTTCACAATCTTGCTCACTTGCCTACTCGCCAAAGGGTCCCCTTTCAACAAGCATGCCTTCTTTGAGAATCTAGGAAGAAGAGAAGGCTTGCCCCAGGTTTCCGTGAACGCCATTTTACAAGACAAACTTGGGTTTATTTGGTTCGGTACCCAGGAGGGATTGGCACGTTATGATGGCTATGAGTTTCGTGTGTTTAAACACAACGCCCAGGACAGCCAATCCATTGGAGATAACTCCATTTGGTCGATTATTAGTGGCGAGGGTGACATTCTCTGGATCGCCACCAACGGGGGGTTGAGCCGTTTCTCCCCAAAAAACCAGGTTTTTAAAAATTACCGATCAAGCGAAAACAACCCGTCGAGCCTAAGTGACAACAATGTTCGATGCATGTTCATCGACTCAAATGGGAACTTATGGGTAGGGACCCGCAGTGGAGGATTAAACAGGTGTTCACCAAAACAAGGCGAAGCGCTAGAATTTGTTTCGTTTCAAAGTGACCCCCAAAAAGCCAACAGCCTTAGCCACAATGACGTGCGTGCCCTTCTAGAAGATAATAATCGCCATTTGTGGATCGGAACCTATGGTGGCGGCCTTAATCGCATCGACCTCCAAAAGCCAGGCAAAGGATTCGAGCAATTTCGACATGACCCAAACAATCCTTCAAGTCTATCAAGTGACAAAGTCTTATCTATCCTTCAAACAAACTCGAGTGAATTGTGGGTTGGCACCGAAAATGGGCTAAATTGGTTTGACGCTGAGCAGGGCCATTTCGTCCGATATTCGGAGGAATCCGATTCTCCACGAACCATTAGCCATAATTCCATTTGGTCTCTCACCGAAGATCGAGCAGGAACTATTTGGGCAGGAACCAATGGTGGTGGTCTCAATCTTATTGAGAAGAATCTACGCACCCACACGTTTCGGCATCAGGTTGGCAACATCCACAGCCTATGTGGCGATGATGTTAGAGCCCTTTTGTTTGATCGCCAGGGCTTACTTTGGATTGGCACTTATGGCAATGGAATCAGTAAATTTGACGCCACCAACGAATACTTTTCCTTTTTAGGCCACAGCCCCCAGGACCCAACCAGTTTAAGCAGTAAAACGGTGCTCTCCATTCTTGAAGATACGGACAATAAGCTGTGGGTTGGTACCTGGAATGGCGGATTAAACCAATTAGGCGAGAAGCTAAAGGTCGAAAACCTTTATAAGCATATCAAAGACGATTCAACGGGTATCAGTCACAACACGGTTTGGGCCATTCACGAGGATTCGCGTGGGAGCTTGTGGTTTGGGACCTGGGGTGGAGGTCTCGATGAACTTACGCGAGACGAACGCACAAAATCGAGACCTACTTTCAAACATTATCACCATATGCCCAACGACCCAGGAAGTCTTGGAAACAATTCCATTCTTTCGATCTTAGAGTGTCGCCGCGGTTATCTCTGGGTCGCCACTTGGGGTGGCGGTTTAAATCAACTGGATCTCAACCATCTTCAACACAACCGGCACCATTTCACGAAGTATTTGAAAAACCCGAAAAACGATTCCAGCATCTCCGACAATTTCATTAAAACCATCGCAGAGGATCAGCAAGGCAACATTTGGGTTGGTACCTGGGGCGGCGGGATCTGTGTATTAAGCAACGAATCCATCACCAATCAGGCAAACAGGTTTAAGAGATACCAAAATGAGTTAGAGAACCCAAAAAGCCTGAGCCACAACGATGTCATGACGATTTTTGAAGACCAGGATGGCATGATTTGGGTTGGGACCTATGGTGGTGGCCTCAACAAATTTGACCCAAGAACCCAGGAATTCAAGGCGTACACCGAACTGGACGGCCTATCCAACAATGCCGTGTATGGCATTTTACAAGATGAGAATGGGTTTCTATGGTTGAGCACAAATAACGGCATCAACCGATTCGATCCCGTGGCGGAATCCTTTTTACATTTTAATCAGCGCGATGGCCTCCAAGGAGATGAGTTTAACCAAGGCGCCTATTTTAAAGGGACCGATAGGCGAATGTACTTTGGGGGGATCAACGGTGTGAGTTTCTTTTGGCCAAAACAGGTGGCGGACAATAACTACCTGGCCCCCGTTTACCTTACCGACCTGCTTTTATTTCATGAGCCGGTTGAACTATCCAGTTCTGGCCCCCTCACGGAATCCCTTCAAACCCTGAGGACCATCACGCTAAATCCCGAAGACTCAGTCTTTGGAATTAAATTTACAGCGCTCAACTATCGTCAATCTGAAAAAAACCAATTTGCTTACCAGTTGGAAGGTGTCGATAAGGATTGGATTCGAACCGATTACCGTCAGAGGCAGGCTTCCTACCGCTATTTAAATCCAGGAACTTACACCTTCCGCGTTAAGGCGGCCAACGATGATGGCCATTGGAATCCGATGGAGAAACACCTCGAGGTTATTCTGCTTCCCCCCTGGTGGAAAACATGGTGGGCCAAGACGCTTCTATATGTAACCGTAATCGGTTTCCTGGCCAGCCTGTATCTCATTCGTTTTTCGATTATGAAACGCCAACAATATGTACTTGAGCAAACCGTGGCCAAAAGAACTGCAGAACTTAAACAAGCCAATGAAAAGCTTTTCCAACTTTCCATCACGGATAAACTTACCGGTGTGAACAATCGGTCCTTACTCGGAACCGTCTTTTCCCGAGACTTCAAAAACAGTCTTCGCTACCAGAACGATCTTTCCTGCATTCTACTGGATATCGACCATTTTAAGGCTTTTAACGATACTTATGGACACCAGGCAGGAGATTTCGTTTTAAAGGAAACTGCTCGAATTTTGACTGAAATGGTTCGAGAAGGCGATTCCATTTGCCGCTATGGGGGAGAAGAGTTCCTGATCATCTTACCCAACACCCCTATCGAAGGCGGAAGAATGCTGGCAGAGAAAATCAGGCAAAGAATTGAGAGCGCGTGCTTTAACTATGAAGGCAATACCCTCAAAGTCACCGTAAGCTTAGGAGTCGCAGACAATAAATTCAGCAACCCCGAGACAGAGAGCCAAATGATTCAACTGGCAGATCGTGCTATGTACATGGCCAAAGAAAACGGCCGCAATCAAGTGGCCTTAAATACCCAATAAAGTTTTTAGCTGCTTCGCTGGCCCTCGCGCAGCGATTAATGCGTGGCTATTTGGGAAATGAAGCTTCAAGCGCCCATCTCTCCATGGCTCAACTTCAAATTTTGAGGTTAAATTGATAAGAGAGGAACGATGAATTCGGAAAAATGAAAATGGCTCTAATCGTCCGGCAAGAAGGTCCATCGATTCGGGCGTCCAATATCGTTGCCCATCCATGGCATATGCTGCATTGATTTTTTGTTCAACCTCAAAATATTGAATGCTTTCAATTGGGATTAAATGAATGCGATTTCTGCTCCTTAAGGCGATTTTCCCAAGGGGGAAACCATTATTAAGATTCGACAACAGTGAATTTGCTATGCCCACTTTTTTCGGAAGATCGAAGCGCGCCATGGACAGCACTTTTTGTAGTGCTTGACTGAACCTTTCTGACCCAAAAGGTTTCAGCAAATAATCGACTGCCGAAACCTCAAAAGCCTTAATTGCATAGGAATCGTAGGCTGTTGCAAAGATGATCCATGGTAGCTGCTCTGGTCTTAAGAGCCTCAAGACATCGAACCCTGACAAAACAGGCATCTGAATATCCAAAATGAGTAGATCTGGCTGAGTGCGTTCGATCAATTGAACCGCTTCCTCACCATTTTCCGCTTCACCGACACACAGGAATTCAGGGTGCTGGTTCAGATAACGCCGAACCTTGGAACGGGCCGGCCCTTCATCATCGACGATTAGTACTCTTATTTTGGCATGAGTCAAACAATCCTCCTTATTCCTGGGGGATGTACAGTGTGGCCTTTGAGCCTTTTTCAAACGTTTCTAACACCAGTTGAGCTGCTTCACCATAGTGCAGTTTCAAGCGCTTTCGAATGTTGTCCAGTGCAATACCCAGTCCCGCCTTTTCGCTGGAATGAATCGCATGCTCACTATGATTGGAGACCGAGATTTCAAGAAGGTTCGACTTTCCAAATCGAATATCAATGGTGATATGACACACACCAAACGTTTGCCCCATTCCATATTTCACCGCATTTTCAATTAGGGGTTGCAGGCAGAATGAAGGTAGCGAATAACGAAGACCATCTTGCTCCGTGGGCACGTCAACCTGGAGTCGTTCCCCGAAACGTGCCTGCTCAATTCGAATATAGGCTTGAACCCAATCCAGTTCACTTTGAAGAGATACAATCTGCTCTGAATCGTTCTCCAGACTTCGTCTTAAGATAAGGCATAGAAGCTCCAGAGTCTGTTCAGCTTTTTCTGAATCTTCACCAATCAACGAGTGAACCGTATTCAACGCATTGAAAAGAAAATGAGGCTTGATCTGATGCTGGAGCGCATTGAGCTGTGCTCGGGTGGCTTGGCTTTCAAGGTCCTTATTGAGCATTTGGATCCGGGTTTGTTCTTCGATTTTTTTTAAAAGAACCAGGTGATTCTGGAGAAAGAGTCCGGCAACTCGAATGAGGGATAAATGGGTTGAATACCATGGAAACAATCCTTTAATCGGGCCCAATGACATAACGACACCCGGCTCTCCAGGAAGGTGGACTGTTTGTTCAGATGAAGTCTCCCCTTGTTGTCCGGACAAACTAATTTTGATTTGAGCGTGAAAGTGTGAGGACAAATAGTGGCTGACTTGCTCGATGGCTTGGTCAATATTCGTACAGTTTGCCAACGTGGCATGCAACCCATCGTGGAACTCCTTTTCTGAACCTAACTTTGGCTGCCAAATTCTACTTATAGATGATTCCAATTTAACGAGGTTCATCAAGAGAAACGCAAGGAGAAACGTTGAAATTAGCAGCAACCCGAGTTCTGCTTGGTTCTGAGAGGTAAAAAAACCAGTCGATAGGAAAAGGAAAACGGAAACAATGGTCAATATCCATGTTGTAGCTTTTTTTAGAATATAGTCCAGAAATGCGATTCGAAACTTGTACCATGCAAACAAGAGTGCAAATGGAACCGAGCTCAAGGGTCCGAGTATGTTTCCGAATGTCTTTAAGGGTTCCCAGTCAATCAGGTTAGGCGAGATGGAAAGGAGCAGCATGATTCCAAAAAAGATTTGAAAGGGGCGCTTCGACACAATAGTCGTTCCTTCCTTTGAGCGAAACCAAAAACCAAGAGCAGCACCCAAAAGCCCCCTATTGCTGAGATAAATATTAATTGACCGCGAATAAAAATGGTTTTTGGGAAAGAAGGTAATAGGTCCCAATGGCCCAGGAGGTGCACGCGCACATAGACCCAAGTCAACAAGCACGAAAACATAATTCCCAGCCAAAAAAGTGAACCGCTAACCCTTACCAACCATTTCAACGCTTTTTGGACAGGATTCAATGTTAAATGAATATTGCGGCTCATTTCTTGGACAAACAACGGTAAACAAAGGGGTGTCAAAAAAGCCAGAATTGTCTTGTGCGAAAAACGAAAGACGTTGGCGATTTCGGGCCAGTCCATATTGATTGAGAACCTGAAAAGGCCAAATGCCAAATGATAAAACACACATAATAAGGTCAACCACCAATAGGCCTTTAAAACCTTGGACTCTGTTCGAGATGGAAAGAGTTTTAACAGGGGAATCCCATGGAGGTAGGCCGCCGTCATGTGAGCCATAAATGGTATGAACGCAAAAAGCATGGTGTTGATCCTCCCAGCTCCTCACCATCATACTGCAAATGATTCGGCTCAAAATGCGATTCAGCCTGAAATGGTGCGATTCAGGGAACCTTTCTCAGAGCCGCTGCGTTTGCTGCGTAAACTGTGAATACTTTGTTGAAAGGAGCCCCTCATGATTTTTGTAATTCTCACTTTGATCGTTTCGATGAATTCAACTCATTCTCACATAATGAATGGCATTCAGCCCAAAGGAATACCCCACACATTGGTTCTCGAGGAGGATCTGCGCTTTGGCGGCGATTCCAATCTTGATGTGTCTTTCTGGCCCCTCACTTCGACCACGTTAGCTGTCGATAAGAACGGTCACATGTTTGTATGTGACCCCAAGGCCAACATGATCCATGAATTTGACCAACAAGGTCTTCATGTTCGCAGTTTGGGTGGTGCAGGACAAGGCCCCGGTGAATTTACAACACTGACCTCTTTTCAAATTCATGACCATGGGGCTGTTGCTCTGGAAGTCGCTCCCGGTATCTTGCCCAAGCTTTCTTTTTTTGATGATCAATTTGCATTTTTAAAGAGAAAAATGACAGGGCACACGGCTGTGGTCCCCACGTATGTTCAATTCAATCCTGCAGGCGAGTTATTTGCCGCATCTTTTGTTCGAATGGATCAACCCAACCAGGTTATGTTTAGCGAAACAGGCATTTTAGACCTTGAGTATCAAACCGTTCATCTAACCACGTCTCATCAACAGCATTTTGCCCCCCAAAGAATGGGGGATCCCAAATATCTTAAACAGTTCATCACAGACTACCTAAGAAACTCTTTTGCAGGCAACGGGGTGTTTGGCTTTGACGCGGAAGGAAATCTACTTATGGCGTTCAGTGACCGTTACCAGATAACCAAGTTGGATCCCACACTGAAACGAACACTCCTAGTGACTGAAAAAAGATATCAACCCATTGCAAATAATGATCGTGACAAGTTCGCATTGGTTGACTTATTGACCGAATCATGGCAGAAAATGCCAGGAATCGGTGCAATGATTGATGAAGCGTTCATCTACGACTGCGTCGCAAAAGCAGGTCTAAGCCCAGTAAAAAACCCTGTAATGGGACTCATTGCCATTGAGACATCTCATTTCCTAGTGGTTCGAGACATCGACATGATTTCAGGTATGCAAAAAGCAGATTTGTTTGATGGCGATGGCGTTTTCATAGGAACCGTTTCCTCACAGAATTGGGCCTTTGTTAACCCACTTTCTCTACCCAAAATGGTGTTCAAAAATGGCTATGCCTACACCGTCGAGTCTAACGATGAGGTGCAGGAAGTTGTTCGATACCGTTATCGCATCGAACCCAAAATAACCGATTAGTTTTTTGAGAATTAAGAATAGGACTCCGGGATTCTGGAGTCTTATTTTTCCCTTTGTCCCTTGTCTCATGGGTAGGCATCCGTCATTCATAAAAGAAATTCGATTGAAGTCGTTCTGTTTGCCATTCCACATATTGGTGGGTGTCCATCACTGCCTATAATCTTTAAATTGCATCATCTATTGGAAAAAACTAAGATGCCTGCATGAAACCTACACAACTCATCGCCAAATTTATCAATCACCAAGCACCTTTTATTGAAAAGACCATTGAACTCTTTGAACTTGGAAACACGATCCCGTTTATCGCGCGTTATCGCAAAGAAGTAACGGGCCATCTAGACGAGGAACAACTGCGTACCATCCAAAAGGAGTATCTACGGATTCAGGCCCTTGAGGCTCGCCGCCAGGCGATTCTCAGCAGCATTGAGGAGCAGCAGAAGCTGACTCCCAACCTGGAAAAAGCGATCCGCAGTGTCGAAACCATGACGGCCCTGGAGGACCTCTACCAACCCTTTCGAAAAAAGCGCAAAACGCGCGCAGACAAGGCCCGTGAGCTCGGTCTTCTTCCCCTGGCCGAGTTCATTCTTGCCCAACCCTCCCAGGACCGCGAAGCCCAGGCTTGGGTATCCCGCATGCGCTCAACCTTCGATGGTGACGATGAGCAGATGTGGAAAGGGGCACGCGATATTCTTGCTGAACGCATAAGTGATCATCCCGAAGTCCGCGGGCAGGTTCGAACCAAAGCCATGAAGTGGTCCCGTATTCGGTGTGAGAAAGTCAAGAATGCTGAAGATGAGAAGGGTTTATTTCGCACCTATTATGAATTTGAGAACCAGGTTTCCAGAATTCGACCCCACCAGATCCTGGCCATCGATCGGGGTGAAAGCGAAAAGATACTTAAAGTTAAAGTGGAGACCCAGGAACGCGACTGGTATCAAGTCATCCAGTATTTTTTCCCAGCCAGGCGAACATCCAAACTCAAAAACCATCTCGAAATGGCGATCGAGGATGCAGCCAATCGGCTCCTTCTCCCAGCCATCAGTCGTGATGTTCGAAAACACTTGACCGAGGTAGCGCAGGAACACGCCGTTCAAGTCTTCGCGAAAAACCTCGAAGGACTTTTATTGCAACCTCCACTCAAGGGGATGTGCGTGTTGGGGATCGATCCCGCCTTCCGGACCGGTTGTAAGATGGCCGCCATTGACGCGAATGGGAATTTACTTGGAGTCGATACCATCTATCCTCATGCGCCCCAAAACCAAAAGAAGGCAGCCCTGGAAAGCTTGGAAAAGTGGGTGACCCGCCACAATGTTTCCTTAATTGCCATTGGCAATGGAACCGCATCGCGGGAAACTGAACGACTGGTGGCCGACTTCATTAAAAGCAGTCCGAAAAAGGATCTGCGATACGTCATCGTCAACGAAGCAGGAGCCAGTGTTTACAGCGCAAGTCCACTAGCTCGCCAGGAGTTTCCAGACTTGGATGTCTCGATACGAGGTGCCGTTTCAATTGCAAGACGCATCCAGGATCCTTTGGCTGAATTGGTAAAAATAGACCCAAAATCCATCGGGGTTGGAATGTACCAGCACGATCTGAATCAAAAGAAACTGGAAGAATCTCTCAGCCACGTGGTGGAGAGTGTCGTAAACCGCGTCGGCGTACAGCTTAATACGGCCTCGGCTTCACTCCTGCAATTCGTTTCGGGAATCGGCCCCAAGCTGGCACGTGACATTGAACACTATCGGACCCAGCATAAATGCTTCCAATCAAGAGAAGAGTTAAAAAAAATCAAAGGCTTGGGCGCCAAAGCCTTTGAGCAGGCAGCTGGGTTTCTGCGAATTCGTCATGGCAACAATCCACTCGATGCAAGTGCCATTCACCCAGAATGCTATGCTGCAGCTCAAAAAATCATGGACCTGACAGGACTCAGCATGAGTGACTCCGTTGAGGAAAAAAAGGAGAAGCTAAAACCGCTATTACACGATAACGATAAAGAGACACTGGCTCGAAGCCTTGGTGTAGGGGTACCCACTTTAATGGATATCATCAATCAGATTATTCAACCGGGAAGAGACCCCAGGGAGGATATAGAGGGCCCGGTGTTGCGATCTGATGTCATTGAATTAAAGGATCTAAAGCCTGGAATGGTTTTGGATGGGACGGTTCGAAATGTTGTCGATTTTGGTGCCTTTATCGATGTTGGGGTGAAACAGGACGGACTCCTACATCGTTCCAAAGTGCCTGCAGGCGTGCAGCTCGTTCCTGGCATGGTGGTTCAAATCAGTATTCTTGAGGTCGATCTAACGCGTCAAAGGATAAGCTTTGACTGGACTTAATTGCAGATCGGGACCTCTAATGGACCGCCGGCGTCTCGCCGGCTGGTGGCTCAACAGAAAAACGATTCGGCAAATGGTGTGGGATTTTTGGAATCCTGGCTTCTGCAACGAAACATCCCTTTATAGCCGGCGAGACGCCGGCGGTCCAGATTGAACCCCTTACCCAAACCCTGGACTACCAGGGAATATTATGTGGCTCAACCACGGTTTTGAAGAATTGCTCAATCCGTTCACGGGCCGCCTTGGGCATAGGCGAGTGGGTGCTTGCCACGTTTTGTCTCAACTGGGCTTTATTCTTATTGCCTGGAATCACGGTTGAAACCGCTTCATAAGCCATGCAAAAGGATAGCGCAGTTTGAGTCAGGCTCTGCTCTGCAGGTAAAATCGTTTTCAGCTTCTCCACGAGAGAAGCACGCAGGGTAATATCGGCAGTTGACCATCGTTTTCGAATGTCGTTAAACGTGCTTTGATCATGGTATTTACCAGTCAGCCAACCGGAGTCCAGAGGAATTTTGGCGATGATGCGAACATCGTTTTTCAAGGCCAAATCAAAGGCTTCCGCAACGCCCTGGTGAAAGATATTAAAAAAAGCTTCAATAACCTTGCCGTTGGTTCCGTTTATGAACTCTTTCATCTCATCCGCATGATCCAGTGAGGCGCCATAGGCCCTGATCTTGCCTTCACTTTTAAGTTGCTCGAGAATTTCGTAGTGAGGATTTTCAAACCCGTTCAGGTAGGAAAAGGGCGGATTATGGAGGATCAATGAATCGACATAGTCCATATCAAGTCGTCTCAAACTGCCCTCTAGGGAAGGGCGGATCGCTTCGAATCTAAAATCTAGCTCTCCATTGACGGTATGACCAAACTTGGTGTTAATAACAACCTTTTCTCGATCTACAGCTTTCAGGGCCCGCCCCAAACGCTTCTCGCTTGTTCCAAATCCATAATTTGGGGCGGTATCAAAGAAATTCACGCCTAAATCTAAGGCTTCAAGAACAAGCTCGATGGCCTCTTCTTCCGTCATAGACGCCCATGAGGAGCCTTTTCCCAGTTGCCATGCGCCAAAACCCACTTCTGACACGAGATGGCTTTGTGAAATCAACCGGTTGTACTTCATGTATCATCCTTCTTTGTACTGAGTACCATGTTACGGCTCTCTGGATCTTTTGTCCATTTCTGGCCGGCAACCCGGCCCAAATAGATCGGACTAATTGAATAACGTCTCTTCGAGCTTTTTTTGCCTCGCACCTTGGGGTGAACAAGTAATGTTGATCTTGTTTCAACTTTCCTGGTGTTCACCGTTCTAAAATATGCCGAACGACCTGATACCGGTGGAATCACACATTTTCTTGGATGTGTGGATTCCTTGAATTGAAGAATGCCTATCGATCTACTATATTGAGATCATGCTCAGGTTCCTTTTATCTCTTATTATTTACTCGGCAGCTATTTTGACGGCATCCTCCGATATGCTAAGGCCCTTTCGGCACAACCAAGCCTTATCCCAGCAAAGCATTCGGGCGATGATCACCGACAAAGATGGGTATTTATGGATTGGAACCCACGATGGCCTGAACCGCTATGATGGCAAGACAATCAAAACGTTCACACGAGTTGCGGATGATCCTCATTCCCTCTCTTCTGACAATATATTTGACTTCCATATCGATTCGAAGGGGAACTTATGGGTCTTGACTACGTTTGCCTTGAACCGCTACCAACCCGAGTTCGAGAACTTTAAACGGTACCCAATTAAAGGCTCGGTGCTATTGGCTAATCCGTTTGTTGATGTAGAAGTGGATGAAGCAGGCCGCTTCTGGGTCGCCGCCGAGAATGGTCTGTATCTTCTAGAAGAAGAGCCTCCTGGCTTGAAGCGCCTTGATGTCCAAATTCCGGGCAGGATCAGATGCCTGTTACCTAACGGCAACCACACCTTTTACATCGGAACGATTGAAGGACTTTTTGAGGTCGACATGAACAGTCTTTCGGTTGAAGAGGTGGATATTGGAATAGAGGCGACCGTCAACACTATGGTAGCTGATGGGCATGATCGTCTCCTGCTTGGCACCGATGAGGGTGTCCTGGTCTTTGATAAGGACTTGAACCTGCTTGAGCATTTTCGGCATGAGCGGGAAAGGATGGACACGCTCAGTTCGAATGAGGTGACAAATGTATTTTTGGATTTTGAAGGAAGGCTCTGGGTAGGTACTACGGAGGGTCTGAACCTTCAAACGACAGATGGTAAGGGTTTCACCCGTTTTTTTCACGAACCGCTTAATGAACTGAGCCTCACACATGGTGAAATAACCTGGATCTATCAGAGTCAACCCGGCTTGATTTGGATCGGGACGCACCGCGGGTTGAATGTCATCGATTCGATTTCAAAAAAATTCGAAACCATCCGAATTTCAGGCGATCTGGGACCATCCGAATTTCAGGCGATCTGGGACAGCCATTATTAGACAACTATATCCGAGGTTTTTTTGAAGACCAAGAGGGACGAATTTGGATTGGAACCGTCAAGGGTCTAGCCATTTGGGACCGTTCTTCCAACCATTTCCAGATTCTGCAACATGACTCCAGCAATCCTGAGAGCCTACCTAAAGATACGGTTTGGAGCATGACGGGCGATCTCGATGGGACCATTTGGCTTGGCACGTCCAACGGATTATCAAAATGGCTCGGAGGCACCTCATTTAAAACCCTGAAAGTCGGATAAAGCGTACACTACTTGTCGTCCATGCCCAAGTACTTCAAAAACAGCCTGTCCCTGGCGACTGATTCGGTGGACCATCGATAATTGCCCATGGCGGTCTGTACCC
>Ga0070729_10005963_pt1 | contig 12275 bp, 13 predicted proteins | sample tdDd472_FD_66725 | JGI IMG/M metagenome (GOLD analysis project Ga0070729, IMG submission 66725) | Marine sediment microbial communities from the Atlantic coast under amendment with organic carbon and nitrate - tdDd47.2 | ecosystem: Environmental > Aquatic > Marine > Coastal > Sediment | place...
AATTGATATTAGATGTCGTTGAACGGACAGCCCGTGTTCGGGTGGTTGACAATGGTTATGGTATCCCCGAAGATAAACAAGAGCGTTTATTCCAGCCATTCTATCGTGCGAAAATGCAAGAAACTGAGTCGATTCAAGGTACTGGATTAGGCTTACACCTTGTTAAAAATATTATTGAACGCTTTAGCGGGACGCTGGTATTTAAGAGTATATACAAAACAGGCAGTACCTTCGGCTTTGATATTCCGCTGAGTGACAAAACACTCAATACCTCAGCGAATGTATCCGATGACATTGATGGGAGCGTTGTGGTAGGGTAGCCAATGATAATTATACAATCAGTATGACACTAGTATTATCATCGATACTCTGCTGTTTATGTTTTGTTTAAGCGTTTATAGGAGTAATGATGAAATCGGTACGTGTCCAATGGTTAAATCATCCTCATTCTCTTATGTTTTTTCAATTGGATGCCGATTTTACAATTGAAGATTATCGTGAAGCAGTTAAGGAGGCATGGACACTACTTGACAATCATCTGGCAGAAAAATTTTATGTTGTCGCTGATGTTTCGGCAGTCAATCGTATACCTACAACGATGATTACGACAATGTTCAAGGCGTATGGGAAAACGCATCCATCATTTGCGGGCTTGACTATTTTTATTGGTGCCCCTCGGTTTATTCAACGGCTGGTCGATCAATTTCAAAATATCTTCCATACCAGCAAATTTGGATTTGCCAATGATTTTGATGACCTTGATTCAGTTATTGCGCAACACTTGCAACATCACTGATTTGTATAGCTACCCGTTAAGTCGATCTAATTCCGCCTGATAATCTTCACGTCCACTATCCTCATCACTGTTGTCGATTGCTAACTGATAATAGCGAATCGCTTGTTGTGTATTACCCATCTCCTCATAAACTGCCCCAAGTGCCCAATTCACATATGCATCGGAATTATCAAGTTGATAAGCTGTTTCAGCATAATTCAGCGCGTCATCTTCTGTATAACTATCGAGGTTTAATGCTAATTCAGCAAGATGAGCATAAGTTGATGCTATTGAAGGGTCTAGGATAGTCACTTGCTCAAAATCAGCAACCGCAAGTTCAAGTTGGGTCTCATCATCATTATCTAATCCCAACTCTTTATAAGCTATACCACGCTGAAAAATTAAATTAAGCGGGTCGTGCACCTTGTCGATGCCACGGGTGAGGCTATCCACTACAGAAATCCAATTGGTTAGGGCATTACTGCTATTTTCCGCATTATACGCCAGTTGACTAAAGACATCAGCTTGGCCTTCATAGGCAAGGGCTTGGTCGGGTCTGATCGAAATCGCTTGTGTGAATAATTGGAGTGCTCCTTCATAATTCTCATCATCGACATCTAACCACCCTAATTCGACCAGCACTTCATATTTTAATTCATCCTCACTCAATCCATAGTCTAAGGCTGTTTGTAAATCAGACCTTGCCGAGTCAATATCTCCGAGTTGCTCATACGCTAACCCACGATAGGCATAGGCTTCATTGGTATAGGCATTCATATCAATCACGATTGTAAAATCTTCGATGGCAGATTCATAATTTTCGCTGTTGTACAGGGCGAGTCCGCGCAGATAGTGTGCTTGGCTGTCGGTATTGTCACGGGTGATGGCTTGATTAAAATCTGCAATTGCCGCAACATAGTCACCAACTACAGTCCGCGTTTGTCCGCGTCCTATATATGCTGCAATGTAGTTAGGGTCAAGTTGAAGTGCACGGCTAAAATCTGCAATCGATTGGCTATAACTTTGATACTCGAAAAATGCTGTGCCACGATCATAGAATATAGTCGGGTCATCATCGACTATATCAATTGCGGCATCGAGGAATTCGAGTGCATTTTCATAATCACCATCGTAGACATAGATGTTGCCGAGTGCCGCATATGCCTCAACGCGATCAGGATTGATGGAGATTGCTGTCTGATACGATTCAATTGCATTATCCACCTCTTCCAGTGCTTCTTGTGCATCTGCTTTGCGAATCCACACAGAATATAAGGTGTCGCTATCGAGAGTATCTTGTCTATCTAATAGCTTGTCATATTGCGCTAATGCCATGTCATATGCCCCAAAATCTGTATAATATTGTGTTAGCCATAGACGCGCATCGACATCCGACGGATTGAGCTCAATCGCACGGAGTAAGTTGGCTTCGACATCCTCATAAACCCCCATTTCGTATTGGTAATACCCCAAATAACGATAGGCTTCGCCGTACATGGTATCGAGTGAAATTGCTTGCTCAAGGTCAGGAATTGCACGATCAAAATCGCTAAATCCTGACACATGAACCAATGCACGTCCAAGATAGGCATTAGCGTAGGTTGGGTCAGCATTAATCGCTTGCGTATAGAGCTCGATGGCTTGTGTATATTTACCGTTACTGGCGTTATCCTGCGCTTGATTACTCAGGTCTTCTGCTGTTTCTTTGTCACCTGCTTGTGGAGTATTAGCTTTAGTTGTTGGAGTTGTTGTTTCGTCGCTTGGGGTGAGGGTAGTTGGTGTCACGAGTGGTGGATTCATCAATGTATTGATGACCAATACACCGATGATAACTGCTATCACCAATAGACCCACACCACCAATTATTGTATTCCGTGAAACAGAAGACTTCGGTTTGGTATAACGATGGATATAATCAATCAGACGGCGCATATCCCGATTAAAGTCAGGATCATTCCGAATGATGACGGCGTTGCGATAGGTAAGCTCATGTAGGCTTTCTGGCAACTGCGCGATCGTTGGCATGGTCGCATTTTTGATAAGAACTGGAATCACCAATACAGCATTGCCACGCTTCAACCCCGACTCTACTTCAAGCCGAACAAAATCATCGGGGTTCTGTAACCGAAGCTGACCATCACCATCTACCGCAGTTGTCCAATCAGGACCAATAATCGCCAATAAAACATCACACTTGGCGACTTCTTCATCCAACACTTTCCGAAAATCAAAGCCCGGTTGAATATCATCGACATCTTTAAAGACATTCCGTCCACTAAATTCGCGTTCTAAGTGGTCATGGATTCGACCACTTTCCGAAATTGAATCCGAGCGACGATACGACATGAAGATACGTGGCATACCTATTGTCCTTATCTGAATCTTGCTGGTATTGTATCTTCATTATACTCGAATGCTTGGTCAGCAAAACCAAGCGAACTGGCATTAAGCTGTTTCTGCGGGTTTGAGCCAATCTTTTGGTTTATCTTTGACCAGATAAATACCGGGAATCGATAAGATTGTTACGCCACCTTTGACCAGTACATTGGCAATAAAGATACTGAAGATGACCTCTGTTGGTAAATCGCCCCAGAAAGCAATTACGACAAATAAGATGCTATCCACGGGAACACTAACAGCATTACTCAATAGAACGCGACCCCATTGCTTAGATTCTCCAAATCGCTTGACCCATACTTCGTACATTTCCGTATCAATCAATTCAGATACAACCTCTGCTACAATCGATGCCAGCACAATCCGTAACACTGGTGCAAGGACAAATCCAAATTCTTCTTGTGCGCCAACAGTTACATCTGCCGGTAATGTGGAGACCAGCCAGAATAAGCCCGCCATCAATAGATTAATAACAGCGGCAGTGATAATCAACGTTCTGGCAACGGATGCGCCTGCAACCTTATGCACCATGTCACGCAGGGTAAAGGTAAATGGATAAATCAATGTCCCACCATCAATGCTTAATCCCGCGATAAACAGAATCCGTAAGCTGGTAATATCAGCAAAAATTTGGGCGGATACGTACATTACACAGACCACAACTAAAACTTGTAGTGTTCTTACACTCATATCATTGTTTCCTATTTTGTTCACCTAAGACTTGTGATTATAACAAAGCATCGGCTGAAAGCACGATGGAAATGTTGTGTGCAGAATAGTCAATCATTGTTTTGTAAATTTGTCTTATTCCAGAATCTCAACAAAGCATTCACCCGTATTGGTCTCAATCTCAGACCCCGGTCCGAAGCTATCAAATCCATCCGAGATACTGTTCCGCCAACTCAGATCATATGTAATGTGATGGATGCCACGTAAATATCGATTGTATCCATCTGCCCCAGCTGCCAACACTCCACCAATTGGCACATAAAAGTAAACTGTCGGGTTATTATCATGTTCTGGATCACGCCGAAATTGTGTAACAAATGTCCAATGATAAAGTGGTGAAGCATCAATCCGTACATCATAACGCGCATTATGTAGATGGTCAGTCAACAAGACTTCATCGGACGCATACCAACTCCAGACCACACTTAAGCGTGTCCCTTGCTTATAGAGCTTAGGCGTTTCTTCGGTATTATCGCAATATGCAAGCACATTATTCTGGCTCAAAAAGTACGCGCCATTTGGCGTTAGCAAATTATCAGGAACTGACCACAAGGCAATTTCAAAACCTGCCACAGTAATGATTTTTGTGCCGTCTGCGCTGAACAATACCTTTTCAAGATTATCACGGGGGATACTCAGGAATGGTTCGCTGGTGGGTAACATATTCGGAAACCATTCACGACTAATATCCCAGAGGGTTAGTTTTGTACCGGTACCGTCTGTGACGATGCCTGCAAATACATCTTGCTCGGGATTGATAGCAAAATCGATCAAGGTGGTATTTGGCTCGGTTGTTAATAACGTGGGGGTGGCGACCTCCAAATCCGCATATAATTCTATTTCGTCAGCATAAAGGCGTGTACCATCTTTAAATACAGGTGTACCAATGCCATTACGGATCAATGGGTGGCGCTCGATTTGGATATTTGCGGGTAAGGCATCGAGGTTAGTCAGCACAACTGCTTCCGCTTGATCCATTGCTACGATAATTTCCTCGTCACGGTAACCAATTCCGATAGTGAGGGAAAGTGGATTATCTAATACAAAAGGTCCAGAAAAGTTAAACTCTCCTAGTTGATTGAGTTGTCCATTCCAATCGTAATGCATGATAGCTCCCTCATGGAAATAGACGATGCTCGTATTATCAGCGTTGATCGCAAATGCTGTATCAATATCTTCAATTACAACTGAGGTGTCCGTGAAAGTATCCCCATCAATTGTCCAACTGATCAACAGTTGATTCCCATCATTATCTTCTGTGAGGATGAACAAGTTATTTTCGGTAAATGCCATTTGATGAACAAATAGATCATGACCTCTCAAAATCACTGGATCAGCAATCAAATTCTTTAGATCGAAGATCACTACCGAATCAACTTGATGATAATCAGACGGAGGACGATATGGAGGAATACCATCACCGCCGCCACCACTACTAATTTTGGTGTTGCGTCCGATTGCCAACCATCGACTATCTGGTGATGTTGCGATCACTGGTGGGTAAACATGAGAATATGTTGCCATCAATGTGACTTGCGGAGCATTTTCGAGGATGATAGGTGTTATCCCAAGATCTTGAGCGTTGGTCGGGAACACTATGATAATCATGAAACCAATCATCACAGCCAAATAACGCAAACTAGAAAATTTTTCATAAACGGGCACGAGAAGTCTACCTAATCACTTATTTTATGATGCAGTCATCTATTCGACATCTCAAATTATGATACGGTATAGCATCTAGAGCAACTTAATTTACATGCGATGCTGATTTGTTGAGATAAGATTGTTGAGAAAAAATTCGTTAATGGTATATTCATGTGGAAACGATTGTGTTTTTATGGATTTGTCATATAGTTACAAGAAAGACATTAATTTTATTAGGTAGAATAACCAATGCCAAGATATATACCAGAAGAATTACATATCGGACAAAAAATACTCGTTCATCCTAACCCCACCCATCATCCATTAGATGCCATCGTAACCTATATTGATGTGCTTAAGGGTTTAGTCCATGTTCGCTTTGAATCGATGGACGGATTATTTGCTGTCCTGCCTGATGGTATCTCGAATATGAATGGGGCATATCTGCATTTTAGAAATAAACAATTCTTTTTCTCTCACGAACCCTTTTTCCGTGGCGCAAAGTAGTACAATATAAAGTTGTGTGGTGTCACAATTAATATCCTGAACAATTGTCTGGTCTTGCGTTTTAAATCTTGATCTATCCATTGTACAATCATGATTAATGATAATGGATGTTATAGGTGATAAGACGTGAGTGATCTCCCGCCAGATAGTAATATCGATGAATACGAACCCTCCAACGAAGATTATATCAATCGCATCAAATATGATACTGACCCCAAAGTGCGCGCCAATGCAGTATTCGTATTGGGGCGTTTAAATGATATTTCAGCGTTACCAACGATGCTGACTGCCCTAGAACATGACGACTCAGACGAAGTCCGTTTACAAATTGTCGAAATCTTAGGTAAATTCAAAACAGCGGCAGTTGTTGCGCCTCTAATTAAAGCGTTGGAATCGGATAATACAGACATGAGGGCAATGGCGGCGATGTCCCTAGGGCTTGCTGGACAACCCGAAGCAATCCCATCACTGGTGAATGCGCTAGGTGATGAAGAAGCACAAGTACGGTCGCAAGTCGCTGATGCATTAGGGGGACTCCGTGCAGACGGTGCAGTTGATTTGCTTGTCAATACGCTGGTGGCAGATAACGACAGTAATGTGCGCTATTTTGCGATTCAGAGTTTGGTTACTATTGGTGGAAAAGTAGTCCTCGAAACTTTATGTAATCGCTTAGAACGTGAAGAAAATCTGGGTGTGATCATCGATCTCATTGAGACTATCGCTAAACTAAAGGACGCATCTGCTGTAGATTATCTATATCCATTTGTTGACCATGATGATAATGATGTTAGTGCAACCGCTAAGTGGGCGGTAGGTGTTCTGGATAAATTGTCCTAGTTTTTGTGCACTCGACGTACTACAAATGAATAGGATTATGTTATAATAACGGTGGTACTGACTGGCGCATTGTGTAGGGATAGTTGCATGGATGATAGACAAGATAATGCTTTAGCAAAGATCGTTTGGTCAGATCCACATACAGGTGCAACTCGTGAGTATGTCTTACAAGAGGGCGCAACTGCGACTATAGGGCGCTCATCAAGTAACGATATTCATATACCAGAGCAACACGTCTCGCGCCAACATTCTGTTGTAAGTTACCGTGACGGTATCTTTATGGTGAGTGACTTAGGCAGCGCCAACGGGACATTTGTCAACGATATGAAAGTTGAAGAACCCTATCCACTCATGGTTGGGGATGAACTGCGTTTATTTGTGCCAACACTAAAATTCCTCGCTGCAACTAGTGAAGATGCAGAAGATGCCGAAGGAACAGGGCGTTTTATTGCATTTAAAGCAGGCGAAAAAGCCACACTCTCTATCACCAATGGTCCGCAAGAAGGTCAAACCATCGCTTTATTATTAGATGATCTCAAGGTTGGGCGCGCAACACTCAACGCCACATGGGAGATTGTACTGCAAGACCCGACTGTATCACGTCCTCATGCCCAACTTATCAAAACCGATGATGAATGGACACTCCACGATTTAGGTAGCGCAAACGGTACAGCCGTAAATAGTACACCTGTTACAAGTGATACCCCACGCAAGCTAAAATCTGGCGATACGATTGCTTTTGGGGCAACTATGACCCTCTTTCGCTTAGGGTATGAACCTTCAGATAGCAACGATTAGTTTTCCTCTTATGCAACAGATTTGCAATGTATCAATCAGATTATCTATAAACCGTATCTTATCCCATTCCCACAACGGTATAAATATCGAAGGCAGTAAAAAAAGAGCCTCGATTATTATTGTATTTATGTGCTTATTTATCAAACGGCATCATTAATTAAATTTATGGGGAGTACAATATGTCAATGTTTAATGGAATGCTCGGCAATTTAACACAACTCAGCAACGCACAAACGCGCTCGATTAGTGCAGAAAATCCAACGGGCGAAAAAGGGCGTGGCGCAATGTCAAGTGATGGACCGGCTAAAGATTCTGCGCGCGAACTCGGCTTAGGCTGGAAGATCTCACCGTATATCCCAATTGCAGGTAAGACCACTGTTACATTGGCAGATATCGAAGGATCAGGCGTAATTCAGCATATCTGGATTACCGTCCACAAAAGCAAATGGCGCAATTTGATCTTGCGTTTCTATTGGGATAATGAAGAAACCCCTTCTATCGAAGTCCCGTATGGAGATTTCTTTTGTCAGGGGTGGGGGCAATTCTCACAGGTGAATTCAATTCCCGTGTCGGTTAACCCGAATGGTGGGATGAATAGCTATTGGCAGATGCCCTTCCGTAAGGCGTGCAAAATCACAATCGAGAATCTAAGCCCCGATGCTATCGGTTCATTATATTATCAGATTGATTATGAAGTCACCGAAGTACCGGAAAATACAGCTTATCTTCATGCCCAATGGCGGCGCAACAATCCGTTGCCCTATGGCGAAGTTCATACCTTACTCGATGGCGTAAAAGGTCATGGTCAGTATGTAGGTACATATATCGCATGGGGTGTCAATAACACTGGCTGGTGGGGTGAAGGCGAAATTAAGTTTTATATGGATGGCGACGAAAAATTCCCGACAATTTGTGGCACAGGCACAGAAGATTATTTTGGTGGTGCGTGGAACTTTGATGTAGATGGACAATATACGGTCTTTAGCACACCATTTTTAGGATTACCGCAAATAATTCGACCTGATGGCAATTACCAGAGCCAACAGCGATTTGGCATGTATCGCTGGCATGTACTCGATCCCATCCGTTTTCAAGACGATTTACGGGTGACGATTCAGGCATTAGGTTGGCGATCTAAATTAGAGGGGAAATCACGGTATCTGCCCTTACAAGATGATATCGCATCAACGGCATTCTGGTATCAATCCGAACCTCACGCGCCGTTCCCAACGTCACCGACCCTAAATAAGCTTGAAGTGATTTAATAAATCAAGGCATTCCTAGTTTGGTAAACGTTGAGATCACAGACGACTTATAGCGTACCAGAAACGGATGAGACTTCATTTTTTTTTGTTTGCTGTACAAGTTCAGCCATGCGAATTTCGGCTTCTTCACGGCTCTCAAAGAATTGTATGCGCTCGTATTTTGTGATTTTGAAAATGATCTGAACTATTGTTTTCAAACCTTGTGTAATGCCTACAATCAACATGTGACCACTGCGGGGATGGGTTAAGCCCGGACCCGCTTTGGCGATCAGCCAATTTCGTGGTATACGATGAAAGTTCGACATATCAACGATGGAATGGAGGGTATGCGCTATAGAATCACGAATTTCTTTTTCATTATCATATGCCTTCATCAATTCATTAACTTGTAATGGATCGCTGAGTTCATAGATCAGATGACTTTGATCGTCACTTATCCTTACTGAAACTGGCATAACTATTTCCTTAATCTTCCTTTTCTTATGTTACATTCATTATTATAATTCATTTTTATTGATTTATAATTTAGGAATTATGAGGAAACATTGTTGAATCTACGAATACGCAATTTATCAAGTTTAACCATGTTGGTTTTTGGGGTATTAGCACTCGCACTTGGTATATTAGGTATCATCCAACCAGAAGCCACCCTTACATTATTAAACTTTGAAGTGCTTGAACGAACACAAAGAGTCACAGGAGATTATAGTCTAGTCTTCCTTGTTGCCTCGTCAATGGCTTCCGTCAATATGGGTATCTATTATATTTTGGCTTCATTAAACGATATGAAGGCTTTTTATAGATGGACAGTGCCTTTTCGTATTGTGACGTTCGTTGTCTTTACATGGGCTGTCGTTAGTGGCATTGCCCCACAGGGGTTTATTGGCGTAGGTATATGGGAACTAACGGGTGCAATTGCGACAGGTGCGGCGTTGTTATATGAACGGAAATCATAACTTAGCAAGGTGTAGAATAGATGGCATCACAAGCTGACTTATACGCTCGACTAAAAATAGCCGATACGCCGATGGATAAATGTGATCTCGCGCTTGATTTACTGGCACAGACCAATAGTCGTCAGTACCTCGATGAGTGCTTACGCTTATTGTTGTCAGATGCTGTTATTGTGTTTTTAGAGGACAAGCATCGTTCGATTTTACGCGAAAAGTGCTTGTATTATTATGAAGATGGCAAGCGCGATAAAGCAGGGATGCTGCGCGAGAAACTCACACGGCTCTTGCTACACATCGGACACCCCGACGATAGCGATATTTATCAGTTGGGGGTTGAGACCTATTATCTGCAACCGATTGATGATGTTGCACAAAATTTACGGGCGGTTGCATTGGCTGGGCTTGCAACAGTCGACTTATCATTAGCTTGTATCTATGCTACAAAATTTCTAGGTGAGGAATATACATCTGTCTTCAATTGTGAACCTGCTATGACGGCGGTTGAAGTCTTATCTACAGCCAATAATCGTCTGCCGATTTATCAATTCCTCTTGCATCAAGGTGAACTGATGGCAAAGACCAAACGCGGCGAACTTACCGCTAAAGCCTTTGAATCTCTTGGCGCGAATTTTCCACTGCAATTTTATCGTCCGCTGATTGAAACTTATCAAGCGCTAGATATGCCAACCGCATCTATTGGTATCATCAATACGATTATCGAGAACCGATTCGGTGCACTTTATGATACGTTGGAGGATATGATCCTCTCAACAAAAGATGATGATTTACGGCGTTATGGTTTGGTGATGATGTCAGCTTCGCGCGATGATGATTTAGCCAATCGCCTATTACGGCTGGCACGCTTTGCAAAAAATAATCATGTTCCGTTATTTATTGAAGCTGTTGAAGTCTGTAATCATCCTGACCGTGATGTTACATTGGCACAATTGCAAAAACGCTTATAACTGAGATGGGGGTGTAACTGGTGGGGGCATATAAGTTGGTGCAGGTGTAATGATCGTCTGTAAAAAAGGCATCATGAGTATACCGATCATAGCGACAATAATTACCGATGCAACCAAAAACCAAATTACACGCTGGCGTGTCCAACGAGGACCTTGTTCGATATACCCATCATCATAGATAAGATAATCGATACTCTCGTCGTCTTCGTACTCGGTTTCATCTTCAAATTGAGGATAAGTCTGCTCTAAGTCATAGGCTTCCATGATTACCATAGTACATCATTTTTTAGCCTTCACCATAAAAAGAATGTTAAGATTTGGAGAATCTTATATATCGGATTCTCCAAAGTCCATAAGCTCTATATATCATGTGAGATTAGGTGAGCAGTGTTAAATGAGGCTGTTATCCACCTGTGTTATTTTGTTGCACACTCGTAAAATGTTGATCGAATAAGGCGCACACCTCAGGCTGTGAACCTACATACACATAGCTGATGCTATCGCCTTGATAGGTAAAACTGCCACTATTCGCACAGGGTTCAACAACTGCTGATTGTGCGCTAAACCCTTGATTTTGCCCGCCGAGCAAACAATTCAGTAATTCTTGATTAACCCGTGTTTGATTGATGACTAAGACTGCACCCACTTTTGGCACAACACTGGATTGGGCATTTTCTGTATAGAATTTTGCTGCCAGTGCGCCACGATCTTGGAAGCATTGGATGAGTTGTTCTGCTTTGGCAACTGCCGCCGTGATTTCAATTTGTCCGCCAGCCAATGCCGCGCCACCAACTGCCGTAAACGCGCCATCAATTGCTGTATCAACATCGGTTGCTGTATATGCCGCTAAATTGGGCAGTAAACGCTGTGCTGAATTAACATCTTGTGCGGTATTACCTGTTGCCTGACAAGCGACAATCGTTACCATAACTGTCATTAACACTAAAAACCGTGTGAGCATACGCAAGGGTTTCCTCCCGTGTTTATTTTCAATGATTTACTGATTTCATTGTAGCAGATTTTAGTAGCCAGCAAGACGATATTTGTATATTAATTGCATAAAATATGAATTGCAGTCGCAAAGCACTATAGATATTTGGTAGACTTGCAAGCAACTTATGGTTGATACAAGTAAATGGAGAATTAGATGAAATTAGTTAGCTATGAGATCAGTGGTGAACAGCACATCGGGTATTTGGATGACGATAGTATTCAACGACTCGATACAAAATTAGACATGATCGAGATCATTGCAGGAGGAGAGATTCCAACAGTAGTCAGTACAGTAGACCGCCTCGCAGATGTACGCTTACTCCCCCCTTTATTGCCCGGCAAAATTTTGGCAATTGGTCGTAATTATGTCGAACATGCCAAAGAACTCAATAACGAAATCCCATCAGAA
>Ga0070729_10005964_pt1 | contig 12274 bp, 12 predicted proteins | sample tdDd472_FD_66725 | JGI IMG/M metagenome (GOLD analysis project Ga0070729, IMG submission 66725) | Marine sediment microbial communities from the Atlantic coast under amendment with organic carbon and nitrate - tdDd47.2 | ecosystem: Environmental > Aquatic > Marine > Coastal > Sediment | place...
GTAGATAATCTTCGTGCTAAGATGGATTTGGGAGTAAGAGATTTTATCAATAGCAGTGGTGCAGTGTTGATTATAGAAGAAATGACGGTATCATTATCTCTGATTTTGATGATGGATGGGATTTCATCATCACATCGCTGTCTCAAATTATGTTACACAGTATATGTTTGATAAAATCAACAAGTAGTCCTATAGATCGCGGAAAATCGCTGAAGGTGTTGTCCCCAAAATATGATTGGTTACTGAATGTCTGAAAATATACAATTAGAATCTGAACCGATTTCCAATTTAAGCGAAGAAGATGTTGAAGAATTAACGCCCCCTAAGCGTAGTTTGTTATCACGGTTGGGGTGTGGATTCTTGCTTGTTATCTGGTTTGTGATTTTGCTGACTCCGTGCGCTCTGTTATATCTGGCATCTTATGGTGAAATACGGATCTGGCATTCAGATATTCCCGATACGTATGATCATCCACGTTTGTCGATTGAACTTGTGACTGAAGTGAAATCGAGAGGGTTGCGCGTGACCAATTCAAGTGTAGTTGATCATAACCAAGATGATAATCTCATGTGTGTTCAAACCCATGTGCGCTTTTTGTTATGGCAGACTAACGAAGATAGTCAAGATACAGCCTACTGTGACTGTTATGAGCGTACGGGTTTAGATTCTGATTGGGTATTTAGCCAGATGACACCCGATATATGCATATCTGAGCCATGATTAATTTGTGTTGGTAGATGATTCTAGGTATTCTATTAGTCGTTATTTTGGTCTGTATGAGTTGATAAGGAAGCTGTTATGGAGCTTTTGCAGAATCTCGATCCTGTGTTACTTGGCTTATGTATGGCACTTTTGTGTGTTGTTATTGTAGTTGTCGGATTTGTTTTGCAAGTTGTTGGTAATTTTTTTGAGATATTTTTTGGATTCTTTGAAGTTTTCTTGGGAATTTTACAGGGCGGACCAATTGCATGGTGCGGCTGTTTTGTGTTGGTATTTGGGTGCTTTGGCTGTACAGGATTGGTTTTTCTATCGTTAAATGCGTCGGCAAGTTGTGCTCAATACTATACACATTTTTGCCAGTGGTTTGGGTTTTAATGATAAATGTCACTAGACTAGAAAAAAATTTCCCATAAAATTACTTTGCATAGCTAAATAAATTCGCTTATAATGTGAGAATAATATAATACAGGGAGGTAGTTTTATGGCATCAACAGCCATCCCATTATCAAATACCGAATCATATACGTCAGAAATTGACAAAAACAGCATGTGGTTGCGTAATAAGCGGTGGGACTTATTCTTTATCACTTTAAGTGTCATTGTGGTTCCATTGCCATATTTGATGTATTTATTCGGCTTGCAAATTGGTGTTGCCGATGATATAAGCCGCAATATGGTAAATATGTTTATGGCGGTTGCTATCGGTGGCCCTCATATGATGTCGACATTTCTGAGAACAGGGTTGGATGAAGGCTTTAAAGAGCGCTATCCAACATTAATTCGGTCTTCTATCATCATACCGATTATCGTAATTTCGCTAGCATTTCTTAACTTAGGTTTGATGTTAACGTTCTTCTTTTTTTGGGCATCTCTGCATGTGTTACATCAAGTGACATATATTGTTGAATTATACAATCATAAAGAGGAAAAATTTGTTCGGCGGAGTGCGGTTAATCCGATTTCCCGATTGATTGATTATGCTATTGTTCTGACCAGCCTATTCCCAATTGCGATGTGGAAGATCAGTCAGGGAACATTTGAAATTGGTGATAATGATCTTGGTGAAGCGATTCCAGAATTATTCCAACAGCCTGATAACCCGTGGTTCTTTGTGTTGATTAGTATCATTTTTGGTGTTGCATTAATTGCGTATATTGGGAAGTCTTATTATGAATATCGTCATAATATACTCAATGGGCCGAAATTTGCATTTGTGTCACTCACCGTTTTTGTAGCATTTATGACTCCGCTATTGCCTAATTTGGATACAGCGTTTCAGGGGTTGAATGCTTGGCATTCTTTCCAATATCTGGCAATTACATTTTATATTATCAAGATCCGACAAATGTATGGGAATCTGAATGATGATGCGCCATTAGTTGCTCGTTTTAGCCGTCGTACAAAAGATTCTAAAGCTTTATATGCGTTTAGTGCGATGTTATTGATTGGCTCGGCTGTGATATTTGTTCTGGTTTATGTCCTTGCTGGTATTGTAAAGCCCGGTATTGATGGTAATGCCCATTTTGATATCGCCTATTACACCGCGATTCTGTCATTTCTATGGATTCATTACTACCATGACCATTTCTTGTTCACAGACTTTGAAGCATTGGATGGTGCGTTTGCACAATAATCATTATTTGACCTGAATATAAAAGAACCTGCTCATTTCTAAAAGCAGGTTCTTTTTGATTATCTATAGTTTGATGCGTAGGAACTGTTGAGCACTTCATTAGGATGTTGTTAAGGGAAGATTTCCTGTACCCATTGCAGTGGGTCAACACTAACACCGTTCAACCATACTTCCCAATGAAGATGGGGACCTGTGATGCGTCCTGTTGAGCCGATTGTCCCAATAGCTTGCCCTGATGCAACAACCTCACCAGGACTGACAAACATAGTATTCTGATGAGCATAGAGGGTATATACGCCCCAACCGTGATCGATGACAATCGCGTTGCCACGGATATTTAGTGCGTCAGCAAGGACAACGGTCCCATCGGCGGCGGCTAAAACAGGTGTTCCAGGTGCTCCTGCGAAATCTACACCACGATGAAAACGATCGAAAGCACTTCCATTATAAGAGCGAATTGTACCAAATACGCCATTCATTGTAGCGGCGGCTGGCAAGCTAAGGGAATTTCCCCAACTTTTAATAGGGTTGAAACTACTGGTGGTACGCACCAGAAGGCTAATTTCTTCGTCTTCTACGGCTTGCGATAGTAATTCTTCATTTTCAATTGTAATTGTTTGGCGACCATATCCACCTGCGATCACTTGCATATTTAGGTTGATAGGGGTGTTTGTACCGGCTGTATCGGTTAGATTGAGTGACAGTTCATATATATTGGGTTCTGTGAACATCGGAATACCGATAAGGATATTATGATGTGTTCCGTCGTTCTGAGATATGACATGGAGTTCTTTATCCATAAATTGCCCTGTGATAGTCACAGGTATTGATGTTTGAATTTGGAGACGATTTGTCCGACCCTCTGTAAAAACAATGGGATTGATGATGAATTCGGTTATGAAGTCGGGTAAATCAAGGGATAATTGAGGAGCTTCTACCCCCGGAATAATCAATTGTTGACCTGCATAAATTTGCGTGGGATCAAGTAAATTATTGGCTTGAGCGAGGTCATTTACTGTTAAACCATATTGCAACCCGATACGAAACAAGGTTTCTCCAGCTTGAACAGTGTGTATAAATGATGTTGATGGGTCATCTGAAATCGTGATTTTGGGTGTTGGAATGATGCCAGCATCTGTGCTTGGTGCGGTGTCGAGGCTTTCTGCTGTAGCTGTAGGTTCTGGTGTCGGTGTCGCTAGATCTTCTGCACTGGGTACGATGATGAGTTCTTGCCCAATATAGATTTGATCGGTGTTTGTGATGTTGTTGAGTTGGGATAACTCGTCCACCGATTTGGCATATAGTTCTGCAATGCTACGGAGTGTCTCACCAGCACCAACAATATGCACTTGGCGTTCTGGGGGTGGGGTAGCTTCGATAGGGATAATCAAACGTTGCCCGACTTGAATATTGCTGACATCGGTGATTCCATTAGCTTCCGCGATTTGGTCAGTTGTAAGGCTGTACCGTAGAGAAATACGAAATAGATTCTCACCCCGTTGGACAACATGTACCGTAAGATTAGGGTTGGTATTTTCTTGTGCTAATAAAAGAGTGGGTAGCCAGAGCATACCCACTAAAATCATCCATGTGATACTCTTGATAAACGTCTTCAAGCAACTTCCTCGTCAAATGTTAATTTGTCTCCGATATTGACCTGTTCCAATAGTGGCGGGTTCGCCTCAATATAATACATTGCTGGTGATTGTGGTGCATATGCGGGTCGCCAAGGTTTTGCAAGCGTTTTATCAACGACGACCCCATCTTTATCCAGCCAGACAACCGCAATACTGATAAACATAAAAAACATGTGGATCGCTGTTCCTGCACGACTTTCTGAACCCGTAACAAAAAGCAACCCTTCGTCTTGGGGTAAGTTACGTACAAGTTGGAGACCTTTAAAGTGGCACCAATAGCTCGCACACCATTTGGTGCGAGCTAGGAGTACTTTGTTTGTCTCAGCGTTTTTTAATATTCGCCACTGACTCATCGCGGAATTCTTAGAACTTGCCCGATAAAGATGATGTTATAGTTCGTGATATTGTTTGTAGATGCTAAGTCCACGATATTGACACCAAAACGTAAGGCTAGGCTAAACAGTGTGTCACCGGGGACAACTGTATAGGTCTGTTGTGCTTGTACGGGTACTGATGTTGGTGTTTGAATGATATTTGTTTGTGGTGCTACTGTTGGTACAGTCGTAGGTGTGGTGCTACCGGTACCTGTTGTTGAAACTGGAATCGTCAACACTTGACCAGAGAAGATCCGATTTGCATTGGCGATGCCATTAAGTTGTACTAGCGCACCGACAGTTGTATTGAATTGTGCGGCAATTTTGTTGAGAGTGTCTCCCGGTAGTACGACATATGTACCATCACTCGGATTTGGTGTTGGAATCGGTGCTGCTGCCTGAGTTGCTGTAACAACAACGACCACATTGGTTGATGTTGGTGTAACTGTTGCTGGATCAGGTATACGCACTGGAATAACTAAACCTTGTCCTACAAATATTAGAGCACTCTCGTTAAGTGCGTTCGCAGAAACAATGGCTTGTGTTGTGCTACCGTAAAGTAATGCAAGTCGACTTACGGTATCACCACGACGAACTGTATGAATGATTGTTCCGGGGAAATCATCGGAAATTGGACGGTCATTCGTACCACCATTCTGCGATTGAACTTGAGTCGCGGTTGGCACAATACTAGTTTGTTGTGTTGGTGTTGGTGGAGCCGGTGTTGCTGACGGAAGTGGTGTACTTGAAGGTGGTAGGACTTCAAGTGTAGGTGTGCTATCGCCTATGCCATTGGTTGATTCGTCAGGTTCATCGGTTGGTTCTTCAGTTGGCACGTCTGTCGGTTCATCAGTTGGTTCTTCAGCCTTTGCCGTTGATTCGAGAACAGCATCATCTAAGTAAACATAGCTACTGGGGGCAGGTCTCCCAACAGTAGAATGTACGTAAACGGTAATCGTATCACTTTCGGCTGTAGCAATGACCGAATACTGCCGGTAGGTATCATAGAAAATTGCTGGGGTTGACCAGATGATGTCACTGCTTGCACCGTCTGTACCGCCTGTTGGGTCGATACCGACACGTACTGCAACGTCGCCCGGATCTTCACTTAAGTCAACATCAGAAAAGGTTGAAGACCAGACATGTGCATAAATGCTAAAGCGATACTCTGTACCTGATTCAACATTGTTAACTTGTTGATAAATACCACCTTCATGTGTCTCAAAGAATGAGAAATAAAGTTGGGCATTGTTACCTGTACGAATTCGAGATGAATCGGGGGCAACTTCTTGATATTTTGGTGCTCGATTTTGGAATGTCGGCATATCTTCTGTAGCAGGGACATGCCAAGCTGTCCAACCATCCGCAACTTGACGTGGTTGTTCACCATCGTAGGTTGTAAAATTTCCTTCAAATCCGCCGTTGGTTAGCAGATTAGTATCATCTTGGGCATTTATAATCCCAATACTGATTGCAAAAACTATTATTAAGGTGATGAAAGAAAGTTTATGTAAATGCTTCATTTTGTCCCCCGCAGGATATGGTGGGTGAGTATAACATTTCTAGTATAAAGTTTTCTTTTGAATACACAAGCGTAGTCTACCTGTAATTTTGAAATTTAGATGATTCTCACTTGAGATAAATTTGAGTATAGCGTAACCTTACATAGTCTGCAAAACTTATGCCTTGCCTGCGTATGGCAACCGATTATGTCAGAAGATGCACTTGTAGGATTATGTACAGTAACGTTTTACTTGCCCGGTATTACATCATTAAAAGGCAAACGGCGTATTATTAAGTCACTCATTGCTCGGATGCGGAATACTTATAACGTATCTTGTGCAGAGGTCGCACAGCTTGACAAGTGGCAGTCGGCTGTGGTTGCATTTGCTTGTGTGAGCAATTCAAGTGCCCATGTTGACAATACATTACAGACGATTTTGCGGTGGATAGAATCCACTTTCCCAGATGCAATCGTAACTCATCACGACATCGAGATTCTTTAACACTATACTTAAGAATCCCTTGATTGAGAGAGCATCAGGTATACTTTCAGCAGGAATTCGTAATATACAACCTATGTAAATGGAGGATATTGACATTGAAACTTCACGAATATCAATCTAAGTTCTTGTTTAGGGATTATGGTATTCCTATTCCCGAAGGCAAGGTGGCAACAACACCTGAAGAAGCTTATGAAATTGCTCAAGAATTACAAGGTGTGGTTGTCGTTAAATCACAGGTGCTTGTTGGTGGACGCGGTAAAGCAGGTGGTGTTAAGGTTGCTAAGAATGCTGATGAAGCAAAAGCTTATGCTGAGCAAATTCTGGGCATGGAGATTAAGGGGTTAACAGTTGAAAAAGTCTTAATTGACCCCGGTGCAGATATTAAACAAGAAGTTTATCTGGCAATTACCAACGATCGTAGTGTTGGTAAACCTCTCATCATGACCACGATGGAAGGTGGTATGGACATTGAAGAATTAAATCGTGAACGTCCGGAAGCGATTACTCGCGAACATGTTGACCCGATCATGGGTTTGCAAGGTTATCAGATGACCTATATAGCAAGTGCTATGGGTATGCCTCGTGAATATTGGCGACAGTTTGGCAAGATTTTGAGTGGATTATATCAATGTTATGTCAAAAGTGATGCTGAATTAGCTGAAATAAATCCACTGGTTATTACAGGTGATGGTAAGTTGTTAGCTGTAGATGGCAAAGTGATAATTGATGATAATGCTCTCTACCGTCAACCACATCTAGTTGAAGATCGTGACACAAGTGATGAACCGGAATCAGAACGAGAAGCACGTGAAGCTGGTTTAACTTATATTAAACTAGACGGTCAAATCGGTTGTATGGTTAACGGGGCTGGTCTGGCGATGACAACCATGGATATGACCAAATTATATGGCGAAGCCGATGGTATTGGTCCAGCAAATTTCCTTGATATTGGTGGTGGTGCATCGGCTGAGCAAGTGGCTATTGCTATGCGGATCATCTTATCTGATAAAAATGTGAAGTGCGTGTTGTTTAATATCTTTGGTGGAATCACGCGCTGTGATGAAGTAGCAAATGGTATTTTGGCTGCTTATGATGAGGTTAAGCCTGATGTACCAATGGTTATCCGTTTGCAAGGCACGAACGCTGCCGAAGGTAATAAAATTATCAATGATGCAAATATCCCTAATATCATGGGTGCAGAAACACTGACAGAAGCTGCGCAAAAAGCTGTTGCGGCTGTGAAGGAGCAAGCATAAGATGTCAATTTTAATCAACAAAGACTCCAAAGTATTGGTTCAAGGAATCACTGGTCGTCAAGGTGGTTTTCACGCCAAACTCATGATGGAATATGGGACAAACGTTGTTGGCGGTGTAACGCCCGGTAAAGGTGGCGAGTGGTTTGAAGGCAAACCAGTATTTGATACAATGCGCTCGGCAGTTGAAACAACCAATGCTGATGTCAGCCTTGTGACTGTTCCTGCAAAATTCGCGCCTGATGCGATTCTTGAAGCGGCAGACTCTGGTGTGAAGTTAGTGATCTGTTTAACAGAACATATCCCTGTTGCAGACATGATGAAGGTTGTTACATATTGCAATCAAAAAGGTGTTCGTTTACTGGGGCCAAATTGTCCCGGTGTAATGACTCCCGGTGAAGCTAAAGTCGGTATTATCCCCGGTATGGTGGCTATCCCGGGTAATATTGGGGTAGTTTCTAAAAGCGGTACATTAACCTATGAAGTTGGTTTTGCGATGAAAAATCATGGCATGGGTATTTCAACGATTGTGGGTATCGGCGGTGATCCTGTTATCGGTACAACGTTTGTTGAAGTGTTAGAGATGTTTGAGAATGACCCTGCAACTGAGAAGGTTGCATTACTGGGTGAAATTGGTGGTAGTGCAGAGATCGTTGCGGCGAATTACATCAAGAATCATATGACTAAACCTGTTGCTGCGTTTATTGCTGGACGTAGTGCCCCTCCGGGGAAACGAATGGGTCATGCTGGTGCGATTGTGGATGGTGGCGAAGGATCTGCTGAAGAAAAGATCGCAGCACTTGAAGCAGCTGGTGCACGTGTTGCGGCGAATCCAGAGGAAATTCCTAACTTATTATCATAGGAATTTATACAATTGGTCTATTTTACGGGTGTGCAATTACGGTACGCCCGTTTTATTTAGGGGTATGATGGTGATGTTGTTAATGTCTATCCAACCTTGTTGATTGGTTGATGTAACGAATTTTAACCACTCGTCTTGCTCATCTGTGATATAAATTTCGCTGCCTGAAAATAGATCATATTGACGAAAATATGAAACACTCGGTCCACTATAGACAGGTGCAGAATCTATCGTGACTATGGCAGGTGGCATGTTGTGATAAATGTAAAGCCTTGCACCTAATAGTACACTCAGCGTTAATACAACTGTAAACATTAAGCCGAGTGGAAACCTCAATGCACCTCGCCACGCCGAATAAAGGCGATAAAATGCAAGCAGAATCCAAAATAGTGACCAAGTAATGAAGGTGATAATGCTCAATTCCATGATGGTTATAATGGTTTCGGTAGCTTGTTCTATGAAAATAAGCCAATGAGTGGTATCTGTTTGTACGATTGCTTGTAGAGAACGGGTACGGGCCATCTGGATATTGAGGTCAAGATCTCGCGGAATCAACTGCATTGCGCGCCGATAGTTGAGTAGTGCTTTGCCAATATCTCCCTTCTCATAATAGGCGTTGCCGAGATTGTAGAATATATCTCCGTTATTGATACCACCTGAAACAGTTAACTCTAAAAATTGAATCGCATTGTCATAGTCGCCGTTGTTATAAGCTTCTGCCGCATTATCTAGGCTTTCCATCGTCTGGCTGGCAACGGGAAAAATCGGTAGACATCCGATAATGATGAACAGCAAGACTAATTTTAATCGCGTCATGATCGCTCCTCTTCTATGAGATGAAGCGTTTTATAGGTACGCCTTAGCAACTTGTTCGCATCATCCTGAGTTACGGGTGCGTATTGTCCCGATTGAGCTTGTTCCAGACAGGCATATGTACGTTCCTGTAAAATTTCGGGTAAGTCACTGATGACGGTCATGACCTGTTTTGCTGAACTGACTTCCTGCCGATAGGCTTCAGCTATGTATTGGATAATTGTTTGTTCAACGATGCTATAGATTTGATTAGGCGATTGTTGTTGTGCTTGTGTTAGTTGAACAATGGCAGTTTGTAGGACACGGCTTTGTTTTCTTGTACGACGTGGTTGTTCTTGCCGTGGACGACTTACAAATTGTACCAGTGAAATGATAAGAACAACTAAGGGGGGAACTCCCCACAATATCCAAAAACCTGTTGCAGGTAGAATTGTGCTTGATTGTCCTGACATTGGTTTAAGTGGCAACTGCCTCGTTCCTGCACGATTGGATGATCCTTGGTCTTGCACAATAAATTCACCATCGACGGTGAATGCAATATCCTGACTCGTGATGGTTTTGTACGATGCTACGAGTGGGTCGAAGAAGGTAAATATAATGGCTGGGATGGTTACATTCCCAGTTTGGTCAGGAAAGATTTGATATGGGAATGTTTTTGATTGTACTCGTTGACTTGAGTCATCAAAAAGGGCAGGACGTGGTAGCACTTCCCATGTATCTGGTAAACGAAGTTGCGGACTTGTGATTTGGTCGAAGTTACCTGAACCTGTTATTGTGATACTAAATAAATTGGGGTCACCTGCTTGGATAATCGGTGGTTCAAGGCTTACGCTGATGTCAAATTGACCGACAGCATTAGTAAAAGTATCAGGTTTATCAGCTGGCAGAGGAACTACAGTTATTGTTGTGGGATTACTCTGGACTGTAATGCCTGCTTGAAAGGGCGTATCTGGAACAATGATGATTGCAGGTTCAAAGACAAAATCCCCATCCCGATTACCGTACAAAGTAATTTCTTGCTTGAAAACGTTGTAAGACGTGCCATTGATGGTTTCAGTAGATAATCTGGTTTGTGTTGGTTGCTGGGCAAAACCAATGAATGGCGGCAATTGAACTTGAGTATTGGTTATGTCTAGTGTCGATGTGAAGCTAACCGTATAGGTGAATAATTCGCCTAGATAGGGTTGAGGATTACTCAGGCTAACACTAACAGCGTTTTCCTGTGCATATGTGAAAACAGGTGTAGTGAGGATTAAGAGTATGATGACAAGATAACGTATCATTACCAGCTTTTCTTTAACTCTGTGTCGGCTGGAGGTGTTGCAGGGTCATCAGAGAAGGGCGAGTATATATTTTCATCTGGTTGGACTGTACCGGGTAATTCGCCATCTTCCGCTTTGGGTGAGGTTGGTGTTCCATTTGGGAAGGGTGTCATGGGTCCTTGGTTTCCAAAGTGATCGCCTTCAATACCGCCTTCAGGTGTTCTTTCGTTAAAGTGACTTTCTTCTGGGGTAGGTGATGGGTCGTCACTGTCGATTGGTTCAAATGTTGGTGTTGCTGTCGGATTAACCTGATTTTCGTCTGGCTCAGTCTTCATTTCATCATCAAACGGTGTTGGGGTACTGCTATAATACATAGCCAATTCGAGGTTGTGGCGCGCATTATTGTCATCTGGATTAATAATAAGTGCTTCACGATAGGCTAAAATAGCAGCGTCCATTTCTTGAGACATGAAATAAAAATTGCCGATGTTGTAATATGCTTGGGCTTTGATGGTCTCATCACCGCGTAAAATCGCTTGCTCTAAGACTTCAACAGCAATCCCTAAATCTCCTTGCTCAAAATAGGCTTTAGCGACATTGATATACGGTATCGGATTATCAGGATCACTGACTTGGGCAGATGAATAAGCGTTAATTGCATCATCAAAATCCATCGCATTTGTTAGATCATTTCCAACATTATTAAGTTCGGCAGCACTACTGCACGATACCAATATAAGAAACAATACGGCTACTTGTAATCCGTATGCTAACTTTGTCATGCGCCGTGCCTCCTATTTTCAGGGAGTAAGATTTCAAGACTGAGGGCAATTAAGGCGATGAGTAAAAAAATACCAAAACGCTCGATAGGTTGGGTAAAAGTACGTTGTCCTAGGTCACCTGTTTGGGCTAATTGGAGCGTATTAACCAGTAGATCAACTGTATCACTATCATAATAATTACCGCCTGTTTGAACTGCAATTTCTTCTAACAAATCGGGCACTAATTTTGTTGTGACAATGGCGTTGCCATCATCGGTTTGATAGCCTGTGATTGCGCCATCGTTGCCGTATAATGGAATTTGTCCACCTTCAAGTGTTCCATAGCCAACTGTATGTACAATGATACCATTTTCAACAGCTAATTGGATGCCTTCAGAGCTTGTTATTTCGTGGTTTTCGCCATCACTCATGAGTACAATCATTTTCTCAGCAACCGAATATTCAAGCAGAGTATCAACAGCTAGCTTAATTGCAGGGTGAATATTTGTACCTTGATTGCTGGTTGCTCTGGTTGTGATCGCCGATAAAAATGTTTGTGTTGTGACTTTATCGTATGTGAGGGGCATATAAACAAATGGCTCATTAGCAAACACGATAAAGCCAATGTCACTGTCGCCTATCTCTTGATTGATGCGTTCTATGTCGATTTTAGCGCGTTCTAAGCGACTGGGTGCAACATCTTGTGCATCCATACTACGACTGACATCAATCACGTATAGAATAGCGACTCCATCTACTTGTACAACTTCGGATGCCACTCCCCAAACGGGATGTGTCAGCGCAACAGCTAATGCCGCGATTGATGCTAACCATAAAGTAGATTTGATGACTCTGCGGGTTGAATTGACTTGTGCGACGAGTTGTTCGACAAGCGTATCATTTCCAACTTTGCGTAAAGCGTTTTGCCGTACTTGATTACGCCACATCAAAAA
>Ga0070729_10005965_pt1 | contig 12273 bp, 5 predicted proteins | sample tdDd472_FD_66725 | JGI IMG/M metagenome (GOLD analysis project Ga0070729, IMG submission 66725) | Marine sediment microbial communities from the Atlantic coast under amendment with organic carbon and nitrate - tdDd47.2 | ecosystem: Environmental > Aquatic > Marine > Coastal > Sediment | place...
TTTAAATAAGACGGCTCCAGTAGTGCTGCGTACTAATCTGCTCAAAACCAATCCCGCTGTCTTACAAGAGGCCTTGGCTGAAGACGGAATCCTGTTGGAAAAAATTTCGGAAGAAGCTTTTGTCGTGACACAGCGTAAGAACCTATTTTCTACAGCGGCTTTTCACAATGGGTGGTTTGAAATTCAGGATTTTTCTTCACAGCAGGTGGCTCATTTCATGGACTTAAAGCCCGGAATGCGAGTGGTCGATGCCTGTGCAGGTGCCGGTGGGAAATCACTGCATATGGCAGTTTTGATGGCAAATAAAGGCCAAATCATTGGGATGGATACTGCGGAATGGAAGCTAAAAGAACTCAGGCGACGAGCCAAGCGGAATGGTATCTATATCATTACACCACGTCCTATCGACGGCACCAAGATGATCAAGCGATTGAGAGCTAAGGCTGATCGACTTCTACTTGATGTGCCATGTACTGGAATGGGGGTAATCCGCCGTAATCCAGATGCAAAATGGAAGCTAAGTGCCGAGTTTTTAGATGAAATAACGGGAACACAAGCCGAGATCTTGAGTTCCTATGCAAAGATGGTGAAGTCTGGGGGGAAGTTAGTGTATGCTACTTGTAGTATCCTACCGGTAGAAAATGAACACCAAATAGCTCGTTTTTTAGAACAGAATGGAGCCGATTTTGAATTGGAAGAAGAGCGCAAAATATCTCCGACTGAAGGTTATGATGGCTTCTATATGGCGCGTCTATTGAGGAGATAGACTAAAGTCAGGACTTCAGAAGTAAACTTTGGCGTGGCCAGGAAAACTTCTGAAGTCTATCAACCGCTACTTAATTTAATTCGATCACCAAATCATCCTGTTCCACCAAGTTTTTCTCTTTGAGGTGGACCTTCTTCACCGTTCCAGCAATAGGGGAAGTAATCGTGCTCTCCATTTTCATGGCCTCAATAATGAATAGTGGGGTATTGACCTTTACTTCATCTCCATCTCGTACCAATATTTTGGATAAACTACCTTGTAAGGGCGCACCGATTTCATTTTCGCCCGCTGCCTTACGATTGGCGATAACCTCTGCTTTAGCCTTAAGGTCACGAATTGGGACAGAGCGAGTTTGACCATTCAATTGGAAGATGACCAGGCGATTACCCAGGTCATCTGGCTCGGTCATATTGAGGTACTTGATCAATACATTTTTACCAGGAGATAGGCTAACAATAATCTCTTCATTAGGCTCTAGACCATAGAAGAAGGCGGGTGTGGGCAGGTTGCGAACCGCACCATAATTTTCGTAATGTTCGATGTAGTCTTCAAAGACTTTGGGATATAATTTATAGGATAAGAAATCATTGATTTCCTGCTCTTCTCCGAAAGTTTCTTGAAAGACTTTCATTTCCTCAGCAAAGTCAATAGGGGCCAGATGTGCATTAGGCTTATCGGTATAGGGCGTTTCTCCTTTCAGTACCAAGGCTTGGAAGTCGGCGGGAAAGCCACCTTCAATTTGACCGAGGTCTCCACGCATCAGCGCTTTTACACTATCTGGGAAAGCCAGGGTTTCACCTTGCTTTAACACATCTTCTTTGCTTAGACCATTAGAGGTCATGAACATCGCCATGTCACCCACTACCTTGGAGGAGGGAGTCACCTTGATGATGTTTCCAAAGAGTTCATTCGCACTTTTATAATTCTCCTTGATGGTTTCAAATTGATCTTCTAAGCCTAGGCCCCGAGCTTGTGGGCGAAGGTTGGAGTATTGACCACCGGGGATTTCGTGCTCATATACCTCGGCTGATCCGGCCCGCAACTCTGTTTCGAAGGCATAATAATACTGGCGGACGGATTCCCAATAATTAGAATACTGGTTTAAGGAGTGCAGATGAATAGGATTTTCACGCGGGTGGCCTTGCATCATTGCCACTACGGAATTGAAGCTGGGCTGAGAAGTCAAGCCGGAAAGTGCACTCATTGCTACATCTACTACATCTACTCCCGCTTCAATGGCTTTCAGGTAAGTAGCGGCCTGAATGGAGGAAGTATCATGGGTATGCAAATGGATAGGCGTATCGACGGTTTCCTTCAATGCGCGTATTAATTTTTCAGCGGCTAAAGGCTTCAACAAACCTGCCATATCTTTGATCGCAATGATATGGGCTCCTTCATCCTCCAAGCGTTTGGCTAGATCGAGGTAATATTCTAAAGTGAACTTCTGCTGATCTTTGGCTAGTATATCGCCAGTATAACAAAGACAAGCTTCTGCAATCGAATTGGTGCGCTCGCGAACCGTTCGAATACTCGTCTTCATCGCTTCCAGCCAATTGAGGGAATCAAATATGCGGAAGATATCGATTCCCGTCTCGGCTGCTTGCTCTATAAATTTAATGATTAGGTTATCGGGGTAGGCCGTATAACCGACTGCATTGGAGCCCCGCAATAACATTTGCAGGAGCATATTTGGCATAGCCGTTCGTAGATCTTGTAGGCGTTGCCAGGGGCATTCTTTCAAAAAACGGAGGGATACATCGAAGGTTGCTCCACCCCAAACTTCCATAGAAAAAATATCCTGTCCATGATTTCGCGCAAAACTCTCCGCTACTTCCAACATGTCATAGGTTCGCATTCTCGTGGCGAGCAGCGATTGATGTCCATCTCGGAAGGTCGTATCGGTATAGTGAATTTTCTTCTCGTCCTTCAACCATTTGGCGAATGCCTCCGGTCCAACTTCAGTTAGTTTATCCTTGAGTCCAATCGGGTAGGTCGGCTCATATGTGAAGGCGGGCACATTCGGCTTTAGTAGTATTTTATTTTTATCCTTGAACTTGACATCTGGATTATCATTCACAATTACGCTAGCCAGATAGCGAAGCATTTTTGTCCCGCGATCTTGCCAGTTGGGCGGGGCCAATAATTCCGGATGCTCCTTAATGAAGTTGACGGTCGCGGCTCCACTGTGGAAGGTCTCGTTCTGTAGGAGATTGAGCAAAAATCCAATATTGGTTTTAACCCCTCTAATGCGGAATTCGCGCAAGGCTCGGTGTAATCGCTTGGAAGCCCCCTTCAGTGTTCTACCTGAAGCGGTAACTTTCACCAACATGCTATCAAAAAAAGGCGAAATCTTGGCCCCTGGATAAGCACTACCTGCATCCAGCCGGATACCCATACCCGCAGCACTACGATAAGCGATTAAGGTACCATAATCGGGCTTGAAGTCATCAGAAGGATCTTCTGTCGTTACTCGACATTGCACGGCATAACCATTGATTTGAACGTCTTCTTGGCTGCGAATAAAGATCGTTTTATGCGCCAAGGGATAGCCCATTGCGATCAGAATTTGACTCCGCACCAGGTCTACGCCAGTAATCTCCTCTGTGATGGTATGTTCCACTTGAATTCTTGGGTTTACCTCAATGAAGTAGGGGGTTTCATCCTGATCTACCAAAAATTCTACTGTACCGGCATGACTGTATTGCACCTCTCTTGCCAGACGAAGGGCATATTCATATAATTTATCCTTCGTTTCTTGTTTCAGGGTTACGCAAGGCGCTATTTCCACCACCTTTTGAAAACGCCGTTGAACCGAGCAATCTCTTTCGTAGAGGTGAACGATGTTCCCGTATTTGTCTCCAAGAATTTGTACTTCAATGTGTTTGGGGTTTTGAATGAATTTCTCGATGAATACGGTACCATCACCGAATGCCGTTAAGGCTTCCCCTTTTGCTTCATTGTATTCTCCGACCAATTCATCATCATTCCAGACGACTCTCATCCCTCTACCGCCACCACCGGCGGCGGCTTTGATAATGACGGGGTACCCAATATACTGTGCCTCCTTCAAGGCAATATCAGCATTAGTTAAGGGTTCTCTACTATCTTCTATTAGGGGAACCTTGGCCTGTCGAGCTAATACCTTGGCGGCGACTTTGTCTCCTAAACGATCCATTACCTCCGGATCAGGACCGATGAATGTTACCCCTTCTTCTCGACATCTCCTGGCAAAGTTGACATTTTCACTCAAGAATCCGTATCCGGGGTGGATAGCATCTGCGCCGTGTTTCTTGGCTACTCGTAATAACTCTTCAATATCCAAGTAAGGCTTAAGCGGATCATCAATTGCCCCGATTTGGTAGGCTTCATCTGCCTTGTATCTATGGAGGGAGTACCGGTCTTCATATGTATAAATGGCAACGGTGCGTAGATTGAGTTCACTAGCCGCTCTTAAAATTCGAATGGCGATTTCACCTCTGTTCGCTACTAAGATTTTCTCGAATCGCTTGACTGTAAAAGACATATATTAGTATAGTTTAAACGTAAATAGATGCTAAATGCGCGAGGTAATAAACGGCTAAAAGCCTGATGACTAAACACTATTAGGCTTTTTGAATCGCCTTTCCTGTAACATTCTGCGTTTCAGGGTACTAATTTTCTAGTGGCGGAGTATAAAAGAAAATGTGTGGTTCTATTTCTACGGTTGGGCGGGCTAAGATAAGGAAATCAAGGCAGAATCAGATAGATAAGATAAAACTAAATGAGATCAAATCAGGAATTTGATTCATTCTAATAATTTGGCCTTTGTAGAGGTCAAATAAATAGAAATAGGCTTGGTTATTAAGTAGGAATTTTTAATTTTAGGAATTGTCATTTTGGCAAAATTTATTTTACCTTCTAATCCAAAATAGTATGAAAAAATTCTCTACCATTTTTATGGTTGTGCTGATGTTCTCTTGTTTCAATTTATCTTTTGCCCAACGAGACTGCGGTGCGATGGAACACTTAGAAAACCTGCTTCAGCAGAATCCTTCCTTACAACTCAATATTGACCAAATCGAAGAACAAACTCGTAACTTTATTAAGCGGGGTGGTGATCTTCAGAAAGCAGTGATTACTATTCCTGTAGTGGTGCATGTGGTCTATAATGGTTCTGCTGAAAATATCAGCGTAGCACAAATTCAATCTCAGATTGATGTACTGAACGAAGACTTTAGAAGAACAAATTCTGATGCTTCTGACACGCCTAGTATTTTTGCAGGGGTGGCTTCAGATGTGGAAATCGAGTTTTGCTTAGCCACAGTAGATCCCGATGGTAATGCAACTAATGGGATTACTCGAACAGCAACTAGCAAAAGGTCATTTAGAACGAATGATGATGTAAAGAAAAGTAATAAGGGGGGTAAAGCAGCCTGGCCAGCTAGTGATTATATGAATATGTGGGTATGTGATATTGCAGGTAGTATCTTAGGTTATGCTCAATTTCCTGGAGGACCTGCATCTACGGATGGTATCGTGATCGATTATCAATACTTCGGAACGACGGGTACGGCTACGGCACCATTTGATTTGGGGCGTACGGCGACTCATGAAGTGGGGCACTATTTAAATTTACGTCACATTTGGGGTGATGGCGGCTGTGGAGTTGATGATTTTGTAAGTGATACGCCAGTAGCTGGTGGCCCTAACTATACAGGTGCACCTTGTAATTCTTCACCTAATAGCTGTAACACTGGTGCGGGAGATTTGCCTGATATGTTCCAAAATTATATGGACTATTCAGATGATGCTTGTATGAACCTGTTCACGGATGGACAAACCGCTAGAATGAGAGCTTTGTTTGGATCTGGGGGATTTCGTGCTAGCTTGTTGAGTTCTAATGGTTGTGGTAGCGGCAGTGGCCCTACTTGTAGCGACGGCATTCAAAATGGCAACGAAACCGGTGTTGATTGTGGTGGTCCTGATTGTGACGCCTGTGAAACTACACCTACTTGCGATGATGGCATCCAAAATGGAAGTGAAACTGGTGTTGATTGCGGTGGTCCTGATTGTGCACCTTGTTCTACAGGATCATGTGATGCGCCTACTGGTTTGAGCAGCACACCTAGAGGGGGTGGAAAGCGAGCTAGGTTATCATGGTCAGCTGTTAGTGGTGCTTCTAGTTATTCGATCACTTTGCAACAGATTTCGCCTTCCATTGGGTCTGTATCTAGTGCTTCTACCTCCAATACCAGCCTTAATGCTAGTGGCTTGACAAGAGGGAACACTTATGAGTGGACGGTTACTGCAAATTGTAGCAGCGGATCAAGTGCTACAACTACGGCGACATTTGTGGCAGGACAATCTGCTCGATTGACTGATGAGGCAGCGGACTTATTGGTTTATCCTAATCCTACTGCTGGTAGATTGACGGTAGAATTTGCGGAGCTTACGGTTTCTGCTGAACTTTCTCTTTCTACGCAGCCATTAGTGAAAAACTATATCCTTAGTGTAACTGATGTGCATGGCAGAACCTTACAACGGCACAATATTGTTGAAGGAGCTGAAATCACGGAGTTGCAGGTTGGTAATTTACCACAAGGTCTGTACATCTTACGATTAACGGATCGAAGTGGCGAAAAAATTGCGACGACTCGCTTCTTAGTGAGTAAATAAGGTAGGCTGATTTTTTAGCGTACAATATCAACGCCCGTGAAGCTGGTCTTCACGGGCGTTGTTGGTTTGGGACAAGTTGTAAAATACTATAGCGGATAAGTAGCCTAAGGGCTGATCGCAACTAAAGTCTATCTAATCCAGCAAGTACTTAATATCATTCTTGGTAAAACTCATTTTGCCCACTTCTCCAATAATGTCTTCGGCCAATTGCATTTTCTTTTCCTGTAGTTTGAGGATTTTTTCTTCGATGCTATCCTTGGTAATGAATTTGACAGCCATGACCTTCTTCTCTTGTCCAATACGGTGGGCGCGAGCGATGGCCTGCTGCTCTGTAGAAGGATTCCACCAGGGGTCGAGGATAAAGACATAATCTGCGGCTGTAAGGTTGAGTCCAGTTCCGCCTGACTTGATAGAGATAAGGAAAGATTGAACTGCGGGGTCTTCCATGAATTGTTGAATCGCCTGCTGGCGTTGTTTCCCCGAGAGGCTACCCGTCAGCCAGCTATAAGCTTGTTTACGCTGATCGAACTCCGCTTTGAATAACTGTAGGTATTTTACAAAAGAACTAAATATCAAAGCCTTATGCCCCCCTTTACGAATGACTTCCAAGTGTTCTAGGACATCGGCAAATTTTCCACTTTCTTTCTTGTAATCTGGAAATACCAATTGGGGATGATTGACGATTTGGCGGAGGCGAGTCAGGGATTGGAGTACCATGATACGGTACTGCGGGTTGTTGGAATCGTAATTTTCCAATAGATAATTCCTGGCGGCTGACTTTTCTTTTTCATACCGCTTCTTCTGATCACTGGCCATTTCACTGTAAAACAGCTTAGTGGTCAAAGGAGGAAGGTCCCTGGCAACTTCTTCCTTGGTGCGGCGAAGAAGGTAGGGTTTGACCAGTTTGCGCAAACGCGATTTTTTGTCTTCATCTTGCCCTTTTTCTATCGGTAAAATGAATTCTCGCTTGAAAAAGGCAAAACCACCTAGCAGGTCGGGATTGATAAATTGCATCTGCGACCAGAGGTCAGACAATGAATTTTCGATGGGCGTACCACTCAGCGATATTTTATATTGCGAAGGAAATTTATTGATGGCCTGGAAGATTTTACTCTCGCGGTTTTTAATTTGTTGGCTTTCGTCTAACACGATGTACTCAAAATCGATTTTACCCATTAGTTCCGCATCTCTTAATGCCGTTTGGTAGGTAGTCAGAATAACATCAAAACGGAGTAAGAGGCGTGGGTCTTTATAGCGTTTGGGCCCAGTATGTTGATAAATACTCAGGCTGGGTGCAAATTTTTGGAGCTCTTGTGCCCAATTGAAAACCAAAGATGCGGGCAGGATAATTAGGGCGTTCAGGGATTTGAGGAAACCTGCATCTGGTGGTGCCTGGAATAGGTTCAATTGCGTAGCGGGGCCTTCATCCGATTTGTTGGTAGCTTGCGCTTTATTTTCTTTGGCGTGCAGGAGTACGGCTATTGTCTGTAAGGTTTTACCCAGTCCCATATCATCTGCGAGGCAAGCACCCAACTGGTTGTGATACAGATTGACGAGCCATTGTACCCCTGCTAATTGATAGGGACGTAAATCAGCTTTCAAGAGTGAAGAAGGGCGGAAATCGGCACTGACCTTTTCGTCGATCTGAGGAGCCTGACCTTCAATTTCCTCCAGGAGCGTAAATTGGCTTTTGGTCAAACGAAGTTGCCCATCTTTGTTTTTGGCAAATTTGGCCAAGTCCCGATACTTATTAAACCATTCTTCTGGGATGAGAAAGTAAGTACCGTCGGGTAGTGGGTAGAAGCGATTTTCATCTTTAATGTAGGCGATCAACTTCTTAAAGGGGAAACTAAACGCGCCGGCCTGGACCTCTCCGTGAATATCAAACCAGTCATTGTCCTGTGCAGAGACCAAATCGATAGCATGTGGAGCCAACTGGATTCTTTTGCCCTCGATTTCTGGCAGGATGAGCGTGAAGCCCGCTTTCTCCAGCTTTTTTCGATGTTGTCCCAACCATTCGATCAGCGCAAAAGGATAGGTTTGATCTAATTGTACAAATAGATAACTGCTGTCCTCCTGTGGTAAGATATTGAAGGTGGCCAACTTATCTATATAAGCTTTCTCCTTGTCTAATTGCCGTTCAATCTTGACGATTTCGACCTCCTGAGCACCTATCTTCAGACTGGTTTTTTGCTGCGTTTTTTCCCGCCATTGAAAGAAGGTACCCGGATAACACATGCGAACATTAATGACCCATTCATCGGTGAAAATATGCTTGACGACTTCCAGCTCGCAACGCTCCAGCTTATTGACCTGTATGACTGAAAAGCCTTCCGCCTCAATATCTACCTTGGCAGCTACCTTAAGAATGAATTTTTGGAAATAGACATTCACAGAACTAGCGGGAATGGTTATCTCATCTTTCATTCGGAAAGGTTTGACCATATTGCCATTAATATGATCGATGCGGTAAAGGCGATAGTTGGCAAATATCCAGGCGGGTTTATTCGTGATGGGTACTACTTCCTGTTGGCTGATTCTGAGTCGTTTATCGCCTTGCTTTAAACTTAATCGATATAGAACCTTATCGGTGGTTTTCTTGAAAGAGAGGTGCGGTTGTAGGGCCATTGGCATTTGGCGCAGCACAAAATCTTTGACTAGAACTTTGCGTTCTACATTCCAGCAAACGGGAAATTGATGCCGAGTGATCAGGCTCAACCATTCATCTAGTTTACGATGTACATAGGACAGAATCCCTGCTTTCACTTCAGTTTGCGCCAGCAGTTCTTCGAGTGTCCGAGCCTTGCGTTTGTTGGTGTTAAACTTCTTGGCTAAGATCTTCGGTTGCAATAAATCCTGAAGGCCAAATAACTTTTTACGAATGGTATCACTTTCCAGCTGGTAGGCTCCAATTGTTTCGGGAATAGCTTGCTGCTGCAAATGCGCTAAAAAACCATCTTTGTCTTTTTTGACGATATAAGAATTGGGAAGAAATAGACCGTCTTGAAACGGATAAAGGTTATAGACGATTTCGAATCGTTGATTGGTATTTGGTGGTGAAGGTGCTGGCATGTCAATGCAAATTTGGGGGGGCAATGATACTAATAAGTTGGATAAATTTCATCATTTGGCTTGGGACTATTATTTTTGGTAACTTTTTCATGAAGAAACTACATTTACCGAAGGGATCCCTATGATAACCTATTTACCCAATTTTGCCGATCACATCCTCTTTTTCCTACTGGGGATTATCATGCCCTTCCGTTCTGTCCAAGCGCAGAAGCAAATTCGAGAGTTGGAATATTCCACTGCTACTAAGATACAGATGTATTGGATCAATGGTTTTGGCCTTTGGGCCATGGCTGTCATTGCCCTCTTGGTCTGGTGGTTTTCGGGACGAGAGGTGACGGACTTAGGCTTGGGTTGGCCTCCGACGAGCTTGACAACCACGGCGATTGTGCTGCTGCTTGTATTTATCCTTTTGTATGTGTTGGATGTGGGTTCGGAGCTTGCTACACCTACCTTGCGCCGGCGCACCTATGACCGATGGGTGTTGGACATGCCTTTTCTACCTGCTAAAAGTTTGGAGTGGCTGCACTTCAATTTTCTAAGTTTAAGTGCAGGCATTTGCGAAGAAATCGTATTCAGAGGCTTCTTTATTACTTACCTCTATTCCTTATTACAGTTTTTATCCAGCTCAACAGCACAGTGCTTAGCGATTTTGGTACCTGCTATTATTTTTGGAATTGTACACTATTACCAGGGCTGGAAAGCGATGTTAAAGATTAGTTTAATGGCCATCCTATTTGGCTACATCTTTGTAGAAACAGGGTCGCTTTGGGTCTTAATTTTAGTCCATTTTTTGGTGGATGTACTAGGCGGAACTTTTAGCTGGTGGCTGCATCGGGAATTTAGCGTTGCTGTACCGGAGGAATAGTGCGGCATCTGCTTAGAGACAGAAAAAAATGAGAGCGTTTATTCTTTATTCCTTAGAGGACTGCTGCGTGTGATATTTTAGTATTTGATATATTTTTTCTACACTTTTATTTCCCATCATTTATAGGAGTTTTAGGCGTGTCTTTGTGGCGTAATGAATTGAAATACAGGTTTTTATGTATGATTATTTAGATATGTGAGGTTTAAAAACTTTACTCATGAAGGGTACTATAAAGAATGAAAATTTCAAAATATATTTTTTATAAAAAAAATGTTAACTACTTGTTTTACAGTTTTTTGTAGATTGTTAATGCTCTTTTGTTTTTTATAAAACGCAAATATTGTTTTTGGCATCTTCCTGCATTTATTGAAGCTTTGTACCTGTATTTACCCCCACAATGATTATCTAATTTATACAATGAACAGCATCAAGAAAATGGGAAATTATAGGGTATTGTTTTTTGGTACATGGGGATATGGGAGAGCAGGTTTAGAAGGTCTTTTAGCTTGTCCAAATGTGGAAATTGTTAAGGTTTTTACGAAATGGGATGAAAATCAACCCAATGTTTACATGGACCAGGTAAAAAAATTAGCGCAGGACAATAAGTTACCCTGCCAAAATACAGCTAAGGATATTTGTTCCAAGACTGCGTTTACCGAAAGTATTTTAGCCTGCGAGGATATAGATATTATCATCTCTTGTTGTTATGATCGGATTTTCAAAGCCGAGCACCTAAATGTAGCTCGAATGAAAGCATTGAATGTTCATCCTTCTCTTTTGCCAAAATATAGAGGGATCAAGCCCCTGGAGAATGCGATGCTCAAGGGAGAAAAGGAAACAGGTATTACGATTCATGAATTAACAGAGGCGCTCGATGCAGGTGATATTGTATTACAAAATAACGGGATTAGTATAAACCTGGATAAGACCTATGAAGATTTATACGGCGAACAGTGTGTGCTCATAGCGACAGAAATGCGTCGTTTTTTTGCTAACCCCATGGAATGCTTGCTTAATGCTTATCCGCAAGATGAGGCAAAGGTGACTATGGCACCTAGGTTAGCCTTTGAGATCAAGAACTGGATGACGGTAAAAATGGTTTCTTTGGCTCATTGGGGAGAATGGGGCGGCGATATTTTTGGGAATCTATAATAGACTTTATTCTAAAATAAATGGTATGGAGCTAAATTATCTTTTAAAGCAAGCCTGCGTTCTTCATCAGTCGCGTAGCTACGGCTATCCCGCCTGGCGGCCCGACCAGGTGCTTCTTCTTCGAGCCTTGCCTTACTTTAAAATCTTAATTTCCATCCCGATACAACCTATTTCAGCATAAAGTCTAATATGAAATCTGTCAGTAAAATCTAAATGAGTGGTATTGTAACTCCTGTTAAGACCGTTTAGCTTACTTAAAATAATCATGAAAACATTGTTAGTTGTACCACAGCGGTACGGATTCTATGCCTCCTTCAAAGCGATCTTTCAGCATTTAGGTTCGGAAGTGTATAATATTGATTTCTATGACTTTGTAAAAGGATGGGAACAAAAAACGAATACACAGATATTTAGGTTGCCAAACAGGTATCGACTGAAGTGGGAATCCTATTATTTCGAAAAAATCAATAAGGCATATATCGCTACTTTTGATCAAATTGAACCAGATATAGTTTTCATCTACAACAACGAACTCTTACTCCCTGATACCCTAGCCTATTTTAAAAAGAAGGGTGCCAAAATCGGTTTTTATTTAGGGGATAGCCCATTTTACAGCCCGACCAACCGTTATAGCCTCCAGTTGTTAGATCAGGCAGATATCGTCCTTGCACCTGATTCTTTCTGGATACAACAACTTCAAAAAATAGGGATTAAAAATCTTCAATTGTTTTATCCAAGTGCACCGACCCATCAGTACTATCGA
>Ga0070729_10005968_pt1 | contig 12268 bp, 7 predicted proteins | sample tdDd472_FD_66725 | JGI IMG/M metagenome (GOLD analysis project Ga0070729, IMG submission 66725) | Marine sediment microbial communities from the Atlantic coast under amendment with organic carbon and nitrate - tdDd47.2 | ecosystem: Environmental > Aquatic > Marine > Coastal > Sediment | place...
GAAGGACGAGATCTACAAGGTGGCCCAGCGCTACGGCCTGAAGGTCACCCTGGTGGCCAACAGCTACATGCGCATCCCCGGCGGCGACTGGGTGGATCTCGTGGTGGTGGACAAGGGCCTCGATGAGGCGGACGACTGGATCGCCGAAAAGGTCAGCAAGAACGACCTCGTGATCACCGGCGACATCCCCCTCGCTGCGCGCTGCCTGGATCAGGGCGCCCACGTTCTCGGTCACAAGGGACGGCCCTTCACCAACGAGAACGTGGGCGAGGCCCTGGCCAGCCGCCAGCTGCTGAGCCAGCTCCGTGATCAGGGCATCATGATGGGTGGGCCCCCGCCCTTCGCCAAGAAGGACCGGTCGCTGTTCCTGCAGAAGCTGGATCAGATGGTGAACACCATCAAACGGGAGCAGGGTTAGGCCAGCCAGTGATCGAAGCGAAGAGGCCCGGGGCAGCATGAGCCCCGGGCCTCGCTCTGTCTGTGGCCTACATCCCACTCAAATCATAACAAACCACCGAATACGGCATGGGCTCGCGGTCTTCATCCACCGGCGCCCTGGGCTGCCCGATGCGCACGACCATGGCCCCGCCGCTGTTGGCCGGTGAGCTCTCGGGAGCCGCCAGCACCTCCTTGCAGACGAACAGGTAGTCGCCCACGATGTGGTAGCGGTCGTAATCCCGGTCGAAGTCGACATCGATGGCCACCCGGCCGGTGAGCCGTCCTTCACGGTCGAACACGTCGAAGGCGCCCACGGCACCGTCGGGCCGATTGACCGGCGTGCTGCTGCTGGCCACCCAGAGGGTGCCGTCGGGCCGCGGATACATGCGGGTGATGTCGCGGCGCATGGGATTGACCGGCGGCATCTCGATCTCGCCGTGCGGGGTCGCGAACTGCATGTCGACCTGCTGGGCTTCGATCTCCTCGGCGGTGCGCTTCACATGCTCGTACTCCACCTCGATGATCTGCACCAGCTCACCGTCGGGATTGACGACCTCCATCTCGTAGGCGTCGTATTTGGGCGCGATATAGATCCGCCCATCAGGCGCGGCCGTCCAGAAGCTCGTGAAGTCGTCATCACCGCCGGCGCGCATGGCGATCACGCCGCCGCTGGACTCCACCTTGTCCTCCTTCGACCGGATGACGCTCAGCACCTCGCCCTGGAGGGACAGGCGCAACAGCTGGGACACAGTGGTGATGCCCTCGTCGTTCATGCGCATGGTCGAGGAGCAGGTGTAGAGCGACCCGTCGACCGGCTGGGCCCCCATGAGCAGATTCATCATGCCGCCGTTGTCGCCGGGAGGCTTGATGGGCTCGCCCGGATCGCCATCGGGCAGGATGGTGATCACCTGACCGGGCATGAGTTGCACCACGCCGATCCGGCCATCAGACAGCACGATGCAGTCCTCCGGGTTACGAAACTCGCCGGGGCCGTCCCCTTCTCGCCCCAGGGTTCCATTAAACTCGCCGTCGGGGCCATAGATGCGCACGGTATTGAAGCTGGTGTCGAGGAGATAGGTGTTTCCCTCGGCGTCCATGGTGACGTCGGAGATCTCGCCCAGGAAATCACCTGAATCCTCGTCGCCGTCGGTGACCTGCCAGCGAACGGGCGGCTCGAAGAGGCGGACCTCGGCGTCGGGGTCGAAGACGCTGGAGGTTCGCAGAGGGTCGTCGGCAGCCGTGGCGGCCAAGGCCACCAGGATGAGCATGAGGGAAAGCAGTCGCATCTCGGTTCTCCCGGATCGTGGGGTCGTCTGAATCAGGTGTTGCCGAGTTTACGTCAGCCATCGCCGGAGGTTGGGTCAAGGGATGTGAAGGAGTGTTAAGAGATGTGAACATGGCCATCGGCGCTGGGGATCACGGGCCGGATGCCGTATCATCGTGGCATGGAACTGTCCCGCAGAACCGTCCGTTTGTTGATAGCCTTGCTGGCGATCTCGCTGGTGGGGCTGGTGGTGTTGCAGATCATCTTGCTGGACGGCGCCCGCCATCAGAAGGACCAGGCCTTCGACCGCGCCGTACGCGCCTCCCTGGCCCAGGTCACCCGCACCCTGGATACTGGTGAGGTCGCCGATCATGTGATCACGCACTGGACCACAGCCGATTCCATGCACACCATGCCGCCCATCGAAATCCTAAGCAGCGACAGCTCGATGGCCCATCGGGGGATCGTGGCCATGGGCATCATGGACACCTTCGTCATCGATTCCGAGCCGCTCATGGCCACCATCATCGTGGACAGCAACACGACGTCTCGCTCCCAGATGGTGCGCCAGATCATGCTCGACCTCGATGGCCAGTCCCGGCTTCCCGTCACCGAGCGCCTGGACACTGTCCGGCTCGACTCCCTGCTCCACGACCACCTGGCCCTCGCCGACCTCGACCTGGCCGTCCAGTATGGCGTGGCCCTGTCCGGTCGCGATTCCCTGCTCATGCAATCACCCGCCGCCGACACCGCCGCGCTCTCGGTGTCCCCATTCCGCTCCCGCCTCTTCCCCTCGGACTTCATGCCTCCGTACCACGACCTGGTGCTGCACTTCCCTAACCGCCGCGCCTGGACCTGGCGCCAGACGGGGCCGCTGGTCATGGGCTCATTGGTGCTGACCACCCTGGTCATCGCCTGCGCGGTGTTCGCCGTCCGCACCATCGTGGCCCAGCGCCGATTCGCCGCCGAACTGGTGACCTTCGTCGATAATCTGACCCATGAGTTCAAAACTCCATTGGCCACCATGGCCCTGGCTTCGGAGGCCCTGGCCCGCGAGGATGTGCGCGACGAACCGGAGACCATGGCCCGCTACACCGGCATGATCAACGACGAGGTGGGCCGGATTCGCAAGCACGTGGACCGGGTATTGCAGCTGGCCTACCTGGAGCGCGGCCAGGTTGCCCTCGAGCCGGTGGATGTGCACGAATCCCTGGTGACCCTGCTCAAGGGTTTCACCATGAAGGTGTCTCAGCGGGACGGCAGCCTCACCACGCACTTCGACGCCGACCGATGCGTCGTCAATGCCGACGAGGTGCATCTGAGCGGCATGGTCGGCAATCTCCTGGACAACGCGGTGAAATACTCGCCCACGAAGCCCGATATCGAGGTGGCGACCCTCAACGAGGACGGCCAGCTGGTCATCACGGTATCGGACCGAGGCATGGGCGTACCAACCCGCGATCATGAGCGCGTGTTCGACCGCTACTACCGCTGCCAGCGCGGCGACCGCCACGACGTCAAGGGGTTCGGCCTGGGCCTCAGCTACGTACGCCTCATGGCCGAAGCCCATGTCGGCACAGTGAAACTGCGTGGCCGGACGGGCGGCGGCACCGAGGTCCGGCTGTCATTGCCGCTGTTGCTGGACGGAGAGGGGTCGGCGTGAGTACTCATCCCACCATTCTGCTCCTCGAGGACGACCCCAACCTGGGGCTCATCATCCGCGAATCGCTGGAGCGCGAAAAATACACCGTTACGCTGGTCACCGATGGCGAGGCCGGCTTAGCCGCGCTGGATGACGCGGCTTTCGACCTCTGCCTGGTGGATGTGATGATGCCCCGGCTCGATGGTTTCGAGTTCGCCCGCCGCCTCACCGAGCGCCCCGAGCGACCACCGTTCATCTTCATCACCGCCAAGTCGCTGAGCGAACACAAGGTGGAGGGCTTCCGCCTGGGCTGCGACGACTACGTGACCAAGCCGTTCTCCATGGAAGAGTTGCTGGTGCGCATGGAGACGGTGTTGAAGCGGTGGCGTGGTGGCCATTCCGCGGCTGAGCCAGTGGGCGAGCTGCGTATCGGTGAGTATGTGCTGGATGTGGATCGTCAGGTGCTACGGCTCGGCGATGAGGAGCGCAGCCTGACCACACGGGAGGGTGAGCTGCTGGCTCTCCTTGCTGAATACCAGGGGCGGACCTTGCCGCGGTCGGTGGCCTTGCGGCGCATCTGGGGAGCCGACACCTATCACTCGGGGCGGAGCATGGATGTGTTCGTCTCGCGGTTGCGGCGGTACCTGGATGGGGATGAAAAGGTGGAGATCCTCACGGTGCACGGGAAGGGATTCAAGCTGCTGGTGGGGTGAGCTCCTCGATGTTCCCCCGGGGGAACATTTTGGCTACCTATCCCGATAGGTTCTGGATTATACGGAACCAGCTATCTCCAAGAGTGATGGAATCCATTGCCTGACCGGGCACCATGGTTAGAATAGGCTCTTCAACAATGACGCCCCCAGGAAAAGGTGCCCCGCCATGCTGAAGCAGATCTTCATCATCATCAACCGCAAGACCGTGATCGTGACCCTGCTGGCGGTCCTGTCCACCTACCTGTGCCGACGCTACAACTTCCTGGCCGAGTTCCCCATGACCCTCATCGCCACCGCCGTGGTGTTCCCCATCGTGTTCTCCATCAACGGCGCGTACAAGCGGCGCGAGATGGCGCTGACCCGCTACGGCAGCATCAAGGCCCACGGACAGGCCATCTACTTCGCCGCCCGCGACTGGATCGAGGACTCCGACGACGAGCTCCTCGAACGCACCCGCAACCTGCTGGGCGAACTGCTGGGCTCCTGCCGCGACCTCCTGGCCCGTCCCGTCGAGGAACTGGAACAGAACGAGGTCGCCGTCTACACCGCCTTCTCCAAGCTGTCCCGGTTCATCAAGAACGACCTGCGTACCCGCGGCATGCCCTCGGGCGAGGCCTCGCGCTGCAACCAGTTCCTGAGCAAGATGATCGTGGCCTTCGAGGACGCCAAGCACATCTACCAGTACCGCACGCCACGCACCCTGAGCGCCTTCAGCGACTTCTTCGTGGCCGTGCTGCCCATCGCCTACGGTCCTTATTTCGCCGCCATCTCGGCCGATTTCGCCCCGGGACTGCAGTACGTGATGCCGGTGCTGTTCACGGTGATCCTGGTGAGCCTGGACAACATCCAGGAGCACCTGGAGAACCCGTATGACCAGATCGGGGAAGATGACATCGTGATCAATGTGGAAAAGTTCGTGGGTCGTCTTGGAGACTGAATGGGTCGCAATTGCCAAATCATGGGCAGACATGTCATTATGCTAAAAATAGTGATATTTTCGTGATTGGGGTCCACCTCCCTACTTCCTACCCCAGATTGATGGTATAATCCTTCAACTCGCCATCCCAAGCCTCCTGCCCATTTTCCCGGGAGATCCCCATGACTCGGCCATCCCCCGCGTTGACCATTATTGCGGCCATCTTGACATTCGTTGTCATCACCGCCCCCTCCGCCAATGCTGAACAGGAGAAGATCCACCTCCGCGACGACTCAACGGTGACGGCCCCCGGCCTCTCCCTCCAGTCCTCGTCGGACGACCGGTGCACCGTCACCTTCGATCTGCCCTTCCTGCACCAGCAAACCCTGGCCGTCGACGGTCAGACCTATCAGGCCCTGACCATCCCCGATGGCGGGCTGGCCGGCAAGATCGGCCAGCCCGGGCTGCCCACATTCAGCGGCATGCTGGCCCTACCCATCGGTCGCTCGGTGCAGTTCAATGTCCTGGCCCGCGACGACAAGACCTTCGCCAATACTCAGGTCCTGCCCGTCCAGCCCGAAGACGCCGACGAGTTCGTCATCGACGACGTCTACTACTCGGCGGCGGCCAAGCAGCAATCCCCCACGGTGATCCTCGGCGACCCCGCCATCATGCACGGACAGCGCGTGGTCCCCTTCGTCATCATTCCCGTGGCCTGTGATCCCGCGGCCGGCACGGTCACTGCCAGCTCCCATCTGGAGATCGAGTTCACCTTCGAGGGCAGAGACGACCGCAACAATCCCCGCGTCGACAACGCCAAGCTCCCGGCCTCCTTCGCCAACCTCCACTCCGATCGCGTCATCAACGCCGACCGAAGCGTCGGCGCCGACGGCCTCGGCACCTACCTGGTCATCTGCCCCGACAACGTGGGCGTGGTCAACGCACTGCAGCCGCTCCTCGAGTGGCGCAAGCGCCAGGGCTACACGGTCCAGCTGGCCACCACGGCCGAGACCGGCCCGAGCCGCACGGCCATCAAGAGCTTCATCCAGGGCATCTACAACTCCGCCACCATCCCCCTCGAGTTCGTGGTCCTGGTCGGCGATCACAGCGGCAGCGTGCCCCTGCCCACATGGTTCGAAAACTCTTCCGGTTATGGTGGGGAAGGCGACCATTACTACACCGAGCTCGAGGGCGACGATGTCCTGCCCGACATCTTCCTCGGCCGCCTCTCCTGCACCAACACCTCCGAGCTGACCACCATCGTCAACAAGATCGTCAACTACGAGACGGCCCCGCCCACCGGCGACGCCGGCTGGTTCACCCGGGCCTCCCTGACCGCCGACCCCAGCGCCTCAGGCACCTCTACCATCTACGTCAGCCAGTGGATGAAGGCCCAGCTCGAGATGACCGGCTTCACCCAGGTCGACACCTTCTGGAGCGGCAACTACGCCTCCCAGATGCTCAACTCCCTCAACCAGGGCCTGAGCGTGTTCACCTATCGCGGATACCTGGGCATGAGTGGATTCGGCTCGGGACACATCAGCAGTTCCAGCAATGGCGGCAAGCTCCCCTTCGCCATCTTCCCCACCTGCGCCAGTGGCTCCTGGGCCTCCGAATCGAATGCCCGCAACGAGGCCTTCCTGCGCGCGCCCAATGGCGGCGGTATCGGCGCCATAGGCCTGGCCACCATCGGAACCCACACTCGCTACAACAACTGCCTGTTCCATGGCATTGGTGAGACCGTGATCCATGGCAGCGACCATCGTCTGGGTGTCGCCCAGGCAGGCGGCAAGCTCGAGATGTTTGCGCATTACCAGATGTTCGAACCGGACAAGGTGGAGATCTGGTCTGTCTGGTCGAGTCTCATCGGCGACCCGGCCACCGATGTCTGGTTGAGCTATCCCCGGACCCTGACCGTCGAGCATCCCTCGTCACTGCCGGTGGGTGTCGGTTCCGTGCCCATCACCGTCACCGAGGGCGGGGCGCCGGTTGCCGGCGCCGTGGTCGCCGTTTACAAGGATGGCGAGATCAGCGTCAGCGCCATCACCGATGCCGCCGGTCAGGCCGTTCTGGTCCTGCCCACCCATTCTGATGGTTCACTGCTGGTGACGGTCTGGGGCCACGGCCTGATGCCGTATCGCGGATCGCTGGACCTCGGCGAAGTCGACCGTTACCTCGACCTGGCCGAGACCGAGCTGGACGGCGACGGGATCGCCAACCCGGCCGAGACCCTGCAGCTGACCTGCGCCCTCACGAACCGCGGCACCGAACTGACCGGCGCCGTCTCAGCCACCCTGACCAGCGACGACCCCTACGTCACCATTCTAGACGGCACCGACTCGTTCGGTGACATCGCCGCCGGCGCCACCGCCTGGGGTGAATTCCAGATCGAGGTGGCTTCCACCGCCCCTGATGGCCATGAGCTGGCCTTGGTCTTGACCGCCGGTAGCGGAGCCTCCGAATGGGTGTCGGCCATGCGGCTGCCCGTAACGACCTCGAATCTGGCCCAAACCGATTATAACTGGAGCGTCGGGGGAAGCCTCGATCCAGGAGAAAGTGGAAACCTGTCGGTGACCCTGACCAACAGCGGCGACCTGACCGCCTACGGCATCACATCCGTGCTCGCCACCAACAGTCCCTGGGTCACCGTCATCGCCCCGAACGCCTCCTTCGGCGACATCCCGATGGGCGGCTCGGCCACCAACGGCGCCGTCCCCTTCTCCTTGACCATCGCCCCGGATTGCTTCCAGGGTCACCTGGCAACCTTCGACCTCACCGTCACCCAGTCTAATGGGGCGGTTCAGGTGGTCGAGTTCAGCCTGCCTGTGGGAAGCGTGAGCAGTGACGACCCCGTGGGACCCGACACCTATGGCTACTACGCCTACGACAACACCGACGTGAATTACCCGCAGGCGCCGACCTTCGACTGGGTCGAGATCGATCCCAACTACGGTGGCTCGGGGACCAGTGTCGGCCTGGATGATTTCTCCTACGAGCAGGATGACACCAAGGTCATCGACCTGCCCTTCACCTTCACTTACTACGGGCAGGACTACGACCAGATCGCGGTCTGCTCCAATGGCTGGATCGCCATGGGCAACACCACCCTCGTTCACTGGCGCAACTGGAGCATCCCGAGCGCCGGCAGTCCCGACGCCTTGATCGCTCCCTTCTGGGACGACCTCAAACAGTCGGGGACCAACCAGGTCTATGCCTGGTACGACGAGTCCAACGACCGCTTCATCGTGCAGTGGAGCCGGATGACCAACCGCCATAGCGGTATGCAGAATATCGAGGTGATCCTGCACGATCCCCTGGCTCACTCCACACCCACCGGCGATGGAGATATCCTCTTCCAGTACGAGACCGTCACCAATAACGACAACAGCCGCGGCTACGCCACCACGGGGATTCAGAACCTCGACGGCACCGATGGCGTGCTCTACACCTACTACAACCATTATGCACCGGGCGCGGCGCCGCTGGTTGCCGGTCGGGCGATCCTGTTCAAGGCGGCCGGGGTCGTGACCCACGCCACCTGCGACGTCACACCGGCAAGCTTCACGGTGAACCTCGAACCGGATCAGCAGACCGTCGAGACGCTACGCATCGAGAACAACGGTGATATCGGGTCGGTGCTGCGCTACGAGCTCGACAAGGTCGACCCGAACCCCCCGGCCGGAGCGCAGGATAGCGACAAGAATTTGACGGGTTCCACCCTCACCGCCGACCCCGGCACGTTCACTCCCGGCGCGACCGTCGACATCGTCTTGACCGCCACCTGCGTCAGCAATGACGCCGAGTGGCTCACCCGCATCGAGGCTGATTTCCCCCCGGGAATCATCGTCAACTCCGCAACAGAGATGTCGGCTGAGTGGAATTTCGAATACGCCGGTGAGCTCGGTGACGGCGCCCTGGCCGTCTGGCAGTTTGGGCGCCTCATTAACGGTCAGCAGGGCTTCGCCACCGTCAACGTGACCTTCGCCGAGGTGACCGGTCCCGTCGACATACCCTATAACCTGTACGGCGATGAGTACGGCCAGCCGCCCCACGAAGTATTCGGGATCATCACGCTGACCCCGAACACGCCTGCGGTCTTCGTCCTGGCGCCCAACGGTGGCGAGAGCTGGGCTGAGGGCGAAGAGCGCGCGATCGAGTTCAGCTCGGTTCTGGGCCCCGAGACCCTGCGCATCGAACTGGACCGCGGCGATGGAAGCGGCTGGGAAACATTGGCCGACGATGTCCCCTCCTCGGACGGTAGTTATCCTTGGACCGTGACCGGTCCCATGAGTGCTCACTGCCTGGTTCGCATCAGCGACATGTCCGACCCCAGCCTGCAGGACATCAGCGACAACGAGTTCATCATCGGCCGCGACCTGAGCTGGGTGACGGTGGGTGAATACAGCGGCGTGGTGACCGACGGCGAAGGCGAGAACATCGACCTCAGTTTCGACAGCACCGGCCTGGCCGTCGGCACCTACCAAGCCGAACTGATTGTGACCAACACGGCCGGCGCCCCCATCACCGTACCCATCACCATGGTCGTCGGAGGCACCACCAGCGCCGAGTCCATCCCGTCCCGGCTGGAACTGGCGAAGAACTACCCCAACCCGTTCAACCCACGCACGACCATCGCCTTCTCACTGCCGGCCGACGGTCCGGTGCGATTGCAGATCTTCGACATGCGCGGGCGACTGGTGAAGACGTTGCATGACGGTGGTCTGCCGGCGGGCCATCACTCGCTGATGTGGGATGGGACTGATAATAGTGGTCGGCGGGTAGCTTCGGGGCTGTTTGTCTATCGACTGGCCAGCGGCAACAAGGTCCTCAGCCAGAAGATGATGTTGATGAAGTAAGTTTGTACCGCTGGTCGATGGACCATCGGATTAGAGAACGAGGGGCGCGGGTTGACCCGCGCCCCTCGTTAATGGTCAATGGATTTCCAGCAACATCCAGCGGACGGCTACAGCCCGTTCGCCTTGAACAACTCGGCGTACTTGGGGTCCTCGTGGCGAATATGAGCCGTGAACCAGTTGCCAAGGTAATTGAGGAGCGCGTCGTCGAGGTTGTCGACCCCTCGACGTGCCTCACGAGATACCTCCATGATCTTGCGGACGAACCCGGCATGGAGAGCGCGGTGGGCCTCGAGGCCGGCATAGCCGAACTCGCGCATGTAGCCTTCTTCGGCGGCGAAGTGCTCGTCGACATAGGTGACCATGTCGTCCAGAACCTCCAGCACAGCACGATCACCATGGCCTGCCGAGCGCGCCGCCACGACCTTGCCCAGCAGCTCGTAAAACCGCCGGTGCTGAGCATCGATGACCTCGATCCCCATTTCGTCGATCTCATTGAATAAGGCTGTGCTCATGTCAGTCCTCCTGCCGCGCCTCGCTGAACGCTCGTCACATTCCGAAGATTCTATCGTTCTCTCGATATCGACCGGCGGCGTCCTGGCTTGAGTGCCACGCAGGTTTGACCAAAAAACCCCGCCACCTGACGGCAGCGGGGTCCCGATCAACAGCCCGGAAGCTGACTGACCATGCGGTCCTATACTACTGGAACAAGCTCTTGATCGTGCTCCAGTCCATCGTCTCGGTAGCCACGCCACCACAGACCATCAGGTTGTCGCTCAAATCGAGGGCAAAGGCCCCGGCATCTCCACTTCCGTAAGTACTCAAGACAACCCAGTACTCGACGCCAACCGGCAGGAAGACGCGCGCCGCATGACCTATCGCGGCAACAGCTCCCTCTGGGGCGTCCGCGCCAAGGTCAGTTTCAAGACCGTGATCCATTCACCGAGCAAGGTGAAGAAGGACTGGATCGACACCGTACGCCTGGGCGGACTGGTGGGCCTCCAACGCTATCGTCCAGTTCCGTGGTCGCTCTATCGGATGCATGCCTACAGCGACGATGGCACTCCCTGGGAAGTCACAACTCAACCCCTGGATCCTGACATCACCGACCCCATGGGCTTGCCCGTGTTGCGGGAGTTCTGCACCGACCCGCTACCCGAAATCCTCGACGTCGACACCGATTTCGGTAAACGCTTCGACCTCGCCCCCGGTCTGATCGGCAACGTGGGCGCCGTCGACTGCATCTTCGCCGACCAGATGAGCCCCTTCATCAGCCTGCACAACGACGATGGGAACGAGGATCTTTCGGCCATGATCGACCTGCAGACACCGTCGGAGATTCTGATCTTCGACCTCTTCCTGCATCGCGACCTCGGGCTGACCGAGATCCCGGAGATCATGCACCTCGATCGACTCAACTCGGCCCGCGGCTATCGCACCACCGGTGAGGAGCTGTCCCACCTGCCGATCTCGTCGACGATCAAGCTGCTATCGCCTGGCACCGCCAGCTGCGCCACGCCCAGCTACCCGGAATACCACCGGCTGCTCGACTACACCTTCAAGATGATCGACCAACCGCCAATGGATTTCCGGGGCTATCGCTTCATGATGAAGTATCCGACGATTCCGTCGGCCATCGTGCTGCGGCTGAAGAAGCCGACCAGGCCTGGTAAGTGATTCAGGCCCGCTAACCACGACATCCAGATCAGTTGACCCGCAGCTCCCGCTGCGACGACCCTTCCCAGATACGAAGCGGAAGCCCCGGCGATTCGCCGACGATCTCGGGAAACCCATCACCATTGAGATCGAGCAATTCCAGCCGCAAGCCGAAGGGATCCGAAGCCGCCCACTCTTCACGGCCGCTGGATGCATCGAGGACCTGCCCGGTGTCGAGCACCAGCTCGACGCTCCGATCGCCGTCCACGTCCCCGGCACGGATCTGGATCACCTGGTAGCGATCCATGCTGGTCCACTCGCGCAGGAAGCTGCTGCCGTCCACATAGTGGATCTGGTCATCGGCAGCCACGACGATTTCCTGCTGATGGTCACGGTCGACGTTGGCCACGGTAAATGCGCTGATCGATCGGAAATGGTTGGGCAAGGACTCGTAGGTGTTGCGGAATTCGTCCCGGATGTCGAAGGCATAGACGCGACGGGGAGTGCGACAGACGAGATGGTCGACTACTCCATCGTTGTCCAGGTCGGCGACCAGGACCTCCTCCACGTTGCCGTCGAGCGAGTGGCTGGACCAGAGGCGCCCGCGGCTCGAACTGGAGCGGAATCCATAGACGCTGAGTCGGCCGGAGCGATCACCGAAGGCGACGAAGCGGTCCGGTCCGCCGTTGATGTCGTCGTACTGGGCGGTACGCTGCATGGCGAAGCCCACCTGGAGGATGGATCGTAGCTCCTCGGGGGCGAGATCGCCCTGGGCCGGCGCCATGG
>Ga0070729_10005973_pt1 | contig 12261 bp, 12 predicted proteins | sample tdDd472_FD_66725 | JGI IMG/M metagenome (GOLD analysis project Ga0070729, IMG submission 66725) | Marine sediment microbial communities from the Atlantic coast under amendment with organic carbon and nitrate - tdDd47.2 | ecosystem: Environmental > Aquatic > Marine > Coastal > Sediment | place...
ATGCGGATCAATTTAATACCGCCCTGCTCTATATCAATCTCGATACGCGTGGCTCCGGAGTCGAGACTGTTCTCGAGCAACTCTTTGACCACAGAAGCAGGACGTTCAACCACTTCACCGGCGGCGATTTGATTGATCAGATGGGAGGGCAGTTGGCGGATAGACATTCCGCCATTTTTTCAGAACCGGAGAGGATTGTCAGGTTCTCTTGAAAATAAACCTGAAAACGGAGCCGAAAAATAATTCAGGTGCGGGTACTGGATGGAATCCGCAGTGTCTGTCCGACACGGATTTTATCGCCCCGGATCTTATTCACATCACGGATATTACGCACCGTCACATTGTAGCGGTCAGCAATCTCGCTCAGCGTATCGCCACGCTGAATGGTGTACTGGCGCTCGCTTGCCGCCTCGCGTGCCAAACGGGCTACCTTGGTGCCCACCGGCGGATTGCTGTAGAAATAATCCTGAATGCCGTCAAAGATCGCAGCGGCCATCTTTTGCTGATGGCGCCGGCTGGCGAGATTCTTCTCATCCGTGGGATTAGAGATATAAGCGGTTTCAATCAGAATCGACGGGATATCCGGTGACTTCAGCACTAAAAAAGGTGCCTGCTGAACTGTGGTCTTGCGCACCCGCCCGACCCGGTGCATTTCGTTGACGATCTCCTGCCCCGCATCGAAGCTGGAGCCGATAGCGGCATTCTGTGACAAATCCAGCAATACAGACGCCAGAGTCTCATCCTTATCCTTCAGGCTCACATCACCCAATAGATCAGCATCGTTCTCACGCTTCGCAAGGCGACGCGCGTGCTCATCCGAAGCCCCTTTCTGGGAAAGAACATAAACCGTGGAACCGCGCACACGACGATCTTTAAATGCATCAGCATGAATCGAAACGAACAGATCAGCTTCGTATTTGTGAGCCTTCTGAATACGACCGCGCAAACTAATGAAACGATCATCCTTGCGAATCAGTACGGCCTTCATGCCCGGTTCGGCATCAATCTCTTTCGCAAGTTTTTTGGCTATCGCGAGTACGACATCTTTCTCACGCGTACCTTTTCGGCCGCGGGCACCGGGGTCCTTACCGCCGTGCCCTGCATCTACAGCGATAACAATATCGCGCTCCTGCTTGGCAATTGGCTCGACGCTCTTAATCACCCGGACGCTTTTCATGACCTGCTCGGGGGTTCCCGAAGCCATATCAATCACCAGGCGATGACCACGGCCGGCACCCGGCTCCAACAGAAAGCTGGTGGTCGCCACGGTAGTAGTCATATCAAAGACCAGACGTGCGCTACCATCATCACGATTGGAGCCACGCACGCCGGCGATAGCACCTTTACCTGACGGCAGGGTTCGCAGTGATTTCAGATGTGCACCGGGCAGGTCGACAACCACCCGCTGAGGGTTGGATAGACCGAAAACTTTGTGCTGTCCGGGCTGGCTCAGATCCAGCACCACACGCGTACGCCCTTCAGATTCAGCGATTCGCACAGCATCGACCTGCACTTCAGCGCGGGCAATACCCAGCACCGAGAGTCCGGTAACTATCGCTATGAAACGCATTGTTTGAACAGCTGACAACATCGAATCCCAATCCCTGGAAAATCGCTCTACTCTTTGAGTATACGACTTTTGACAAAATATCAAAGCATTTTTAGCAGCAACATTAGTGGCTTACGCTATTTACCTACATAAACGCATAACACAGCCCGGGGATGACACGATGCAAAATTATCAATGCAGTGCGGCGCCGGCCGACGCTAACACCTAGGCAAGCAGCGGAATTACGGCCTCGCCGGCTGCCGATTGCGACTTAATCAGCAGCGCCCGACCCTCGCCGGACAATGACAATTCCAGCACCAGATCCGGTGCAGGCAGATGCGCCAAAGCGCGTTGCGGCCACTCTATCAGCAGCACAGCGTTACCGGGCAGATCCTGAAGCCCCAGAAATTCGAGTTCCGCGCCGTCCTGCAAGCGGTACAGGTCCAGATGAAATACGGGTCGTGGAAGGGACTCGTAGGGCTCAACCAAAGTATAGGTGGGACTCGGCACTCTGCCATCGTGCCCCCAGCCACGGAGAAACCCGCGGCTTAGTGTTGTTTTACCGGCGCCCAGATCACCAAGCAGGTGCACATGAAACTGTGCTGGCGGCAATTCGGCAGCAGCAATTGCGGTCGCAAGCTTAGCCCCCGCTAGTTCGGTGGCATCGCTATCGGCGAGCGCTAACAGAGGTGCATCGGTCATATAACTAAGAACAACAATTAAGGGTTAACCAGAAAACGAATCTGTTCGAGCACATCGGATGCAATCAGACCCCGCTCACTGATATGCGCGCCCTGTTCAACTGCAAGATCACCGGCTGAACCGTGTATGTATACCGCTGCCGCTGCCGGCAGCTGCAAGCCTTTGGTTTGTGCCAACAACCCGGCAGTCAATCCTGTGAGAACATCACCCATTCCGGCCGAGGCCATCCCCGGGTTACCTTGTCTGACGAGCAAACTCAGCGCCTGCTCACCGGCAATCAATGAACAATGCCCTTTAAGCACTACCGAACCGCCGTAGCGTGACTGCAATTCGCGCACCGCACCCAAACGATCACGCTGCACACTGATGGTATCGGTACCCAGCAAACGCGCCGCTTCACCCGGATGCGGCGTCAACACCCAGTCATTGCGACGCAGCCGCGCATCGACCAACAGATTCAGTGCATCGGCATCAATCACCTTGGGCTTATCGATTTCAATAACACGCTCAAAACACTGCTTCGCCCAGTCGTCTTGTCCCAAACCAGGCCCTATAGCAATGACGTCTGCCCGCTCTGTCAGACCTGACAACGCATCAGCATATTCAACACCCGTCACCATCAGTTCCGGACGCCCGGACACAATGGCAGCAACATTCTCGTCACGCGTTGCTACCGACACCAAACCCGCACCGGAACGTAAAGCAGCCTCACCCGCCAAACGGGCGGCACCGGCCATGCCTTTGTTGCCGCCTATCACTAGCACGTGACCGAACATACCCTTATGACCCTGCCTGGGTCTGACGGGCAACAGCTTAGACAAATCGGCTTGATTAAATATACGGAACGACGGCTGGAAATCTGCGGCCAGAGATTCCGGCACACCGATGTCATCAAACAATACCTCTCCGGAATATTCAGGACCGTCAGCAAGATACAAACCCTGTTTCTGTCCCACAAAACTCACGGTCATCTGCGCACAAATCGCATCGCCCATGAGTTCGCCGCTCAGACTATTTATCCCGGTCGGCACATCGATCGCCAGAATCGGTTTACCCGACTGATTGGCGCCAATAACCGCCTCAAGATACTTGCCTTCGAGATCGCGCTCCAACCCGGTACCGAGCATGGCATCAACAACAAGATCCCCGGCCGGACAAGTGACGGGGTCGTAAGGCTGCGTAGTGCCGCCCTCAGCACGAAAGTCTTCAAACGCTTTCCGGGCATCCCCTTTTAGCCGAAGCGGATCGGTAACAGCAACCACCGTCACCTCACAACCAGCAGCACGAGCGAGGCGGGCAATGACGTAACCGTCCCCCGCATTGTTCCCGGCACCGCACATAACCAACCAGTGTCGCGCCTGGGTAAACCGCGCCAACCCGGCATCAAAAGCAGCCTTGCCTGCACGGCACATTAACCCGTAACCCGGAATGCCATGGTCCTGAATAGCACGACGGTCAAGTTCACGAACCTGATCTGGCGTAAAGGCGATATACGGGAGTTTAGACATGAGCCTGATTATACTGTGCTTAACCGCTGTCGCAGCAGACTTGGCAAAATTACCCGCCGGACTACAACACTTAAGCAATTGCTATCGTGACTACAGACCCCGACAACTCAGCAGATATGACCGAACTATCCGGTCTTATACGCCAATGGGCACTGGAGCTGGGCTTCAGCGACACAGGCATTACTGCTGCAGAACTTCCCGATGATGAACCGCGCCTCATCGAATGGCTGGAGAAAAAACGACATGGCGATATGGACTACATGGAACGGCATGGCACGATGCGCTCCCGTCCTGCTGAACTGGTGCCGGGCACACTGCGGGTTATTTCAGTCCGGATGGACTACCTCCCCGAAGAGACGAAAGCCCCCGAAGCGTTGCTGGAAATGAGCGAGCAAGCCTATATATCGCGATACGCACTGGGCCGTGACTACCACAAACTCATGCGTAACCGGCTGCAAAAACTGGCAAACAGAATTGAAGAACACATCGGAGAATTTGGTTACCGGGGATTTGTCGACAGTGCTCCGGTGCTGGAGAAGGCCTTAGCGAGAAACGCCGGGCTTGGCTGGATAGGCAAACACAGCAACCTGATTAACAAGTCCAAAGGATCATGGTTTTTCCTCGGCGAGTTACTGACCGACCTGCCACTGCCGGTCGACACCCCCGCCGGCAATCATTGCGGCACGTGCACAGCCTGCATTGATGTCTGCCCGACCAACGCGATAGTGGCACCGTACGAAGTCGATGCCCGTCGTTGTATTTCATACCTCACTATAGAAATGCGCGACAGCATTCCCGAAGAGTTTCGAAGAGCAATGGGCAACCGCATCTACGGTTGCGATGACTGCCAGTTGTTTTGTCCGTGGAATAAGTTTGCACAACCGACCCAAGAAGCAGACTTCATGCCTCGTCACGGGCTCGATGACATCAGTCTTGCGGAACTGTTTTTATGGCCGGAAAGTGTTTGGCTGGAACGCATGTCCGGCAGCGCAATACGACGCATCGGCTACGCAGCCTGGTCGAGAAACATCGCCGTTGCACTGGGCAATGCAGACAGCAGTGAAACGGTGCTTTCGGCACTCAGGCAGAGGATGAATGACCCTTCGGAGCTAGTCAGAGAACATGTGGCATGGGCGCTGGCAGAACACGAAAGCCGCGCCGGATAATCAGCAATCGACGCGCAGGTTATCAATTAAGCGGGCTTTGCCCAGTTGCGCTGCCGCCAGAATCACCAGCTTGCCGGATGCGCCTGTGGCAGGCGTCAGGTCGGATGTTCTGCACACAGTAAAATAATCCGGTACAAAACCGGCTGCCTGCAATGCTGCCTTGGCAGACGTCTCAACAGCGGCAATATCGTTCTGTCCCGCAAGCAACTGATCACGCGCTTCACAAAGCGCCGCATACAGTGCCGGAGCCGCTTCCAGCTCTTCGTCGGTCAGGTACTGGTTGCGGGAACTCAAAGCCAGACCGGACTCATTACGAAAGGTTTCACCTGCCAGTAATTTGACCGGCAGATGCAAGTCTTCGACCATTCGCTGTAATACCGCCAACTGCTGAAAATCTTTCTGACCGAAAACAGCAATATTGGGACAAACAATATTAAACAGTCTCAGCACGACGGACATAACACCGTCGAAATGCCCCGGGCGGTGATCACCTTCAAGCGTGGCGGTTAAGCCCGACATAGAAATACTGGTCGCACCTTCCGCACCGTTGGGGTAAATGTCTTCTACCGTCGGACAGTACAAAACGTCCACGCCCGCGCGCTTCAACAGGCGCTCATCTTTCTCGGGAGTACGGGGGTAATCAGCAAAGTCTTCGCCGGGTCCGAATTGAGTCGGGTTCACAAACACCGAAACAACCACATGCTCTGCATGTTGTGCTGCCAATTCAACGAGACTTAAGTGCCCCTTGTGCAGGTTCCCCATAGTAGGCACCAAGGCAACACGACCGCCCACCTGATGCCATTCAACTAACTGCTCGCGCAGCGACTGCTTATCGGTAATTTTTAACATTAACGATCGAACTCAGATAAACGTTGCAGGGAAATTTAAGACTTAGAAAAGGTTAAGAAAAACAATGCTCGGGAGCAGGATAAGAACCATCCTTAACCGCTTCAACATAGTTTACACATCCTTCCAGCAGGGCACCGGAAGTATCTTCCATGAAGTTCTTAACAAAGCGCGGCAAACGACCCTGAGTAATGCCCAGCGCATCGTACAAAACAAGTATCTGACCATCGACATCAGGACCGGCGCCAATACCAATCACCGGGACATCAACGGCTCCGCACACCATCGCACCGACTTCATTGGGTACGCACTCGAGCAATACAATATCAGCACCTGCTGCCTGCAACGCTTTCGCATCGGTAACCATCTGCTCGGCCTGGGATGAATCACGACCCTGCACTTTAAAGCCGCCAATCTTGTGCACCGACTGTGGCTTCAGACCGATATGAGCGCACACAGGAATATCATGATTAGTCAGATGTTGAACAACGTCGATCTGACCGGCCCCGCCTTCAAGCTTCACCATCATGGCGCCACCTTCCTGCATCAACCGCACCGCATTATCGAGTGCCTGATCCGGACTGGTGTAGCTCATGAAAGGCATGTCGGCGACAACAAATGCACGGCGCAAACCCCGGCAAACAGCACGGGTGTGATAAACGATATCGTCGACTGTTACAGGCACCGTAGTGTCATGACCATGAATCACCATGCCCAGTGAATCACCCACTAACACGAGATCAGTGCCGGCTTTATCGACCAACTGAGCAAAGCTGGCGTCATAAGCTGTCAGGCAGGCAATCGGCTCACCGTTCGCTTTCATCCGGGCCAGAGTAGAAACATTAACCGGCGGCTCTTGCATGCCGCGTTGTTCAAGCTGCGTATACATATGTACTAGATTACCTGAAAGTTGAGTTTGAGACTCAGGCAAACGCCGTGGTCAAAGGATTGAAGAAATGACGACCGCTGCGGGCTATATCGATTTCTGCTGCCAGCATTTCGAAATGCTCGTCATTATTAACCGGGTCAATGGTTGCTGCATTCACGATCAACAACGGTGAGTCATCATAATCATGGAAAAAACGGGCATATCCGTCCGCCAGCCTTTCCAGATACCTGCGACCAATCTGCTGCTCATAATTGATACCGCGGTGAGCTATACGGAACAACAAGGTATCCACCGGCGCTTGCAGGTAGACCACCAGATCAGGTGCGGGCGGCTCAAACTCGAGCGCAGCGGCAACCCGGTCGTACAACTCCAGCTCGTTCTGGTCCAGATTCAGCTCGGCAAACAAGCGGTCCTTTGCCATCAGGAAATCAGCAACACGGGTGGTTGAACCGAACAGGTCCGTTTGACGGAAATTCTCCAGTTGGTTAACCCGCTGAAAAAGAAAAAACAGTTGCGCCTGCAAACCCTTGCCACGGGGATCGTCATAGAACCCCGACAAAAACGGATTGGCCTCGGCTTCTTCCAACAGCAATTCACTGTCATAGCGGTCGGCCAGACGACGGGCAAGGCTGGTCTTACCAACACCGATCGGGCCTTCAATGGCAATAAAACGCTGTTCAGACATGCGGCTTTCTTTTAATTCTCGTTATTTCTGCAGTGCGCGGCACTGCTAATCGTTATTCAGGGCCCGGTTAGTCTTCCGGTAATCTGCGCAGCTCATCTGTCGCAAATCGCGCTGCCAGTGCCCTGACCTCCCCTTGCCCCGGCACATTTAGCTCCGGCGCAATCTCTGCCAGCGGTAACAATACAAAATTTCGCTCTGAAATGCCCGAATGAGGCACCGTCAGCCGCGGCAAATCAATGGTCTCGTCACCATACACCAGCAAATCGAGATCAATAATGCGCGGTCCCCAGTGAATACTGTTGTCCCGGTCCCGCCCCATTTGCTTTTCGATACCTAACAACGCATCCAGCAAGGCCAGCGGCTCCATATCTGTCCGGAGCAATGCCACTGCATTCACGTAATCAGGCTGATCTTGCGGGCCCATAGGCGGGTTGGAATATAAACCGGAGCGATGCACCGAACTCACGTCAGACAGAGATTCAATCAAATCCAAAGCGGTGCGAATCTGGACGACCGGGTTATCAAGGTTACTACCGAGCCCAATACACGCGAGCACCGGCTCACGCCCGGATTCATTCTGCATTTTTACTGCGTCGAGCACGGCCACCGCGACGCCTGCCACTGCGACTACCACGTCGGCCGCCCTTGGTACCTTTTATACCGAAGCGCTTTGCCTGCTCGTCTTCGGAAAGCTTCTGCACTTCGGTCCACCAGACAGCTGACTCTTCATCGATCTCGCCAAGCTTCTGCCGAAGCATCATCAGATCATAAGCGGCACGAAAGCGCGGATGTCCTAACAAACTAAAAGCACGTCGCCCCTGGCGCTTCTCGAAACGCGGCTGCAGCTGCAGCATTTCACGCATCGGCAATGAAAAACGTTTGGGAAAAAATACCCGCTCATTTTGTTTCAGCGATAATTCAGCTGCACCGGCAATAACTGCCTGTAGCTCTGTGCAACTGCCTTCATCGACTAATTGCTTAGCAAACTCCGACACCGGTCCCCAAAGGAAAATGCCGTATAAAAACATCGGTGTAATGGGCCGGTCCTCGGCAACACGCTTGTCTGTATTAGCCAGAGCCGCCTCAACAAACTCCAGGCGCGCCTCATCACCTTCCTGCAGCCACTGTTCTGTAGCCGGAAACAAATGGGCGAACAAACCGTACTCACGCAAATGACGGAAGCCTTCCACGGCGTGACCCGACTGAAATAATTTACAGAACTCATCAAACAAACGGGGTGCCGGAACATCATTAAGAAGATAAGCCAGATCAGGGATAGGCTTGGCGGTTTCGGCATCAATATCAAATTCAAGCTTGGCAGCAAAACGGGCTGCACGGAGCATTCGCACAGGATCTTCACGGTAACGTTGCTCGGGGTCACCGATCATTTTCAGACTGCGGTCAAAGATATCGTCCGCACCGCCGACACAATCCATAATAGAAAAGTCAGCAATGTTGTAATACAAAGCGTTGGCTGTGAAATCGCGCCGCCAAACATCGTCTTCGAGCGAGCCGAAAACATTGTCACGCAAAACCCGTCCGGTGCCTTCGGACACCTCGTGATCATGATCATCGTTTTCAGGATCAGCACTACTACGAAAGGTAGCCACTTCGATGATCTCGCGCCCGAAGCGCACGTGCACCAAACGAAAACGACGACCGATAATCCGGCTGTTGCGAAATAGCTTATTGATCTGTTCCGGCGTGGCATCGGTAGTAACGTCGAAATCTTTCGGACTTTTCTTCAGCAATAAGTCACGCACGCTACCGCCCACCAGATAGGCCTGATAGCCACCCTTCTTGAGCCGGTATAAGACTTTTAACGCCGCATCAGAAATATTGTCCCGCGAGACCTGATGCTCGGAGCGGGGGATGATTTCGGCGGAATTCTTTTGGTTTTTTTCTTTAGACGACAAGTTTTTACTACTTAATATAGGCAGTTATGGCCTCTCACAGGTCGCCTATAGTAACAGTACACGCAGCCACTCCCTAGTTACATTGCTCAATCGCTACTTTTCGTTCCAACCGCCACAGGCCTTAGCCTGCAGGCGTTACCGGTGGCAGTAGAGCAGCCTTGACCCTTAACCGGTCTCCAGACTGTATAATAAGACCTTATGAACACCGCACGCGCCATTGTCGTCACACTCATGCTTTTGCTTTCTCTGCAAAGCGTCGCCACGAATACCGGCGAATGCTTCATGGATCACGATGCAAATCTCAGCACTTCTGCCATGCAGGCAGAGCATGATCATTGCGGCGACACCCCGGCAGCGGCTCCGGAAACATCAGCAACGCATGAAGGCGAGTGCAACGCGGAGTGTTCTGCATGCATCGCTATCTCTGCAGTAAGCACGGGCAACCTGCCCGCCGGCACATTGTATTCAGCAGCAACTCCTTTGCCGGCGGCCAAGCACTTACACACCGGTCCGTTTATTGACCTGCCACTGATCCCGCCCATAGCTGCCTGACACAGGATCAGTGCGTCCGCAGTTCGCGGACTCCCCCCACTTAGTGTCCGGACATCTCCGAAGAGGTGTTCACAGAGCAGCACATCATGAACAATTTAGTTAGACCCATAAGATTCAACCGTCGCCAGTTTGTCACCGGCGTGGGTGCCGGCCTCACGCTCGCATCTTTAGGCCTGCCTGCTGCAAATAGCCGGCAACAGGTTTTACGCGGCAATCAGTTCGATCTGAGCATCGGGTATCAGGAAGTTAATTTCACCGGCCAAACCAGAACGGCGACGACCGTCAACGGCATGTTGCCGGCACCGGTATTGCGCTGGAAGCAAGGTGAACGGGTTGCCTTGAATGTGCGCAATAAGCTGGCAACAGATACATCAATCCATTGGCACGGCATGATTCTTCCCACTGAGATGGACGGCGTGCCCGGCTTAAGCTTTGGAGGGATAAAGCCGGACTCATTCTTTCGCTATGAGTTTCAAGTAAAGCAACACGGTACATACTGGTATCACAGCCACTCGGGTTTTCAGGAGCAAACGGGGCTTTACGGCGCGATTGTTATTGACCCCATAGAGCCGGAACCGTTTGTCTACGACCGCGACTACGTCGTGCTGCTATCTGACTGGACAGACGAAAAGCCGCAAACCGTATACAACACGCTGAAGAAACAAAGCCACTTCTACAACTGGAAGGAGCGCACGCTGACTGACCTGTGGCGGGACTGGCGCAACAAAGGCGTTAGCGAAACGGCTGGTGACCGTCACATGTGGAACATGATGCGAATGTCAGACCGTGACATCGCGGACGTCAACGGCACCACCTACACATTTTTAATGAACGGGCATACACCCGATAGCAACTGGACCGGCGAGTTCAAAGCCGGTGAAAAAATACGCCTGCGTTTTGTTAATGCTTCGGCCATGAGTATTTTCGATGTCCGTATTCCCGGCCTGAAAATGACGGTGGTGGCATCAGACGGACAACACCTGGAACCAGTTAGCATTGATGAGTTCCGCATCGGTACCGCCGAAACCTATGACGTTATTGTCGAACCCGAAAGTGACACGGCGTATTGCCTGTTTGCCCAAAGTATCGACCGCAGTGGTTATGCCCGCGGCACGCTAACACCCGACCCTTCACTTTCTGCCGATGTTCCGGAAATGGACGCGCCGGTAATCCTCAGCCATACCGACATGGGTATGAACCACGGGGCTCATTCCGGGATGGATCACAGCTCTATGGATCACCCGGCCATGGGGCATTCGCCTTCGATTGCACCGGCCGGGAACGGGACCCGCTCACCCGTCGTTCATGCAGACACCGAATTTGGGCCGCATATCGACATGCGTGCGGCCATGCCGGTACAGAAACTGGATGACCCCGGCATAGGCCTCCGCAACAACGGGCGCCGGGTACTCAGCTATGCAGATCTACGCAGCCTGCATAGCACGCATGACCCGCGTGATCCCGAACGTGAATTGCAGTTGCATCTGAACGGCAATATGGAGCGCTACATGTGGTCCATCAACGGCGTTAAGTTTGCCGATGCTGAACCGCTGCAACTCCGTTATGGCGAGAGACTGCGCATCACGTTGGTCAACGACACAATGATGAATCATCCGATTCATCTACACGGCATGTGGAGTGATTTAGAAACCGGCGACGCACAGCACATCCCCCGCAAACACACCGTGCTGGTGCAACCCGGCAGTCAATTAAGCTATCTGGTAACCGCCGATGCTAAGGGCCGCTGGGCGTACCACTGCCACCTGATGTATCACATGATGAGCATGTTCCGCGAAGTGAGGGTCAGCTAATGAAGGCCCTCACAACTATAAGCAGCGTCGTTCTGCTTTTGCTTACCGGCAACAATGTCATGGCTGACATGAAGATGAATGACAACCCGGTCACAACCATGCTCTATGCTCAGGGGATCGAATACCGTGACGGCATTGGCAACAGCAATGGCGGCGATCAGGTGGTCTGGGACGATGTACGTCTGCGAATCGGTAGAGACCTGAACAAAATCGAACTCCGCTCTAACGGCGAAGCATCGGACGGTAAGGTCGAATCAGCGAATGCCAGTCTACTGTACAGCCGCGCTGTGCTGCCCTATTGGGACTTGCAGATTGGTTGGCGACATGACTTCAAACCTGAACCGGAACGCGATTGGTTCACAGTAGGACTTTCCGGCATCGCGCCCTACGAATTCCACAGTGACTTATTCCTATCCGTTGGTAAATCCGGCAGGCTCGATCTTGAACTCGAATTTGAACGCGACTATCTGATCACCCAACGATGGGTCATTGCGCCACGCATCGAAGCCAACTTATCAAGTAAAGATGATTTTGAAACCGGCGTCGGAAAAGGACTTACCGAACTGGAACTGGGGTTGCGTCTGCGTTACCGCATCAGCAAAAAATTTGCGCCCTACCTGGGCCTCAACTGGATCGG
>Ga0070729_10005976_pt1 | contig 12256 bp, 10 predicted proteins | sample tdDd472_FD_66725 | JGI IMG/M metagenome (GOLD analysis project Ga0070729, IMG submission 66725) | Marine sediment microbial communities from the Atlantic coast under amendment with organic carbon and nitrate - tdDd47.2 | ecosystem: Environmental > Aquatic > Marine > Coastal > Sediment | place...
CTATATTGTACGTATTCTCACAAACCAACACACTACTAATTTTAAAGTGCTGATTACCAACTAACTATTCAATTTTTTATAATTTAGTTATTCAATATTTCATGTTCATAATTAATTGCTCAGAAAAATCATAAGCAATAATTAATTCTTAAATTTGAAGAAAAAATCCTATGAAAAGAACTAAGTACTACCTACTACTATTAGTTTCTGTAGCTTTTTGCTTATATGGCATGGATATGAATGCCCAGGAACTTGAAGTTTCTCCCGGTACATTGTCATTTGCAACAAACCCAGGATCATCACAAACCCAGCAAATAACATTGAGAAATAAAGGTAAGGACGAACAGTCGTTTATTTTTAATATTAGTGACTGGCTTACCGATGATGCGGGAGAAGTAAAGTATTTTAGTCCGGGCACAACCCCCCGTTCCTGTGCTGACTGGATTACCGTTTCACCAGCCCTGGTAACATTGCAGCCGAATGAACAGGCTACCATCAATGTAACCATGTTGGTCCCAAACGATGACCCCTCCACTAAATGGGCGGTGGTGTTTGTTCAATCAGCGGTTGAACAAACCGGTGCCAAAGCGGTTGACAAGGATATGGCTTTGGGTGTGCAACTTGCACTCAGAATTGCTGTAACTATATATCAATCACCCGCCAGCAACACCCTTTACAAAGGGACGATCGAGGGTCTGACAGAATCAATTGGTGAGGATGGACTCCGGACGTATGATTCCCAGGTGTTTAATCTTGGTGACAAGGTGTTGAATTGCAAAGTGTACTTTACCATTTCCAATCTGGAGACGGCAGAGGAGTTCACTTCTACTCCTTTTGAATTTTCGCTACTTCCGGAAACGAATAAAAAGGTATCCTACACCATGGATAAACCCCTTGAAAAAGGACAATATTCTGTAGCTGCTATCCTTGATTATGGATTCAATAATGAACTGGATGGCGTACAGCTTGATCTGGAAGTCAAGTAACACCTGATATGAACAGGTTGTGGCTGCTTACCTTGTTATTCCTCCTTTCGGTTATTAATTCTGTGGTTGGACAACCTCAGCAATTTACCGATACGGTTAATTATATTGATGATGGCGGTGCCATAAAATCAATTATCCAGTATAAGATATTCCAATCTGATACAATACTAGACGGACCGGCAACTTATTATTACCAGACTGGCGACTTGTGGCAAATTGGCTATTACAAAAACAACAGTAAAGATAGCCTCTGGACGATATATTATGGTAATGGGCATGTCAGTAGCCTGATTTTGTTCGAAAATGGAGCTAAGCAGGGTGAATTTGTTTATTTCTATGAGAATGATACAGTTAAAACCAAAGGGACTTACCTGAATGACTCCCTGACAGGTTTAGTAAGCCTGTATTTCCCAAATGGGCAGGTAAATGAAACCCGTCTCTATGAAAAGAATAAGCTTAACGGACCGACTACCGGTTACTATCCTGACGGCAATTTAAACTACCGCATTGAATATGTCGACAGCCTCAAAAATGGACTGTACGAAACCTTCTATCCATCGGGTAAGTTAAAAGAAAGAGGATATATAAAAGATAAATTGTTTTATGATAATTTCAAGTCGTTCTATGAAAACGGCCAGGTTGAAAAAGAGATCATCTATAAAAACTGTATCATTAATGGCCCCTATATTGTCTATTATGATAACGGCCAGGTTTTGTCGACCATTACCTATATTGATGGAAAACAGGAAGGTCCTGGCTTCTATTATTATAAAGACGGGAGCCTATATGAAACAGGGCAATATCTCTCGGGGAAAAGAGTGGGACTCTGGCACAGCTATTTTCCGGATTCCACTTTATATATGGAAGGGAAATATGATCTGGGGATTGCTAATGGTGTTTGGAATATTTATCACCTCAATGGAAATTTGAAACAAACAGGTCTGTATAAAGACGGCAAATCGGAAGGGCAATGGTATTTTTATTATCCTAACGGCCTGGTGAGAAAAAAGGGGAAATATGTCAGTAATGCCGAAAATGGAAATTGGGTGCATTATTATGAAAATGGTAAAATGAAATTGGACCTGTATTATAATATGAGTAAACTTGAGGGTGTCCTGTCAGGTTATGATGAAGATGGCAACCTGATAGAAAAAGCAGAATATTTCGATAACCAATTGATAAAAAAAATCAAATGAAATCCTGGCAAGTCATACTTGGTTTTCTGATACTATTCGGATCCGGCCAGTTGAAATCGCAAGATATTCCACCACCGAATCCAGGACTGGTGATCAACATTGTGTCCGGTTACAGCATTGAATTTGTTTTTGACGAGATTGAAGAATATATAAATGGTATAGGAAATGCCGGGCAATCGACATTTATCAGGATTGGAGCTATTTATGACTGGAAACTGCAATTCAAGGCCGACCAGATCATGTTTTACGGCACCAATAATCCCTCAAACCAGATGGAATTGAATAATGTAGGTGTGATTGTGACTTCGATCGGTTCAAATCAGGATGATGGTACCAATATTATTAATAACGCTAAAACTGCCGCTGTTGCACTGGAAAGCAATGATGTCACACTGTTGACTAAGGGGACAGCTACCAATAAAGGATATGGTATCGAGAACTCCTTCACACTTAACTGGGAAATGGGGACCCGGAACGGTAATATGAATTCTACCCGTATGCTTGACCAGAACCTGGGTGCAGATACTTATACTTTAAATATTATCCTCACCTTATCCCAATATTAAGTGTTCAGAAATCAATCATTTACAATAGATTGTACCATTAATACTTCAAAACACTGTGCTCTTTTAAAATTAGTTTGGATTTTTTGTAACCCTTTGTGAAATTTCTCGTTAAATTTTATTGACAAGTAGTTCTTTATTTAAAACTGATTTAAATTAGGCGGTGGTCGTTAAAATCAATGCTGAAACGAATAACCTTTTCTCTTTGCAATGATTAATATAAACCTAACCACCTCCCTAAAAAAATTGTTAATAAATTTTTTAAAACTAAAAATTCATTATTATGAAAAAAGTTGTTCTTATTTTCGGATTACTATTTGCACTGCAAATAGGCGTAATGGCACAGTTAACAGACCAGGAGGTGGTTGTTTTCAATGCCCATTTACTGGAAACCTTCAACCTGAATGTTGACGGTATTGTACAGGAAATTACTTTCGCAACAGCTGCCGACTATAACAATGGTGTTATTGAAGGTGCTGGAATAGCTCCGGGAACCACAGATATATCTGTTGAAGCAACAGGTAACTGGTATCTGGAAATTGACGCTCCGGATTTTGTCCCTTATGCCGGCCCTAATGGTGCAGGTACAGGAATCATCCCGATTGATAATCTCGGTGTCTATTGCGTATCAACTGGAACTTACCAGTTTGGCACTGAGTTGACTTGTGCTTTCCAGAATGCTGCTTCAGCTATGGGGATGACGATTGCATCACAGACCTTGATTGGACTTGGTTCAGGTAACGCCGGTGATGCTTCAGACAACGCATTTACATTACACTGGCTCATGGGAACCATGCAGGGAACAATGGAAACTGAAACTATGTTTAATCAAATGGCTACCGGTACATTTGGCCCTGGTGACTTCACCACAACTGCTACTTTAACCCTAACCGAAATTCCGTAAACGAATAATATAGACTATGAAAAAAGGAAACACTTCTTGAATATTAAATATCGTGTTTCCTTTTTTCTTACTACATTTTCATTTGCCTGATTAACGATTAAATTACCATCCTATCCGGATTTTCAGGTCATACTTGCAAATCGTAAAAATTGAAATTATTATGAAAAAAATTATTCTCCTTTTTAGTCTTCTGATAGCCATCCAAATGCAATCTTCCCTTTTCGCTCAATTAACCGATGATGAAGATGTCATCTTCAATGCTATCCTTGGAGGTGCTTTTAACCTCGTCGTAGTGGATGGAGATATCCAGACAGCTACTTTTTCAGCTGCTGATGATTACAATTTTGGTATCTCCGAAACAATCGGAGTCCCAGGTATTGACCCCGGATTTACCACTGTGGCTATGGAAGCCACCGGAAACTGGTACGTTAATATAAGCGCCCCGGATTTCACTCCTATTACCGGGACTGGAAGTATACCGATCGATAATCTTGGCGTATGGTGTGAGGCTACCGGAGTGCATCAATTCGGCACCGAAGTGACTTGTGCCCACCAGAGTGCTGATGCCGCACTTGGGTTGACCAATGCTGATGTTACACTGATAGACCTGCTGACCGACAATAGCGGTGACCAAACGGATAACCTGTTCATTTTACACTGGCTCATGGGGACCATGCAGGGTAGTATGAATACAGCAAGTATGTTCAGCCAGCTATCTGACGGTATTTTCAGCCAGGGAACCTATACATCAACCGTAGTATTAACAATGACGGAAATACCGTAAAAAACATATTTCCTAAATAAAGAAGGAAATAAGTTATTAATACTTGTTATTATTAATACTTTATTTCCTTTTTTTGTTTTCCGATTACATATATCTTTGGAAATATGAAAAGCTATTCAGTGTTAAAGTATTTAGCAATAGTATTAATCCAGTTGCTGGCAATTTCAGAGCTTTCTGCCCAGGAAACACCAATGCTTATCAATACTGAAGCCAAGCTTGACAATGTGCTCCTTCTTAAAATGATGCCGGAAAGGTATGTCGAATTCGGAATTAAAAAGATTAACGAAAACCTTTACCAGATCACTAAACAACCTGATGATGTTATGTTCAGCGTGGAATCAACCGGGAACTGGAACCTCTCCATCTCTGCAGCTGATGAGTATTTCACGGGTAAAGACGATTCAACCCATAAGATACCTGTCAGTTTTCTAGGCCTTTTTGTCGAAAATACAGGTTCTAACTGGGATAATGGTCTTTTTTCGAATATGGCCAATGCTACTAAAGACACAGTTATTTGCCTCTCGGCTGATAAAACCAGCCTTCTTGAAAGTGGCGTAAAAGGAAATATCGGGAGTTCTATCCAAAATTCATTTATCCTGAGATGGAAATTCTTCTATGAGGATGATGCTCTGAAAATCAGGAAATTTACTGATTTCGATATTAATGATGATATTTATAAAGTTGGATATTATGTCACTTTATCTGAAAGTAGAGCTAACAGTTTGATTGATCAGTGATATTGATTTATAACACGGCAATTCGTTTCAAAAAGTTTGCAAATAGCCTGAAAATTGACTTTAAGATATACATCTTCATTGGGGTCTCAATCCTGTGGCTGCCCGGCCTGACTTTAAAGGCACAATCCATTAATCAAGGCGCGGAAGAACAGATATTGTCGGTCTCTTTTGTGAAGCCAGAGATCAGCCAAAAAGCCGGTCAACTAAGCTTTAATGTTATCCGGATACGAAATAATACGGATACAGCCATCCGGTTCAAGCCAATTTTAATCCTTCCCGATAACTGGATAACATTCAGTCCTCCATTCAACGATACAATTGTCCAGGCGAACGATTCCATCTCCTTATTGTTCAGGTTTCAGCTTCCAGAAAAGGTAAGTTCTGAAATAAAGCATGAGATCGCATTTCGTGTTTATTCCATGCAGAATAAACTTCTCTCGGAGAATAGCTGTGCTGTGTTCCCCGAAGCTTTTCACAACTGGAACGTAATTCCCCCGGTCAACAGGGTGTTTTTCCTTCCAAGGAAAAGCATAATCCAGTTCGATGTCCGTGTAGAAAACAACGGAAATACCGAAGAGTTGATCAATCTGAATATTGATCTTGACAAAAAAGTAGAGCTTACCAGCCTGGGAGCCTGGCAACCAGGGCAGCCCATTGCCCTTAAACCATTTAAGGATACCACTTTAAGATTCAATGCTAGATATATCAAAACTGACAACAGGGTCTTTGATATTAGTAAAATCCAATTCGGGGCGTCAACCGACATTAACAATGTTTTCAAATCGGTAATGGTGGAAAAGTATAACGACACCTACTCTCCCCTGATTATTGATCGCAGCCTGCCCCATCAAACGGAAGTGGGATTTCGCACATTCAGCGGGAACAACAAATTTCTTCCATTTCTAAAAGCAAGGGGCTTATCCACATTTAAAAATGCAAGCACATTGCAATATAATTTTAACTACTATGCCCTGACCGGCAATGAAGATTTTATAAGCAACAGTTACTATCAATTTTTATACAGACGTAGAGGATTCAAAGCCGGATTGGGGGCCTTTAGCTCATCGTTGGGGCGAAACCTGTATACGCGGAACGGCCTTATGTTATCCCAGGTCCTCAAACTGAGCCCCGCTTTTAGCATAGAAGCTTTCGTTAGCCAAAGTTTTATTACACAAAAAACAAGCGTTGCCGCAGGCTATACTATTGAAAAAGAGAAAATCAGCTTACATGGTTCTTTTGCCTATGATCTGGACAAGGAAAGAAATGTGAACACCGGTTCCGTCATGCTACAGTCTAATCTGTTTACTATCTTTAAAGGGCATGATATAAGCTTTAATGTTTACGGCTATCATGAAGACCATGACCTTACCTATGACTACACTCTGGCAGGCTTTGCCTGGGACATTAATTATTTTGCAAAAATCGGAGACAATATTGCGATCCAGGTAATCAATAATTATGGATCTCCAAATATTCCGGGACCCCAGATGGGGCTTCTGAATTTCGGCGCAAATGGTATTGTGCTGGTAGGGAACAAAAGAAATTTCTTTTCTGTCAAATATGTGAACAGTTCAAGGAAATATCACACTTACAACTTTGAAGGTGAAAAATCCGGTGATATATCTTTGTCCGACCAATATATCAATCTTCTTTATCATTCCAATGCAAATCTTAAACACACCTGGGAAGCGGGACCAAGCACTGAAATATACCATTCCTACAGACCGCCTTATAATGCCGGGGGTCCAGGTCAGGAATATGAGGCCAGAAAAATACGCCTGGAATATAAGGGAATAATTTCTAACAACCTTACCCTCAACCTTAAAACAGGGATGACTAATATCTATATTAAAGAAACCACCGAAATCCGTGATACACGGTATGATTTTCATCTCCTGGGAGGTTACAGCATCATAAGCGGATATGGATTTTCTTTCAGTTATGATTATGGCCCAATGGTAAATAGTGGTTTATACCAGTTTTCCGGCGATATTAAAAACCATAGCTTCAATATCGGGCCAAGCATCATGAAAACATATTTTAATGAACGATTGAAATTCAACTTATTTGCCAATTTCATATATCGGTTCGACCTCAACTATGCCTCATTCAATATAAATCCTAAAATTGAAGCTTTTATCTTCCGTGACTGGTATATTATCTTAAGTGGAACCTATCATTTTACCAGGCAGCAATACCCTGATTATTTAGCTGAAAACAGTTATACTTACGCTGAGGTGTCGATCAAGAAAAGATGGGGAAAGTCGGATCAGAACAAATGGCAAAAAGACACACGCCGTTTAAGGGTTGTTTTGTTTAAGGACGATAATGGAAATGGGGTAAAAGATGACTTGGAACAGGGGGTTCCGAATGTTAAAACAAGATTACGACTGACAAATTCCGACAATCCGAATTTTAGTGACCAATTCCCTGTAGATATTATTTTGCTTTCCAATTCAGCTGGTTCAGTGAACTACAACCGCCTACCGAAAGGATTTTATGAGCTTAGCATCACTCCATTGGGGGATGTGAAGGAATATTTCTATGTTAACAGGAGCGCAGAAAAACTTGAACTTACCAGGAATGCTACATATTATATTCCATTCCAGAAAGCCAATAAGATCTCAGGTAAAATAGCAGTGAAACGTGCCAAGTTCATTAAAGCAGGAGAAGAAGACCTGAGCCTCACAAATATAAAGATTACGGCTTATAATAAACAGGGGAACTCCTATTCCTCCTTTACATTGCAGGATGGCAGCTTTACTATTTTCGTTCCTGAAAACAACACCTATTATGTCAGGATGGGGAATGTATTCGGGCCTACATATAAAATCCTCAAGAATGATATAAATATAGCAGTTGGTGATTCTACGAATAATCATGTTGTATTTAACGTAAATGAGATTTCGCGCCAGGTCAAATTTAAGTCGGCAAAACCTGCTCCAGCCCCAGCAGACACTTTGAAACCAGAGCCATTGAAGATAAAGATCCTGCATGGAAAATTCTATGAAAACTCAAAGGAAGCAGCGGTTGATAAAGATGCTGTACCTCATTTTGAGATTAAAGAGGCTCCGGTACAGGAGCAAAATATGATCCCGGGTAATTATTATGTTGTCATTGGGACTGATACGAACCGGACACAGGCAGTGAAATTGTATAAGATCCTGGAAGAAAATGGTCTCAGGATCAACCTGGGTTTTGATGAATTAACAGGAACATATTATGTGTACAGCAAGTACTTCCTGAATAGAAGTGAAGCTAAAAAAGATCTCGACCTGCTAATTAAGGCAAATATAGATAGCGCTGAGATCTTTAAATTTGAATAACTTAAAGGAATTATTAAATTGCCGGTAGCATATTGGAATTTAACTGAGTCCCATCCTGCTCTTAGCCTGTTCAATGGTATAGAGCATCTTATTGAAAAAACGATTCCTTGCTTTCGAACCACTTAGAGAGATAAGATTAGATTTCTTTATCAAACTATGCATATACTGTTTCACATTTTCACATAAATCAGGTTCCTGGGTGATCAACAGGCTAAGCACATTGTACGTAATATATACTGAAGTTACATTGTCGAGTTTTACGAATATTGTGTTATCGTTAAGCACGACCTCATTCTCATACATCATAAATGAGTTTTCAATTCCTTCAGCGGGCTGATTGTAAAGATGTTTATAACCATGGTCAGCTTGTTTTTGAATATGCCTGACCCATTTTTCAAGCTTATCCAGCAGGTTCATCAAATCGTCCTTTCTTTCAAAATATCCTGAAATCCAGTAATATTCAATTTGCCTGAAAAGGATTTTAAACGTATCCTCATTCCAAATTTCAATAGTTGGGATTTTGATTGAATCTCTAAGGATCTTCTCCCCAATAGCGACAATCTCCGGGTCTGTATTATCTATCCTGAATCGTTTTTCTTCATGTTGAGGGAATTCAAAAAGTGTCTTTTCCCAGAAGAAGAACTTAAAAGCGGCCAGTTCAGGAAAATGAAAATAGTGAAATAGTGGTGGGTCCTTCGCGGCATAAATAATTTCTTTGGAACCAGCCTGATGGATCCGCTGCATATCAGCCTCAATGATTGACAACCATTCTTTGATTTTAAAACTGCTTGACTTGAGGCTGTAATGCCTGAAAACCACATGGTTCCCCTTGACCTGCAATAGTGAATCAATTGAAATGTTGAATTTCGCAGCCAGCTTGACAAGTTCTTCCAGAGAAAGTTCCTTTTCTCCCCTGATCCTGCGATATGCACTGTCGTAACTTATCTTAAGTAATTCGGCAATTTCATGCACAAACGACAGGTTTTCGGGTAATTTGTCTTTAATTTGCTGGAAAAGTACTTGCTGAAGGTTTGGTTCAGAATTCATAATGGGGTAAATATAAGGAATTTAAGGGCCTGTGTCAAGAGTTACTACAAATAAATCGGAATAAAAAAAAGAGTGCCTCGATTTTGGAGACACCCTTATAAAATTGAAATTATTGTTTATTGTGTAATAACAACGACTATTCTATAGGAATTTTAGCTTTATTCCGATCCAGCCATTCATCAAAACTCTGCAGTGCAGGATTGATAGACCTGGTAAATTTGAGGCTACGTGCACCGACATAATCTTCTTCAAAATCACGTTTGAACTGGAACATATTACCCATTTCATCTGCGCCCGGAAATCCGAAGCTACGATAAACATCAGCCGGTACATCATTGTATTTCACTTCTGTTCCAAGTGCCCTGGAAAAAGAATCAGCCATCTGTGCACCTGTAAGATGCTCTCCGGCTATACTAACGGTCTTACCTTTGAAAGTATCGCCAGCTTTAAAAATACCATAGGCACTTTTGCCAATATCTTCGGCAACCATACCCGGAAGCCTTTTGTCTCCCATCGGGAATGTTAACGCCAATTTTCCGTCCGGGCCTTTCTTCGGTCCCAGTCCGAAATAAATGAAATTATCCCAGTAGAAACTAGTCCTGAGAATGGTTGACGTAAGTCCGGGTTGTTGAAAATATTTCTCAGCCTCCCCTTTAGAGTCAAAATGGGGTACTTTATATTTTCCCATGAGAGTCGGCATACGGTCGTCGCTTAACGGCATCCAGTTACGGGTATCCTCCAGCGAGGACCAGATGATATGCTTCACGCCCGAAGCATGAGCTGCGTCGGCAATATTCTTTGCCTGGGCTGTCTCTTTTTCAGGTGAAAAATGCTCCCAGAAATTGGTCACCGCAAAAACGCCATACGCTCCATTGAACGCTCTTTTGAGACTTTCGATATCATCTATATCGGCAGTCATAACCTCTGCACCATTACTCGCAAGGGCTTTGGCTTTATCCGAATCAGCATTCCGGGTTATAGCCCTGACGGCAAACTCACTTTGCGGGTCAGAAGATATGGCGCGCACCAGGCTGCCGCCCTGCGCACCGGTAGCGCCAATTATTGCAATAGTTTTCTTATCATTCATTGATCTAATCTTTAAGTTTATAACATGTAAAATATTTAACAAGGGATGTGAAAAGAAATTAATATTCAGATATATTTTCCCCCTCTAAATGTTTAATCATTAACCACTGCATTTGAATTTTGTTCATCCAGATGGGTAAAAAGACCGGCTCATCAGTCACAAAGTATCAGATAAAATTATCTTTGTTTGATATTAAAAAGATTCAGTGGAAGAAAGAAGAATTAATCCGAAAGAGTTAGCTCCGTTCAGTTGCAGTTATACAGCAAACGTGCCTGAGTTGCTGATGAAATTGAACTGCAGCCTGGCCATCAGCACATACCAGGCAGGCAAGGTCATTTTCTTATCCCCTAAAAATGAAGACCACCTGGTTCAATTGCCCAGGACATTTGAAAAGCCAATGGGCATTGCTTTGCAGGATGACCATGATAAAATGGCCGTGGCTTGCAAAGATGAAGTTATTGTATTTGCCAACTCAAAAGGACTTGCTTCAAGTTATCCTAAAAAAAATAACACATACGATGCCCTGTATATGCCTCGGGTAACTTATCATCTCGGGCAGCTTGATATCCATGACCTGAGCTGGGGCGAGCATGGCCTGTTTGCGGTGAATACGCTTTTCTCATGCCTTATTTCGCTAGACGACAACTACAATTTCACACCTTACTGGATCCCGCCATTTATTAAAGGATTAACATCTGAAGACAAATGCCATTTGAATGGTATGGTCATGCTGGATGGGAAACCAAAATATGTCACTGCTTTCAATCGTGGAAACAGCATGCAAAGCTGGCGGGAAGGGGTAACTACCGATGGTGTTCTTATAGATGTTGAAACTAACGAAATCATCGCGGATAAGCTTCGGATGCCTCATTCTCCCAGGATGTTCAATGATGAACTGTACCTCCTGTTTTCTGCAACAGGTGAAATCGTTAAAGTCAATACAGGCAACGGATCATATGAAATCGTAGCCAGGATCAATGGCTTTGTGAGAGGAATGGCCCATTACAAAGATTTTCTATTCGTAGGTTTATCGAAACTAAGGCAGAATTCGTCTTCCTTTGCCAGGCTTGAAATAGCTAAGAAAGCCTCTTTTGCCGGGATTGCAATATACCATTTGCCTACGGGTAGCTTATACGGAGAGATCAAATACCAGTCATCGGTCGACGAGATCTATGACATCCAGGTTTTGCCGGGGAAGATCAGGCCCAATATTTTTAATACCATTCAAGCCGAATATAAATTAGGGCTTTCGATCCCGGGTAGCACATTCTGGGCTAAGCCAAATACATCATCAACATGAAAATAGAATTATGAAACCCAACTCATATAACAGGAAAAAAAGAGAGTTCATGCACCTTGCCCGGCGGGTAAATCAACTTGTTTTAAGTGGCGAATGGATTAAGCTCACCGCTTCCAGCAGGAGTAAGATCATCGTAAAACTGAACGCGCTTTACAGGCAGATTTGCATGTTTTTTTCCCAGGTGGAACTTAAAAAGATCCTTGCTGTGGCAGCCATTTTCATAGGTTTACCGCTTGCATTGCAATCACAGTCATTTGATCTGCCTGCACAAAATCCATTTGGACTGGTACCAGACTCTACATATTTTGCTTCTCCGGCTTTCGCTG
>Ga0070729_10005977_pt1 | contig 12255 bp, 13 predicted proteins | sample tdDd472_FD_66725 | JGI IMG/M metagenome (GOLD analysis project Ga0070729, IMG submission 66725) | Marine sediment microbial communities from the Atlantic coast under amendment with organic carbon and nitrate - tdDd47.2 | ecosystem: Environmental > Aquatic > Marine > Coastal > Sediment | place...
CGTCTTTTGTCTCTGGTAGGGGTGCGTCGAGCTTTCTGTTCCATTCATTTTTGCTCTAACCGCAACCCTGGCGACACTGGTATTGCTAAGTCGTCCATCTCCCCGTTGTTGGGGCCTGACCGAAAGCGTTGGCAAAAGTGTAAGGGGTAAAGATTAGAGAAAATGGCAACAGCTGATTCTCGAATTGCTTAAGGTCGGGAATCAAGGGGTGCCCCAGAGTCGGGCCTAACTAATTTGCCAGAGACAATCTTGGTACCAGTCTCTACCTTTGGCACACTCTTGGTACACTCGAAAAAAATAAGCAAGAACCTGCAAATGTTGACAGCAAACAAGGTAGCTTAAGTTGTTGATCTGTTTGTTGTCTTTTGCTGTAGAGGCTTGTAATCGTTTGGGAAGCAACGACTCGACATCTGTTGTGGGGCAAGCCACCGGGAGTTCGAATCTCCCCCCCCCTCCGCCATATAAAACAAAGGGCTTAGCTAGTTTTAGCTAAGCCCTTTGTTTTGTTATTATGTCTTAAATTGTGGCATTAGCCTTCTGTGATACTGATCCGCCATGACTCAGGGGGGAGGAATGAGACCTTGAGCCCAAACGGCGATGCGATCTTCTCAAGGGTCGCCAGGGTCGGGTTCCCCGGGCCATTCTCAAATTCAGAGAGAATTCGCGGCGACACTCCGGCAATTTTCTTGGCGTAGTCTTTCTGTGTCATCCCAAGGATTTTACGCATTTGGCGGGTCGCCTCCCGTATATCCAGATCCCCATTGGCTATTGCAATATAGAGTTCCTCTTTCATCTTTGCTGTATTTTTCGATTTATCTATTGCCATGGGGTTCTCCTATGCAATCACCACGGGTTTCGTTTCATGAAGAGCGTTCGCAACATCCTTTATGCGCCTGAAAAGCATTTGCATGACACCTTCTTCCACCCGACATTGCTTCATTAGATCAGGGAGTGCCAACACTTGGCCACTCAACCCAGCGAGCCACTCCCGGGTTTCTTTCGGGTCTAGGATGTCTTTCAGATTCTCGCAAATAGTCGCCCACTCAGGTTGTCCACCTGGGCGCTCATTTTCCCATCGGCTAACACGACTTATCCCTTCAGGATCGAGAAACATCGGCGCAAAATCGAACAACGGAGAAAGTGCAATCTGAGCTCCATCTCTCAAGATTGCGGTATTGCGGCCATGATTGTCAGTATTACGAAGAGCAAGATTCAAAATGTCGCGAAGTAAGTATTCGCGAATTTCGTTCTCGGGTTTGTTGGCAACGTTAGCGATCGCCCGACAGTAAACTTCATGACGCACAGCAGCACCATAACCCGGAATCCCTGCTATTGCATAAAGGCTTTGCATCCCCAGTCGCTGTACGTGACCGTCAGCAACTTTTCTGTCAAAACGCGGGACAAACAGTGTTCCGTCTTCATAAGTCAAAGGGGCTTCTACCCGAACACCGAATTCTCTGGCAACTTCAAGATACGGCGCTTCATTACGAAGAACCTGATAATTGCGTTCTTCGCTACGACGCCCACGGGGAAACTTGACCAGCCAAAACTGTTTTATCCTGTCGTCTGATAATGCCCCCTCCGCATGGAACATGCCATTGGTGTCCTCTACAAGCATGTATTTAGGTGCTTCACCTTGAACGCTGGAAGCTCCTGCAACATAAGCACCACGCTCTTCAGCGTATTCGATAAAATCCTCTCGTTGCTCGATAATATCTTTCCTCGGAAAGCCAATTTTAAATTGGTCCGGGGGAGGGGGGGAAACTGCCTCGGCAATCCTGAGGCTGCCCGGCGGATGGCCGGCACCTTTGGTTAACAAATGCCATTCGACCTGTGGGCCATCGTTTTCAATTTGCATTCGCTTAAGCCAGGCGCGCCTTCCAGCTCCTGCCGGTAACAGGTCGACCAGGAACGGCGGCCAATGCTGATAGCGATGCAACTCGAACCCAACAGGCAGACCCGGAATGAGCTCAGCGCTGGCTTGTGCTATATTTTCGATCGCATAATCATGGTCATATTCCAGGCGACAACCGCCCTCAACTCCTTTGTCCAGGGTCTGAGGGTCGGGCTCAAATACCGCCGCTGTGTGCCACTGATCGTTGCGATATATTTGGATATGAAATTTCATTTGGTTCACTTTAGTGGTCTAAAAAGGCCTGTTTTTGTAAAAAATACTCACTACAGTGGTTTTTATTTCGTTTTTTTCAAAAAGACAAACGCCTCTTGGTTCACTATAGTGAATAAAAATAGGCCTAAATGCAAGAAAAATTTCACTATAGTGAGCCTAGGCAATAAATGACCATGACCGTTGCTGTGATCATCGCTACTGCTGCAGCTGCTGCCATGGCGCCAACAAAAACTTTCCTGTGGCAGGCGGGGTTTGGTCGGGTCTTTTACCTTGCCATCTCCCCCGGGCCAGGTCATGTCCTGCCAGGGATCTGCTGTCAATCAACAGAGGCAATCAGTTCCCGCATAAATTAGCCAGGGCCCGTCTCTTTCATTCCCGTAACAAAACGGGTATATTGGCCTGTCGTCTTTTCCTGAAACTTATGTCGTCTCCCGAATGGCCGAAGCATGACACAACTTCTCGCTCAGCTTGATGCCGGCATCCTCTGGCTGCTTTTGGTCCTGATGTTGATCTTCATGGCCGATCTGCTCTTCGTGCTGGTCCAACGCCGAAAAACCGAAAGCACCCTGACCGAAAGCAGCCTCAAGACCAGACTGCTCCTGATTTCGGCCGCAGAAGGGATTTACGGCCTCGATCTCGAAGGTAACTGTACTTTCTTCAATCCGGCCGGCCTGAAGCTGCTCGGCTATCAGAGTGAAAGCGAACTACTGGGCAGGAAACTGCACGAGATCACCCACCACACCCGCGCTGACGGCTCCCCCTATCCGGCCGACGAATGCCAGATCTGCCACGCCTACCTGCACAACAGCAAGATCCACCTCGAGGATGAGGTGCTCTGGCGTAAGGACGGCACTTCTTTTCCCGTTGAGTACTGGTCGTACCCGCTCAACAAGGGCAAGAAAACCGTCGGCGCGGTGATTTCATTCCTTGATATCACCGAACGCAAGCTCGCCGAACAGAAGCTGAAGGCGGTCAACGAGGAACTGGATGCCTTCGTCTACACCGTGTCCCACGATCTGCGCTCACCGATTTCGGCCGTGATCGGGTATTCCGACCTGCTCAAAGACGTTCACCGGGAGGAGCTCAGCGCGAAAGCCATGGAACTGGTGAGCATCATCGAACAGCAGGGCGAAAAGATGGCGATGATTGTCGATGACCTGCTGGCCCTGGCGACAACCGGCAACATCGAAGCACCGAAACAGCCGATCGATACCAATGAGGTCCTGGAGTTCGTACTCACTCAGCTCGCCAGCCAGATCAACGAGACCGGGATCAAAGTGCAGGTCGAGCACCTGCCGCCGGTCCAGATCCCGGAGTCGCTGCTGATTCAGATCTTTGAGAACCTGCTCGGCAACGCCTTGCGCTATGCCGGCCCGAACGCCAGCCCGATCGAAGTTGGCGGGGTGCGGGAGGGTCAGAAGGTCAGCTACTTTGTCCGTGATCACGGCAGGGGAATCCCGCTTGATGAACAGGCGAAGGTTTTCAATGCCTTCTATCGCGGCACGATCGGCAAGCAGAAAGCCGGCAGCGGTGTCGGCCTGACCACGGTGCAGAAGATCTGTCATCTGTATGGCGGATGCGCCACTGTTGAAGATACGCCCGATGGTGGGGTTACTTTCCGGGTTGAGATTATGGATGCGGACGCACTCAATGCTTAATTGCATTTTTAGCTTTGAGTGCCGAAAACTTACAAACCAGAACCGGCGGGACGTGACCCGCCCGACGCCATAAATCACATAATGGGGACACGTAACAAGTACATGTCCCCATTATGCCTTGCAAAAGTGCCTGCTCCTTGCGGAGGGCATCTCCTTTGCCAGATTTCTGTGACATCCAATGACGACGGAGATTAATAAGCCGGCCCGTTACAGGGGGGCCTCCCTTGCAGTGTGACTTATAAGGGAAAAGCTTAAAAACAAAACACCTGTTGCAATCCTCCACAAACGGAGAGGCTCTCAAGAGCCTCGGGTCCTGCGGGGGAAATGTAGACACTTAGTCGGACAGTCTTGACTGAGTTGATGTTACCGTCCTGACGAGCCAGACATACCCAGCGCAGCGCAGGCCCTTGTCTGCTTACTCTTTTAGGCCAGTAAAAGAGTAAGGCGCTGTCGGGGGCGCAACCCCCGGGTTTTAAGTTCTGCCTGCTTTATGATTGTGGGTAACTGCAACCAGAACAAAAGCAAAACCGTCGGGTCGCATCCACCTGACGGTTTTGCTTTTGTTTGACAAGCCCATCCCTGTACGGTAGAAGTGTCGAAATCAAACGAATCCAAAACCATCCCATTTCCGCCATATCGAAAGGACGCGAAGATGAAAAGATTTGCTCTCCTGCTGCTTGCCCTGATGCTGGCACTGCCGCAGCTGGCCCCCGCTGAAGAGAAGAAGATCAAGACCGGCTTTATCTACGTCGGCCCGGTCGGCGACGCCGGCTGGACCTACGCTCATGATGAGGGTCGCAAGGCGATGGAAACCCTCCCCTTTGTTGAGCCGTCCACCTATATTGAATCGGTTCCAGAGGGCGCCGAGTCGGCCCGCGTGATTACCGGTCTGGTGCGCAAGGGACACAACCTGGTCTTTACCACCAGCTTCGGCTACATGGATGCGACCCTCGATGTGGCCAAACGCAACAAGGACGTGGTCTTCATGCACTGCTCCGGCTACAAAGCCTCGGAGAATGTCGGCAACTACTTCGGCCGCATGTACGAACCACGCTACCTCTCCGGGATTGTTGCCGGCAAGATGACCAAGGCCAACGTTATCGGCTACGTCGCCGCCTTCCCGATCCCCGAAGTCATCCGCGGCATCAACGCCTTTACCCTCGGCGTGCAAAGCGTCAATCCGAAAGCCCAGATCCGCGTGGTCTGGACCCAGACCTGGTTCGATCCGGGCATCGAACGTGACGCTGCCGACAGTCTGCTCGACGTCGGCGCCGACGTTCTGGCCATGCATCAGGACGCTCCGGCCACCCTGCAGGCCGCCGAAGCCCGCGGTGCCTACGTGGTCGGTTATAACTCTGATATGCGCAATTTTGCACCCAACGCCTTCCTGACCGCACCGGTCTGGAACTGGGGACCGCTTTATTCGAAGATTGCCCAGGAGGTCAAGGATGGCACCTGGAAGTCCTCATCGATCTGGTGGGGCATGAAGGAAAATCTCGTTGAGCTGGCACCGATCAACGCCAAAGTACCCGCTGATGTCCAGGCGCTGGTGGCTGAAAAAACTGCCGCCATCAAGGCCGGCACCCTGCACCCCTTTGCCGGCCCGGTCACTGATCAGGAGGGCACGGTCCAGATCGCTGCCGGGGCAACTCCGGACGATGGTCACCTGCTCGGCATGAGCTATTTCGTTAAAGGTGTCCAGGGCACGATTCCCAAGTAAACAATTCGACAAGCCAGAAGGGGCACGCACTGAGAACTCCAGTGCGTGCCCCTTTTGTTCAGGCGAAACCCTTTTAACGCAAAGACGCAAAGAAAAGAACCATGAGCTTTCTACCTGCAACAGTTATGGCTTTCTTTGCGTTTTGATTTACCTCTTCGCGCCTTTGCGTTAACCTTCTTGGCGTTATGAACAATCTTCTGCAGATCAAGAATATCCGCAAGACCTTCCCCGGGGTTATCGCTCTGGACGAGATCTCCCTGTCGATCGCCCCGGGAGAGATCCACACCCTGCTGGGCGAAAATGGCGCCGGCAAGAGCACCCTGATGAACGTGCTCACCGGGCTTTACCGTCCGGAACGCGGCGAAATCCTTTTTGACGGAACCCCGGTCCAGTTCAGCAGCCCCCGTGAATCTCTTGAGTTAGGGATAGGCATGGTCCATCAGCATTTTATGCTGGTGCCTGCGCATACCGTCTTCGAAAATGTCCTGTTGGCACTCGACAAGGTGCCGAACTTCTACTCGCGACGTAAATATCGTCAGCAGGTTCAACAGATTCTCGACCAATTTAATCTGGACTTTGACCTCGACACCCCGGTATGGAAACTCTCGATCGGTGCCCAGCAATGGATCGAATTGATCAAGCTGCTGGTCCGCGATTGTCGTCTGCTGATCCTTGATGAGCCGACCGCCGTGCTGACGCCGCAGGAGAGCGCTCGTCTGTTCGAGGTGCTGATTCGATTGCGCGATGAGGGCAAGTCGATTCTCTTCATCTCGCATAAGATGCGGGAAGTCATGGAGATCTCCGACCGGGTGACGGTCCTCAAGAAAGGCCGCAGCCTGGTCACTCTTTCCCGAGGTGAATACAATGAGAACAAACTGGCTTCACTGATGATTGGTGAAGACCAGATCCCCGAATGGCAGAAGAGTTTTCGTACCAGCCAGGATCTGGCCCTGGAGATCAAAAACCTCTCGGTACGCAATGACCGTGGTCTGGCCGATCTTGACAACTTCACCATGAAGATCCATCGCGGCCAGATTCTCGGTATCGCCGGTGTTGCCGGCAACGGTCAGAAAGCATTGGCTGAAGTCCTGACCGGCCTCAAGGAGGCCAGCAGCGGCAGAATCATGGCCGGTGAGCGTGATATTACCAACAGCTCGGCGCGCGGCTCCTACATCGCTGGCATCGCCCATATTCCGGAAGATCGCAAGAGTATCGGGATCGCTCCGGATATGACGGTTGATGACAACCTGATCATGAAGAACTTCACTTCACCGAGTTTCCGCCGTGGCATTTTTCAGGACCGCGGTGCGATTCGCCGTAATGCCGCAGAAAAAATCAACCAGTTTGCGATCAAGGCCGGCCCGACCGGCAACCCGGTTCGCTATCTCTCTGGCGGCAACATTCAGAAGGTCATCATTGCCCGCGAACTCTCTGAGAACCCTGCTGTGCTGGTCGCACTCTACCCGACCCGCGGCCTCGATATCGGCAGCGCCGAATATGTCCACAAGGTCATCGCCGACGGTGCCAGCAACGGCATGAGCACCATCCTGATCTCAGAAGATCTCGACGAGCTGCTTAAACTCTCCGACGAAATCGTCGTCATGTTCCGCGGCCGACTGGCCGGTAGTGTCGACCCGGAAACCGCGACCCGTGAAGAGATTGGTTTGTTGATGAGCGGCGAGGTGCAAACGTGAAGTTGATCTCCGAAAAGCGCGAGCTCACCACAAAGTGGGTTCGCTTCTTTGCCCCGATTGTCTCGATTCTGGTCGCATTGTTCGTCGCCGGGTTCCTGCTGCTGGCCGCCGGAGTCGACCCGTTTCAGGCCTACCTTGAAATCGTCCAGGAATCGCTCGGCTCCCTGTATGGCATCTCGGAAACCCTGGTCAAGACCACACCGCTGATCTTTGCCAGCCTCGGCGTCTCTCTCGCCTTCCGCATGCAGATCTGGAATATCGGCGCCGAAGGACAGATTTACATGGGTGCCTGCGGTGCCACCGCGGTGGCGCTCTTCTCAGGCCTCGAAAATCCGGCGGTGATGATCACCGCGATGTTCTGCGCTGCGTTTCTCTGTGGCGGACTGTGGGCCGGTGTCGCCGGTGTGCTGCGGGCCCGCTGGCAGGTCAACGAGGTCATCGTCACCCTGCTGATGAACTACATCGCCATCCTCGGCGTCGACTACCTGATCTACGGCCCCTGGAAAGATCCCAAAGGGTTCAACTTTCCACTGACCGCCCAGTTCAGTGACGCGGCGCGCCTCACCGAGTACTTCGATACCCGCCTGCACAGCGGCTTCTTGCTCGCCCTGTTCTGCGCCCTGATCCTCTACCTGTTCATGGAGCGCACGGTCTGGGGCTACGAGATCAAGGTGATCGGCAGCAACCCGAAGGCCGCCAAGTACGCCGGGATGAACACCGGGATGGCGATCTTTTTCGTTCTGTTCTTAAGCGGTGCAATCGCCGGGATTGCCGGGTTCGGCGAAGTGGCCGGCCTGCAGCATCGCCTGCAGCACGGCATTTCACCCGGCTACGGTTACACGGCGATCATCATCGCCTGGCTGGCCAGGCGTAGCGCCCTGGGAGTGGTGATCGTCTCTTTCCTGATGGGCGTCCTGCTGGTCGGCGGCGACAGCCTGCAGTTGATCTGGCAGCTGCCTGTGGCCTTCGTCTATGCCTTCCAGGGGCTGATCCTGTTCTTCCTGCTGGCCTCCGACTTCTTTATCAACAACCGGCTGAAGCTGGTCCGGGGGGAACGCCATGCTTGAGATCCTGCTCGACGCAACGGTTCGTTCCGGCACACCGATCCTGTTTGCCACCCTCGGTGCGATCATCAATGAGCGCGCCGGGATCATCAACCTCGGCATCGAGGGGCTGATGCTGATCGGTGCCCTGGCCGGGTTTGCCGGCACCCAGGCGAGCGGTTCGCTGCTGGTCGGCGTTCTGGCGGCATTCGTCGCCGCGATGCTGGCGGGGAGCGTGCACGCTTTCATCACCGTGCAGCTGCGCGGCAACCAGATCGTCAGCGGCCTGGCTCTGACCATGTTCGGCGTCGGCATCACCGCCCTGTTCGGCCGCGGCATGGTCGGCCTGACCATCGCCGGCTTCGAACGGATCGCGATTCCGGGATTGAGCCGGCTGCCGGTGATCGGCAAGCCGTTTTTCAATCAGGATATGCTGATCTACTTCAGCTTCGTGCTGGTGTTTGCGATCGCCTTCTTCTTTTACCGGACCCGCTGGGGGCTGGCCGTGCGTACGGTCGGCGAGAACCCGGCGGCGGCGGATACCTGCGGTGTACCGGTGCTTTTGACCCGCTTCCTGGCGGTGACGATCGGTTCCGGGATTGTCGGCATCGGCGGCGCTTACCTAAGCCTGGCGACGACACCGATGTGGATCGAGAACATGTCGGCCGGACGCGGCTGGATCGCCGTGGCGCTGGTGATCTTCGCCTCCTGGTCAAGCTACCGGGCGCTGGCCGGGGCCTACCTGTTCGGCGGCATCACCGCCATGCAGCTGCGCTTTCAGGCGATGGGCACCACGGTCAGCGCCCACATTCTGCAGATGCTGCCCTACTTCTTCACCATCCTGGTCCTGGTGATCTCGACCATCCGTCTGCAGAAAGGCGCCTCGCAGCAACCGGAGAATCTCGGCCAGCCCTATGATCGGGAGGATCGCAAATGAACCCGGTCGCCCAGGAGCTCTATCAACGGATCCGGCGCGAAGGCGCGATTGATGGCAAGGTGATCAAGGTTGATCGCTTTCTCAACCACATGGTCGACCCGGTTTTGATGGACAAGCTTGGTGCCGAACTCTACGACCGCTTTGCCGAACGCAAAATCGACAAGATCATTACCGTGGAGAGCAGCGGCATCATGATCGCCCAGGCAATCGCCGGACACTTCGGCGTACCCTTCATCTATGCCAAGAAGAAGCGCCCCCTGACGATGCAGGAGTTCTACGCCGCGTCAAGCTACTCTTTTACCAAGCAGGAATCGACCACCCTGTACGTTTCTCAGGAAGTCCTCCTGCCCCGTGAGCGCCTGCTGTTCGCCGACGACTTCTTCGCCGCCGGCTCGACCTGCAAGGCGATCGAGCAGATCATCGAGCAGGCCGGAGCGACTCTGGTCGGCATGGCGGTGATCATCAACAAGTCGGACCGGCGGGATATAGAGTCGATTTTAACTATGGATGACCTGGAACCAGGCTAGAATCAAAAGCCAAAAGCTTTATCAACGCAATGGCGCAAAGGCGCAAAGAACTATTCAAAAGGAACAAGACTAAATAAACAAGAAATGTAATATTGAAGTTTACTTGTTCGGTGAAAGAGTCAAACCAATCATGGTTTTTAAAGGTTTTATCATTGACTCTCTTTGCGCCTTCGCGCCTTTGCGTTAAGTGTTTTTACTTTTAACTTTCATCCCTGAACGGAACAGACCATGTCGACCGCAACCCTGTTTATCCTGATGGCCCTGGTCGCCGGTATTTCGGTGCCGACACAGGCCGGGATTAACGCCCAGCTCGGGCTCTGGACCAGGTCACCGGTTCTCGCCGCAACCATCTCTTTTGCCGTCGGCACCCTGACCCTGATCGCCTATACCCTGGTGGCCCGCATCCCCCTGCCGGCGCTCGCCGGCATTGGCGGACATCCCTGGTGGATCTGGATCGGCGGCGCGCTCGGCGCCTTCTTCGTCACCGCGACGATCATCCTGGTCCCCAAGCTCGGTGCCACCACCATGGTGACAACGGTTCTGGCTGGCCAGATGGTCGCCTCGCTGCTGCTCGATCACTTCGGTGCCCTCGGCTACCCGCTGCACCCGGTCAGCCTCGGTCGGATTGCCGGCGTACTGCTGGTGTGCGTCGGGGTCTGGTTGATCAAGGTTTTCTAAAAATATATGGGGGCACTTACCAAAGGAAAGTGCCCCCGTATTGCCATAAATTCCTGAGTGTTTATCCCTTGAAAGCTGAAATCATCAACTCGAAATCTTCCAGCAGGGACTGCAGGTCCTCCTCGTGCTCAATCTCCTGTTCTATGATCTGTAAGGCAATATTGTAGGTGACAGGATCCTTATCCTTGGTCATGTCCATCAACTTTTTATAGACACTAATGGCACACTGCTCACCGGCAATATTCTGTATCAAAAGTGTTTTCACAAAGGGGTCATCAGGTGCCTCATAGGCGCAGTTTGTGAGTTTGAACCAGTCGCGTGGGTCAGTCACAGGATCTCCACCTAACTGGATAATGCGGTTGGTCACCAGCAAGGCATGATTCAATTCTTCCGTCGCGTGTAGCTCAAGTTCGGCAATCACAGCCTCTTTCATAGGCCCTTTAGCAACCTTTGCCCCGGTCCAGTACTGGTAGTAAGCAAGCCATTCATCAGCATAGGCTTTACGTAGCACAGAAATAAGCTCATCAACATCCAGCCCGACAATTTCACGACCTCTGCTTCCCATATCTCCTCCTTTTGCCATGTGGTTAGAACCCTCTATAAGGGTAACCTGATTTTTGTTCTTTTCCAGAGGAGACAACAATTTAGGCAATCGGAAGAATCATCGTGCTGACAGGGGGGGGGGTGAGATACTTTTAAAAACTCAATCCTCAGAATTGATTGATATCACTCGACATCCGAAAATCGTCTCAGGCAAACAATGCCAGGGGCAGCAGAGCGACGCTTAATGTCCCAGTTGCCGCATAATCTTGAGCACCGCCAATTCCTTGGCTTTTGCCTCGATATCGACTGTGGCATCAAGAGCAAGCCAATCACCGGGGAAATCTTTCCGGTCGATATAATCTGCGTGAGGTTTCGGATTGTTGCTGTCCCAACCATCTCTGGGTGAAGAGAGGTGCAAATAAGCCTCTCCACGACCTGACTGTCGCCAGCTTGCCAGGCACTGTTCAGTTGCTTCGGAGATGCTCAATCGGCCTGGATTGCAGCGGTGGTGATGCACATCATAAACCAGCGGGATGTGCATGTCCTTGCAGACCGGAATCAGGTCGTCTACAGTGTAGCAGACATCATCGTTCTCCAGGGTCAACCGTGACCGGACTCGCTCCGGGAGTTGGACAAAATTCTCCCGGAAGCGCTTCAGGGCACTTGCTTTGTCTCCGTAAACTCCGCCGCCGTGAATGTTTATGACATCGGCACCGACTAACTCGGCGAGCATAGCCTGGTAATCAAGCTCCATGACCGATTTCCTGGTCACCTCGGGGTTTGGTGATGAGAGCAGGACAAACTGGTCCGGATGGAAGCTGAGTCGAATATTCCATTGCTGCCGTAAACGGTTTGCCTCCTCAAGCTTTGCTATGATTGCCGATGCATCGGGCAGGTCCTTTATGTAATAACCAACCTCAGGGTGGGTATATCGGGGCAGGAGTGGTGAAGGGATGCGGTAAGCACCAATACCGAGATCATGGACCGCTTCGAGAGCAGCCACCAGGCTGGTGGAATTTGCCAGGCAAATAGAAGAAATTTTTTCTAGACGCTCATGCCTGGTTAACTTGATCAGGGTCTTTGCCGTAGTCTGGCGAAAGCGGATTGGCTGTTCGCGAAACAGGCAGCAAAGACCAAAACGTAACATGATGAATCCCTTCCATATTTGCAAACGACTAGAAACTTTTTACCATTGTATAGGGCGGGTTATCTACCGACAAAGACAAACTGCTTATCCCTGGGGGGCTATATGGCCAATTCGATAGAATGGAACCTGGTTCTGGAACTCCTTCAAAATCAAGCATTTGGTGTGCTTGGGACTTCTCGT
>Ga0070729_10005978_pt1 | contig 12254 bp, 10 predicted proteins | sample tdDd472_FD_66725 | JGI IMG/M metagenome (GOLD analysis project Ga0070729, IMG submission 66725) | Marine sediment microbial communities from the Atlantic coast under amendment with organic carbon and nitrate - tdDd47.2 | ecosystem: Environmental > Aquatic > Marine > Coastal > Sediment | place...
GCACTCACGGCTGTTGAAGTTATTTACCGCGAAGACTTCGAGGCCGAAGCCATCCTGCCCGCGGTCATGAGTTCCGTAGTTTCCTATTCCATTTTCACATTCTTCTACGGCACAGAACCGATCTTCGGCATTCCACGCTTCTCCTTTCACGACCCGCGTGAACTCATCTTCTATGTCCTGCTCGCTTTCGTCTGCGCTGCTGTGGGCTGGATGTATATCAAAACATTCTACGTCATCAAATATCACATCTTTTTCCCGCTTCGAGAGAAGATCGGGATCATCTGGTCTATGGGTCTCGGCGGTCTCGCCATGGGCCTGCTCGGCATTGCCTATCCATACACGGCTACTGACGGTCTGGTCACAGGTGGCATCCTGTCCGGCGGGTACGGCTGGCTGGAGCTTGCCATTCTCGGTCAAATTCCCGCGCTCGGAATGTGCTACATCATCATAGGTAAAACCGTTGCCACGTCCATTACCATCGGTTCCGGCATGTCCGGCGGCATGTTCGCACCCGCCTTATTCGTGGGCGGTATGTCCGGTGGTCTCGTGGGCAAAGTCGGCCATCACTATTTCCCCGATATTGTCACCCAGCCCGGTTCATACATCCTCGTGGGCATGGCTGCATTCTTTGCGGGTGTTGCAAACGCGCCCATCGGGCCACTCATCATGGTCACCGAATTGACTCAGGGCTATGGCCTGCTCGCGCCACTCATGCTTGCCTCGGCCATCTGTATCGTACTCGGCCGAAACTACTCATTATATGAGCATCAGGTGGAGAATAAATTCGATTCACCGGCCCATGCAGAAGACGCCACCATCAATGTTCTGGAACAGATGCATGTCTCGGATTTCTACGATCCCGGCGATGTCATCGTTCTGGAAGAAGGCACCACTCTCAAGGCTCTGACAGATATCATTGCCAACTCGGACCAGCTCTACTTCCCGGTGCGCCGGGCAGAAGATGGCGAGTATTGCGGCATGATCTCCATCCACAATGTCCGTAACTGGATGTTTGAGGAAGAGCTGCATGATTTGGTAGTGGTCCGTGACCTCATGTCCCGGCCTGTCTATGTTCGCCCGGATTACGATCTGTATCAGGCCTTGCTCCGATTCGTGAACACCGACTACGGTCAAATTCCGGTGGTCGCCACGACCAACACCAGCGATATCATCGGACTGATTAATCGAGACGATGTATTCCAGGCTTACGCAGAGGCTATTGCCGAAGTGAAGGGCGAAGTAGAAAACGACTAGTCCGAAATGGACACTCTCGTAAAATTCACGGTCACAGACACCCCGGAATCCGGCGGCGACTCGATATGCAGTTCGCCGCCCAACTCATCGTGCAGGATACGCTTTGCCCGAGTCAGTCCAAGCCCGACACCAGAGGCCTTGGTTGTAAAAAACGGATCAGTGACAAACGCCAAATCATCATCCGGGATACCGGGACCATTATCTGTGATACGCAGCCCATACCGGGCGTCTGCTGCATAAAATCGTTCCGATGCGCTCAGGTCATGGGGAAAAACGTCCACCCCGCCCATAATCGATAAAACGACCGTATTGCGTTCGCAAAACTCTACTGCATTTCGCATGATTTCAGCCAAAGCTAAAGCAGCCAGGTCCTTATCTACAAGAACATTCTCGTCTGAGACATCGACTGTAAAATCCAGCTCCATGCCCAAAGCGGTCGCTGTTTCCTGTGCCTCTTGTAGAGCCTTTTCCACAAGTTCCATAACCGAAAAAGGCTCCGATTCGCCCACAGTCAAAGAAACATAGTCACTAATCACGCCAACGAGATGCTCCAACCGCAGACTGTCCTCTCGGACAGCTTTTGCATATTCTGACAAGGGACTGTCCGACGGCACCTTTTTGAGTAGCAGACCAGACATCCCACCAAGGGCCGCAACCGGATTGCGTATCTGGTGAGCCATGGCATTGGCAAAATTATTCAGCCCTTCCACTCTCTCAGCCTGCGCACGAACGACTTCTGCTGTCCTTTCCCTGACACGCTGTTCAAGAACGTCGTTCTGATGCTTGAGCACCTTGCGCGCGTGCGTCAATTGCAGATGCGCCCTGACACGGGCCATGACCACAGGTGGGCTGATGGGTTTGGTGATGTAATCGCAGGCACCGAGATCAAGCCCTTTGGCTTCTTTATCCGGATCATTCAGAGCAGTAACGAAAATCACCGGAATATCCCGCGTAACAGGATCACTTCTTAACCGGCGACAAACTTCATACCCGTCCATTTCGGGCATCATTACATCCAGCAGGATAAGATCAGGCGGAGCTTCCCCTCGGGCACGCTCCAGAGCGGATTTCCCATCCGTCGCCGCCATCAGGTCATACGTCGATTGCAAGGCCTCGACCATGATGTCGATATTCTCGGCCTGATCGTCAACGATAAGTATTTTTTCACGATAAGACATATCCGGCATTGTAACATGCCTTTACCTGAGTCGAAAGCCCTTCCATGCAACAAAACGCCACCAACCATGTTGAACACCGCATAATCCACATATGCGGACTTGCCTTTGTCGCTGACGGTCTTATCTTTCGAACTATCATGCAGACCTGGACCATTTCCGCCGGGCGACTCATTATTCGCCAGGGCGACATAACCACTCTTGCCGTCGATGCCATCGTCAATGCGGCCAACACCCGGTTGGCTGGAGGTGGCGGTGTGGACGGAGCCATTCACCAAGCCGCAGGCAGTGTTGAACTTCAGAAGGCCTGCCAGGCCATCATTCGGGAGAATGGCCTTCTTCCCACAGGTGAAGCGGTCATCACTCCCGGTTTCGGTCTGCCAGCACATCATATCATCCATACCGTCGGCCCCATTTGGCACGGCGGCAATAACGACGAACCCGCGAAGCTCGGCAATGCATACGCACACAGCCTGAAGCTCGCCCACGCACATTCCATAGGGACCATCGCGTTCCCGGCCATTTCCTGCGGCGTATACGGCTATCCGGTCGAAGACGCTGCACACATTGCATTGACCGCCCTGAAACACGGGCTGGAAGCAAACTTGGTCAGGGAAGCCAGCATGGTCCTGCACGATGACGCAGCCTATGAAACATGGACCGCCATCGCCCGGAAAGTGCTGTAACACCTGATATCAGGCAAGGAGTAAACAAGTGGAACTCAGAGGAACAACCATCGTTGCAGTCAAAGACGACAACGGCACTGCCGTTGCCGGTGACGGCCAGGTCACCATGGGGCAGGCCATTGCCATGAAACATACCGCACGCAAGGTGCGGCGCATCTTCAAGGACAAAGTGACTGTTGGATTCGCGGGAGCCACCGCCGACGCCTTCACCCTGTCCGAACGATTTGAAACCAAGCTGGAAACATACTCCGGCAACCTGCTCAGGGCCGCTGTCGAATTGGCCAAGGACTGGCGCACTGACAAATACCTGCGCAAGCTCGAAGCCATGTTGCTGGCCGCTGACGGCGAACACATCCTGATCATCTCCGGCACCGGAGATGTGATTGAGCCTGACGACGGCGTTGCCGCCATTGGCTCGGGCGGGTCCTATGCCCTGGCCGCAGCCCGCGCTCTGCAACAAAACACCGACCTACCCGCCAAGGACATCGCCCGCAAGGCCATGGAAATCGCGGCTGACATTTGCGTGTACACCAACAACCACATCACATTGGAAGCACAGGATAAGTAAATGAGCAATCTGACACCGAGAGAAATCGTCTCTGAACTCGACAGATATATCATCGGCCAGCATGACGCCAAGCGCATGGTCGCTATCGCCATGCGTAACCGTTGGCGCAGACAGCAGATCGACCCGGAACTTCGGGATGAGATCGCACCCAAGAACATCATTCTCATGGGCCCCACCGGCGTCGGCAAGACCGAAATCGCCCGTCGTCTGGCACGGTTGACCAACTGCCCGTTCTTCAAAGTGGAAGCCACCAAATTCACCGAGGTCGGCTATGTAGGCCGCGACGTGGAATCCATGATTCGCGACCTTATGGAAATCGGCGTGGCCATGGTTCGCAAGGAAGAAACCAAGAAGGTTCGTATCAAAGCGGAAAAGAACGCTGAAGAACGCCTTCTTGACTTGCTCTTGCCAGGTAAGGGCCCTAAACAACAAGAGCCTATGGGCTTTTTCGCCGGGAATCAGGATGGCGCAGTAGAACCGGTTGAGCCGCCAAAAAAAGACGACGGCACGCGCGATAAATTCCGTCAGATGTTCCGTCAGGGGCAGCTTGATGAACGTGAAGTGGAAATGGAAGTCACGGTTCAGTCCGGTGCACAGGTGGAAATAATGGCCATCCCCGGCATGGAGGACATGGGCAACAACCTGCAAAACGCCTTTTCCAACATGTTCCCCGGCAAGCGCAAAACGCGCAAGATGAAAATCAAGGACGCCTATCAGACGCTGATCGATGAAGAAGCCGACAAGCTCATCGACCCGGATGCGGTCAATGAACTGGCCCGCGAACGAGTCGAACAGCAGGGCATCCTGTTCGTGGACGAAATGGACAAGATTGCGTCCCGCCACGACCAGACCGGCGGAGGTTCTGCCGACGTCTCCCGCGAGGGTGTACAGCGCGACCTGTTGCCCATCGTTGAAGGCAGCGTGGTCAACACCAAATACGGCATGATCAAAACCGACCATATTCTGTTCATTGCCGCAGGTGCATTCCACTTTGCCAAGCCCTCGGATCTCATCCCCGAACTACAAGGCCGTTTCCCCCTTCGCGAAGAACTGTCTTCCCTGCACAAGGAAGAGTTCTACCGCATTCTGACCGAGCCGAAAAACGCACTGACTGTACAGTACAAGGCACTCCTTGCGACTGAAGGTGTGACCGTGGACTACACACAGGAAGCACTGGAAGAGATTTCGGCCATGGCTGAAAGAATCAATGAAGAGACCGAAAATATCGGCGCACGCAGGCTTTACACCATCATGGAAAAGATCCTGGCGAACCTCTCCTTTGAAGCCCCGGACAAATCGGGTCAGAAAGTTGTTATCGACCGCGACTATGTCACTGAACAGCTCGATCATGTCGTGGAAGATCGCGACCTGTCCCGCTATATTCTGTAGGAAATGCCATGAATAAACGCATCTCCCTGATAGGTGTTCCTCTGGATCACAATTCGTCCTTCATGCGAGGTCCGGCCAAAGGGCCGTTCGCCATGGTTGAAGCGCTGCACTGCGACTCGGCCAACATGTGGACCGAAACCGGCCACGACCTCTCCGAGGTTCTGAATCATCAGGGAGTGCTTGATTTGGAAGATGTAGAGACCGCCTTTGCCGCCATCGAAACTGCGGCGGCAAAGGCCGGTTCCTCTGACTCCACCCCCATCTTCATGGGTGGAGACCATTCTGTCACCTACCCACTGATCAAGGGAATGCGTCAGGCTGTCGGCGATTTCACCATCCTGCATTTCGACGCCCATCCCGATTGCTACCATGAATTCGAAGGGAATCCGCTCTCCCATGCCTGCCCGTTTTCACGCATCATGGAAGAAAATCTGTGCACTCGTCTGGTTTCGGTAGGCATCCGCACAGCCTCCGGCCACCAGCGCGAACAAAAGGAAAAACTCGGCATCGAATGGCTGGAAATGAAGGACAAAAAATCCTGGCCCACGCTCTCCTTTGACACTCCGGTCTACATCAGCGTTGACATGGACGCGCTGGACCCGGCCTTTGCGCCGGGAGTTTCCCATCACGAACCAGGGGGTATGACCACCCGCAAACTGCTGGACATCATCCACGCCATTGATGCCCCCATCATCAGTGCTGACATAGTGGAGCTCAACCCCGATCGCGACATCAACGGGGTTACAGCCATGACCGCAGCCAAAATTCTACGCGAGATAGCTGGAATGATGCTCTCCTGACACGATCCATGTGAATCTAAACAGCTTGCCACGGCCTCCTCATATGGTATGATCGTAGCCACTCGACATTATTCAACGATCAGGAAAGATTCACCGTGAGCAACAGCCGCCTCTCGAACAATATAAAATACAGTCGCCCCTTGATCGGCATTCTGGTGCTGGCATTCATCACGGCCATTGGATTGCCATTGATCAACGCCAAGATCATTTACCCCGCCTATTCAAAAGTACTCATTTCCACCATCATGGAAGAAACCGGACGACTGGCAGAGTACGTCATTCCACCGACTGCCAAGCATTCCAAACTCACTCACAAGGTTCTTGAAAACTCTGGATTCACATCCGCCATATACCGGATGGAGAACGAGCTTGGGTTGCTGAAAATCAAGGTTTATTCACCATCTGGTCTCATTCTGTACTCCACAGATTTCAATGAAATCGGGACGTACAGCAAGGAAAGGACTTTTTTTGACAGGACCTTGAAAGGTATACCGTGCGGTGAACTGAAACGTGAAAAAGGAATCGACGATCATGGCAACGTCGCTGAAATGGATATCGTGGAAACCTGCGTCCCCATCATGCGCGACGATGTATTTCTGGGCGCATTCGAATTGGTATCCGACGTTTCCGTTCACATGGAAAAGCTCAGTCGAATCAATGCACTCGCTACTTATGGAACCATCCTCGCCTGTTGCATTTTGATTATTGTCGGAAGTATTCTGCTCCGTTTGGAAGCCAGCCGCATTCGTGAACGGAAACAGGCGGAAACACTCAAGGCAGACGTAGAGCAAATCACCCGGCACGACATAAAATCACCGCTTATAGGAGCGCTCAACGGCATAGAGTATCTCAGAAATTATACGACTATCGATGAAGATCAGCGAGCCATGCTCAACGACATGCGAACCTCTGTGAGTACGGGGCTGGATCTCATCAACCGCAGCCTCGACATCTATAAAATGGAAACCGGCGTGTACCAGTATGAACCGCAGGACGTGGATATTCTGGCAATCATGCAGCGAGTGGCTGTCGACCTTTCGGGCATGGCTGCCATAAAAAATATTACCATAACGATCACCCGATCCGGTGTACCACTCGCGGCAGACGAATCCTTGATCATCCAGGCTGAAGACAGCCTGTGTTACTCACTACTCGCCAACCTGATTAAAAATGGCATTGAAGCATCCTCGGCCAACCAACAAGTCACCATCAACTTGACTGAATCTGATGTTGTCTCAATAACTGTTCACAACCCCGGCCAGGTGTCTGACGCAGTCAAAGAGAGTTTTTTCGACAAGTACGCTACAGCGGACAAATCCACCGGAACCGGGCTGGGGACTTACTCTGCCAAACTCATGACAGAGGCCATGGGGGGGACCATTGCGTTGGCGACATCCGAAGAAGCAGGCACCACCATCACCGTTACTTTCCCGCGCAACACCGCACCTGAATAAAAGGGAAGCCCAATGCCATACGTCAACATTCGCATCACCAAAGAAGGTGCTACCGCCGACCAGAAAAAACAACTGATCAAAGCGTGACAGATTTGCTGGCCGACGTACTTGGGAAGAATCCAAAGACCACCTTTGTCATTATTGATGAGGTGGACACAGACAATTGGGGAATTGAAGGGGAATCAGTTACTGAATTACAGAAGAAATAAATCGCTTCGAGCAACGAGCCTGATGAAGTCGGGGTTTCAACCCCGGTGGAGAAAAAGTAAGGATGGCCGCTTTTAGGCGGCCTTTTTTTTGAAGATGCGCCTTCGGCGAGAGCCATTGTTGGGTGCGTGCCGCACCCAAGGCTTTCTGCCCTACGCGGGCGGCGGTTCTTTTGGCTGAGCCGACCCCAAAAGAACCAAAAAGCTCGGCTCACGAATTTGGCCACCCGGTGATCGACGGCAAGAATCTGATCATCGCGCGCAGCTTTCGGGATCGCGTTCTTCCGCTGCGCTCCAGTGCAATTCCGAACAAGACGCTGCTGTTGCACGCTGTCAGCTTCTAGGCCTTTCGATCAAGGGCTGGGTTCGATCTTCGTCAGGGGGAAAGAAGAAGAAGAAGAGATTGGCTTCGAAGGAGGAGCGGTGTTGGGGTGTTGCACACCCCAAGGCCCTTTATGATTATCGAAGAGCCTGGAATCAAAAAGGAACACCTACTACGGAATGCTTCTTACAACGACGGACAGTTGATAGCGGGCCTTAGAGCCTGTCTCAAGCGGCGCAGCGCAGCCCGACCGAGTCTATATCATAGACAATCTGTCGGGCAGTGGAGCCGCGTACAGGCTCTTGGATCCGCTATCAGGATCACAGCCAAAGAAGCGCTTTTTACTGCCTTTTTGCCGCTTCGCAAAAAGCCAGTCGCCGTAAAGGCGAAACCTTTGTAAAAATATCGTTTGCATCCTCACTGCGAATGCACGCACCAAAAAAAGAAAAGAAAGCGACCAATCAGCCAAGGGCTGATTGGGAGACGTCACCCTACCTATCTTTCAAATGAAGAGTCATCCGCACATCCGCAACAATAGCCCTCTCGTGATTGACGAGAACCGGATTAAACTCAGCCTCCCATACTTCTGGAAGATCAATCGCCAATCGCGACATAACCATGATGATCTCTTCAAGGGCCGCAAAGTTCACGGACTGCTCCCCCTTCAACCCCTTGAGCAACATGTAGGACTTAATTTCCCGCACAATCTCAAATGCATCCTGCCGTGAAAGCGGCGCAAGCTTGAACGAAATATCCTTCATGATTTCAACATAGATGCCGCCCAGACCAAACATCAACATGGGGCCGAATTCCTCGTCCCGCTTAAAACCAATGATCACTTCCTTGACGCCCGGAGGGGCCATTTCCTGCACCAGACAACCCGCGATATAGGCATCGCGACGCATACGCTGGGCCTTGGCCGTGATCGACTTGAAAGTCTTCATGACTTCCGTGGCGTTCCACAAGTTCACCTTGACCCCGCCCACATCGGACTTGTGAGAAATATCCGGTGACGCAATCTTGAGAACCACGGGATAGCCAATCTCCTCGGCAGCGGCCACGGCTTCGTCTGAAGAACGGGCCAATACTGTCTGCGGAGTGGGCAAGCCATACGCCTTGAGTACCTGTTGAGCCTCGAATTCCACGATCTCGGGCTGATTGCGCCGCATATGCTCCCGCACAACTTCCCGCGCCAGCTCAAGGTCTCGCTCGACCTCGATATATTCAGGCTTGGGCCGGTTCTTCCAAAGATAATAATCGTACATGGCCTCAATGGAATGCACGGCTGGCTCCGGGAAGGCATAACAGGGAATCCCGGCATCCATGAGCATCTTCCGGGCCGGGGCTACTCGAGTCTTGCCCATAAAGCAGGCGAAAACCGGTTTGCCGCACTTCCGGGCCATACGAATGACCGCCTCAGCCGTCTGTTCGATTTCCACCGAGGCCGTCGGTGTCAGCAGAACCAATATGGAATGCACCATCGGATCTTCTGAAACCACGTCCAAAGCCTGACGATACCGCTTGGCATCAGCGTCCCCGATAATATCCACCGGATTGTAGAAAGCGGCGTAGCTGGGAAGAAATTCCTGAAGCCGCTGGATGGTCTTTTGCGACAATGCGGCCATGGTCAGGCAGGAACGGTCTGCCGCATCCGCAGTCAGGATGCCAGGGCCGCCTGAGTTGGTCACGACAGCCAGATTCGGACCTTTGGGCAAAGGCTGGTTGGAAAAAGCCTGTGCCAAATTGAAAAGCGAAGCCACATCCCCTACTCGAATAACCCCGGACTGATGAAACGCGGCGGAATAGGATTGATCAGAACCGGCGATGGCCCCTGTATGCGACGAAGCGGCCTTGGCACCAGCTGCCGTTGTACCGGACTTGATCATGATAACCGGCTTGTTCAAACAGGTCTTGCGCGCCGCCTTGAGAAAGGACTCACCATGCTCCACATTCTCAATGTAACCGAGGATGACCTTGGTCTCCTCGTCCTTGTTCAGATAATTAAGCATATCCGCTTCATCGAGCACGGCCTTGTTGCCTAAGGACACAAATTTGGAAAAGCCGATATTCGCACCAAGCGCCCAATCGAGAATAGCCACGCACAGTGCGCCGGACTGCGAGAAAAATGCAATGGAACCAGGCGTGGGCTGTCCAGCAGCAAAGGATGCATTGACGCCGTGAGCCGAATTCATCATGCCGAGGCAGTTGGGACCAAGCAGAGCTATGTCATACTTCTCGCACATGGCGATAATCTCCTGCTCCAGAAGATACCCTTCCTTGCCTGCTTCCTTGAACCCGGCAGTAATGACGATGGCGGATTTGGTCCCCATCTCGCCAAGGGCCTTGATACTCGGAATGACATACTGTGGCGGCACGGAAATAACGCCAAGATCAAGCCCTCGTGGCAAGTCGGCAATGTCCGTTGTCACTGAAAGCCCTTCAATTTCCCCACCCTTGGGGTTCACAGGGAAAAGCTTGCCGTTAAAACCGGCTTCAATCATATTGGTGACAATGGTGTGCCCCACCTTACCTGGTGTGGCGGACGCCCCGATCACGGCAACGGTGTCAGGGTAGAAAAAAGCATGCAGATTGGTATCAACGGTCAAACGATTGGTCCTCGGCGTATGAATTAAGCAACTGGTTGAACTCGTAACCCGAACAGCCGTCAGGGACAAGGGACAAAGCAAACCGATCTGTTAACGAAATATAGCTCAAGACTTGAGCCATTCAACAGCTTTCCCCTCACTTTCAAAAATCCTGAAATTCAATGACCGGTTCTGATGCGTGGTTTCGAAAAGCCTATAAATATCTATTTCTTCGGGTGGATACAGACAGGCCAAGCGAATCCCGGAAAGCTGCACTCCTTCATCCTCCAAAGTGTTGGCAAGCATCTGAGCACTCAGGAAATCAATATTCATGGACACTGTCCTAAAATCAACGAAAGCCTTTTTACTCCAATGCTCAGACGTCACTTCAACCACACCATGTGCCATGGCCGAAAGCTCTTCATAGGTGTCCACTACACCCGAAACAATGGCAATGAGGTAATCGCCACCATCATCTATTGACAACGTGTAATCCATCGCCAACTTCAACTCGCTTATTTCTTACCTTTTTTCTTTGCTGCAGCCTTCTGTTTTTCTTTATCATCAACAGTCTTGGCTGCCGCAGCGGCCACCTGGGCACGTTCTCCATCAGACAATTCCGCACCATCAGGAATTTGAACAGAAACACGAGGACGCGCAAACTCGATACCCGCTTCGGCAAAATGCTTACGCATTTTTGCAAGTACAAGCTTGCGCAAAACGAACTGGCCGCCAGGTTTCGTCATGAACTTGACCCGCATACGCATGCCGTATTCTTCCATGGCCTTGACGCCCTGACTTTTGATGTCACCAAGCATCACGGCATCCAGCTCTGGGACAGCACGCACTTCCTTGTTGATCTTCTTGATGATCTTCTTCACCTGCTGGATGTCAGTATCAAACGGCACAAGATACTGCAGCTTCATGACCGCCCAGTCGCGAGTATTATTCTTGACAAGCTTCATGGAGCCAAACGGAATGGTATACAAAAAACCGAGGTGATGCCGTAGCTTAAGAGATCGTACAGAAATTTCCTCGACCGTTCCCATGGCCCCACCGGTTTCGATGTAATCACCCACCCGAAAGGCATCATCTGTCAGGAAAAAGATACCCGAGATGATGTCCTTGACCAGAGTTTGTGCGCCGAAACCTATGGCGATACCAAAGACCGACGCACCAGCGATCAGCGGCCCGATATCCACACCGAGTGAAGACAAAATAATCAACACCGTGACAACCAGTAAGGCACCAAAAATAAATTTTTTCAACAACTGCAACAACGTGGCAAAACGATCACCACCGGGGCCGCCACCTTCATGACCGCCGCCAGCACCTTGATCCGCCGCCTTGGCAGTCAGCTTGCGTTCGATTGTTCGACTGATGAAGACCCAGACAATGTATGCGAGCACCAAAGTAATCAGCGTGTTGAAAGCCGCCCGGACAGTGGTCCGCCCCAAGTCGAAATCAATACCCCACACACGAAGCAGGCCAAAGACAAAACCAGCCAACAGAATAAAGCGGAAGCCCTTGCTCAAAAATGTCTGAAAGCGTGTCGCATGCTTTTCGATAAGTCCGACAGATTCACTGTCATCAGACGCTTCCAGCTCATCCTCAGCAGATTGTTCAGGAATGGATGGCCCTGCCATGTCGGCGGCAAACATGACCAATCGCTGCGTTGCCCAATCAAAGATAAGATACAACGGCACTGCCAGTAGTGTCAGAATGCCGGGCAACATAGCCTTGGTGCCAAAAATCATAAGCCCAACCACCCAGAACACCCAGAATCCCAACACATAGGCAATCGCGGCCACATGC
>Ga0070729_10005982_pt1 | contig 12245 bp, 8 predicted proteins | sample tdDd472_FD_66725 | JGI IMG/M metagenome (GOLD analysis project Ga0070729, IMG submission 66725) | Marine sediment microbial communities from the Atlantic coast under amendment with organic carbon and nitrate - tdDd47.2 | ecosystem: Environmental > Aquatic > Marine > Coastal > Sediment | place...
GTTGTAGCAAGGATAATCACAGGTATTTCAATAACACCGTGTGGCACAATTGAGGCGGCAAACACCATTAAATCAGAACCTGCGATGACAAATTGGCTCAGAACATACCCGATAATAGCATAGACAATCGGTGTTAAAATCAAAGGTGCAACACCAAAACTGAACATTCCCAATAAGGTTGCGGCAATCAGAACACGCGTATTTTGCCAGAACACAAAGCGCACTAACGATACACGTGGATTATCGACAGTTCCCATAAATTGCTCGAAAAATTCATCGACTGTTCCGACAGCTTGCAAGTTGGATGTATCCGCAGTCAAGGGTAAATGCCACTGAGGTTGCAATCCAACGATATAACCAGCGATGAACGCAATAGAGAAAATAGCAATTGAAATTCCGATGCCAGCTTTCAACTTACTGAGGCTATATCGTGTGCCGCGCCAATACCAGTCAAAGATATTACGAGCAGGTGTTCGTTTATCATCAACTGCAATAACCCATTTCCAGATACCACGTATAACATTGCGGATATTGACAGCATCAATGGTACGTCCCAATAATTCTTCTCGATTGAAGATACTGTTGCCGATGCGTAATAGTAACGATACAACAATAAACATGCCAACGATGATCGCCCATAATGCCCCAATACCGTTTGGGGATTCTGCATCCGGTGCGATGAACATGATAAAGCTCTCGCCATTGATAATGAGGGACATCGGAATAATGATGAAACTCGCCAACAGATTTGCGGCGCGGGTACTAGTCGTCTGGCTGGATACCACGACGGCCCCTGTGACCATCACTAATGCTTGTACAATGGTTAACACAAAGATTTGTACAATAAGCATCGGTTCTGGTCGCCATTGCAACTCTCCACCAAGCAATGTAAATAGATAGACCGTCATCCCACCGAAGCTGGCAATCAATGGTGGAATCATCGCTGACAGTGTTTTGCCAATATAAAGTTCGGTATTGGTTAGGGGGGTACTGAGCAAGGGTTCTAAGCTAAGACGTTCCTTCTCACCGACAAAAGTTTCTAGCGCGATCACCAATGAAATCGAAATAGGGAAAAAGCCGACAATCATCAGCAAAAACGGAATCATACGATCCCCGATTAACTCTGCGCCATAATCTTGCAAGAAATTTGAGAAACGTCCCGCTAAATCTTGCGCCAAAAATGGGAAGAAGAACGTCAAAATAATGATCGGAGCAATAATCCGCCAATCCCGAAAACTATCCCGTACTTCACGTCGGGTAATAATCAGTGCATTACTAAACGTCGTTGAAAAGCTCTGTGATAGGGTTTTCGGCTTAGAAGTCCTGATATTCGATGAATTAGTTTGTACGCTACTAGTCATGTTGCCCCTCCAGTGCTTCATCTTCTTTGACAACTTGCAGATAAATATCTTCTAATGTTTTGGTCAATGACGACAGAGTAACCACTTCCACGCCCATCTCTACCATCTTTTTCATCAACAATGGATTGGTTACATGCGGATCATTAACCTTATAGCGTAACCAATTGATCCCTACAGACTCGATCTGTACCCATCCATTAAGATCATTTTCTAAGCCATTGATACGACCATTCACACGCAATTCCATAATTGGCTCGCTGATGAATGTTTTAGCTAGTTCATCAAATGTACCTTGTGCAATAATCCGACCATGCCGAATGATCGAAATCCGATCTGCTAAGGCTTGTGCTTCGGTGAGGTTATGCGTCGTAATCAGGAATGTCCGATGCTCGTCTCGTTGTAATTCGATGATCGCATCACGTACCTGTTTTGCGCTTAATGGATCCATCGCAGAGGTTGGCTCGTCTAACAACAAGACAGGAGGATTGTGTAACATCGCCCGTACCAAAGCGAGTTTCTGCTTCATCCCTTTGGAATATTCACCCAATCGTTTATCATATGCGTCCCCAAGCCCAAACCGCTCCATTAAAATTTGAGAACGTTTTTTCCGCTCTGGTGCTGATATATGATAAATTCGCCCAAAAAAATCGAGATATTCCAACCCCTTCATGCGTTCGTATAAGCCATGTTGCTCGGTCAAAACACCAACATTTGCACGTACTTGTTCAGGATGGTCAATAACACTATAACCTGCAATTTTTGCCCAACCGGATGATGGCTTGAGGATGGATGTCATCATCCGGACAGTCGTGGTCTTACCTGCCCCATTAGGACCGAGCATCGCCATGACTTCACCTGATTCAACATGTAAAGTCATGTTATCTACAGCACGAAAGTCCCCGAATTCTTTGGTCAACTCATGTGTTTCAATCATTGTTTTCCTACCACTCATCAATCAATGTAATACTTATAATATTTAATATATAGGTTTTCTATGTATTGTCAATATAGGTATCTTAATTAATCGTCATATTTTACACAATCTTTAGAATAAACATCATGTGTTAAATCAGTCTAACGTCATTTGAGATCAATACCAACATTTGTATATACTTTGTGAATGTTTGTCTGTTTATTGTTATTGATTTTGGACAAAGTATTGAGGAGTATAACATGTTTGTAACGTTAGAATATAGTTTATTCATAGTATGATAGAGGTAATAAACTCTGAGTGGGAATAAGCTAATGAATGAAGTCCTATATATCGAAGATAGTGCAGTCAATACCTATATCGTTAAAAAAATGTTGAAATCACTCGGTTATAGCATGATTCCAGCATATGACGGAGCAGAAGGCATTGGGCTTGCAGAAAAACATAATCCTGTCCTCATGCTTATTGATCTAAATTTGCCAGATGGTCATGGTTTGGATGTTGTAAAGCACTTACGTCGTATGCCACAATTTGATAGTACACCAATTATTGCACTCACCGCGATCGATTCCCCTGCAATGAAAAACGAGTGCCTAGAAGCCGGTTGCAATGACTATTTGGAAAAACCTGTCAGTCAAGTACGACTTAATCATACCATCGAAAAATATCTGGGTATTGCGGTCTAAAGTTCCCTGTCTTTACAAAACAGTTCGATTTCTCGCAGACAGGATTATTCAAACGCATTGATGGATGTAATTTAAGTCATACCCTCAATGCGGATAGTAAACGTTGTTCCATTGTCAACTTCGCTCTCCACAGAGTGGCTTGCACCGAGCATTTCGATCAGACCATAAGCAATCGGAATCCCTAGCCCGCTGCCTTTAAACTCACGCACAAGATCATGGTCAGAACGGAAATAAATCGTGCCTAGTTTTGCGATATCTTCTTCACTCATCCCAATACCATTATCTGTGACAGTAATCACTAATGTTGATTCATCAGCTGATCCCGAAACTGTCACTTTGCCATCTTCATTGGTATAACGCAGAGCATTTTCAATCAACTTTTCGATGGCAACTACCAATATTTCGCTGTCCACATTTAGCAAAGGCAAGCCATCAGGTACTTCAAAGATTAGTTCTTTTTTAAGTTCCTCAGCGATAGGTTGCATATCCTTTTCAAGGCGCATTCCCATATTCTTAAACATATCCATCTTGGGATTGAGTTGCAGGGTTTTCTTACGAATTTTGTTGATATAACTCATATCCTTAAGCAAACTTTCCATGCGGCGAGTGTTGGTCTTAATCACATCGAGAAATTGTTTCTGCATATCATTTAGCTCACCCATCTGCCCCAACATATCAGAATAACCCCGTATACTGGTCATCGGTGTCCGCAATTCATGTACAGCATGTCCCACAAAATAGGCTTCTTCTTCCATATAGCCTTCCATATCTTCTGGCATGGCTTTTGCAAGCGCTTCTTTTTGGTCTGCCTCGACAACATCAACAGCAGCGATAATCGCTTCAACTTGTGAAGGTAATCGAATTGGAATGATGTTCCCTGTTTTTGCATTATCCAATAATTGATTCAGTTGATCGCGTAGGTCTTGCATCGCAGGTGAACTCATTGCATTGCTCCTTCATATGAAATATCCCAAAATCGTTCTACGTATTCCCCTGTTTGAGGGTGTGTGGATGACTGTTTTACGTCAGCTTCCATTGCATCAAGGCTCATCCAAAAGGTGCTGATTTGTGATTCATAGTAGGCAATGGCATCAACTTTCGCTTGGATGTCGTCATCCCCTAATATAACATTATTTGGTATGAGCGAAATTGAGTAATAATCAAGTGCTTCGTCAATAGCATGATCCGTATTGAGGTAAGGGTATTCAGCATAAAATTTGATAGCTATATGGTCGGGCTTGTCTTGTAATAATCTTAAACCCCAGTCGCGGATAATTTGATGATCAACATGATGCCCTACTCCGAGCGGTATATAAACCGTTTTTGGTGAATCACGAAACGGTAATCCTATCTCATCAATAAATTGACGAGCATAGTCATCAGGGTGGACTTCACCAAATAAAGATTCTTCCGATGGATACAACGCAACACCATTGACCAACCGATATACACAATCCGTTAATGGAATGTGTATGATCTCTACGCCTAAGGATTGCAAGGCGTTAATATCTTCAATTTGACGGGCACGTAGTGGATTTTCACCAGCTTTCCAACGTTGATGCAAATCATCCAGAATTGGTGTATGCGGTAACTTACCATTAAATAACCCCGCCATCATTGTCATCACCCATACCGTTTGCCCCGCTTTGACAAGCTGATGTAACATCCCACCACAACTAAGTACGGCATCATCAAAATGAGGCGAAATAAAGACATGTGACACCTCATCGGCATCTGTCCGATTTTCTATTGTCACAATTAAACATCGTTCCCATCATAAATGGCAACGCCAAAAGTAAAGTTACTACCTTGGCCTTTTTCGCTTTGAATCTTAATCTCGCTCCCCATTTGTTCGATCAAACTACGCGTGATAGAAAATCCTAAACCAGTACCGGGTTGCGATCGTGTGTAATTATCTTCTGATCGCCAGAATTTTTTACCAATATTTTTAATCGCTTCTGGACTTAACCCAATACCTGTATCACGTACACTAAATTCAATACGATCACCAACTTGACGCACCTTCAGCATAATCTTGCCACCGTCAGGTGTATATTTATAGGCATTACTAACAAGATTGGTCAGGACTTGCACAAGACGATAATAATCTGTTTTAAGATCAGGCAAATTATCATCAATCACTTCTACATAAGTATGATTACGACTTTCAATTTCTGGGATAGCCCCATCACGAACCGCTTCGATAACACTGGATACCGACACCTCCATTTCATCCATAAAGAAATGCCCTGTCTCGATACGAGCAATATCTGCCAAATCGGATACAAGAATTTCCATCCGCTTGACTGTTCCGCGAATCCGCTTGAGAAAGTCTTCTTGACGATCCACTAATTTATCAGGGGTCATCAACATCAAGTCAGCATAGCCTGCAATACTAGTCATCGGTGACTTAAGATCATGGGCGACAATCCCGACAAATTCACTCTTGGCACGATCCGCTTCTTGAACGGCTGCATACAATTGAGCATTCTCAATAGCAACCGCCGCACGAGTCACAATACGTTCAACAAGGTCGCTTTGTTCATCGGTAAAGGAATCCCCATCATCGCGTTTAATAAGAGTCACGCCAATCACTTTATCTTCACCTAGTCGAATCGGCACAGCAAGAATGGTCTCAATCCCATATTGTCCAGCATCAAAAACAACCGATTTTTTAGTATCAATAACTTCCCATAATTGAGGATATATCTCATCCAAATTTTCGACATGTTCGACAGTTGTATCTGCACCATAATATTGCACACCAGCAATATGACGACCGTCGTCATCTTTTTCAATCAATCCAATATGCCCTGATTTTGCATCACCAAACCGACACGCCCATTCTAGTGTCACTTGCATGGTTCTATCAGAATCCAGCGATTCACTTAATTGCATGTCAATGCGCCGTAATTGTTGTAAGACTTCAACTCGATGTGATAATTCTTGATCGGTTTCGGAAAATAGAATTGCATTATCAATTGCAACTGCGGCTTGTCCAGATAACGCCTCTAGGGTATTCAGATCGCTATCCCCAAATAATCCAACTAATGCACGGCTATCTACATAGGCAATACCGATAACATTACCACGTGCAAATAAAGGAGTCGCCATAATGCTACGGAGTGCTTGCGAAATAATACTCATTTGTCCCGCAAAACGAGGGTCTTCCGCTGCATTGGTTGTTACAATTGCCTTGCCCGTATCCAACACTGTATTGGCAAATGTACGACTAAATTTAAACTGATCGCTACTAAGCGTTTCTTGATCGAAGTTCCGTGCTACAACCACCCGTAAACCACCGTCATCATCACGCAACATCAAGAAGCCACGTTCTGCCCCAGTCAATTGAATCACGGCATCCATTACTTGATCGAGTACTGTCTGCAAATCAAGTGACGTACCCAATACACGACTCACGTTATACAAGGCTTCAAATCGTCCGGCCTCTTTACGTTCTTCGTGTTCCACAATAAACGCATCCATCATCACAGCGATTTTATCCAGCTGACGAATCACAAATTCTTTGTCAATATTGCCTGTTCTAATCTGACTCCGAATCAGATTCAGCGTATGTTGTGTATTATTGAGCGTCTGGGTAGTCAATTTATTCGACATCAGTCTTTACTCACTGTCTCTGGTTTAACAGATTGCTGATAATAATCACAAAGCTCGGTCAGCGGACACCGTTCACAAGCTGGATTACGCGCATGACATGTATCCCGTCCATGCTGAATAAGGTGAATGTGAAACTGATAATAATCATCTGGTGGGACAATCGCTTCCATCACAGGATGGGCATTATCCGCAGAAATTTTTGCTGGTAAAAAGCCGATTCGCATACTTGTCCGATGCACATGTGTATCAACAGGGAATGCAGGGCGGCCATACGCAAAACACAGGACAATCGCGGCAGTTTTAGGACCGACACCATTCAGTGAAACTAGCCATTTCTTAGCCTCTTCTATCGGTAAATCTGCGAGGAAATCTATATTGTAATCTCCCACTTCCCGATAGATGACCTCCAGCACATTTTGAATACGTGGGGCTTTCTGGTTTGCTAATCCCGCCGAGCGAATCGCACGAATGACATCTGACGTTTCTGCAATTCGTACATCTTCCCATGATTCAAAGCGATCTTTTAATCCCTGAAATCCACGATCTCGATTGGTATCACTGGTATTTTGGCTGAGGATGCAACTAATAAGCTCATCCATGCCATCTTGCCCACGTGACCAATCCAGATGTCCGTAAACATCATTCAAAATAGCGGAAACAGGTAAATATTTCGCTTTCCGTTTGTCCATATTGTCAATTTTATTTGTAATATCTTGTTGTTTAGTCATACCCCAATTGTACAACCTAACCTAGTCATCGCAACTGATAAATTCATGAAAACTGACATGTGATACAACAGTTATATTAAATACTAAGCCCTTAATAAATTTGGAAATAATTGAAGCAAAGGAGAGCTTTAACCGATAAAGTCATTATGTGAGATATGGTGACAAAACTTGTCAAAAGATTATATTGTGAGACTATTCTGAAGCGTCGAGGGTATCCTTGGGTAAGAAACGCCATGTAATGAATCCAATCATGATATAGACAATCCCTACAACCGCAAATACACCACGCATTCCAAACCAGATTGCAACTGATGCACCTAACAATGGCGCAACTGCTCTTGCACCAGAGACAATGGAATTATCCAAACCATAAACTGCACCTACCTCACCCGCTTTTGTATAGCGTGCCAGCAACGCACTCGGTGCCGCCATCAATCCGCCGACCGCCAAGCCAACTAAGCCCTGAAAGATAAGTAATTGCCAGACATCAGCAACAAATACCTGCGGGAAATACAGCAATGCCGCTACCATGGATGAGCCTAATAAGACTTTTCGGTGGCTAAGCTTATCACCGAGGTTGCCAAGATAGACTGCCCCGAACGTTGATGTTGCCGAGGATATAGCCAATACAAGCCCTGCATAGGTATTGCTGGATGCACTGCCATCAATGATCAGTGATACTACAAATAAAGGAGCAATTGGAGCTAACGTCGTGCGGGCTAAACTCGTCAAGAAACGCATAATATACACCAGTCCGACACCTGATGTTTGGATAATATGTTTCCATTCCTCAAAAATCACGCTTACACGAATCTTCGGAAGATTCTTCGGAGGGGTAAAACCTTCGTGAATACCAAATGAAATCACTAATCCAGCTGTAAATAAGAATGTGGCAGTAATCAAAAAAGGTATACGATAACCAAAGGTATCTGCCAATACACCACCGACCAGAGGACCAACCGCTATACCACCCCATTGTCCAACTTGTAGCATCCCCATCGCAAATCCGATACGATGACGGGGGGTTGCCGCCGCTACCAAAGCATTATTTGCAGAGTCCGTCCCTGTCACAAACCCTTGTATAGCGCGGATTAATACCAGTTGTTCGGCAGTTTGAACAAATCCCATCATCGCTAGAATGACAGACCCGCCCAACATCGCCCGTAATACCATCTTCTTGCGTCCATAGCGATCCGCAATAATCCCCCAAAACGGTGAGGCGATCATCATAGTAAAACCCTGAGCGGCAATCACCATACCTGCAAGGACCTCTATACTCATTCCCGTACTACTACCCAGCGATTGAATATAGAGCGGTAAGAACGGGAAAATCATCGAGAACCCCATCGCAGAAAACATTTGTGCGGTGAAGACAATTCCTAACGTAACTTTCCAATTACGCGCAACTGGCTTTGGTGATGGATGATGTGTGACAGCTTTTAGCATAAGTGATTAACTTTGCGTTGGTTATTAAGATGAATAAAAAAGGCAAAATAATTTTATTGGAACAAAGATGTGCTTAATCGCCACTCGCAAGGCGTGACGAAAATTCTAATTTTGATTTTCTGGGTTTTGGCAAAAACTGTGTCGTGATAATAACAATGACACAATAATATATGGCCGTCGCTAAAAATACGGCTCGTAAACCTAACATCGACGCAATAACCGACCCTGTAAGCGGTGCAAGTCCGTTAGAAAGTGATGAAACAGACCCATCCAAACCGTACACTGAACCTTCATCACCTAAATTAGTAAATGTCGCCAACATCGACGCGGGAGCAGACATCACACCGCCTGCCGCAATACCTGCAATACCTTGTAATATCAGAAGCTGGTTAATATCCACCACAAATGCTTGCGGGATATAAAAGATCATAGCAACAATTGCACTGCCCAATAAAACCCTACGATACCCTTTTTTATCACCTAACCATCCTAGCCATATCGACCCAAAAGTGGTTGCAAGTGATGACACCGTTAAGACGAGACCTGCATAACTACTACTACCATTGGTTGCGGCATCGGGCAACAGTAAAATAACAAATAATGGTGCAATCGGAATAATCGTTCGCTGTGCAAAGCCATTTAAAAAGCGTAAAGAATAAACTGTTTTCACGCCTGTTACTTTAAGAATTCCGCCCCACGCGCGCATCATTTTGATAGGATTGAGTTCAAGTGGTGTATTAGGGGGAACATAAGTTTCTTTAACACCAAATGTTACCAACAAGCCACTGATAAACAATACAACTGCGGTAAAAATAAACGGAATTTGAAAACCAAAGTTGTCAGCAAGAATACCACCAAAGATAGGGCCGATTCCCACACCACTCCACAATCCCACCTGAAATGTCCCTAGGGCAAATCCGATACGATGGCGCGGTGCTTCCCCTGCAACGAGAGCCGTATTTGCGGCAACTATTCCTGTTGTAAATCCTTGTAACGCACGTAGGAATACCAGCATAAAGGCAGTTTGAGCAAAGCCCATCATCAACATCACAACCGACGATGTAAATACAGCGCGCATCACCATCTTCTTGCGCCCATATTGATCTGCCAGCCGACCCCAAAAGGGATTGGTGATGGAAGCCATCAACGGCGGCGCAGAAATCACTAAACCTGCCAGTAATTCTGGACTAATGAATTCAGCTCCACTTAAAGTTTGAATATATAGAGGAAGAAATGGAAAAACAAGTGATATGCCACCTGTCGCAAACCCTTGTGCGAGCGCAATTATGAACAGCGTAACAATCCAGCGATTGTCCTCAACTTCAGGTGTTGATTTCGATGCGTCATCGTCCTGCATGAGTGGGAGCGCCTTGCGATTTTTCTTTGAACGTCATACTAGGATAACCAACTTGGAAACAATTTCAAGCGACAATTTCTAATTTGTCATTAATCTATAGAACGTGATATAGATTTAGGCTGTATTTTAGGCGTATTTTGTAATATTCTGTGACGGTTATAACCATGACCGTACATGTTTAAACGAGGATAATAACTCGTTTTAAATTTGGCATATTAAGAAGCAATCAGGAGACAACCCCCGCCATGTGGCAACCGAATAAACTAGAACAAGAACGACTTGAAAAAGTAGACCGTTTAGAAGAACAAAATGTTGTACTATATCCGCCACGTGTCCGACGTACACATACGATTGCATCTGCTATAGAAGCCTATCAACAAAAGCTAGCGGAAAAACAGGCATATCTAGATGCAGGGAACGAACTGGCAGACGGCGATACACAGTTTGATGTCGTCGTCACCATCACAGGGCGCATTCGTCGCTTGAACGTAAAAGGTAAAGTTTCATTTATGCACATCGAAGACGAAAGCGGACGGCTTCAACTTTTCCTGCGTGTGAATAGTCTCGATGAAGAAGTCTATGAACGGGTTCGTCGCAAATTGATCGACATTGATGATTTTGTGCAAGCAACCGGTATCATGATGACCACCCGCACTGGTGAACTCAGCGTCAATACACAAGAATTTAGCCTGCTAAGTAAGTCACTTAGCCCTTTACCTGTCGTCAAAGAGCAAGAACTAGAAGACGGCACAATTGTCGAATATGGTGAATTCAAAGATGTAGAGACACGTTATCGTCAACGGTATGCTGATCTGGCAGTCAATAAAAATGTTCGTGATGTATTTGTTAAACGCGCGCAGACCATCAAAGCCTTACGAGATTTTCTGGATAACGAGGGAATGTTAGAAGTCGAAACGCCAATCCTTCAACCGATCTATGGTGGTGCGGCGGCACGTCCATTTGTGACACATCATAACCAACTGCATCAAGACCTCTATTTGCGGATTAGCTTTGAGTTATATCTCAAACGTTTATTGGTGGGCGGATTTGATGCCGTTTATGAAATTGGGCGCGACTTCCGCAACGAAGGCGTGAGCTACAAACACAATACCGAGTTCACAATGCTCGAATTCTATAAAGCCTACATCGATTATGAAGGAGTTATGGACATCACCGAGCGTATGTTTGCTTATGTTGCCGAACAAGTTACGGGGTCAACAACCATCACTTATCAAGGTCAAGAATTAGACTTTTCTCCCTCATGGCGACGGGTCAGTATACGCGATGTGGTGAAGGAAGTATTAGACTTCGACTATATGGATTACCCTACAACGGAATCCTTATACGCTTATCTGAAAGAGCGTAACCTAAGCGACGGTCTGAATCCGAATGATACATGGGGGCGCATCATTGTAGAGCACTTGTTAGGCGATCATGTTGAGCCAACGCTGATTCAGCCAACAATCATCAAAGATTATCCGCGTGATATGTCGCCATTTGCAAAACGGATTCAAGGTGACCCAACGGTTACTGATGAAAAAGAAATTTTATATATCGATACCCATACCGAACGCTTTGAATTCTTCATTTATGGTATGGAGATGGGGAACGCCTTCACTGAACTCAATGATGCGCGTGACCAACAAGAACGTTTTGTAGAGATGAAACGCCTATACGAAGAAGATGTGGATGAAGCCACACCACTCGATGAAGATTACCTCAAAGCGATGCGTTATGGGATGCCACCCAATGGTGGTTATGGTAGTGGTGTTGATCGGCTTGTGATGTTGCTGACCAATCAAGAGAGTATCCGTGATGTCTTGCTCTATCCGCATTTACGCGCTGAAGCCCCTACCGAAGCCGACCTCCGCAGTCAATTCATGCTCGATGCGGCTGTACGCCAATATGAATATCAACTCGATTTACAAGTGGATGATAAAAAACGCACAGTGGGACTCTATCTACCCAAAGCCAATGTCGGGATTGAATTCCGCATGGTCAACGCACTTGAAGGATCACTGCCCCAATTGCAGAATATCCGCAAGAGCTTTGAAGGCGATTTGTATGTCTCCACTGGTGAGGGATTTTATCGGGTAACCGATGAGCTAGAAGAACTGA
>Ga0070729_10005984_pt1 | contig 12241 bp, 11 predicted proteins | sample tdDd472_FD_66725 | JGI IMG/M metagenome (GOLD analysis project Ga0070729, IMG submission 66725) | Marine sediment microbial communities from the Atlantic coast under amendment with organic carbon and nitrate - tdDd47.2 | ecosystem: Environmental > Aquatic > Marine > Coastal > Sediment | place...
CTGACCCATGCCTTCACGTAGACTTTTGACTTCCCAACCTTGCAGAGCGATACCCGCTTCGAATTTTTGCTCAAAGTGGTAGTCGCGCTTCGCACGTTTGTTAAGTGCAATGGTATTGGAGGGTTGCTTTGGCTTCTTTTTACTCATGGCGGCGGATTATAGTCGTTGTTGCTGGTAATGAATATTAGAGTAGGGTAAAAAGTCCTTTTAATTCTAATAAGAGTAGCAATGGGACTGGAATTAGAGCGCTTTTCCCTTCAGGGTGGTTGGCATAGCCGTTGGACCTTTATTGCCGTAGCAACAGGGGCTTCTGTCGGGTTGGGCAATTTGTGGAAGTTCGCTTATCTGTCTGGCGCTAATGGTGGGGGAGCTTTTGTATTTGCCTATCTCATTTGTGTCTTGCTGGTTGGTTGCCCTGTGATGATTGCCGAAGTGGTATTGGGGAGTCGTGGCCGAGGTAACCCCATTGCAACCATGAAAGTGCTAAGCGAAGAAGTTGGCGCGAGTCGTTTTTGGTTAATTCCTGCATGGGTAGGCCTGTTGGCGGGTATATTAATTCTTTCTTACTATGCAGTGATAGCGAGCTGGGGCCTAATGTACTCGGATTACCTGCTGCGGTCACCAGAGTTACTGCAATCGACCTATCAATCAGGTTTGTTATTTAACAGCATTTTGACCAATGTCGAGTTAGGGCGGGTTTGGCACGGTGGCTTTTTGTTGGCGGTGGTGTTTGTCGTATCGTTGGGGATTCGTCGCGGTATTGGCTCGGTTATGCGCCTCAGCTTGATGTTGCTAGTCATTTCATTATCAGTGTTGGCGTATTATGCGGGTGTTGTTGGCGATATTGTAAAAACCAGAGAGTTTTTGTTTGCTTTTGATGTCACTGAGCTGACTGCAGAGGCTTGGCTGCTTGCACTGGGTCACGCTTTCTTCAGTTTAAGCATTGGGGTTGCGGCGATGATGGCTTTCGGTGCCTATGCGCCAGAGAAGCGATCGATTACGGCAATGGTGAGCTGGGTCGTATTTTTTGATGTACTAATGTCATTACTGGCTGGGTTGGCCATCTTTCCGTTGGTTTTTAGCTTTGAAATTGAACCGGGTATGGGGCCGGGACTAGTGTTTGTGGCCTTGCCTTATGCATTTAGCCAGATGCCTAATGGCGCGTTGTTTGGAGCTTTGTTTTTTGCAGTATTTACGTTGGTGGCATTGTCTTCTTGTGTAGCTTTGCTTGAGCCAGGCGTGGCGTGGCTAAACGAACGTTACAAGATGTGGCGGCCAGCAGCAGCAGCTCTATTGGGGTTTATTATCTGGTGGTTAGGGTTGGCTATTGCGGATTCTATTGGCGGGCAAGGGTGGGAGGTTGCGGGGGAAGACCTCTTTAGCCTTTTGGACTTTATGAGTGTTAATATCTTGCTGCCCATTGGTGGTTTGTTGGTGGCACTGTTTGTTGGATGGCGCATGAAGCCTGAGGTGTTACGGAGGGAGTTAAGTGGTGATCACGGGCTGCTATTCTGGCTATGGTATAGCGTTCTACGCTATATTGCGCCGCCAGCTATTGTGCTGGTCTTTTTGACCTCGTTTTACCACCGAATAATGGGATAGCAAAACGTTAATGCCAACTCTTGAAAGAAGTGCCTTATTGCCTTACCCAGCAGATCAGGTTTACCGATTAATCAATGATATTGAAGCGTATCCTCAATTTATGAAGGGTTGTATTGATGCTGAAGTATTAGTGCAAAATGAGGATTTGATTGAGGCTCGACTCGATTTACAAAAGGCAGGCCTCAAGCAGAGCTTTACTACACGTAATCGCCTACAGCCACCATCCTTGATTGATATGGAGTTGGTGGACGGCCCCTTTTCTAATTTTTCCGGGCGATGGGAAGTGCAAGCGTTGAATGAGGTTGCCTGTAAGGTTACTTTGTTTTTAAATTTTACCCTGTCTAATCGTGTTGTTTCGGCAGCAGCAGGGGCATTGTTTAACCCCGTTGCTGATAATCTGGTTGATGCACTGGTGAAAAGAGCGAATGAGTTGTATGGAAAGTGATGTGATGATTGATGTGGAGGTGGCTTATGCACTTCCTAATAAGCAGCAGATTATTGCGCTGCAAGTGCCCGAAAACTGTACGATTTTTGATGCGGCTGAACGTTCTGGAATTGTGGAGAAGTTTCCTGAAATTAATTTATCGTCAGCCAAAATGGGAATTTTTGGTAAAGCCATACCCAAACCGAAAGAAGCAATTATCAAAAATGGGGATCGAGTGGAGATTTATCGCCCATTAATTGCTGATCCGAAAGAGGTGCGTAAGCAGCGAGCGGCTAGGTTGAAAGCAGAAAAAGAAAAGCAAAAGGCGGGGTGATTACTTGGGGGAGCGAATAAACGCGTCTTCAAAACCTAATTCAATCAATCTTTGGCGGGCTTTAGCCGCCTGTTCTTTATTCTCAAAAGGCCCTACCAAGTATTTCTTTACCCCACCTTCACTGATAACGCTGACTTGATCTTTGAATACGTCATCAACGTTTTGGGTGTTAGGCAGGGCATTGCCTGCATAGTATTGAGCCCAATAGGCGGCGGGTGAAGGGCTTTCTTGAGTGCTTGCTGGTGATGCAGTGGTTTCTGTAGTTTGTTCTGCTTCTGAAGCGGCAGGTGACTCAGTAGCAGGTGTTTGCTTATCACTGTCGTTTGTTTCGGGTGGGCTGGGCTGAAAGTCGCCGGTGAAATAACTCAAATTGCCACTTTTATCGAAAAAGATAGATAGACGGTGTTGTTTTCGCGCCTGTCCACCCCGTTTGACGCTATAGAGGTAATCCCACCGATTACTGTTGAAGGCGTCTTTGGTTAGGGGGGTGCCAAGAACAAACTCGACCTGTTCTTCAGTCATTCCGGGTTTTAACTGGTCTACCATCTCTTGCGTAATGATATTACCTTGTTCAATGGGGATCTTATAAACCCCAGGAAATTCAAGGGTACTACAGCCCTCTAAACCCAATAGGCTCAAAATGAAAATAAAGGTGAGAATTTTTTGCATTGCCGGTTTCACTCTTTGTCGTGGACGTGGATAATAACCTAATCAAAACGGTAACGCTAAGGGTCGTGCTCAAATGGCTATTGAAAATCAGGAATTACGTAAAGCCGGGCTCAAGGTCACTTTACCTCGAGTAAAAATTTTACAGTTGTTGGAAGAGTCGGATGGAGATAACCACCACCTAAGCGCTGAAGATGTTTATAAAATGTTGCTGGATTCAGGAGAGGATGTGGGGCTGGCAACTGTTTATCGTGTATTAACTCAGTTTGAAGCAGCTGGTCTGGTGATGCGCCATAACTTTGAGGGTGGCCATTCGGTGTTTGAACTGTCTAAAGGTGATCATCACGACCATATGGTGTGCGCGGAAACCGGCCAGGTTATTGAATTTCATGACGAGGTAATCGAGCAGCGCCAACATGAACTGGCAGAAAGGCATGGCTTTGAGTTGGTTGATCACAGCTTGGTTTTATATGTAAAGCCAAAAGCCAAGTAGTTCGAACTGGCCCATTAAAAAACCGGCCCAGGCCGGTTTTTTAATGGGCAATGGAAAGCATTTCTTCCGCATGAGCCCTTGAATGTTTGCTGATGGCAATACCGCCCAGCATTCGAGCAATTTCATCAACTTTACTTGTGCTGTCGAGTGCTTGTAGTTCAACGGCAGTTGTTTTTTGTTTAATTGATTTGTTGGCAAGCAAATGGTGATGTCCCTGGCTGGCTACCTGTGGTTGATGGGTCACACAAATAACTTGTCCTCGTTCTCCCAGGCGACGCAGCATTTGTCCTACGACCTCGGCGGTTGCGCCGCCAATACCCACATCAACTTCGTCAAAGACCAAAGTGGGTATTGCGGAGGTTTTAGCGGTACTAACCTGAATGGCCAGACTGATACGGGAAAGTTCTCCCCCAGAGGCAATTTTGGCCAGTGGCTGTAATGATTGGCCTGGATTCGTGTTAACAAGAAAGTTGATGGTTTCATTGCCACCAAGAGCAACACTCTCATCGCCGTGTGGGTTGAGTTCAATTTTAAACTGGCAGTTTTTCATTGAGAGTTCAGCCAAATGGGTTTCTACCGCTTTTTGCAGTTTCAGGGCAGCTTTTGTGCGTTTCTGGCTGAGCTTGGCGGCGAGTGTTTGGTAGTGGGATTTTAGAGCTTGTTGCTCATTTTGCAGGCTTTCCAGGTTGTGTTCGTCGCCTTGTAACTGATGGCGTTCCTGCTGGAGGTTGTCTAGTAACTCAGGGAGCAAAGCAGGTTGGCAGCGGTGCTTGCGAGCGGTGTCATGAATAATGCTGAGCCTCTCTTCGACCCATTGTAGCCGGGCAGGGTCTTGCTCAAAGTTGTTGGAAAAATAGTTTAAATCGTTACTGGCTTCGTCTATTTGAAGCAAAGCTTCAGAAAGCATTTGGTGGCAATTACTCAGGGTGGATGAACTATCGGCTATACCCTCTAAAAGATTGACCGCGGTATGCAATTGCTGGCTGATATTAATGTCGCCGTCTGTACAGAGGTTTAGCACTTGTTGATTGGTGCTGAGGAGGTGCTCTCCGTTAGCCAGCTGCTTGTGCTCTGCCTCAAGCTGTTCCAGCTCTTGGTCCTGCAATGCCAGTTGTTCTAACTCTTCAATTTGATAACTCAGTAATTGTTGGCGGGCGTTATGCTCATCAGTATTTTTACTGAGTGATTGTAGGCGTTGGCAGAGCTGATGATACTGTTTGCCTGCCTGCTGTACTTCTGTTGCCAGTGTTTGGTGACCGGCATATTCATCCAGTAAGCGTTGTTGTTGCTCTTTCTTCAAGAGGGATTGATGAGCGTGTTGACTGTGGATATCCATCAGCATGGAACCCAGCACTTTCAAGTCCTGTAGCGTTACTGGGCGCCCATTAATGTAGCTGCGAGAGCGGCCTTCCCGGGTAATCACTCGCCGTAACAGACACTCATTTCCAGCGAGAAGTTCGCGTTCTTGTAACCATTTTTTGGCTTCGGGTATGCTATCAATTTCATAAGTGGCATGGATGTCCGCTTTATCCGATCCGCTTCTTACCATGCCTGCGTCGGCGCGATCACCCAAGGTTAGCCCTGCAGCATCTAGCATGATGGATTTTCCTGCGCCTGTTTCCCCTGTGATCACTGTCATGCCTTTTTGAAACTCGGCTTCTAAATGTTCTGCAATGGCGAAGTTGGCAATGCTGATATGGGTGAGCATGGTTACAAATCCTATATGCTGTCTGTTTGTACAGTATTATGGATATTCATACAGTATTTTGTCCAGTTTGAAGTGGTTTTTTTATTGCTTTGGAGCTATTTATGGCTTGAGTCTGTGGAATTTGGCGTTTAAGGCCTTGAAATTGGTTTGAATGTTCCCATATAGGCATCCAACCGTATTTGTGAATTGTGGGTTTTTCAGCCCGGGTAAGTGGAGTTGCAGACGTGCCGAATGAAGAACAAACCAGCTCAGAGCTGGAAAAAGAAACAGCAGATGACCTTGTTGCTGAGGAATCTACAGAGGTAGAGCCTAATGAGCAGGAAGGTGATGGTCAGGATTTATCAGTAGAAGCCCTGTCGCAAAAGGTTGAGTCTTTGGAGCAGGAATTGCTGGGCGCTAAAGACCAGGCGTTGAGAACAGCTGCGGAAGCGCAAAATGTAAAACGGCGAGCCGAGCAGGAAGTCGAGAAAGCAAGAAAGTTTGCTTTGGAAAAGTTCAGCGGCGGTTTGTTAGAGGTTGTTGACAACCTGGAGCGTGCTATGTCTTCCGCTGATCGAGACAACGAAGCGCTGGCTCCGATATTGGAAGGTATTGATCTGACGTATAAATCCTTTATCGATACGTTGGCTAAATTTCAGGTTGAGCAGGTTGACCCAATGGGCGAGCCCTTTGATCCGCAGTTTCACCAGGCCATGACTATGGTTCCGAACCCAGATATGGAACCCAATACAGTGATGGATGTTATGCAAAAAGGCTACACCCTTAATGGGCGTTTGTTGCGTCCTGCGATGGTTGTTGTATCAAAGGCAGTTTAGTCATTATTTTTTCCTTAAAAAGTGAACAAAATGGTCTGAAAATGACCGATTGGCCTTGAAAACTAAAAAACCGGGCCAATATAGATGGCAACTGAGTTTTAAATTTATTTTAGATTGTTGAAAGTGCCAAATGCTAACGGCGCAGGAAAGTTTGGAGAAGTTAAATGGGCAGAATTATTGGTATTGACTTGGGAACCACCAACTCGTGTGTTTCTGTGTTGGATGGCGACAAGCCAAAAGTGATTGAGAATGCAGAGGGCGATCGTACTACGCCTTCGATCATTGGTTATACCGATGATGGCGAAATCCTGGTGGGCCAAAGCGCTAAGCGCCAGGCTGTGACCAACCCTACAAATACTTTGTATGCGGTTAAGCGTTTGATCGGCCGTAAATTCAAAGACGATGTTGTGCAAAAAGACATCGCTATGGTGCCTTACAACATTGTTGCAGCAGATAACGGTGATGCCTGGGTTGAAGCCAAAGGCGAAAAGATGGCTCCGCCACAAGTGTCTGCGCAAGTGCTGATGAAAATGAAAAAGACTGCCGAAGAGTTCCTGGGTGAGCCAGTAACTGAAGCGGTAGTTACCGTTCCGGCTTACTTTAACGATTCACAGCGTCAGGCGACGAAAGACGCCGGTAAAATTGCCGGGTTGGACGTAAAGCGTATTATCAATGAGCCAACCGCTGCGGCACTGGCTTACGGTATGGACAAAGCGAAAGGTGATCACACCGTAGCGGTTTATGACCTGGGTGGTGGTACTTTCGATATCTCTATCATTGAGATTGCTGAAGTTGATGGCGAGCACCAATTTGAAGTGCTGTCTACCAATGGTGATACGTTCTTAGGTGGTGAAGATTTTGACTTACGTTTGATCAATTACCTTGCAGACGAGTTTAAAAACGACAGCGGTATTGATCTGAAGGGTGATCCTTTGGCAATGCAGCGTTTGAAAGAGGCTGCTGAAAAAGCCAAGATCGAACTGTCTTCCAGTCAGCAAACAGAAGTTAACCTGCCTTACATCACAGCGGATGCTTCTGGGCCTAAGCACTTGGTTGTAAAAATGACCCGTGCCAAGTTGGAGTCTCTGGTAGAAGATCTCGTGGTTAATTCTTTGAAACCTGTGAAGCAGGCTCTACAAGATGCTGATCTGTCAACTTCAGAAATTGATGATGTGATTTTGGTAGGTGGCCAAACGCGTATGCCTTTGGTTCAAACCAAAGTAGCTGAGTTCTTCGGTAAAGAACCTCGTAAAGATGTTAACCCTGACGAAGCCGTTGCAATGGGCGCTGCAATTCAAGGTGCCGTGTTGTCTGGCGACGTAAAAGATGTATTGCTGCTTGATGTAACGCCATTGACCTTAGGTATTGAAACCATGGGTGGTGTAGCGACACCACTGATCGAGAAAAATACAACGATTCCTACCAAGAAGTCGCAAATTTTCTCTACGGCGGAAGACAATCAGTCGGCAGTTACTATTCACGTTGTACAGGGTGAGCGTAAGCAAGCGGCACAAAACAAGTCCTTGGGCCGTTTTGACTTGGCCGATATTCCACCCTCGCCCCGTGGTATGCCACAGATTGAGGTGACTTTTGATCTGGATGCTAATGGTATTTTGCATGTAGGCGCGAAAGACAAAGCGACAGGTAAAGAACAGTCTATTCGTATTACCGCTTCCAGTGGTTTGTCGGATGATGAGATCGAATCAATGGTGCAGGATGCAGAGGCGAATGCTGAAGCAGATAAGCAGTTTGAAGAATTGGTGACAGCTCGTAATACCTTGGAAGGTCTGGTTCACGCAACACGCAAAACCTTGGAAGAAGCTGGTGATAAAGCTGATGAGTCAGAAAAGTCTGCCATTGAGGCGGCCCTGGCTGAGGCAGAAGAAGCGGTTAAAGGTGATGACAAGGAGGCAATGGATGCGGCTACTCAAAAGCTGACGGAAGCTTCCAGTTCACTGGCGCAAAAACTGTATGCTGAGCAACAAGCGCAAGCTGAGACTGCAGGTGCGGATGCAGCTGGTGCTGAGCAAGCTGATGCGAGTTCAGATGATGCAGTTGATGCAGAGTTTGAAGAAGTCAAAAACGATAAATAATACGTCTGGTGTTCGGCGTCCCGCGCCCGACACAGCACGTTGAGATAGACAACGCAGCCTTGTGCTGCGTTGTTGCTTTCTAAAAAGAGTGCAGTTACATGTCCAAACGTGACTATTATGAAATCCTTGGCGTTGATAAAAACGCATCAGAAAAAGAAGTTAAAAAGGCTTATCGCCGTGTTGCGATGAAGTATCACCCTGATCGTAATCCTGATGATCATGATGCGGAAGACAAGTTCAAGGAAGCCAATGAGGCTTACGAAGTCCTGTCCGATCCGCAGAAAAAAGCAGCTTACGATCAGTACGGCCACGCGGGTGTTGACCCCAGTGTTGGTGGAGGGTCAGGCGGCTTTGGGTCTGGAAACTTCAGCGATATTTTTGGGGACGTGTTTGGTGATATTTTTGGTGGTGCTGGAGGTGGTGGACATCATCGTGGCCCGCAGCGGGGATCTGATCTGCGCTACAACCTTGAAATTGATCTAGAGCAAGCAGTAAAAGGGACAACTATTCAGATCAAGGTACCTACCTTGGTGTCTTGTGACCCTTGTGGTGGTACCGGTGCCAAAAAAGGCAGTTCCCCTGTTAACTGTACGACCTGTGGTGGCGTAGGTCAGGTACGAATGCAGCAGGGCTTTTTCTCTGTTCAGCAAACTTGCCCAAACTGTCGTGGTAAAGGTAAAACGATTTCTGACCCTTGTAGTAAGTGTCATGGCCAGGGGCGTGTTGAGGAAACAAAAACGCTTTCGGTTAAAGTTCCTGCAGGTGTTGATACAGGTGATCGTATTCGCCTTGGGGGTGAGGGTGAGGCAGGCCCGGACGGTGGTCCTTCAGGTGATTTGTATGTTCAGATTGCTGTTCGTGAACACAGTTTGTTTGAACGTGATGGCAAGCACTTATACTGTGAAGTGCCCATTAGTTTTGTTGATGCCGCCTTGGGTGGTGAGCTTGAAGTGCCGACGCTGGATGGTCGGGTTAAATTAAAAATTCCAGCAGAGACCCAGACCGGCAAGTTGTTCCGATTGAGAGGTAAGGGCGTAACACCCGTGCGTGGTGGTTCTGTCGGCGATTTACTTTGCCGGGTGGTACTGGAGACGCCAGTGAATTTGACTAAGAAACAAAAAGAGTTGATGCAGCAGTTGCAAGAGTCTTTTGAAAAGGAAGGCAATCAGTCTCCTCGTAAAAAGTCCTGGTTTGAGGGAGTGAAATCCTTCTTCGATGATATGAAAATTTAGGCCTCAATAAGAGGCCTTTATTACTCCTGGGGTGGGAGTTTTTATGGCAGCTTTTGATTACGATGTAATTATTCTCGGGGCCGGTCCAGCTGGGGAAAGTGCAGCGTTAAATGCGGTTAAGCACAACAAAACAGCGGCTATTATCGACGATCGTCCTGAGGTAGGAGGGGCTTGCACCCATAAAGGTACCATTCCGTCGAAGGCGTTAAGGGGTGGTGTCATGACCCTGATGCGTTATCACAGCAATCCGATTATTCAAGCCAGTGAACTCAGCGCTCAGTTCACCTTCCCTAGATTGTTAAGCAAGGTTGCTGATGTTATTGATAAGCAAGTGCGAATGCGTTCTAAATTCTATTCCCGAAATAATATTCATCATATTTGTGGCTCAGCCAGTTTTATTGATGCCAACAGCATTCGGGTAAAGCTATCGGATGAGACGTTTGAAACACTGACGGCGAAAACGATCATTGTTGCGACAGGTTCTCACCCGTTCAGACCGCCGGGTATTGATTTCAATCACCCGCGAGCCTATGACAGCGACACGATTCTCGATATGCGTCATACCCCAAGTAAGCTTGTTATTTATGGCGCGGGTGTCATTGGTTGCGAATATGCCTCTATTTTTGCAGGGCTAGGTATCAAAGTTGACTTAATTAACGGGCGTGGTCGATTGTTAGAGTTTCTCGATGATGAGATTTCTGACGCGCTCAGTTACCACCTGCGCAGTATTGGAGTCGTTGTTAGGCACAATGAAGTCTTTGCTCACGCCGACTTATCGGATGATGGGGTTACTGTACACCTCCAGTCAGGCAAGCGTATTCGAGGTGCGGCGTTATTGTGGTGTAATGGTCGCACAGGAAACACGAGTCGATTGGCCCTAGAAAATATTGGCTTGAGTGCAGATGCCCGGGGAAACTTGGATGTAGACCACAGTTATCAGACCGCCATTGAAAATATTTATGCGGTGGGTGATGTGATCGGTTGGCCAAGTTTGGCCAGTGCGGCTTATAATCAGGGCCGGGCAGCTTCTTCGGCGGCTTTGGGGCTAGAACATGGTAAGTATGTTGATGATGTCCCAACGGGGATTTATACGATTCCTGAAATAAGTTCAGTAGGTAAAACCGAGCGTGAGCTGACCGAGGCCTGTGTGCCCTATGAGGTTGGTCGGGCATTCTTTAAAGATACGGCTAGAGGTCAAATCTCAGGTGCCGATAGTGGTGTCCTAAAAATATTATTTCACATTGATACGTTAGAAATTTTAGGGGTCCACTGCTTTGGTCGTGAAGCAACTGAAATTATTCATATTGGTCAGGCGATTATGAAGCAGCCTGGTGAAGGGAATACGATTAATTATTTCCTGACCAACACATTTAATTATCCAACCATGGCAGAGGCATATCGAATTGCTGCATTGAATGGTGTTAACCGATTGGCCAATTAAGGCTGATTGTATACACTCGACTACTTTGCCAGCTTATTAAGTATTAGCAAAAATTCTTATGTTTGATTCCCTTTCTTTTATAACTTTGCCGCAACACAAGTGGAGATCAGAATGACAACACGTATTGCAATTACCGGTGCCGCTGGTCGGATGGGTAAGACCTTAATTGAGGCGGTCGCCAATGCCGAAGGTTGTGAGTTGGGTGCAGCCATCGAGCGGCCTGATAGTTCTTTATTGGGGGCTGATGCAGCTGAGTTAGCTGGTTTAGGCAAATGCGGTGTTGCCATTGTTGGTGATATTAATACCGTGATTGACGACTTCGATGTGTTGATTGATTTTACTGCGCCAGTAGCAACAGTAGCTAACGCAGCAGTTTGTGCGCAAGCAGGTAAGCAGATTGTTATTGGCACCACTGGTTGTACTGAAGAAGAAAAAACTGCCATTCAGTCCGCTTCAAATAAGACGGCTGTATGCATGGCGACTAATTACAGTACCGGCGTCAACTTGTGCTTTAAATTGGCTAAAGAAGCTGCCCAGATTCTGGGTGATGATTACGATGTAGAAATTGTTGAAGCGCATCATCGTCATAAAGTGGATTCGCCTTCAGGTACAGCATTGAGCTTGGGTGAGGCGGTTGCAGAAGGTTTGAATCGCGATTTACAAGAAGTGGCAATTTACGGTCGTGAAGGGCAGGTAGGCGCCCGTCCTAAAAATGAAATTGGTTTTGCGACCGTACGCGGTGGTGATGTGGTGGGTGATCATACGGTTATGTTTCTGGCTGATGGTGAGCGTGTTGAAGTGACTCATAAAGCCAGCTCACGAATGAGTTTTGCTCGTGGTGCTGTGCGGGCAGCCAGCTGGTTGGCTGGCCAGTCATCTGGTTTTTTTGATATGCAGGATGTTTTGGGGCTGCGCTAGCATCTCAAGAGGTTTATAGCATTGCTTGGTCTTGATGGTTCGACCACGCTGACATTGTTCGGCAATGTTATGACCGTTCTTGCAGCACTTGGAATCTTTATTTTTAAAGCAAAGCGCTCAGTATTGATTATCAATGCTCTGCTTTGCTTTCTTATGTCTTTGGTTTTGTTCTTGCTAGAGCTCTACCAGGGCATGACGGTAACAGCGGCTGCTTTCATTGGGTCGACGCTTCGTCTTGCAGTAGGTCGTGACCTGAGTCGTCGAGAAACCCTACTCTCACTGTTTGTTCTTGTACCTATTGCGGCGTCTCCGTTATTTTTTCAATTCCGTTCATTGCTGGATTTAGTTCCGATTATAGCCTTTGGACTGTTCCGTTATTCTGAGTTTAGGTTAAGAGACAAAGCGTTCCGAGTTGGAATGATTACAGCCTCTGGTATATTTTGCGGGTACTGTGTCTTGGGGAATGCCTGGGGTGTGGCCTTAGCAGAAGCTATGTTTGCTTCAGGGCATCTTTT
>Ga0070729_10005986_pt1 | contig 12239 bp, 6 predicted proteins | sample tdDd472_FD_66725 | JGI IMG/M metagenome (GOLD analysis project Ga0070729, IMG submission 66725) | Marine sediment microbial communities from the Atlantic coast under amendment with organic carbon and nitrate - tdDd47.2 | ecosystem: Environmental > Aquatic > Marine > Coastal > Sediment | place...
GGCTGCAAATGAGCATGGTGTCCATTTCCGTGGGTAATGTTACCGGCGCACAGATCAGTATGGTCAATTATACCATCGATCATGCCACGGGGTTTCAGCTTGGTATCGCCAACGTTACCGTGGGCAACGCCACCGGTTTGCAATTGGGTCTTGCGGGCGTAACCATGGGAGATGTCACCGGAGCCCAGATCGGGCTGGCTCAGGTCAACACAGGGAGTCTCAACGGTATGCTGCTGGGAGCCTTCAACCTTACCGTCAGCAGCAAAGACGATGTTTCCAATGGCGCACAGATGGGGGTTATGAACATTCACACCGGTAAAATCAACGGTCTCCAGCTTGGTGTGATAAATTATGCTGACGAAATTCAGGCTCCCATAGGGGTTTTAAGCATTGTGCGCAAGGGTCTGCTTTCAGGTGATTTTTGGGCAAGTGACGCCTCGGTTATCAGTGGCGGATTGCGGCTTGGCGGCAGCTATGTGTACAATATGTTTGTGGCAGGGCTGCAGGCAACCCCAAAGGCGACCACTTCCTGCTTTGGCTGGGGTATTGGCGGCCATGCGCCCCTGGCGCCTGGATGGTCACTGGACATCGACGCCATTGGCTACCGTTACAACCACATCGATGATTTCTTCAAGGATGCTTACCTGGTCCGGGCGAGACTCCTGGTGCGCTGGAATGTTCTTGAGCATATGACAGTGTTTGTGGGGCCTGCCCTCAATGTGGTTATCAACCGCGCCGACCGGCTGCGTAGCGATGATATTCTGAATATACCCACCTATGGCGATACAAGCTGGGAAAGCGATTCGGGAGCCCATACCTGGGAAATGTCCTGGGGCCCTGGTCTGGTTGCGGGTGTTGCAGCCTTCTGATCAGGCTTCCAGAAGTTTTTCTATATCTTTGATAAGGGCTTCCGGTTCCGTTGAAGGCGCATAGCGTTTCACGGGTTTGCCCTGACGGTCGATCAGGAACTTGGTAAAGTTCCACTTGATCTTCTTGCTGTTCATAAGCCCCGGAAGGGTGGAGGAGAGATAGGCGAACAAGGGATGAGCTTCTTTGCCATTGACGTTCACCTTGGCGAACATGGGGAAGGTAACACCAAAATTTAGCTCGCAAAATGAAGCGATTGAGGCTTCGTCCCCGGGCTCCTGATTCATGAACTGGTTGCAGGGAAATCCCAGCACTACAAATCCCTTGTCTTTATATGCGTCATACAGCTTTTGCAGACCCTGATATTGGGGGGTAAAACCGCATTTGCTGGCGGTATTGACAATCAATACAACCTTGCCTACATATTCCCCCAATTGATGTGTGCTGCCATCGATACCGGTAACGTTGATCTCGTATATGGATTTAAAGGTCATGGTATTTTCCATTGTATTGGTTTGGTATTAATATTTCACATTTCAAACTAAGCAGTGTCATAAGGTGCGTCAATCCTGTTGTCCGGTATTTGGTCATGTTCTATTATTAATTTCGTAATGATCTGTAAAAATTGCGGGATTTGCTTGACATACTGCGTAATAATTCGTATAAAAAATGTGCCGAGGAGTGGGCGCTTTTCTTTCGAATCCCATCCCCCCCCCCCTCGAAAAATGACATACCTGGCGCCCCTTCTCGCATTTTTCTTCTCCCGGCAATCCCCCAGCAATTTCAATTAATTTCAACACTAACAAGGTGTTGCTACATGTATTTTTACCTTTAAAATGCACAAGGGAGCGATGTGTTCATCGCTCCCTGTACGGCAGAATACTTGATTCCCAAGCGGCATACCTGGCGTCCGTAATCTGCAAGGGTGTCAGGGGCATAACCTGACACCACAGTAACCAAAAAGAAAATCCCAAGGGCATACCAGAGATATCCCCGGACGTTCAGCAGCAGGTAGTAGAGACGCGTCCGGAGACCAGTGGGCTGATCAAAAGGTCACAATCTTTTGTTTTCAAAGTGATGGCTGTTCGTGTGTGTTTGTCGCCATCGTCAGGTAGAAATATGACAGACAAAAATTAAAATGTCAAGCACTTGCAAAAGAAAAAATAAAAGAACAGTAAAAACAGGTAAAAAGTATCATAACGAGAAAATAAAACTGCAAGTCACTTGCAAAAGAAAAATTAAAAACGCTTGCGTTATGCCGGGAGATATTGTATAGTGCAGCTGTGTTTAGGAGATTGAAAGAAGGTTTTGAGTATGCCAAATGTATTAACATTTTATTCCATGAAGGACCTGCTGGCGGAACTCCGGGGGGAGTACACCCTGCAGCAGTTGGCGGAAATGGGAGGAGTAACCCACCAGGCCATCAGTCTGATTTGCAAAGAAAACCCCCACTGGGTGTATAAGAATGTAAAGGAATGGAAAAAGGGGCTCAAGCTTAAGCGGGTCGAAGGACAGTATTTTGAGCTGCTGGCCGTTATCGCCGCATATCCCCATGACGATAATAAAACAAAGCTGATGAAACGGGCGTTTCATCTGGCCGGGCGTCTTGAGGAACATCTCAATACCGAGCGCACCGTGGCGTCAAGTCTGGTGTACTGGCTTGATCCTGTTTGCTCCATGATCCGCAACGGCACCGACCTCGCCGGGTTCCCGGTAAATGAGGACGAGATTCCCCAATGGATTTCCGGGCAGGTCAAATCCCTGCGCAGCATGGGCATGACCCGTGCAGCGTTTAAGACCCGGGTAGCCAATGCCTGGTCGTTTCTGGTGTCCCTGCAGGCCGTATCATTCAACAAGCGGCGCAAGCGCTGGGAGAAATCAGCTCCTCTGATTGTTTCTGAAGGTAAAGCCACCAAAGAACATCAAAAAAGCATCCAGTCGGTGATATTCCCGCTGGTGTTGAACAACTACTTTGAAGAGTTTATCCAAGCCACTGGCACCGATCAAATGATCGTTTCCAAGTATGGAAATTTTGCCTTGCCCCGGCAACACTTTAATGCCTTGTATTTGCTGCTGGAAGACTTCATCATTGAGACCGTGCAAAACTTCAACTACATCAGCAACGGCGACGATCTGAAACGTTTGGAAAAAGACGACCCTGAGTACTTCGCCAAGGTACTTGCGTATAAAAAGAAGCTGAAGAAAAAGGGTATTGAACTGGAGCCTCTTGGGGATCAGGACATGGATTCCATGGTTCAGATGATCGTAGCCGCCAGGAGAATGCTGCCATGACGTACCGTAGTATCGCAGTACTGCTTGTATGTGTCGCATTATGCGCCGCCTGTTCCAATGATCCGGTGGTGGCGACCCTGAACCCGCGCCCTGAAGCGCCGGTGATGGAAGCGTTATACGAGCATATGGAAAAGGATGCCGTCACCCTGCATCCGACGATTATTACCGAAGGTTTTCAGGCCTGGGGTACCCTTGACGGTGTGGTGATGTACGATGCCGAAGGCAACGAGTTGCAGCGCTATACCGGAAGAGTAGTGATTTCTTCCCATAACGGCTGGACCGATATCATTTTGCCCGGTGCGCCCCGGAATTTCCACACCCTTGATCTGCAGTTTAACGAACTGCTGATCGGTGGCGGCGATGTGGGCGGTCATCAGGTGGATATTATTGGCGGCGGCGATGTGGGCGGACACGATTTTGATGATGGCGGCGGCGATGTGGGTGGTCTGGTGATCGATGATATCACTATTCAGCATGGCGGCGGTGACGTGGGCGGCTATGCCGTCAACGGACTGGTGCTGCCCCATATTATTGTTGAGCGGTTTGACGGCAATACCTGGCAGTCCCCGCGTATCCGCTTCACGGCCTATTCTCTGGCAGTGAGCGCACCTCCCATGGAGCGCATGGAACTGGCGGAGCATCTGGTGACGAGCCTGGATGTTGTTGAAGAGGGCAACGTGGTTGGCATGGGCGTGTGGGATGATACCCTGCGGGCTCTGGCCAAATGGCCAGCGGTGGAAACCGGGGCTAATAAATGCTATGACAATGAGCAAATGCTTGCCTCCTGTGAAGGCGATGTATGGAGCGATCAGTGCGCTGAAATCTCCTTCTGTGGTCAGGATGGCCAGTATGAGGAGGATTTGGGGTGGGGGCCTGCCAGTTCCACAGGAAATTCTTATCTCAGGGATACGCGTACAGAATTGCTGTGGGCAAACGCGGGTGAAAGCTGCGAAGAAATGCCCTGCGCTGATATAGATGCTGCCCAGACTGTATGTGAAGCCAGGGGCATGCGCGTACCCTCCCTGTGGGAGTTGCGGACTCTTATTGAGTTTGATGAATGGGCTGGAGAGTCACTTAGGATGATAGGTGCATCAGGGGATTTATGGACAACAACAATGCTGGATGAGCAGTATATCTGTTTGAATGCACAAAACAGTATGCCTGTCCCATGTAGCGAATCTATGAACTATTTATATGTACTGTGTGTTGCCGGAAAGCCTTTTATAAATAGTGAACTGATGTCCGATACCGCAGGCATTGATACCACCATCGGTGCCCTGTGGAATTTGGAAACATCCACCGGCACCTGGGAGAAAGCGCTCAGCGTCTGTCAGGCCTCCCGCAAGTGGGGGTTCAGCGACTGGCGTTTGCCCAATATTGCAGAACTTGTCATACTTTCACAACGCCCGGAACTGGATCTCGAAGGCCCCTACTGGAGCGCCACCACCGATGGTCCGAATCCCGATACGGCGTGGGTCATAACCCCTACATTGTGGAGCAGCCAGGAAAAACAACAAGACGCAAGCTTTGTATGCGTTAGAAATATTCCCTGATTGCAGGTAAATCCCCTTGGGGGGGGATGGGTCTCTATCAGGAGTAAGGGCCAAGACCGCTTTACTGTTCCTACGTTCAATCAGAGGGCCACCGTATTAACGGCCTCACAGAGTTGCCACTGCATACCATGATGTATCAGGGGGTCTCATGTGTCTGCCGTGTTCCCTGGTTTGAGTACAGTGTCGCGTTTTACCCTTTTCCTCATTTTCTCCCATGGAGGTTCTCATGCGTTCGTTAATCGTTAAAACTACCGTTATCTGCCTGCTGGCTTCCGCCATTGCCCTGTTCTGCATTCATGACAGCCAGAAAACCGCCAAGGCGGTGGTTACCTACTGGCATAAAATTCCACCAAATACATGTATCATAAAATCTGTTGGCGATGACCTGAGCATTGCTGATAATGGTGATGCATATGGATATCTGAGGATCGGCCAGAATGTCACCGGGCCCGTTGCCATGGAGGCATATTGTCCGGTAAATCTTCCCCACGGTGTGGTGGGCAAAACTCTGCGCATTCGGGATTTTCAGACTGGCGGTTTGCCCGCCTATACCAAGGTAACCGCTGCACTTAAACGTTTATCCTGGTATAATTCCGGGACTACACTGGCAACCGCTATCATTGATGAGTCCAGCGATACTGATGATGATGCAATCTTTTCATCAACTATCAACAACGAAAGCTATCAGTATCTGGTTCATGTTACGCTTACAAAATACTACAGCGCCACTGTGTCTCCTGAGATCAGCATGATCGAGATCAAGTACGAACAGTAAACAACGCCCCGCCATAAAAGGAGGTACCACATGCATGTACCCATACGAAAAAACACGATTACAGTTGTTGTGGCGATGGCGATAAGTGCAACGGTTGTCAGTTTTGCGTGGCTGCTGCTGACGGAACAGACGATTTTTGCGGAAGAATTCTTTGCCTGCAATATTGTGGCATTTGATGAATCCTGCGACATCGGCTGTCCCGACGGCTACGCGAATGATGACAACGGTTGCCCGGTGTGCGAATGTTTGCAGATCCCCGCTGTTGATGCTGAACAACAGCGCTGCGAAACGCTGACCTGTCCCAAACGCTGCGAAGATTATGTCATGGACGAAAAAGGCTGCCCCTCCTGTGAATGTGCTGACACAGCGGTGATGGCCTTTGACTTTGGTCGTCAGGTTGCCTGCGATATTGAGGGATTCCGGGAAAGCTGCGACATCGGCTGCCCCGACGGCTATGCAAACGATGAAAACGGCTGCCCCCAGTGCCGGTGTCTGGAAATGCCTGCTGTTGCTGCTGAACAACAGCGTTGCGAAACCCGGACATGTCCCACACGCTGTGAGGATTATCAGCTGGACGCAAGCGGCTGCGTCACCTGCGAATGCGCTGTGCAACGGGCACAGCCAATGCAACGGGTTGCCTGCGACATCGATGCTTTTGATTCGTCCTGCGCCATCGGTTGCCCCGGCGGCTATGCCAACGATGAAAACGGCTGCCCTGTCTGCGAATGCCTTGAAACGCCTTCGCTTGAGGGTGCTGAACAGCGTTGCAAAACCGTAACCTGTCCCGGTCGTTGCGAGGATTACCAGCTGGATAAAAACGGTTGTCCTTCCTGTGACTGCGGATAATGTTTAGAACATCGGAATAAAGTTGTCCGAAATCTGGACACTGCGCCCCCGGAGAAGCTCTTCTCCGGGGGTGTTTTTATGTTGAAGGGGCAATATTCAAAAATATTTTAGTTGGGATTAGGGCAAGATCGGTTGCAAGAGCAGGGGGATGAAACCAGGACCAATAGCATCATTATTAAAAGGAATTGGCCCGGGATATTGACCAACGGCCAATCATATTTTATTCTGCAAAGATAGAACCGGACAAAATTGTTGACTCAGGGAAAGACAGGAAATTATGCGCATACAACGGAATGCTATCTTTTTGCTGATGGTCTGTACTGCCGCCGCTGTGCTGACAGGTTTTGCCTGGCTGGGTACAATGGGCGATCCGGCGCGGAATGATGCAGTGGTGCCCGGCACCCTCAGCGTAACGCCCCCGGCGCTGCTTCAGCAATCTGCCGTTGGTCACGACCTGAAGGCGGGTATGGAACTCATGGTAGACACGGGAACCGAAACCGGCGCTATGGTGCTGCTGGCAGATCGTGAAGGATTACAGGCGTCCCGTATGGATCATGCGCCTTTGTGGTACACGGAGCTGCCGGGCATTGAAATGCTTGTGGGTGGGATTCATGCAACTGAGATGACCCCGGGCCTGATTGTGGTTTTATTGAGTGAACCCGATTACTACCTGCTGCTGCTGGACGCCCGGGACGGACATATTCTGTGGACCAGTGACGAACTGGCAACCCCGGATGAGAATCTTTCCCGCTCCTGGTTCGTATTTGCTGATCTGGATGGCGGCACTATTGATAGCGGCTATGGCGTTAGCGATATCGTGTTCCGCTGGCACACTGGCCCACGGGACTACATTTATGGGATTACTATCGGTCAGGACATCAGCCGTGGTCAAACCCCTGGGGTATGGGTAGCTGGATACACCAGCGGTCGTGTGCAGAATATTTCTCTGCTTATCGCCAATACTGATAACGATGAAGAGCAGGAAGTGCTGGCATTTTTAGGAGACGGAAGAGTATCTGTTCTTAGTGGTGTTACCGGGGAAGAGGATCGGCGCTGGAATGCGAACGAGATGCTTGCCGCTGATGGCGGCACCATGAATCGCCACATTTTTCAACAGCCCGAAGAATTACCCCATATGGCGGTTGTGCGTGATACCTGGATGGGCGCATTTAATCTGGTTGACGGATCGCCGCTGTGGTTTCTGGATTTCCAGAGCTCCGGTGATGCTCCGGTACTGGTGCGGGGACCGCATATCGTGGACCTTGATGGTGACGGCAGCATAGAGCTTATCGTGACAGTCTACAACGATACTGATGGCGAAACCGATGCCGATGGCGTAACCGAAGATCATGATGGCGTCAATGCTCCGCAGCGTTGGGCAACCCTGGTGTTTGACGCATCCACCGGAGCTGTGAAAGCTTCTTTGCTCGATTTTGCAGTGGTGGATATTGTCTCTGACGAGTCCGGCTCATTTATTCTGGTGACTGACGGGCCTGCAACCGAAGATACGCTGCCTGATTACTACACGATTAAGCCGCTGTCCTGGAATGGTTCTACCTGGCAGTCGGGCACGGTACTGGGCACAGCACTGAATATTCTTCACTTTGAGCCCCAGCCCGGTGCGGTATCGCAAAATGATGGCGTATTTACCTGGTGGCCTGACGGCGACTTCGCCCGGCACCGTCTTGCAGTTTTGGAACCTCAGGATAATGCACCGGTGGGTGCCCGGTGGGCTGCGATTGAGGCAGATGCCGATGGGGTATCGCTTCTGTGGGAGCATACTGCTCCCGGTGGTTTGCTTATTCCGCTGAATCTTTACAAGGCCGGGGATCACCTGGGCTTGGCCCTTTTCCAAAGTGATGGCGCCTCGGGCATACTGAATGCAGCCGATGATACCATGCTGACAACCTGGCGGCTTGAAGGTCCCGAATCCCTGACCCTGCAGGGAGCCATGGAGACTTCCTGTGCCGCCGGAGGACCGGCTTTGCTGCTCGCCGATGGTGTCAACTATATCCACGAAATGGATGCCACAACCCTGCAAACCATGCAATCTACCTCCACGTGGGGCATGTATCGTATTTTGTACGACAATGATTGCGCCCTTGTTGCCTCTTTATCTCCGGGTGGAGTCGATGTGCCATTTTCCGGGGTGACCATGCAGTTCGAGGATATTCTCATTCTCGACGCCATTACCCTTGATGCCACCACCGGTGTACAGGGACTGGTGCTGGGTTCTGATACCGGCGAATTGCTGGCCGGGGGATATACCCTGGAAGATCAGCAGCAGCAATTTCTGTCCGGGGTGCTGGAAATCGGCGGCTACAACGGATGGCTGCTGACCTCGGATCTGAATGGTGATTCGGTGAAGGATATGGTTATCGGCGGCGCCGAGGGCGTTGCAGCGGTAAGCGGCAGCGACGGAACCGTTATTTTCAGTGTTGAACACGGCATTACCGAAGATATCTATCAGATGATGCTGGCGGATGTCTCTGCGGATACCCTGGACGATATTGTATTTTTGAGTGAAACCCAGAACGGTCAAAACGGAATTTTGAAAATTTTGAGCGGCACCGATGGTGCAGTGCTGCTGGATCTGCTGCTGGCCCCCGGGGCCGATACCCTCGCGGCGGCGGATCTGAACCAGGACGACTCACGGGATATCATTGCAGGGTACACGGGTACCGGTGCTCTTGTGGCCTATAACGGTCAGACCGGTGAAATACTGTGGACTCGCAGCTTCGGGGAAGGGGAGATGTTTGAGGACGCCACCTCCGGTATTCCCCTGATGCATGTTATGACCGCTATGGTGGACGATAGCGGTGTACCCCGGGTGCTTGTTGTTGACCTTGCGGGGTATGTATACACAATAAATGCTGTGGGAGAGCTGGAGGACGTGTTCCAGGTCGAAGGTCCGGTTGAGGAAATGGTTCCTCTGGTTACGGATGGCGGAACCCAATTGCTGTTCCACAGCCACCTGTGGGGAACACTACAATATATCGGTACCGGACAGTGGGATGTTCCTCAGAATGTGCGGGAAGTGCCCATTGACGAGTCAGATAACCAGCAGGATATCGACCAACAGGAAAACAGTAACGTGGTACTGTGCGCTTGCGATTATCTGGCTGATGTATCCGATTACACCATGGAACTGCGTTCTGCTGCCGGTGTTGTGCTGGCCTCGCAGTCAGTTACTGTGCCCGGTGAAGAGCCTGCGGCAGTGGTTGGTCCGGTGCGTTTTGACGGGCTGAGCCTTTCCATGGGGCAGCAGTATTTCTGTGCGGCCCGCAGCGGCGGCGCACCGGCATTGGAGACCTACATTGGTCTTAGCGACGGCCTTTACATTGCTGACCGAACCGGTCCCTCCATTGAGATTTTTGCAGCCCTGACCCCGGTGACTACCGGAGCAGCGGCGGTACAGGTGGCATTGAAGGTAGTGGATCGCACCGCCCTGGATCTGGTTCGCTACTATGGCCCGGGTGCGTTTAACGGCTACATGCTGGCCGAAAGTGCAGTGCTGGAGGAAACCCTTTCCTGGATGCAGGTAACCCCTGGTGGCGATACTTTGCCTGACGGCAGCTATCGTCTGTGGGTGGAGGCCGTTGACCGCGTCGGTAATTATAGTGAGGCCTTTACTGATGTGATTCTGGACTCAGTGGCTCCTGAGGCTCCCGCGATTGAGGCTCCGGAAGAGAACGCCGTGGTTACCACTGCCCGGCCTGTTATTAGCGGTACTGTGGACGATGATGCGGTGTTGGTAGTGGTTTCCGCAGGTGATGTGGAACTCTGTACTGCCATTCCGGAAAATCAGGCATGGGAATGCGTGTCCGTTGCCCTTGAAGATGACAGTTATACGATAAGTGCCACGGCCCGGGATATTGCAGGGAACCAATCCGATGCTTCCGCAGAGCTGAGCTTTTTAGTGCGGACAGAAGGTATTGTCTCTCCCACCATTCAGTATCCCGTAGACGGCAGCACCACCACCGATACAACCCCGGAAATCGGCGGGCGGGGAGAAATCGATGCAGCCCTGGAAGTGTTGATTGATGGTGTGGTTGCCTGTTCCGTTACCGTTGACTCCAACGGTGCATGGTTCTGCACATCCGAAGAGGATCTTGAGGGCGGCATGCATGCTGCCCAGGCACGGCAGTTGCATCCCTATACCTCTCAGCTGATGTACAGCCAGGCGGTGAGTTTTGCCGTGGATGTTCCGGTAGACGGTGATCAGGACGAGGAAGAGGCTGACATTGTAGAGGAAGAGGAGCCGGAAGAAGAGCAGGAAGCCACTGAAACCATATGCGAACAGCCCGATTGCCCCGAGTGCAAGGATGAAGGCGGCTGTAGCGGTAACGCCCATCACGGATGGACCACGGCTCTTATGCTTTTGATGGGATGCATGGTAATTATCCGCAGGCGCAGGGGACAATCCTCTATCTGATTCCTTTTCCCATAGATATGCTCATAAAAGCACCGGGAACAAGTCCCGGTGCTTTTTTTTGTATGTGGCATTGTGTCGAGCAATGTTGTGCAGGCTTTACGGTTTAGCCCATGCCGGGCAACGGCATAGGAATGTTTTACCCAGGGTTAGAGGTGCCGCGGAGCAAACCGTTACCTCTGGTTTGAGCGTGCAGTATAGCGAGGAGGAGAAGGCCTAATAGAACACACAAGATAACATTGAATGAGACATAGTAGAGTGGATGGTGGGCATATAAAAAAAGGCGACGGTAACAATACCGTCGCCTTTGAAGGTCACTATAAAAAGCGGATCAGTTGGCTGCCGTAGGAGCCGGTTCCGTGGTTTCTGCTGCCGGGGTGGGATCTTCCGGTGCGGTTTCCGTGGATTCTTTCTTTTCCTCTTCCTTGGCGGGGGCTGTTTCTTCTGCCGGAGCAGTTTCTTCCGCCGGGGCGGGTTGGGCTACGGGCTCAGCTACAGGCTCTGCGGCGGGCTCTGTGGCCGGTGCCGGAGTGGTTTCTTCAACCGGAACAGCTACAGGCTCTGCAGCGGGAACAACGGCTTCAATTTTCTCGGGTTTGGGAGGCGCTGTTTCACCGGTCAGAGGTACCTTGGGTGTTTCTTTGGCTTCCTCGGGGATGCCGCCTTCAAGACCAAAAACATACTGCCAGGTGGCAAAGAAGTCCAAAGATGCGCCAAAGATGTGTTCCTGCTCAACGTTTTTACCGGCAATGCTGTATTTATAGAATACCGAGAAACGCAGGGGAACCGGGAAATCACCGCTGAGTACCCAGGGAAGGGTGTTGATGCCAATGGAGTTGGTAGTTGCAAGACAACTGTAATCGGTGTTCAGTTCCATGGCGAAGAGGTCCGGCATATAGGGAACAGCTGCGTTGGGATCGGCAACAGGCACCGGTCCGTTGGCCCAGTAATCGAACTTGTATGCCCAGTAGAAATACTGTTCATTGTCGAATGCCAGCCATTTGGTGATGTCCCAGTGGAAGCCGAAGTACAGTTCCCAACTGTCACCGGGGTCCACGTTCATGTCCATTTTCTGCCAGTCCATGCCAATGGGAATTTTGGAAAGCACTTTGCCGCTTTCATCCATGCCCAGGCTGGCAATACGCTCGGTGCGATGATAGGGCAGATTGACGGTATAACCCACTGTCAGATTGAAGTACAGCTCGTCGATGGGGAATACATCAACACCGTACATCAGGCCGATTACCCAGTCGCCTTTGCTGAACCAGGTGTCAAACAGATTGTCAATGCTGTCATTATCCGGGGAGGGAATCTTGCCCCACAGGGTAACTGCCTGACGCAGCCAGCCAATATCGTGGAAGCGATAGCGCAACGCCCAGATGGTGTCGCCAACAGCCCACTTGTCGAAGGTTTCCAAAGGATCGTAGCCAAAGGCGCAGATGGGGTTGTTGCTGCCGCCCTCGCAGGTAAGAAC
>Ga0070729_10005987_pt1 | contig 12234 bp, 8 predicted proteins | sample tdDd472_FD_66725 | JGI IMG/M metagenome (GOLD analysis project Ga0070729, IMG submission 66725) | Marine sediment microbial communities from the Atlantic coast under amendment with organic carbon and nitrate - tdDd47.2 | ecosystem: Environmental > Aquatic > Marine > Coastal > Sediment | place...
CCACGTCCGCTCCTACGTCGGCGCCTACGCCGATGGCGGCGTCCGTGCAGCCGCAGTCTCTCGCATTGCAGCATAAGCCGGGCGTCGGTGATCGTCAGTTGAGAGTCAGCCGTTTAGGCCCGCAACCCTGGGGATCTCGACGGTTGCGTATTCTTGCTATGGGTCGAGCGTTCACGTTATTTACGTGGGCAACGTTGCATTTCGGGCGCTCGATGGTGGGACCGACTCCAGTCGGTTGGTGTGGTCCATCGGGCGCGCGAGCAGAGCGCTGCGCGGTTCCCCAGTACGCGCGGCGAGGGGGCCATGCTGTGAGCCCGGATCAGTCGAGAGAGGCGTCCACTCCTTCAGGGGGTGGGGATCTCCGGTCCCTCGAGCTCGAAGACGCTCAGTTTCGGCTCGCGATCGAGGCCGCCCCGACGGGCATGCTGATGATCGACGAGGCGGGGACCATCATCCTCGTGAACGCACAGGTGGAGCGGCTCTTCGGGTACTCCCGGGACGAGCTGGTCGGCCGCCACATGGACATGCTGGTCCCCGAGCGGTCCCGCTCGCGTCACCCGATGTTCCGCGAGTCCTTCTTCACCAACCCCCGGTCCCGGCCCATGGGCGCCGGGCGCGACCTCTTCGGTCGCCGAAGGGACGGCAGCGAGGTCCCGGTGGAGATCGGCCTCAACCCGCTCATCACGCAGCAGGGGCGCTACGTGCTGAGCTCCATCGTGGACATCACCGAGCGCAAGCGGGCCGAGCGCGAGCGCGAGGAGCTGCTCGGACAGCTCCGGACCCTCAACGCGGACCTCGAGCGGCGGGTCGAGGCCCGCACGCGCGAGCTCTCGGAGACCCTCGCCGAGCGCGAGATCCTCCTCCAGGAGGTTCATCACCGGGTGAAGAACAACCTCCAGGTGATCTCGAGCCTCATCAGCATGCAGGTCCGGGCCCTCGACGATCCGTCGGCGAAGGCCGCCCTGGGGGAGTGCCAGAACCGGGTGCTGGCGATCGCGCTCATCCACGAGAAGCTCTATCAGTCCGAGGACTACGCCCTGGTGCCGTTCTCCGACTACGCGCGGAGCCTCGTCGCGGACGTCATGCACGCCAGCCAGCAGGGAGCGAACGTCGCCGTCGAGCTCGCGATCGACGACGTCAAGCTCCCGATGGACCGCGCCATCCCGTGCGGGCTGATCCTCAACGAGCTCATCGTGAACGCGCTGCGTCACGCCTTCCCCGACGGGCGCCGCGGCAAGATCTCGGTCGGTATCAGCCTCCCCGAGGAGGGGCGCATGACCCTCGACGTGCGCGACGACGGCGTGGGCCTGCGGCCCGGCTTCCAGCTCTCCGAGGCGGACTCCCTGGGGCTCCAGCTCGTCGAGGCGCTCGTCGAGCAGCTCGAGGCGGAGCTCCGTATCTCCACGTCCCCCGGGACGGGCTTCAGCCTCGCCTTCGCGACGGGTGGGTGATCGCATGGGACAGCTCGCCACCGCCTCACGTCCGTCCGTCCTGATCGTCGAGGACGAGCGGATCGTCGCCAAGGACCTGCAGCAGACCTTGCTCGCGCTCGGGTACGACGCGTTCGCCATCGCCTCGTCCGCAGAGGAGGCCCTCGCGCGGGCCTCGGAGCGGATCCCCGACCTCGTCCTGATGGACATCCGCATCAAGGGGGAGCTCGACGGGATCCAGACCGCCGAGCTCTTCCGCGCGCGCTACGGGACGCCGCTCGTCTATCTGACCGCCCACTCCGACGACGCGATCATCGAGCGGGCGAAGGTCACCGAGCCCATCGGCTACCTCATCAAGCCCATCAAGACCGCGGAGCTGCGGAGCGTCATCGAGGTGTCCCTCTACCGGCACCACCTCGAGCGCCGCCACCGCGAGCGCGAGCGCTGGTTCGTCACGACGCTGAGGTCGATCGCGGACGCGGTCGTGGCCACCGACACGGTGGGGGGCGTGACGTTCATGAACCCGGTCGCCGAGAAGCTGACCGGCTGGCGCGCGAGCGAGGCGGAGGGGCGGCCGATCGACGAGGTCGTGACGCTGGTCCCCGGCGGCTCGTCGCGGCGGGAGTCGCCCGTCATCCAATCCCTGCGGGACGAGCGCGTCATCGACGGCGGGCGGGCGAAGCTGCACAGCCGCACCAACGGGGCGCGCGTCGTCCACCACAGCGCGGCCCCCATCGTCGACGACGGCCGGCTCATCGGCGCCGTCATGGTCTTTCGGGACGTGACCGAGCGCGACGCGCTCGAGAGCCAGGTGGAGCTGTCGAATCGGCTGGCGTCGCTGGGCGCCATGGCGGCCGGGGTCGCCCACGAGGTCAACAACCCCCTGACCGTGGTCAACGCCAGCCTCGACATCGCGCGGCGCGAGCTGTTGGCGGCCGCGTCCGGGGCGGTCGAGGACGGGATGATCCGGCGCCTCGAGGAGCTGGTCGCCGACGCTACGCTGGCGACCCAGAGGATCCAGTCCATCGTCCGCGATCTCCGGGTCTTCATGCGAAAGCCCGGCGCCGAGGTCGGGGTGGGCGACGTGCAGGAGGCCGTCCTGCAAGCGCTCCACGCGACGACCCACGAGACCCGGGGGCGGGTCCGCGTGGAGACCGGGACGCTGGAGGTCCCCCCGGTGGCGCTGCCCGAGGCGCGGCTGGTCCAGGTCCTGGTGAACCTGGTGGTGAACGCGGTGCACGCCTTCGACGACGAGCCCGGCTGGGACGCGGTCATAGAGGTCGACGCGCGGCAGCGCGGGAGCGACATCGTCGAGCTGACCGTGAGCGACAACGGGCCGGGGATGTCGGCAGAGGTCGCCGATCGCGTCTTCGAGCCGTTCTTCACCACCAAGCCCCTCGGAAAAGGGACGGGGCTCGGGCTCTTCCTGTGCCACGGCATCGTCACCGGAGCCGGCGGTGTGCTGACGGTCGAGAGCGAGCTCGGCGTCGGCACGACCTTCCGGATCCGGCTCCCGATCGCTCGGTAGCCGTCCGTCGTCCCGGTCAGGCGCTCAGGTGCTCAGCTCGCCGGCGTGCTCGGCGAGGGGAGAGACCGGCAGGAGCTTCAGCTTCGGGTTCTTCTCGGCCGACCAGCGGACGCCCCACTCGTTGCTGAAGAGGACGACCGGGTGGCCGTCGCGGTCGCGCGCGAGGAGGCTCCCCTGGCCACGCTGGAACGTCTTCGGGTCGAAGCCAGCGCCGACGACCCAGCGGCAGAGCACGTAGGGCAGGGGCTTGAGGATCGCGTCCACCCGGTACTCGATGGCGAGCCGGCTCTCGAGGACGTCGAACTGCAGCGTGCCGACCGCGCCCACGATGTCGCTGGCGTCGGTGTGGTAGTCGCTGAAGACCTGGATGGCGCCCTCTTCGGCGAGCTGGCTGAGCCCCTTGAGGAGCTGCTTTCGCTTGAGGGGATCGCCCACACGGATGTGGCGGAAGAGCTCGGGCGAGAAGTGCGGGATGCCCTTGAAGCGGATGTCGCGACCGTCGGTCAGGGTGTCGCCGATGCGGAAGACGCCCGGATCGTAGAGCCCGATGATGTCGCCGGCGAAGCCCTCTTCGATGGTCGAGCGCTCGCGCGCCATGAAGGCCGAGGGGTTCTTGAGGCGGATGGCCTTGCCCAGGCGCGGCAAGCGGGCGTCCATCCCCTTGACGAAGCGCCCCGAGCACACGCGCAGGAACGCGATGCGATCCCGGTGGGAGGCGTCCATGTTCGCCTGGATCTTGAAGATGAAGCCACTGAAGGCCGGGTCCGTCGCGTTGACGGCGCCGTCCTCCGTGGCGTAGCGGGACGGCGCCGGCGCCATCTCCAGGAACGCCTCGAGGAACGGCTGAACCCCGAAGTTGTTGAGGGCCGAGCCGAAGAACATCGGGGACAGCTCGCCGGCCAGGACCCGGTCGAGGTCGAGCGCGTCGCCGGCGATGTCGAGCAGCTCGATGTCGTGGGCGAGCCGCTCCTGGGCCTTCTTGGACAGGATGGCGTCGATCTCGGGGGTGCCCCACTTCGCGGTCTTCGAGGTGATGGCCGTGGCACCGTGCAACTTGTCTGCTTCGAAGACGTGGACGACCTCGCTGGCGCGGTCGAAGACGCCGACGAAGGTCGCCCCGTCGAAGACCGGCCAGTTGATCGGACAGGCGGGCATCCCGAGGTGGTTCTCGAGCTCCTCCATCAGGTCGAGGGGATCGCGGCCCTGCCGGTCCATCTTGTTGACGAAGGTGAAGATCGGCAGATCCCGGAGCTTGCAGACGCGGAAGAGCTTCTCGGTCTGCGGCTCGACGCCCTTGGCGGCGTCGATGAGCATCACGGCGCTGTCGGCGGCGGCGAGCGTCCTGTAGGTGTCCTCGGAGAAGTCCTGGTGGCCCGGGGTGTCGAGGATGTTGACGCAGCGCTCGTCGTACTCGAACTGCATGACCGACGAGGTCACCGAGATGCCGCGCTGCTTCTCCATCTCCATCCAGTCGCTGGTCGCGTGACGCGCGGCGCGGCGCGCCTTGACCGAGCCGGCCAGGTGGATGGCGCCGCCGTACAGCAGGAGCTTCTCGGTCAGCGTGGTCTTGCCGGCGTCCGGGTGGGAGATGATCGCGAAGGTCCGGCGGCGGCGGACCTCTTTGGCCAGGCGCTTGTTCGGCGGGGTCTCCCCCCCGGGCTCGACGGTGGTGGTCATGGTAGCTCCACGGGGGGCGTTTCGGCGGGGAGGGCGAGGGCCTGACCGCCGCGGAGGCCGGGGCGCACGGCCCCCGGCTCGCAGGCGCGGCAAGCGGGATCCAGCCACTGGCGGAGGGCCGGCACGTAGACGAGGGCCGCGTCGAAGACCGCGGTCGCCGGGGCGGCCGGGTCGAGGGCCGGCCAGCGCGCGCCGCGGGCCACGGCGAGGCGGTGCTCGACCGAGGCGGCGTCGAGCAGCCAGTGCAGCAGGTGGACCTTGTCGGTCGCGGTCAGGTCGTTGTCCTGGACCGGGCCGATGAGCGGGCGGGCGGCGTCCCACGGCGCCTCGAGGGCGTCGGGGCGCTGGATCCGGTCGCGCACCCAGACGTAGGCGCGGCGCACGCGGTCGGCGAGGTCGGCGTCGTCGGGCGTGAACGGCGCCGCGTAGTCCCCGCGGAGCCCGGCGGACGGGGCGACGAGCCCGGCGACGTAGGCGGCGGAGGCCTCGCGCCAGGTCGCGGCGTAGGCCTGGTCGTAGCCGCTCGGCGAGGCGGCGATCAGGGTGAAGCGGGCGTAGGCGCGGGCCTCGCCGCGAGGGGGCAGGCCCTTGGCGAAGAGCGCGTAGACCCGGCGTCCGTCGGCCTCGGTGGCGACGGTGCGGTGGTCGGCCCCGACGAGGCCGATGCGGCCCTCGGCGTCCGACGGGACGTCCCAGCTGAGGAGCACTTCGCCCGTCGGGCGGTCGGGGACGCCGAGGAAGCGGGCGTCGTTGGTCAGCGTGCCGGGGACGTCGAGCTCGGCGACGACCTCGAGCAGCGCGTCGCCGGTCAGCGGCGCGAAGTCGAGCTCGAAGGCGACCCGCCCGGGATCGACGCTGCCCTCGCCGTTGAGCCGGCGCTCGGCGGTGGTGCGGGTCGGGGTGATACCGCCGGCGGTGATGATCCGCGCCCGGATCCCGGTCAGGTCCGCGCCCGGCGGTGCGTCGAAGCGGACCGTCTCGGCGGCGGGGGCGCCGGCGTAGCGAGCGAGGGTGAGGTGAACGGTGGTGTGGGCGGTGGCGCTCGTCGGCGAGCGCGCCGTGTCGACGACGGTGCGGACGTGGCGGCGCAGCAGGACGCTGCCGCTCCGGTCGCCGCGCCACTCGTCGCGCTCCGCTCGCAGGGTCGCGGGGTCCTCCATGGCGACGCGAGGCGCGCTCGCGCAGCCCGAGCCGAACAGCGATCCTGCGGCGAGGACGGCGAGGATCGCGGCCAGGGTCGTGGGCGCCGCGGTGCGGAGCGGCGGCGTGAGCGGGCGGGCGGCGTTCATGGCGGGCAAGCCATGCCCGACGCCAACCCCGGCGTCAACCTCTCAGCCGCGGGCCGGGTCGCGCTCGGCTCGCCGGTGAAACGTAACTTGCAAGTGAGTTACGCTTGGTCGACAACCCTCGGTCAAGACCGCGAACAAGGAGGAGCGTCATGCCGCGCATCCACATCTTCAGCGTCGCCCCCGCGTTGCCCGAGGCGCTGCGTCCACTCGAGGCGCTGGCTCACGACCTCTCGTGGAGCTGGCACCCCGAGGCGATGCGGCTCTTCTGGCGGATCGACCCGCAGCTGTGGGCGGAGCTGAACGGAAACCCCGTGGCGCTGCTCGGGCAGGTCGGCCAGGGTCGCCTCGAGGCGCTCGCGGGTGACGACGCCTTCCTCGCCCACATGCACCGGGTCCGGGAGACCATCGCCGCCGAGAAGGCGCGGGCGCCCGACGTCACCGGCGACGGCGCCGACGAGGTCCTCGTGGCCTACTTCTGCGCCGAGTTCGGGCTCAGCGAGGCGCTACCGATCTATAGCGGGGGCCTCGGCGTCCTCGCCGGCGACACGCTCAAGAGCGCGAGCGCCGTGGGGCTGCCCTTCGTCGCGATGGGGCTGGCGTATCAAGAGGGGTACTTCCATCAGTACCTGAACGTCGACGGCTGGCAGCAGGAGGACCCCTACGACAACGACTTCGCCTCGCTGCCGATGCGTCGCGCGGTGCGCTCCGACGGGACGCCGGCGTCGGTCGACGTCCGGATCGAGGGGCGGCGGGTGAAGGTCCGCATCTGGGAGGTCACGGTCGGGCGGACGCGGCTCTTCCTGCTCGACACCAACGATCCCGCCAACAGCGCCGAGGATCGCGCGATCACCTATCGGCTCTACGGCGGGGGCTCGGAGCTCCGCTGCAAGCAGGAGATCGTGCTGGGCATCGGCGGCTTCTTCGCGCTGCGGGCGATGGGCGTGAAGCCGACCGTCTACCACATGAACGAGGGGCACTCGGCGTTCATGGCGCTCGCGCGGATCCGGGACCTGGTGCAGACGAGCGGGCTGAGCTTCGCCGAGGCGCGGGAGGCGTGCGCGGCGACCAACGTCTTCACGACCCACACGCCCGTGCCGGCCGGCTTCGACGTCTTCAGCGACGAGCAGCTCGCGCGCTATCTGCCGACGATGCACGGCGATCTCGGGGTGAAGCGCGAGGAGCTGCTCGCGCTCGGGGCCCACGAGCACGACCCGGACCTGTCGCGCGGCTTCAACATGGCCTACCTCGCCCTGCGCCTGTCGGGTTGGGTCAACGGCGTCTCGCAGCTCCACGCCGAGGTGTCGCGCGGGATGTGGCAGCGGCTCTGGCCCGGCTACGCGGCGGCTGAGGTCCCGATCGTCGGGGTGACCAACGGCGTCCACACCCGGACGTGGATGGACGAGGAGATGGGCGAGCTCCTCGAGCGCTATCTGGGCGAGGGCGTGACGACGGCGCCGGCGACCTCCGTCGCCTGGGAGCAGATGGAGCGTGTCCCCGACGCCGAGCTGTGGCGGGCCCACGAGCGCGCGCGGGAGCGGCTGGTCAGCTTCGTGCGGGAGCGCTCGACGCTGCAGGCGCGGCGGCTGGGGCTGCCCCCGCATCAGATCGAGGCGGCCGGCGAGGTGCTCGACCCGCGGGCGCTGACCATCGGGTTCGCGCGGCGCTTCGCGACCTACAAGCGGGCGACGCTGCTGCTGCGCCAGCGGGAGCGGATCCGGGCGCTCCTGACCGACGAGCACCGGCCGGTGCAGCTGATCTTCGCCGGTAAGGCCCACCCTCAGGACGATCCCGCCAAGGAGCTCATCCAGGAGCTGGTGCACTTCGCGCGGGATCCGGCGATCCGCCTGCGAGTCGTCTTCGTCGAGGAGTACGACATGGGCGTCGCGCGGCACCTCGTGCAGGGCGTGGACGTCTGGCTGAACAACCCGCGGCGCCCGAAGGAGGCGAGCGGGACGAGCGGGATGAAGGTCGTGCCGAACGGCGGGCTGAACCTCAGCGTCCTCGACGGCTGGTGGGCCGAGGCGTACGACGGGCTCAACGGCTGGGCGATCGGGGCCGGCGAGGTCTACGACGACGTCGATCAGGGCGACGACATCGAGTCGCGGATCCTGCTGAACCTGCTCGAGGAGCAGGTGGTGCCGGAGTTCTACAGCCGCGGGCCGGACGGGCTGCCGCGGCGGTGGATCGCGCGCATGAAGCACTCGATGAAGGGGCTGACGTCCTTCTTCTCCACCGACCGGATGGTGCTCGAGTACGCCGAGAAGCTCTACCTGCCGGCGACGCTCGCGGGCCGCACGGACCGGGTGACGGACCACGCGGCGGCGCGGGCGACGGCGGCGCGGGTCGGGCGCCTCGAGGGTGGCTGGGCGGCCGTCAGGGTCGGCGAGGTCATGGTGGACGCCCCCTACGACCTGACGATCGGCCAGACGGTGCACATCGAGGCGCCGGTCCTGCTGGGCGACGTCGCCCCCGAGGACGTGGTCGTCGAGGTCGTCGGCGGGCGGGTCGACAGCGCCCGCGAGGTGGTCGACGGCGTCACGTCGCCGATGGCGCTCACGGGCGAGGGCGACATCGACGGCTGGTATCGCTACCGCGGCACCTGGCGGCCGGTGGAGACCGGCCACAGCGGGCTCACCCTGCGGGTCCGCCCGCGCTTCGAGCGGGGCGCGCCGGCTCGGGACTTCCCGGTCAAGCTCTGGGAGTAGCGCGCTGACTCGGGCGCTCGCGGGTGACGCGAGCGCCCCGTTCTACTTCGCGGTCCAGCGGTGCTTCTGCGCCGGGAGCCACCACGTCGCGGCGCGGAGCGCGGTCCACAGGGGCGCGGCGCGGCGGTGGCGCGGGGCCGCCTCGAGGTCGCCGCGGAGGGCGTCGAGGAGGGCCGCGGCGTCGCCGGTGCGGGCCTCGCCGCGGCGAGCGGCGGCGCGCTGGAGGGCGTCATCGAGCCCGGCGACGTCGTCGAGCCGGATGATACGGTCGCCGAGGGCCTCGACGAGCTCGACCTGGTGGTCGTTGACGTGCTCGCCGTGATGAGCGCGGCGGGGGACGACGACCGGGACGTGGCCGGCGACGAGGGCGTCGCGGACCGTGCCCGAGCCGGCGTGGCAGACGACGGCGTCGGCGGCGGCGACGCGGGCCCGCAGATCGGCGCGGGGGACGAGGGCGGCGCCGTCGAGCGGGGCGGGGAGGGCGCCCTCGCCGTGCTGCACCCAGACCCGGGCGTCGGGGTGAGCGTCGGCCCAGGCGGCCAGGGCGTCGACGAGCCGCGGGAAGGGGCCCTTCGTGCCGATGATGGCGACGATCGAGGACGGAGCGCTCACAGGAGGCCCCCGACGTAGCGGGCCCAGGGCGCGCGGGTGTCCCGGAGCGACGGCCACTGCACGTAGTAGCTCGTGGCGAGCTTGCGCATGAGGCGGCCCGTCAGGGTCAGGGCGGTCACGGCGCTCGACGGCTCGACGTACAGGACCGGGATCCCGGCGAGGCGCGCGATGACCGCGGCGGGGACGGCGGGGCCGGCGCCCATCGAGACGAGGGCGTCGGGCCGCTCGCGCGACAGGAGCGCCGCGAGCTCGACGAAGTTCCACGCGACCTTCCAGTCGCGCTCGGCGTGGCTGATCACGAAGGCGCGGGCGTCCGGCGGGAGGACCGGGGAGCGGTCGTTGAGGATCCAGACCAGCTCATGGCCGGCGAAGGCCTCGGCGAGCTCGAGGAGCTCGGCGAGGTGGCCTCCGATGGAGGAGACGAGGGCGATCTTCATCGGGATCAGTCGCGGCGGCGGTCTTCGTCGACCACGAGGGGCTGGTCGAGGTGACCCATGGCCGTCACGCGGTTCTTGTCCCCGTTGTCGCCGCGGGTGCACGCGGGGCGCTTGTCGCCGTAGCGCTCCTTGAAGGGGATGTAGAGCAGGCAGCTGCCGCCGTAGCAGAAGACGTCGCAGGCCTTGAAGATGGTCGTGTGGCCGACCGTGAAGGTCTTGCCGGTCGCGGTGTCGCAGACGCGGTTGTAGGACTCGACGCGGGGGCCCTTGTCTTTACCGCTCGCGGGCTCGTCGATGGAGTGGACGCTGGTCACGATGGTCGCGGGGATGCCCTTTCTCCACATGCCCTTGCGCTCGTTCTGCGCTTTGAGCTGCAGGGCGATGAGCTCGGGGTCGGGGACCTCGTCGCCGTAGGCGTAGACGTGGGCGAGCCCTTCGGCGATGAGGCGCTTTCGCAGCTCGGGGCAGGTGACGAGGATGCGGCCGTAGCCGTCGGCCTCACCGCTGGAAGTGCACTCCCACTCCTGGCTCTTGGCCAGCGCGGTCGCGTCCTTGTGGGTGTGGTAGAGGTCCCAGCCGGTGAACGCGCCCCAGAAGTGGACCGGGCCGTAGGACTCGAGGGTGTTGTAGCCCTGCAGGCGCGCCTTCTCGCCGTCGCGGCGGCCCTTGAGGATCCGGAAGGAGTCGCCGTCGTTCCAGTTGACCCGCTCGACGACCCCGTCGAGGAGCAGCGTCTGCTTTCGGCTCGGGGTGCGGGCGTCGGCGGTGGACGGCAGGGTGAGCGCGGCGGCGACGACGGCGGCGATCAAGGGGAGTGGGCGCATGGTCGGGACCTCGGGGTCGGGGGCCAGGGGCGGCCGGAGGGTAGCACGGCGCGGCGGCCGCGGGGCAGGGGGGCGCGCTCGGTTTCTTCTTTGCGCGCGGGCTCGCGAACCGTATCGTGTCGGCCGCGGAGCCGGGCGGCCGTCCGGCGAACAGCGGTGAAAACACGGCGCCCGGTGCGGGGGTTCCCCACGCCGCGCGCGAGCACTTGGAGGAGCCTCATGCGACGCATCGGCTTGTCGGTGATGGCGATCGCGACGTTCGCGTTGGGCGCATGCCTCGACGGCCCGGAGCCGGGCCTCAACCAGTCCGACGGCGCGGGGGTGGACGCCCTCGACGACGCCAGCGGTGACGCGACCGAGGGCGACGACGTCGGGGACACCGAGATCGGGGGGCCGTGCGAGACCGACGAGGACTGCGAGGGCGCGCTCGAGGACCTCGGGGCGTGCCGGATCGCGCTGTGCCACCAGGCGTCGGGGCAGTGCGTGGCGGCGGACGCGCCCGAGCTGACGAAGTGCGACGACGGTGACCCGTGCACGAAGCGGTCCTTCTGTGTCGCTGGCGTGTGTGACGCGTTCACGAGCGACTTCGTGAGCTGCGACGACGACGATCCCTGCACCGATGACTACTGCACCGAAGGCGGTGGGTGCGAGAACGTCGCCGTCCCGGGCTGCGGCGTGGACCCCTGCGGTGACGGCGTGTGCGGTCTGGGCGAGAGCAGCGTGACCTGCCCGGCGGACTGCCCGGTCGTGAGCGCGTGCGGCGACGGCGTCTGCGACGACGACGAGGACGCCACGAGCTGCCCCGCGGACTGTGGGGCGGTCGACACCTGCGGTGACGGCGTCTGTGACGGCGACGAGGACGCGGCGAGCTGCCCCGAGGACTGCGAGGTCGTAGACACCTGCGGCGACGGCGTCTGCGACGGCGACGAGGACGCGACGGGCTGTCCCGAGGACTGCGCGACCGAGGTGTCGTGCGGTGACGGCGTGTGTGACGGCCACGAGGACGAGACGAGCTGCCCCGAAGACTGCTCGACCGGCGGCGGCCTGTTCGGCTGCGGCGACGGGAGCTGCGACCAGTCGACGTTCGAGAACGTGTGGTGCCCACAGGACTGCGGTGGCGGTGGCGGCGGCGGCTCGGCCGGCGGCTGCGGTGACGGCGTCTGCGATCAGGCGACGCTGGAGAGCCTGTGGTGCCCCCAGGACTGCTCGGGCGGCGGCGGCGGCTCGGCTGGCGGCTGCGGTGACGGCGTCTGCGATCAGGCGACGCTGGAGAGCCTGTGGTGCCCGCAGGACTGCTCGGGCGGCGGCGGTGGTTCGGCTGGCGGCTGCGGTGACGGCGTCTGCGATCAAGCGACGCTGGAGAGCCTGTGGTGCCCGCAGGACTGCACCAACAGCGGCGGTGGCGGCGGTGGTTCGGCTGGCGGCTGTGGTGACGGCGTCTGCGATCAGGCGACGCTGGAGAGCCTGTGGTGCCCGCAGGACTGCTCGGGCGGCGGCGGCGGCGGTGGCGGATCGGCGGGCGGCTGTGGTGACGGCGTCTGCGATCAGGCGACGCTGGAGAGCCTGTGGTGCCCGCAGGACTGCACCAACAGCGGCGGCGGCGGTGGTGGATCGGCTGGCGGCTGCGGCGACGGCGTGTGCGACCAGGCGACGTTCGAGAGCGTGTGGTGCCCGCAGGACTGCACCAACAGCGGCGGCGGCGGCGGTGGTGGTTCGGCTGGCGGCTGCGGTG
>Ga0070729_10005988_pt1 | contig 12231 bp, 10 predicted proteins | sample tdDd472_FD_66725 | JGI IMG/M metagenome (GOLD analysis project Ga0070729, IMG submission 66725) | Marine sediment microbial communities from the Atlantic coast under amendment with organic carbon and nitrate - tdDd47.2 | ecosystem: Environmental > Aquatic > Marine > Coastal > Sediment | place...
CGAACACAAAGGCCTGCTAGATACGACGTTGATGGGGCAAATGGGCAATCACGCCTATGGCTGTGATGATTGTTTGGCCGTGTGTCCGTGGACCAAGTTCACCCATCCCCACACGGAACCCAATTTCCTGCCCCGCATTGAATTGACCGCTCCGCGCCTCAGTGATTTGGCGAGCTTAACCGAAGAAGAATTTCGTCAAACATTCGCGGGCAGCCCCGTCAAACGCACCCGGCGCAACGCCATGGTGCGCAATGCACTGATCGCCATTGGCAATTCCGGTAATCCAGATCACATCAAAGTGGCCGAAGCCCTCACCCAAGATGCAAACGAAACAATCGAAACCACCGCAAAATGGGCCCTGAAACAGCTTCAAAGTTCATGACAGAAGCGCCGTGTTTTCCTAGACTTCACCTATGATATTGAGATTCTCACACACATCGTCGGTTTTGCTTGTGTTGGCCATCTTCTTGGCCGGGGACATATATGCCCAAGATACAAACACAAAAACCCGTTTTGCCGGTATCAAAGATTGTGAACACTGCCCGGAACTTGCCATCATCCCCCCGGGCCGTTTCACCATGGGTACCAACTCACGCCACAAATACGAACGCCCCGCGCACACTGTGACCATAGATAAGCCATATGCCATCGGCATTTTTGAAATCACCTTTGATGAATGGCAGGTTTGCTTCGACGAAGGCGCATGCGGCGATAAAGCACCGGACGACCACAAGTGGGGCCGTGGCCAACGCCCGGTGATCAACATCACATGGCATGACGCCAAATTGTACCTGGATTGGATCAGTCGGAAGACGGGTAAAACCTATCGTTTGCCCACCGAAGCCGAATGGGAATACGCGGCGCGCGCCGGAACCGACGGCGAATACTGGTGGGGCAACGACATTGGCAAGGAACGTGCAAATTGCCGCGATTGCGGACCGAAAATCAGCCACCAGTCCGAACCCGTGGACAGTTTTGAACCCAACCCCTGGGGGCTTTACAATATGCACGGCAATGTTTGGGAATGGACCGAAGATTGCTGGAACAAAACCTACGACGGCGCCCCCACCGATGGCACAGCTTGGCTCACCGGCGATTGCCGCCAACGCGTGATGCGCAGTGGGTCTTGGTATTATTTTTCCAAAAACTTGCGTTCGGCGTGGCGCGCCAAGAATCACGCACAAGTCAAAAGCTACGGCATCGGCTTTCGTGTTGTGCGTGAATTGCCTTAATGAAACGGGCATATCCTTCCTCTACCCACACGCAATGTGCATAGTTATCAGGCCCCATCGGCAGTTCGCGTAAAGAAAAGGGCTCCCGATCAGGAGCCCTTTTACAGCTTACGGCAAAGTTGGATCAGCTACGCTTGGTCAGCTTGTCCAATTGCTTTTGCATCTGTTCCAGTTGCGCGCGCATGTCGTCGACATCGCCTTCGTCTTGTGTCGTGTCGCCACCTGGACTGGCTGGCGTTTCATTTCCGCCTGCCATCGGGTTGAACATCTTCATGGCATTTTCGAACATCACCATGTTTTGACGGGCCATTTCTTCAAACGGTTTCATGGCCGGATTGCTGCCAAAGGTTTGATTCATCAATGCGCGCATTTGGTCTTCGTTGCCGGAAAAGGCCTTCATGGTCTGTTCCAAATAACTCGGCACCATCGATTGCAAACTGTCGCCGTAGAGCGATATCAATTGGCGCAAGAAACTCAATGGCAAAAGATTGGTGCCCTTGGCTTCTTCTTCCACAATGATGTGGGTGAGAACTTGTCGGGTGATGTCTTCGCCGGATTTGGCGTCATGCACGACAAAGTCCACGCCGTCACGCACCATCTGGGCCAAGTGGTCCAGGGTTACGTAGCTGCTGGTTGCCGTGTTGTAGAGACGCCGGTTGGCGTATTTTTTAATGGTGATGGGCTCATCGCCCCGGTTGGCATCTGCCATGACCGCCCCTTTTAAGTGTTGATCAGTCCTTACGCACCTTGTCTCACTTTGTGCGTCCAATTGCTGCAATGCAATGAAAAAATGCTGCAACCGCCGAAGATTTTTTTGTGCACTGCAACATTTTCATTGCGCGCATGGCGTGAGTCCCTCTAAGTTGGTTGTCTACAGGGATCAGCCACAGGCTATACTGAGAGGTCCTCAGGTTTGCCATCGGGAGAAATTATTATGTCCGACATTGTCATTGCGAGCGCTGCACGCACCCCCATCGGCGCGTTTTCCGGCGCATTGTCCACCGTGCCCGCACAAGAATTGGGCCAAATCGCCATCACTGAGGCTTTGAGCCGTGCAGGCGTATCGGCCGCCGACGTTTCCGAAGTCATCATGGGTCACGTGCTCACCGCGGGCGCAGGTCAAAACACCGCCCGCCAAGCCGCCGTCAATTCCGGTGTACCGGTCGAAAGTACGGCTTACACCATCAATCAGGTGTGTGGTTCGGGTTTGCGCACCGTGGCGTTGGGCAGTCAATCCATTCAATGCGGCGATGCCTCCATCGTGGTTGCGGGTGGCATGGAAAACATGAGCCTGTCCAATCACTGCACGCACCTGCGTTCCGGCACCAAAATGGGCCCGAACGAATTGGTCGACACCATGATCAAAGACGGTTTGTGGGATGCTTTCAACGGCTATCACATGGGCACCACAGCGGAAAATGTCGCCACCAAATTCCAGCTGACCCGTGAAACGCAGGACGAGTTTGCTGCCGCTTCGCAAAACAAAGCCGAAGCCGCCCAAAAAGCCGGCAAGTTCAAAGATGAAATCGTTCCCGTCACCATCAAAACACGCAAGGGCGATATCGTCGTCGAAGACGATGAATATCCGCGTCACGGCGCAACCGTCGAAGGCATGGCAAAATTGCGCCCCGCCTTTTCCAAGGACGGCACCGTAACTGCGGGCAATGCATCGGGCATCAACGACGGCGCTGCCGCCGTGGTGTTGATGAGCACCGAAGAAGCCCAAAAGCGCGGCATCGAACCGTTGGCCACCATCAAGTCTTGGGCCACCACGGGTGTTGATCCGGAAATCATGGGCACCGGTCCGATTCCGGCATCCAAAGCCGCACTGGAAAAAGCCGGTTGGTCCACGGACGACTTGGACCTGATCGAAGCCAACGAAGCATTTGCCGCTCAGGCCTGCGCCGTCAACCAAGACATGGGCTGGAACACGGATAAGGTCAACGTCAACGGTGGTGCGATTGCATTGGGCCATCCCATTGGTGCCAGCGGCACACGCGTGCTGGTCACGTTGTTGCATGAAATGAAGCGCACGGACGCGAAAAAAGGCCTGGCCACACTGTGCATCGGTGGCGGCATGGGCATCGCCATGTGCGTGGAACGCGCCTAACCAGAAAGGGCGTAACACACACTTAGACGCAGAGCACATGTTGGACACGGTTTATAACCAAAACAACAATTCAACAGGGCAACACTAGGACTTCCCCAGGAGACACACACCATGGCACGTACAGCACTTGTCACCGGCGGTACCCGCGGTATCGGTTCCGCCATTTCCATCGCTTTGAAAGAAGCCGGTTTCGAAGTTTGCGCATCCTATGCAGGCAATGACGAAGCCGCCGCCACGTTCAAGGAATTGACGGGCATTCGCGTTCACAAATTCGATGTTGCAGATTTTGATAACTGCCACAACGCCATCTTGGAAATTGAAGGCGAAATCGGCCCCATCGACGTGCTTGTCAACAATGCGGGCATCACGCGTGACGCCATGTTGCACAAGATGACGATGGAACAGTGGAACGAAGTGATTTCCACCAACCTCACATCACTGTTCAACACCACCAAAAACGTCATCGACAGCATGCGCGAACGCGGTTTTGGCCGTATCATCAATATCAGTTCCATCAATGGCCAAAAAGGTCAGATGGGGCAATCCAACTATTCCGCCGCCAAAGCTGGCGTCATCGGCTTTACCAAGGCGTTGGCACAAGAAGGTGCCCGCAAAGGCATCACGGTGAACTGCGTGGCCCCCGGTTATGTCGCCACGGAAATGGTCAAGGCCATCCCCGAAGACGTTCTGGCCACACAAATCCTGCCTTACATTCCTGTGGGGCGTTTGGGTGAGCCGGCGGAAATCGCACGGTGTGTGACATTCCTGGCGTCCGAAGAAGCCGGCTTCATCACCGGGTCCACCATCACGGTGAACGGCGGGCAGTACATCACGACCTAGTGCGCGATCAAATCCTTACAAAATCAAAACCGCTCCGGGGCAACTCGGGGCGGTTTTTTTTCCAACCATCACGGGGGCCTTGTTGGCAACACCCCATAGCAATGTATTCACACAGCAAATTCCGCCATGTGGCTTTTTTGGTTAAAGAGTACCTGTTTGCAAAATGTTATGCGCAATATCACTTTCATTTGAAAATACCAGTTTCAAAACACCACATCACATGATCTGCCAGACACAACCACTGCCATGGTCTGAATAGATCTTTTCTGTTCAAGTTAGCTTGACTCAGACTGCTAAAAGGTAAAATGTGCTCGAACGTCAAGCAGGGTCGTGGGGAAAAGGCTCGCTTGCACCCTAGTACGACGATCAAACACACCTCTTTTTTCGCACCACATGTATGGATGACGCATAAGTCTCAGCGTCGAAAAACTGGGAGGAATAACCTTGAAAAAGCACCTTATTGCCTTAGCCGCAGGGCTGGGCACGACGCTTGCCGTAGCCTCAATGGCGCACGCAAAAACTTTGGTTTTTTGTTCCGAAGGAAGTCCAGAAGGGTTCAACGCTGCATTTTACACCGCAGGTACAACGTTCGACGCCAGTTCACGGCACATCTTCAACGGATTGGTCAAATTCAAGCGCGGCACCACCATCGTGGAACCCGGCTTAGCCGAAAGCTGGGATGTCTCCGCCGACGGGCGTTCCTACACTTTCCATTTGCGCAAGGGTGTGAAATTCCACACCACCAAGTCGTTCACCCCAACACGCGATTTCAATGCCGACGACGTGCTGTTCAGCTTTGGTCGTCAGTGGGCAAAAAATCACCCTTATCACAAGGTTTCCAACGCTTCATACGAATACTTCAACGGTATGAGCATGCCGGAATTGATCAAGGACATCGTCAAAATTGATGACTATACGGTGCGTTTTGACCTCAACCGGCCTGAAGCCCCGTTCATCGCCAACTTAGGCATGGATTTTGCCTCCATCATGTCGGCTGAATACGCCGACAATTTGATGAAGGCCGGCACACCGGAACGGCTTGACCATGACCCTGTCGGCACCGGCCCATTCCAATTGGTGGTCTACCAAAAAGATGCGATGATTCGCTACAAAGCGTTCGATGCGTATTGGGAAGGTCGGGCACCAATCGACAATCTGGTCTTTTCGATCACCCCGGATGCATCAGTGCGTTATCAAAAGCTGAAAGCTGGCGAATGCCATGTCATGCCGTATCCCAATCCGGCTGATCTGGCTGCCATGCGCAAAGACCCTCAGGTCAATTTGCTGCAACAAGAAGGCCTGAATGTGGGTTACCTGGCCTACAACACCAAAAAAGCCCCCTTCACGGATGCGCGTGTGCGCAAAGCCTTGAATATGGCGGTCAACAAAGCCGCCATCATTGATGCCGTGTTCCAGGGTGCTGGTAAAGTTGCCAAAAACCCAATTCCACCCACCATTTGGTCTTATGCCGATAACACCGTGGACGATCCTTACGATCCAGCCGGAGCCAAAAAATTGCTGGCCGAAGCCGGTATAAAAGACCTCAAAATGGATATTTGGGCTATGCCGGTGCAACGCCCTTACAACCCCAATGCCCGCCGCATGGCGGAATTGATCCAGTCCGACTGGGCCGCAATCGGGGTTGATGCCAAAATCGTCAGTTTTGAATGGGGTGAATATCTCAAGCGTGCAGCAGCCGGTGAACACGATTCCGTGTTGTTGGGCTGGACCGGTGACAATGGCGACCCCGATAACTTCCTGGCTGTTCTTCTCAGCTGTGATGGTGTTGGCGGTTCCAACCGTGCCCAATGGTGCAACAAGGAATTTGAAGGCCTGATCCAACAAGCCAAGGTCGTCAGTGACAAAGCGGGCCGGACGGAGCTTTACCAAAAAGCTCAAGCCGTTTTCAAACGTGAAGCCCCGTGGGCGACGATCGCACACTCAGTGGTTTTTGTCCCGACACGCAAAGAAGTGGTGGATTTTCGGATTGACCCCTTCGGCGGTTTCATTTTCTACGGCGTTGATCTCAAATAAACGCTTCAATTCTTAAGAACGCCGGAGAGGGTTTTCCCTCCCCGGCTTCTTACCTTGGTATCATGTAACGCATGTTTCGATTTATCCTTGCAAAACTCGCACTCTTGATTCCGACCTTTCTTGGCGTCACGATCATTGCGTTTGGTTTTATTCGCCTGATCCCTGGCGATCCCATTGAATTGTTGGCTGGTGAACGCGGCGTCGACCCGGCGCGACATCAAGAACTGATGATACAGTTCGGCTATGACCTGCCGATCTGGCAACAGTATCTGAAGTTTCTTGGCAATCTTTTGAGCGGTGATCTGGGTACATCCATCATCACCAAACAGTCTGTTGTCAGCGAATTTTTCACCTTATTCCCCGCAACCGTCGAACTGTCTTTGTGTGCCATTCTGGTAGCCCTGACACTCGGCCTTCCCGCCGGAATCATTGCCGGTGTGAAACGTGGTTCCATGTTCGATCATGTTGTCATGGGGGGCGCACTGGTCGGTTACTCCATGCCGATTTTTTGGTCGGGGCTGCTCTTGATCATGCTGTTTTCGGGTGTGTTGGGCTGGACGCCGGTGTCGGGTCGCATATCGGCGATGTTTTATTTTGAATCCCCCACCGGTTTCATGCTGATCGACAGTTGGCTGTCGGGTGAAAAAGGCGCGTTTAAATCCGCCGTCCAGCATCTGATTTTACCGACCGTGATGTTAAGCACCATTCCGCTTGCCGTGATCGCCCGTCAGACACGTTCCGCCATTTTGGAAGTGCTCAGCGAAGATTATATCCGCACAGCGCGCGCCAAGGGATTGACACCTTGGCGGGTTGTCGGCGTACATGCCTTGCGCAACGCTCTGATCCCTGTGGTGACAACCATCGGCCTGCAAATCGGTGTTTTGCTTGCAGGCGCGATCCTGACCGAAATCATCTTTTCATGGCCGGGGATTGGGAAATGGATGATTCATTCCATTTCCCGACGTGACTATCCAGCCGTACAAGGTGGGCTTTTGTTGATTGCGGCCATCGTGATGGTCGTGAACTTGCTGGTCGATATCCTATACGGCCTTATCAATCCTCGTATCCGGCATACGGAATGACCAACATGGACACCACTTCAACCAACACTGCGCCCCCCTCTCCACTCCGAGAGTTTTGGGGTTACTTTTCTCAAAGCCGGGGCGCCGTGGCTGGCCTCTATTTGATCGTCTCAATCATTTTGGTGGCGGTGTTTGCCGATTTCATTGCGCCTTATTCCCCAATTGAACAGCATCGCGAGAACCTGCTTCAACCCCCTGCGTGGCAAGATGGGGGCAGCTGGAGTTTCATTTTGGGAACCGACGCTGTAGGCCGGGATATTCTTTCGCGCTTGATTCACGGTGCACGTTTTTCATTGTTCATCGGTTGTGTGGTCGTCTTTCTTTCATTGGTGTTCGGCGTTTCCCTGGGGTTGGTTGCGGGTTTTCTACGGGGACCCGTCGAAACCGTCATTATGCGTCTGATGGACATCATTTTGGCGTTTCCAAGTTTGCTACTGGCCTTGGTCATGGTGGCCTTGCTGGGACCCGGCCTGATCAATGCGATGATTGCGATCGCCCTGGTTCTACAGCCACACTTCGTCCGCTTGACCCGGGCGCAAGTGATCAACGAACGATCAAAAGATTATGTGATTTCCAGTCGGGTCGCCGGGGCGGGAACGCTGCGTTTGATGTTCATCACCATCTTGCCCAACTGCATGGCCCCCTTGATCGTGCAAAGCACATTGAGTTTTTCGACCGCCATTTTGGATGCTGCGGCCCTTGGCTTTTTGGGCATGGGCGCACAACCGCCAACACCTGAATGGGGCACCATGTTGGCCGAAGCACGTGAATTCATTTTGAGCGCATGGTGGGTGGTCAGCTTCCCCGGCATCGCCATCTTGATCACAGTGTTGTCTTTTAATTTGATGGGCGATGGTTTGCGCGACGCCCTCGATCCGAAATTGAAACGCTCATGAGTTTATTGGACATTCAAAATTTGACGGTTGCTTTCGGCCCCTTCAAAGCGGTCAATGGGGTTAATCTGTCCATTGACACCGGTGAAATTGTCGCCGTTGTCGGGGAATCCGGTTCCGGAAAAAGCGTCACCATGCTTGCCGTTATGGGTTTGTTGCCTTGGACGGCGCACATCACAGCAGACATCATGCGTTTTGACGGTGTGGACCTGTTGGGCCTATCCCCCGGGGCACGCCGCCGTATCGTGGGCAAAGACATCGCCATGATTTTCCAAGAACCGATGACGTCTCTCAACCCATGTTTCACCGTTGGATTTCAAATTAAAGAAGCCCTGAAAACACACCTGGGGTTAACCAGTCTTGAACGTCAACGTCGTGCCGTGGAGTTGTTGGGGCTTGTCGGCATACCGGAACCCGAACAACGCTTAAAGGCCTTTCCCCATCAATTGTCCGGCGGCATGAACCAACGTGTCATGATCGCCATGGCCATTTCTTGCAACCCGCGTTTGTTGATTGCCGATGAACCCACCACCGCACTTGACGTCACCATCCAAGCACAAATCCTCGACTTGTTGATGAACCTTCAACATCAACAAGACATGGCCATGGTGCTGATCACCCACGACATGGGGGTGGTCGCCGAAACCGCCGAAACCGTCAATGTGCAATACGCCGGTGAACAGGTTGAAACGGGGCAGGTTAAAGACTTGTTTTCCACCCCACGCCACCCTTATACGGCGGCCCTTTTGGAAGCTTTGCCGGAACGCCGCCAAGGTCGGCGTCTCAATGCCATCCCGGGGGTTGTTCCTGGTCCCTATGACAATTTGCAGGGCTGCCAATTCCATCCACGTTGCCAAGATGGCAAGGATCGTTGCGCAATGGAACATCCAGAATTTGATGGCACTGTGCGCTGCCATTATCCGAAAGGGGGCGCGTGATGGAAAACGCCATTCTCAAAGCTGAAAACCTTTCTCGCCACTACAGCGTCAAACAAGGCCTGCTGAAAGGGGAAGCCATGGTTCAGGCCTTGGCCGATGCAAGTTTTTCACTCTATCCCGGCCGCACATTGGGGGTGGTGGGTGAATCCGGTTGTGGGAAATCAACCCTCGCACGCCTGGTCACTATGATTGAAGCACCAACGGCGGGACAACTGAGCATCGACGCAAAAGACGTTACGGACCCCAGCCAAAAAAGTGCGTTGCGCAGTGTTGTACAAATTGTTTTTCAGGACCCTTACGGTTCCCTCAACCCCCGACAACGTATCGGTTCAATTTTAGAAGAACCACTGAAAATCAACACGAAGATGTCTGGTGAAGAAAGACGCGCCGCAGCCGTTGCCATGATGGAACATGTGGGGTTGCGCCCCGAACATGTTGAACGTTACCCACACATGTTTTCAGGTGGCCAACGCCAACGCATCGCCATTGCACGCGCCTTGATGTTAAGCCCCCGCATTGTTGTTCTTGATGAACCGGTTTCCGCGTTGGACGTTTCAATTCAAGCCCAAGTTCTGAACCTGCTTGCCGACCTACAAGATGAATTGGGTTTGGCGTATATGTTTATTTCCCACGACCTCAGCGTGGTGCGCCATGTGGCCGATGAAATCATGGTGATGTATCTGGGTCGGGTCGTGGAAAGCGGCCCGCGTGATGCTATTTTTGCCCATCCACGTCACCCTTATACTCAGGCCCTGTTGTCCGCGACCCCCAGCGTCAACCCCGCACTGAAAGAAACACGCATTAAGCTCACAGGTGAAATGCCGTCTCCGATCGATCCTCCATCGGGTTGCCCATTCCACCCGCGCTGTTTTGCCGCGGATGCCTCATGTGCGCAGAGCATGCCGAACGCAGAACGCACAGATGAAGGACAAATGGTCAGCTGCCACCATTGGCGCACACTGGCCGCCAAACTGGCCTAACCAATATATGATAAAGGGGGAGGAATTTTGGGTAGCCTCCTCCCCCATAACAGCCCACAACAGGAGTGAGTTTGGGCTGTATCACCACGGCAATGAATAGGATTTGACGTTGGTGAAGCTTTTCATGGCTTCAAGTACACCTTCTTTGTACCCCAGTCCGCTATCTTTGATGCCGCCAAACGGGGACATTTCAATGCGGTATCCCGGGACTTCCCAGATGTTAACCGTGCCAACCTTCAGGTCCTTGATGAACCGTTGGATATAGCGCCAATTGTCCGTACACGCACCGGATGAAAGCCCGTAAGCGGTGGAATTCGACACGCGGATCACATCGTCGATATCCTGACAGCGAATGATGGGGGCCACAGGACCAAATGTTTCTTCACGCACCAGTTCGCAATCGAACGGAACATGATCCACCACCGTTGGGGCATATAACGCCCCTTGGCGTTCATTGCCACACATAAGTTTGGCGCCCTTTTTCACCGCATCATTGACACGGTTTTGGAACAAGATGGCGGAATCTTCATTGATCACCGTTCCCATATCCATCATCGGGTCGGCTGGATTTCCATAACGCAATTTTTGTGTTTTTTCAGTGACCAATTTAACAAATTCATCGGCGACACGTTCAATCACCAAAATACGTTTGACCGCCGTGCAGCGTTGACCGGAATTTTTGAACGAACCCGCAACGGCCAAATCGGACGCCTTGTCCAAATCCGCATCTTCCATCACGATCAAGGGGTCATTGCCGCCCAATTCCAAAACTTTGCGTTTGTAACCTGCGTGTTCGGCAATATATTTTCCGATCGGCACACCCCCGGTGAAGGTCACCAAATCCGCATGTTCATTGGTCAACATTTCATCGGCAATGTCTTGCGGTGCGCCGGTGACCACCTGGAACATTTCCGGCGGCAACCCCGCATCATACAAAACATCGGCCAGCATCAATGCGGTCAGGGGGGTTTTTTCCGTCGGCTTCAGCACCATGCAGTTGTTGGTGGCGATGGATGGCGCAACTTTGTGCGCAACTTGGTTGAGTGGGTGATTGAACGGTGTGATGGCGCTGATGGCGGTCAACGGTTCACGCACGGTAAAGATTTTGCGTTGCTTGCCATGCGGCGTGATGTCACAGGAATAAATCTCACCATCATCCATAATGCACAGGCGTGCAGACAGACTGAACACGTCATAGGCGCGCCCCACTTCGTAAAGTGAGTCTTTTTTGCACAACCCTGCTTCGGCGGTGATGGTGTCGGAAATCTCCTCCTTGCGCTCCACCAGAATGTCGGCTGTTTTTTGCAAGATTTCATAGCGTTCATGGCGGGTCAGCGTCGGGGTATAATTTGCCGCCACTTGAAAAGCCTCACGTACATGTTCGACCTGTCCCATCGGCACGGTGCCAACCAAGCCCCCGGTGTAGGGATCAACAACATCAATGCGACCGTCCGTTACGACTTTTTCGCCTGCAATGCGCATCGCCTCATGTTTGATTTTAACATCGCTGTTCATCTGACTGTCCTCAATTACTGGGCATAGTTTAATGCAAGATCGAACGCATCGAAATTGCGCAGGCGGCGGTCGTCTTCAAGGTTGGGGGTTGGGCGGTTCAACAGCATCGGGACGCGCTGCTCACTCAGCCCCCCATGGGAACGCAGTGGTTCTTTGAGCGCCGACAGATCATGCCGGTCCACACTGGTGCCCAGTACCTTTTCAGCTGTGGACACCAAGATCACATCACCGGTGCGGTCTTCGGGCAGTTCAAACTCGGCACAACCTTCCTCGCGGGTGTAGGCGTGCATGATGCCGTCCATATCGTTCAAACGCTGGATGATCTCCGCGCGCTTGTCTTCGGGAATGTAAGCGGTGGCGAACGAACCCAACGCCCCGTGGTGCACCACATACGGATCGGTAATCGGCAGGATCACCCGGGCTTCATCCTTGCCCAGCCAGTCATCCAAGACATCTTGCAGGAAAATCACATCGGGTTTACCGGTTTCGGTGTGCTTAGGTTTCATGCCGTGATCAGCGGTGATGGCAATGACCGCCCCTTTTTTGTCCAACTGAGACAGATAACTGTCCAGCATGGCGTAGAATTCATTGGCAACGGGTGTACCGG
>Ga0070729_10005990_pt1 | contig 12226 bp, 12 predicted proteins | sample tdDd472_FD_66725 | JGI IMG/M metagenome (GOLD analysis project Ga0070729, IMG submission 66725) | Marine sediment microbial communities from the Atlantic coast under amendment with organic carbon and nitrate - tdDd47.2 | ecosystem: Environmental > Aquatic > Marine > Coastal > Sediment | place...
TAGAATAGAAATACCAATAGACGTACTGATTTTAACTTATGATGAATTTCTTGAAAGGCCCCTTAAGCATATGGACAAATTGATATTATTAAGCATGAATGATATAAGCTAGGTATATATTTAGATGGCAAATTGGGTTATGGTGTAGTGATTTTTATCGACGGGATTCCTTGGCGATGGGTGGATGGGCGTTCCTGGGTGATATCAGTTTGTCGCCACATTTACGCAGGCTTTTGCATGCTGTAGAAACTCGTCCACCTCATTGCTGATTCCCACCCGAAGATATTTCGTTGCAAGGACCCTCCAAACAATGGCCGACCGCATCTCCCATCACGACGCCCTGATCTACGTAATGGTCACGATTTCAGCCGCCGACCGCACGATGACGGATTCGGAAATCCTGTCGATCGGACAGATCGTCCAGACCCTGCCCGTGTTCCGCGACTTCGATTCCGATCGCCTGGTGCAGGTGGCCGAGGATTGCGGCGCGCTGCTGCAGGAGGAGGACGGGCTCAATTCGGTGCTCGACATCGTCGCCAGCTCGCTGCCGCACAAGCTCTACGAGACCGCCTACGCGCTCGCCGTCGAGGTCGCCGCCGCCGACCTGCACGTGGAGCAGGAGGAGCTTCGCCTCCTGCAGATGCTGCGCGACACGCTCGACCTCACCAAGCTTTCGGTCGCCGCGATCGAGCACGGCGCCCGCGTCCGCTACCGCACGGCGGGCTGAACGGAGTACGGGGGCCCGCTTCCACGCGCCCCCGCCTCTCACATCACCGCTTCCGCCTCGATCAGGCACAGCTCGCGAATGTCGCGAACCAGGCCGATGATCGACCGCCGCGCGTCCCTGCCGCCGGCGATCGGGCAGCGCTCGCCCAGCGCCTCGCGATACGGGGCGAACAGCCGCCGCCAATTGTCCTCGCACAGCGCCGGATCGACCGGAATGCGCGAAGCGATGGCCGGATAGCGGCCCTGCTTCGCCAGCCAGATCTTCGCCGCGTCGACGATGGCGTCGGACGGAGCCGAATTGCCCGGTCCGTAGAGCTGGGCGATATAGGCCCCGCCCTTGCCGTCGTAGCTCGGGCGGATCTCCATCGTCGCCACCGACTGCGGACCGCGCCTGAGGCTGTAGATCAGACTGGTGCCGTCGGCCACGTCCGAAGCGTAGCTCGCGACGCAATTGTTCATCCGCACGCCTTCCCGGGCGAGTTCCGCTGATTTCCTCAGCGGCACGACGCGGAAGCCCCGGACCACCTGCATCGAGAACCAGCCGGGGCCGTCGCCGCGCGCCTCGCCGAACAGGATGTCGCCGAGCCAGGCGCGGGTCTCGCCGATCACCAGCGGCAGGCCGAAGGACGGGCTGAACGGACGTCCGATCCGCCGCCCGGCCGCCTGGTCCGGCCGGCGCGAGAACCAGGAATAGGCGGCGAGCGGCGCGACCGGAGAGGTCTCGAACCGCCAGTCCGCCAGTTCCTCCTGTCCGGCGAGCCAGATGGCGAGCCGCTCGTCCTCGGCCCGGATCGCGCCGTGGACGAAGCCGAACCATGCTCCGGCCTTGTCCGGGTCGGACGGGATCCGGGCGCCGATCCAGCGGGCGAATTCCGGCGAGGTCCGGATCGGCTCGAACGGCCGGGCGTAGGTCTCGGGCGGCAGCGCCCGCATCCAGAAGGGCATGCCGAGCGCCGCCGCGATTTTCTTCAGCCCTGCGCCGTCGCGCGCCAGCGCCACCGCCGCGTCGCGGTCCCGCCGCTCGCCATAGCCATTGACGAGGCCGAAAGCGAGGCCGGGGAAGGTGTAGACGAGGTCGGCGAGGTTGCGATGCCGGCGGGCGAGCTTGCGCAGCCGGCGGCGGCTGGCGCCGTCGAAACGCCGAAGCTGGCAATGGATGGCCGGACGGGGAATCGCCGGACGCGCCGCGCCCTTGATGTCTTTCGTGGTCATTGTCTTTGCCGTTTCGCTGACCGGCGCACGCGGTCTATGGCGCGCACGCACGGGTGCGTCGCCCCGGTACGGGACGGACCTTGGATGTCGGAGCGTCGGCGCGGGTTTCGGCGAGCGGAGGAAATCCGCGCGCGAAAACGCACGCCGGACGGGGTCCGGTTCAGGTTTCGGCGATGGGAAAGGGCGAACCTTCGATCCGAAGCGGCCGCGTCAACGCGTCCGCGTTCGGGTCAGGTTCGGATCAGCGCAACGGCTCCGACGAAGGACACGCCACGCCGCCTACCGGCCATGCCGATATGGGGGATCGTGGTCGACTCATGGGTGCGTGTCCTTCTGTGGTCCGTGTTCTCTCGGGCCGCGTCGGCCCGGTCGGGGTGGCGCTTTTTACGGGACGTCCGCATGAAAAGCAACCGGTCTGGTGCTCGGCGGGAGAGCATTGTGCCGATTGGACCCCGCCCCGAAATCTCGCGAAGCCGGCCGACCGCATTGCCTGGTACTCTCGGCGCGGCCCCGTTCGTTTCCCGAACGGAATCCAATCTGCACAATGCTGTCCCGCGGACAGCCGCAAACTATTGGGAGAGCCAGAAGGCTTTTTCGGGCGGGTCGACCTGCGCGATGAAGCGGGCGAGCTTGCGTTCGGGCCGCTCGGTGCGCGGCGCCTCGATGCACCAGTTTAAAAGCGCTTCGAAGAATTCCGCCCGCTTGAGGATCGGCGCGGCGGAAATCGCGCCCGGCAGGATGCGCAGCTCGAAGGTGGACTTGCCCGGAATGTCGTAGACCATATTGAGGAAATTGAAGTCGACGAACTTGCTCAGGCCCCGGTCCCTGAGCCGCTCGCGCGCCTCCTCCCACGGCGTCTCCGCGAAGCCGCGTTCGGCGACCGTCCTGAACAGCCATTTCGGGTTGCGCGCCATGCGCAGGCAATTGGGGTTGGCGTCCATCAGTCTGCGAAACGCCTTGCCGTGAAGTCCGATCGTTTCCACCAGCCGCGCCACCGCCGCGCTGTCGCGGAGCCGGGTCGCGTCGAAATGGACATGTACGGCCGCCTCCGCCGGCACGGTGAAGTCGAGCTCGCGGGCGACGGACAGGAGCCGTTCGAGGGCCGCCTCGTGGTCGCTGTCGTAGGGCGGCGTGACGATCTCGCAGGGCCGTTCCCGTTCGCCCGGCAGGCCTGTGGCGAGCGCGATCGGCGTGGAATAGCGGTCGGCGAGGCGGACGATGTCGCCGCCCTCGATGCTGAGCTCGGCATCGAACAGCGCCGCCATCGGTTCGAGCACGGTTGTCACGTCCGCATCCGGGTCGCAATGCTTCATCGCCAGGCGCAGCAACCGGATGTCGTCGCTGAGGATCCGGTACCAGCCGTCGATCGGCGGCGAGTTGCGGTCGAGATCGCGGCGGATGGTCAGGTCGTCGACGCATCGGGCGATCGGTTCGCCCCTGGCGTCCAGCGCATCGAAGCCGAGGATCAGGTTCTCGAAGACCGGCGTGTCCTCGAGCAGGCTGGGCTCGGACTGCGGATACAGGATGCGTCGAACCGATCCGCCGGCCTTCCCGGCCAGCGCCTCGGCGAGGTCGCGCCGGCTCCGGCCGCGCGGCGCCAGCAATTCGATTTCGAAACCGGCTTTCCAGCGCATTGTCTTTCGCTCGCGGCAAAGGACCGTCATCGACAACGGTCAGGGTGAGATTTCGATACAGGCCGATTCGGCAGGAATTGTACGATTAAATGCACAAATTGATTGGCGTACCGCAACAATAATGCTGAGATACCGCTCTGGACGGTCCAATATTGCGTTGGACGCCAACAGGAGTGTGTGCCGGTTGGGTCTGTCCTTCATTCGAAAACAAGGAGACTCCTAATGAGATTCGTTCGTGCCAAAAAGGTGGCGGCGCTCGCTGCCGTCATCATGGCGCCGCTGGCGTCCGGCGCCGCGCAGGCCCAGAATGCCGACTTCAGGGCCTATGCCAACAGCGACTACGGCTATTGCGACGCCAAGAAGGTCGCCCATGTCTGGCGCAAGGATGTCGGCCAGGCCAAGGCGATCATCGGCGCCAAGATCCGCAACCGCCTCGAAAAGCTGATCCGGGCCGATATCCGGTCGACGGCGAACAGTGTCTACTGCTCCTGGGACGAGACCGATCTCAGCTTCCGCGACGCCAAGAAGCTCGCCAAATACTGGGGCCGTTCGGTCGGCGACGCCAAGTTGAAGGCCAAGGCCATGGTCTCCAAGTGGGGCACCGCCAAGTTCCGCCGCCGGATGCGCGACGCCCTGTCCTGAGCGCCGACCTTCCAAGGGAATAAGAACAAGAATCGGGGCCGGGGATTTCTCCGGCCTTTTCGATTCCGGACGATGCGTCAGACGGCGACCGAGTGCCGGGCCGTGCCGTGGTTCAGATAGGCGTCGAATTCCGCCGCCACGATCCGGACGAGCGACCGGTGCCGCGGCCGCATGGCGACCTTGTTGCCGTTGACCGTTACCAGCCCGTCGCGCCGCAACCGGTCGAGCCGCGCCCTGAGATCCGGAACCGCCTCCGGCTCGCAGGCCGCGAGCGCGGAGAAATCGGCCGCGAATCCGGTCATCAGATCCTCGATGATCGCCCCGCGAACCTGGTCGTCTGCGGTCAGTTCGCGACCGCGGACACTCGCCAGCCGGCCGTCCTCGATCCGCCGTTTCCAGGTTCCCGAATCCGGCGCGTTTTGCGCGTAGCCCTGCGGCAGGCGGCTGATCGACGACGCGCCCAGCCCGACGAGCGCTTCCGCCGTATCCGTCGTATAGCCCTGGAAATTGCGCCGCATGGTGCCGGCTTCCGCCGCCTTGGCCAGCGGATCGTCGGGAAGCGCGAAATGGTCGAGGCCGATTGCCTTGTAGCCGCGCGCCTCGAAGGTCGCCCGCGCGATATGCTCAAGCCGCAGCCGCGCTTCGGCATCGGGAAGCGCCGTCTCGTCGATCAGCCGCTGATGCTTCTTGAACCAGGGCACGTGGGCGTAGCCGAACAGCGAGATCCGGTCGGGGGCGAGGTCGGCGGCGAGATGCGCCGTCTCGGCGAAGCCGGTCTCGGTCTGGTGCGGCAGGCCGTAGATCAGGTCGAAATTGATCGCCTCGATTCCAGCCGTGCGCAGCCGCTCGACCGCGGATGCGACTTGTTCATAGGGTTGGATACGCCCGATCCCGCGCTGCACGGTCTCGTCGAAATCCTGCACTCCGAGGCTGGCGCGGTTGACGCCGAGATCGGCGAAGACGGCGAGGAGGTCGCCCGACAGGGTGCGCGGGTCGAGTTCGATGGCGTGTTCGAGGGTCCCCGTCGGCGCGAAGGTCTCGTTCAGCGCCTCGACGATGGAGCGGAACCGGTCGGCCGGCATCAGGCTCGGCGTACCCCCGCCCCAGTGGATATGGGAGACCGGCTGCCGGCGGCCGATCGCCGACCCGATCAACCCGATCTCCTCGATGAGCGTTCCCGCGTAGTCGACGATCGGCTCGTCCCGGCGGGTAACCCTGGTGTGGCAGCCGCAATAGGCGCACATCTCGCGGCAGAACGGGACGTGCAGGTAGACCGACAGTGGCATGTCGGCGGGCAATGCCCCGAGCCATCGCGAAACCGTGCCGTCGGTCACCGCGTCGGTGAAATGCGGGGCGGTCGGATAGGAGGTGTAGCGGGGCACCGTCCGGGTCGCGTAGCTGTGCGCGAGGGTATCTGTCTTGCTGGTCATGGCGCCTTTATCGATGCTTCGGGCGCCGGCGTCCTTGATCCCGGTCAAACCGGTTTCGGCGATCCGACATGGCTCGCCGCGAAGGCCGCCATGTGGAACCGCCCGTGGTCGGGGTCGTAGGCGTGGTCCGTGCCCACCGGGCAGGCGAGCCGCGCCCGGCAGCTCCGGTCGAGGCAGGATCGTCCCGATTCGCCGACCAGATAGCCGGCGCAGGCCGGAACGTCGTAGCCGGCGGGCGAGAATGCGCCGACGGGGCAGGTGCTCAGGCACGGCCGATCGGCGCAAACCTCGCAGGGCGAAACCGATTCGCTTGGCGCCTCCAGCGCGAGTCTTTCGCCGAACAGCAGCGCGCCCCGGAACGCTATCCACAGGCCGAACCGGGGATGGATCAGCATTCCGATCGGCGAGGCGAAGACCGGCGCCGCCCGCCGCGCCCATTGCTGGAACGGATGGTAGGGCGGGCCGCCGAACGGGTAGACCGCCGTCGCGCCGTGGTCAGCGGCGATGCGGCCAACGACCCGTTGCGTCCAGGCATTCAGCGGATCCGCGGCCTGTTCGAACTCCGGCGAATCGCGGAAACGCGGCCAGATCTCCGAGCCGGCATTGCCGATCACCAGCACCGTCCGGCAGGGAAACTCACGCGCGAGATCGGGAACCGAATCCTCCGGCCGCGGGTGGAACCCGCCGAACAGCCTGAGCCCGGCGGATTGGCATGCGAAGCCGACTCTCTTTATAGTTTCGCCTGTCGGCATCTACCGCTCCGGTCCGCGCGAGTCGTCCATAAGCCACATATGTCAGTCCTTAGTCGCGTGGTTGACCTAGGTCAAAGCGTGCACCGCACAACGGGTACAGTGTCCGGCCGGGTTGCCCGCTGGGGGTATCCTATCGTCAATAGGATTGGGACGATCACTCATGTCAACGCAATTGGGGGCCAAGCGCCTCACCATCGAGGAGAGCGGCTTCACCGTCCTGCTCGTACTGATAGCCCTGGGCTGCGCGTGGATCGCCATCAACGCGATCGACGCGGTCATGGCCTTTCATCTCGGTCTCGGCGCGGCGGTCGCCGCGGCTGGCGCCTTCATGGTCGTCCGCACTTACGGTGCGCGCCCGGCGGATATCCCGCTCGAGATCGACGGCAAGCCCAACTACGATATGGGCGCGGTCAAGTTCGCCACGATCGCCGCCGTCTTCTGGGGCGTGGCCGGTTTTCTCGTCGGCCTGATCATCGCCCTGCAGCTGGCTTTTCCCGAGCTGAATCTCGGCCTTCCCTGGACGAGTTTCGGCCGTCTGCGGCCGCTGCACACCTCGGCGGTGATCTTCGCCTTCGGCGGCAACGTCCTGCTGGCCACCTCGTTCTACGTGGTGCAGCGCACCTCCCAGGCGCGCATCGCCGGGCGGATCGCGCCGTGGTTCGTGGTCGTCGGCTACAACATGTTCATCGTCATCGCGGGCACCGGCTACCTCCTCGGCGTCACCCAGTCCAAGGAATACGCCGAGCCGGAATGGTATGCCGATCTGTGGCTGACCATCGTCTGGGTCGTCTACCTGCTGGTCTTCCTCGCCACCCTGTGGCGTCGCAAGGAGCCGCATATCTACGTGGCGAACTGGTTCTACCTCGCCTTCATCGTCACCATCGCGATGCTGCACATCACCAACAACCTGACGATCCCGGTGTCGATCTACGGCACCAAGTCCTACATCGTCTGGGCCGGCGTGCAGGATGCCATGGTGCAATGGTGGTACGGCCACAACGCGGTCGGCTTCTTCCTGACCGCCGGCTTTCTGGCGATCATGTACTACTTCATCCCGAAGCGGGCCGACCGGCCGGTCTATTCCTATCGCCTGTCGATCGTCCACTTCTGGTCGCTGATCTTCCTCTACATCTGGGCCGGTCCGCACCACCTGCACTACACCGCGCTGCCACAATGGGCTTCGACCCTCGGCGCCGTGTTCTCGGTGATGCTGTGGATGCCCTCCTGGGGCGGCATGATCAACGGCCTGATGACCCTGTCGGGCGCGTGGGACAAGCTGCGCACCGATCCGGTGCTGCGGATGATGGTGGTCTCGGTCGCCTTCTACGGCATGTCCACCTTCGAGGGCCCGCTGATGAGCGTCCGCGCCGTCAACGGTCTCAGCCACTACACCGACTGGACCATCGGCCACGTGCATTCCGGTGCGCTGGGCTGGGTCGGCTACATCTCCTTCGGCGCGCTCTACTGCCTGGTTCCCTGGCTGTGGAACCGTCGCGGCCTGTATTCGCTGAAGCTGGTCAACTGGCACTTCTGGCTGTCGACCATCGGCATCGTTCTCTACATCTGCGCCATGTGGGTGTCGGGCATCATGCAGGGCCTGATGTGGCGTGCCTACAACTCGTTCGGTTTCCTCGAATATTCGTTCATCGAGACCGTCGAGGCGATGCATCCCTTCTATCTGATCCGCGCAATAGGCGGCGCCCTGTTCGTCGTCGGCGCGCTGATCATGGTCTACAACCTCTGGATGACCGTCCGTCGCGGCGAAGCCGAGACGGCTGAAAGCGGTCAGCCTGCCATGGCTCCGGCCGAGTAAGGGAGCGCGCCATGTTCAAACATGCAATCCTGGAAAAGAACTCGATCCTCCTGGTGGTCGCCATTCTCGTCGTCGTCGCCATCGGCGGCCTCGTCGAGATCGTCCCGCTCTTCTATCTCAAGAGCACCATCGAAAAGGTCGAGGGCAACCGTCCCTACACTCCGCTGGAGCTGGCCGGCCGCAACATCTACATCCGCGAGGGCTGCTATCTGTGCCACAGCCAGATGGTCCGCCCGATGCGCGACGAGATCGAGCGCTACGGTCACTTCTCGCTGGCGGCCGAATCCCGCTACGACCACCCCTTCCAGTGGGGCTCGAAGCGGACCGGGCCGGACCTCGCCCGGGTCGGCGGCAAGTATTCCGACGAGTGGCACAAGGAGCACCTGGCCAATCCGCGCTCCGTCGTGCCGACATCGGTGATGCCCAGCTACGCCTTCCTGTCGAAGACCAAGGTGGATCCGAAGCGGATTGCCGACGATCTCAAGGTCAACCGCATCATCGGCGTTCCCTATTCGGACGCCATGATCGCCAAGGCGAGCGCCGATATGGTCGCCCAGGCGAGCGCGGAGGACGATACCGACGAGGCCGAGGACTTCAAGACCCGGTACCCGAAGGCCATCGTTCGCGACTTCGACCGCAATCCCGGCGAAGTCACCGAGATGGACGCGCTGATCGCCTATCTGCAGATGCTCGGAACGCTTGTCGACTTCGGCAAGTACGACGACAAAGCCAACCTGCGCTAGGGAGTCTGGACCGATGACATACGAAACAGTCGCCCATTTCGCGCAGACCTGGGGCCTGCTCTACTTCTTCTTCATCTTCGCGGGCGTCGTCGTCTACGCGCTGTGGCCTAAGAACCGCAAGCGTTTCGAAGACGCCGCGCGGATCCCGCTCAGGGAGGACTAGGAATGACCGACAAGCATATCGACGAGTTTTCCGGCATCGAGACCACCGGTCACGAGTGGGACGGCCTCAAGGAACTCAACAACCCGCTTCCCCGCTGGTGGCTCTGGATCCTCTGGGCGACCGTGATCTGGGCGGTCATCTACGCCATCCTGATGCCGTCGATCCCGCTGGTGTCGAGCTACACCAAGGGCTATCTCGGCGCCTCGCAACGCGAGCAGTCGCTGGCCGCCGTCGCCACGGCCGTGGACGAGCGCAAGGAAACGGGCAAGGGCCTTGCCACCGCCACGCTCGAGGAGATCAAGAAGGACCCGAAGCTGCTCGAATTCGCCAAGGCCTACGGCAAATCCGCCTTCGGCGACAACTGCGTCCCCTGCCACGGCACCAACGGCGCCGGCGCAACGGGATATCCGCGGCTGCAGGACAACACCTGGCTCTGGGGCGGAAGCTTCGAGGACATCACCACGACGATCCGCGTCGGCATCCGTTCGACCCACGAGGATACGAGGACGAACGACATGACCGCCTTCGGCGGCAAGGATGGCGACCTCGACAAAGCGAAGATCGAACAGGTCGCCGACTATGTCCTGTCGCTCTCGCCCGACGGCAAGCCGAAGGCCGGGGCCGACCTCGCCGCCGGCAAGCAGATCTTTATGGACAACTGCACCTCCTGCCACGGCGAGGACGCCAAGGGTAACCAGAAGCTCGGCGCTCCCAACCTGACCGACGCGATCTGGCTCTTTGGCGGCGACCGCAAGACGGTGATCGAGACGATCACCAACGGCCGCAAGGGCGTCATGCCGACCTGGGAGGGCCGGCTCGATCCGGTGACCATCAAGGCGCTCGCCGTCTATATCCTCAACCTCAGCGGCGACCTCTAGGGGCCCGCGAGGACGACCAACCGCGCCTTACGGGAGAGGGTGGCCCGCATGGCGTTAGAAAGACTACCGGCCGGCGGAGTGGCCGCCGGCCGCACATTCGGAAACGAAGAGAGAGTATCCGATGCGCATCGAAAAGGACGGAAGTGGCGCCGGGCAGGCCTTCTATGCCCCCCGCAGGAAGGTCTACCCCCAGAAAGTCGAAGGCCGGTACCGCACCATTAAGTGGACGATCCTGGTCATCACCCTCGGCATCTACTACATCCTGCCCTTCATCCGCTGGGACCGTGGACCGAACGCCCCCGACCAGGCGGTGCTGATCGACCTGCCCGGCCGCCGGTTCTATTTCTTCTTCATCGAGATCTGGCCGCAGGAGGTCTACTACCTGACCGGCCTTCTGATCCTCGCCGCGCTGACCCTGTTCCTGATGAACGCCGTCGCCGGCCGGCTGTGGTGTGGCTATCTGTGCCCGCAGACCGTCTGGACCGACCTGTTCTACGCCGTCGAACGCCTGTTCGAGGGCGACCGGCGTGACCGGATGAAGCTCGACAAGGCGAAATGGACGCCGATGAAGTTCGCCGAGCGGGGGATGAAGCACCTGACATGGCTCGGCATCGCCTGGTGGACCGGCGGCGCCTGGGTGCTTTATTTCGCCGACGCGCCGACCCTGACCCGGCAACTTCTGACCGGCGAGGCGCCGATCGTCGCCTATGCCTGGATCGGCATCCTCACCTTCACCACCTATGTGCTCGCCGGCCACATGCGCGAGCAGGTCTGCACCTATATGTGCCCGTGGCCGCGCATCCAGGCGGCGCTGACCGACGAGGACGCCCTCAACGTCACCTACCGCTACGACCGCGGCGAGCCGCGCACCTCGCTGAAGCAGAGCGAGCGGCTGCGCGGCGAGGGGCAGCCGGCCGGCGACTGCATCGACTGCAACCAGTGCGTCGCCGTCTGTCCCACCGGCATCGACATCCGCGACGGCGCCCAGCTCGAATGCATCCAGTGCGGCCTGTGCATCGACGCCTGCGACACGGTGATGCGCAAGATCGGCCGTCCGGAGCGGCTGATCGCCTATGACACGGACGACAACATCAAGCGCCGCCAGGCCGGCGAGGAGCCGTTCTTCCGCTTCATCCGTCCGCGCACGGTGATCTACGCGGCACTGATCGCGCTGGTCGGCCTGATCATGGTCTATAATCTGATGACCCGCGATTTCGCCGGCATCAACGTGCTTCACGACCGCAACCCGATTTTCGTCAAGCTCGCCGACGGCTCGATCCGCAACGGCTATACCGCCCGCGTGCTCAACAAGCGGCTCCACGACCGCCGCTTCGTCCTGTCGCTCGAAGGCATGCCCGCCGGTACCCGTATCCAGGCGGTCGGCGTCGAGGAGAGCGCCGGCGGCAATCCGGTGATCGCCATCGGCCCGGACACGACCCGCGAGCTGCGGGTTCTGGTCTTCGCGCCGAAGGACGCTAAGTTACCGCATGCGACGAAGGTGGTCTTCCGCATCACGGACGCCATCATCGGCGAGACCGTGACCACGCGCGACTACTTCAAGGCGCCCTGAGAAGGAGACTTCGACATGCCCGTGGAACTGACCGCGCGCAAACCGCAACCGGCCGACGAACCGCGGCGACTGACCGGCAGGGGCGTCCTCGCCTGGGTCGTCGGGTTCTTCGCCGTCATCTTCGCCGCCAATATCGCGCTGGTATGGCTGGCGCTAGACAGCTGGACCGGGCTCGAGGTGGAGAGCTCCTACAAGGCCGGACAGCACTACGAGGAAGAGATCGTCGCCGCCCGCGAGCAGGAGACCCGGAAATGGGCCGTGACCGCCCATGCCGAGCGCTCCGCCGACGGCCGCGCAGCGATTTCCACCACCGCCGCCGACAAGGATGGCGAGCCCCTGGCCGGGCTCGAATTCACGGCCCATCTTTCCCGTCCGACGGCGCGCCAGCTCGACCGGACGGTGACACTGGTGGAGACCGCGCCGGGCCGCTACGAGGCGGTCGCCGCCGACGTACGGCCGGGGCAGTGGGACCTGATCCTCATCGCCGGCCGCGACGGCAAGAGGCTGTTCCGGTCCCGCAATCGCATGGTATTGAACTAGAGTGTTTCCAGTCAATATTGAACCATTTGATGGAGCCAGATCGGTTCATATGCAAGGCGCGTCGCCCGGAACAGTCCCATGGTCGATGCGGTGTATCGGGCAAGCGGCGGAACGCAGCAGATG
>Ga0070729_10005992_pt1 | contig 12220 bp, 12 predicted proteins | sample tdDd472_FD_66725 | JGI IMG/M metagenome (GOLD analysis project Ga0070729, IMG submission 66725) | Marine sediment microbial communities from the Atlantic coast under amendment with organic carbon and nitrate - tdDd47.2 | ecosystem: Environmental > Aquatic > Marine > Coastal > Sediment | place...
GCGACTGCCCTTCCGGTAGAACCGGTTCAGGAAAAGAATCGCGACGATCAGGACGATGATCGCCACGATGATTGCTACAAGCCAGCCCATTTGCGCCCCCCGCTTCGTCCGGCACCCATCCGTGGATCACGTCTGAACGCTGTCCCGGGATGGTCGGAGAAATGCACAGGATGTGTGCACTTTCCAGAATGATGACAAAAGCGTCTTGCTTCGGCCGGAATGAGTCAAGTGCTACATGACATGGCGCAAACTTTGGGCGCGTGTATCATCTTTTGGGCGCGCATTTGTCCAAGTTTGCGGCAGAACGCGGTTGAGAAACCTGATATCCACCGCACGCGCGGGCGTGATCGGCGGCCCGTGCCAGTCCGGTATTTTACCAATCAGGCAAACGCACTAGCTTGGGCAGGGCAATGCATTTGGAGGGGACGATGCTGAAAATCTGGGGACGGACAAATTCGATCAATGTGCAGAAGGTCATGTGGACCGTCGGCGAACTGGGTCTGCAGTATGAGCATACCAGCGTTGGCGGCGCCTTCGGTGGTCTCGATACGGATGAATATGGCGCCATGAACCCCAACCGGCGGGTTCCGGTGATCACGGACGGAAACGTCACGGTCTGGGAAAGCAACGCCATCGTGCGCTACCTGTGCGCGAAGCATTCCGCCGGGGCCCTGTGGGCGACGGATCCCGGGGAGCGCAGTACCGCCGATCGCTGGATGGACTGGCAGGCCGCGAGCGTGGCGCCGGACCTGATTACCGTCTTCCTGGGACTGATCCGCACCCCAGAGGCGGAGCGCAACATGACCCTCATCGACGCCGCTGTCGGGCGTCTGAATGCGCAGATGGGCATCCTCGATGCCCAGCTTCGGAAGACCGGGTGGGTCGCGGGCGAGACCCTGAGCATGGGTGACATTCCGACCGGGGCGCTGGCATACCGCTGGCTCAACCTGCCCATCGACCGTCCTGATCTGTCTGCGGTCGTTGATTATCATGCGCGTCTGGCGGAGCGTCCCGCCTTCCGCGAGCATGTCATGATTCCGTTGAGCTGAAGGGGAGCAGACAATGGCCGATCAGCTGCATTCACGTCCACCGGTCGATCCGCAGTGCCAGACAGTCCTGGATGCTGCCGCGAGCGGGGGTTCCGCGTTCCAGAAACCGACACCGCAGGCCATGCGCGCCGGTTACGCGTCGATGATGGAGACATTTGCGCAGGCGACGCCTGAGCTTGCCCGTGTCGAGGACCTTGTCGTTCCCGCCTCCGGCTCGGATCCTGAGGTGCCGATCCGTGTCTACCATCCGCCCGGCATCGGGGCCGCTGCGCCTGGAGTGATCTTCATGCACGGCGGCGGCTGGGTCATCGGTGATCTGGAGAGCCATGACGCGGTCTGTCGGACACTGGCGTTTCGCTCTGACGCCGTCATCGTCTCCGTGGGGTACAGGCTGGCCCCGGAACATCCGTTTCCCGCCGCTCCGGTCGACTGCGAGCGTGCGACGCGTTTCATCGCCGACAATGCGGCAGACTTCGGTATTGACCCTGACCGACTCGCACTTGCCGGAGACAGTGCCGGCGGCAATCTGGCAGCAGTGACCGCGCGCCGCCTGAGGGATGCCGGTGACGGTCCGGCCATTGTCCTGCAGGTCCTGACCTACCCCGCGACCCAGTTCACGGCGGAGGGGGGCAGCCTGGAGGAAAATGGCACCGGCTACCTGCTGACCAAGGCCACCATGGATCTGTTTCGCGGGATGTACATGCCGGACGAGGCAGACTGGACCCACCCGGATGCATCACCGTTGCTGGCGGAGGATCTGTCCGGGCTGCCGCCCGCGTTCGTGCAGGTCGCGGGTTATGATCCCCTGCGTGATGAGGGTGTCGCATATGCCGGACGCCTGCGGGAAGCGGGCGTGCCGGTGCAATTGGTCGAATATCCGACGATGATCCACGGCTTCCTGCGCATGGGGCGGGTCGTCAGTATCGCCCAGGTGGGCATGGATGACATTGCCGCAGCATTGCGCCGCGCCTTCCGTGGCTGAGGATGCTGGGCCGCAAGTCGCTTGTCAGCGCGCGTTCTCCAGGGTTCTCAGTCGCCGCAACTCCTCACGGGTTTCGGTAATGTCGCGCATGATGGAGAGAATTCCGGTGACCCTGCCATTGCTGTCTGAAATGGGGGCGACGGTGAACTGGATCGATATGGTCTGCCGCAGCCGGGTCAGCGCTGGCACATTCAGCAGCTCACTGGCCTGGCAGGCGGACTTTCCGGTCTTCAGCATCGCGAAGTAGCCATTCCAGTGACGCTCGCGCAGGCGTTCCGGAATGATGATGTCCAGGGACTGACCCAGCGCCTGGGTGGCGCTGTAGTCGAAGATTCGCGCTGCACCGTCGTTCCAGAACGTGATGATGCCTTTCCTGTCGCACAGGACCACAGCGTCCGGGATGTTCAGCAGTGCCTGCATTCCGGCCTGTTCGAGTTCGCTTGAACTCAGGGTCGTGGGGGAGGCCTTATCGTTCATTCTTGTTCCTTCCGTGTCCGATGCCACGCCGGACCAGGCCGGATCGACCTCATGCATGAAGCAAGGCGGCGATGCGTAGGCAGCGGGTTTCTTCCCTGGGCTGGTCATGGGTGACTCCCATTGATGCTTGTCCCTGCAGAACAGGGGGGAGGAATGGTGAGCCTGTTCGGCGTGGGATGCCAATGCGTTGGTCGGCAAGCTGCCATGCGTTTGGCTTGCCACGGCGGTGCGACGGGGCGCAGGATGGCAAACGCGGACGCTGTGGAATTTGGGGAGGTTACACAGAGATGACGCTCGGATTCGGAATTTCGCTCAGCCTGCAGGCGCATGCCGGCGCGGGTGAGACCTCTGCGCAGGTCTATGGCGAAGCGCTGGAACTGGCGGCAGAGGCCAGCAGACTTGGCCTCGACAGTATCTGGGTCAGCGAGCACCATGGGGAGGCGGACGGCTATTGCCCGTCACCCATCGTTGCCGGTGCCGCGCTTGCAGTCGCCGCACCTGGCTGTCGCATCGGTCAGGCCATCGCGATTGCGCCGCTTTACGGCCATCCGATGCGTCTGGCGGAAGATCTCTCCGTGCTCGACAACCTGTCCGGTGGGCGGGTGGAGATCGGTCTGGGGCAGGGCTACCGGCCAGAGGAGTTCGCCGCAGTCGGTGCCGACTACCGGCGCCGGACCCGTGCCTTCGAGGAAGCGCTGGACGTGCTGGGGCTTGCCTGGACGGGGGAGGCGTTCGACTACGCCGGTGACATCTGTCAGGCGGCGAACGCGCGTCTGTGTCCGGCGCCTCTGCGGCCCGGTCCGATGCCGCTCTGGATCGGCGCTGCCGCACCTGTTTCGCGCGCCCGTGCCGTGCGGCACGGCGGCGGACTGGTGATTTCACCGCTGGTCGAGGATCAGCATGCGGCACGGCAGTTCCATGATTTTGACCAGGAGGCGGCGCAGCAGGGGCGGGCGACGCTGCCGCATGCGATCCTGCGGGAGGTCTTCTTCGGTGGTTCTGTCGAGGACGCGCTGAAACGGCACGAAGCCACCATCGATCTGGTCTACCGCCAGCAATATGCGCCCGAACGTACCGGCCTGACCTGGCGGGATCCGAAGACCGGCCAGAAACGGGCCATGACCCGTGACGATCCTGACTATCTTTCGCCCGACTTCGTCGAGGGGCGCTGGTTGATCGGGCCGCCGGACCGGATCGTCGATGACCTCGTCGCCGGACAGGCTTCGATGAAGCTCGACCGGCTGGTCTGGCAGCCGAAGCTGCCCGGCACGTCGTTGAGGAATGCTGTGGAATGTCTGGAAATCATGGCGCGCGACGTGATCGCGCCAGTCCGGGCGCAACTGGCGGCCAGGGAGGCCCGTGCATGATACCGAACCAGCCACCAAGTCCGTTTCTGAACGAGGACCATGAGGCCTGGCGTGACACCGTGCGCCGCTTCACCGAACGCGAGATCGAACCCCATGTCGATGAATGGGAGGCGGCGGAACGCCTGCCGCGCGACCTCTATCGCAAGGCGGCGGAGATGGGCTTCTTCGCGGCGCATTACCCGGAAGACGTGGGTGGCCTGGGCCTCGACGTCTTCTACATGATCGTCGCCAGTCAGGAGATGGCGCGCGCCGGGTCGGGCGGCGTCAGTGCCAGCCTGGGCAGCCATGCCATCGGATTGCCACCCGTGGTGCGGGCCGGCTCAGATGCGCTGAAACGCCGGATCGTGCCGCAGGTGCTGTCGGGGGAGAAGATCATGGCGCTGGCCATCACGGAGCCGTCGGGCGGTTCAGACGTGGCCAACCTGCAGACCACCGCGCGTCGCGATGGCGACCACTATGTCGTCAATGGCTCCAAGACCTTCATCACCTCCGGCATGCAGGCGGACTTCATCACGGTTGCGGTGCGGACCGGTGGTCCGGGCATGGGCGGCGTTTCCCTGCTGTTGATCGAGGCGGAGATGGACGGGTTTACCCGAACGCCGCTGCGCAAGATGGGCTGGCATGCCTCCGACACCGCCACTCTCTACTTCGACGATGTGCGGGTTCCGGTGGGCAACCTGATCGGGGAGGAGAACCAGGGGTTCCGCATCATCATGCAGAACTTCAACTACGAACGCCTGATGATGGCGGCGGGCTGCACCAGCTTCGCCCGGGTCTGCTACGACGAGACGGTTGCCTACGCGCAGGAGCGCCAGACCTTCGGCAAGCGGCTGATCGACCATCAGGTCGTGCGCCACAAGCTGGTGGACATGGCGGTGCGGCTGCAGGCCATGGAATCCCAGATGGACAGCCTGATCTGGCGCGTCATGCAGGGCGACCCCTGCATCGCCGAGATCGCCATGCTGAAGGTCTACTGCGGCGAAGCCCACGAATGGATCGCGGCAGAAGCCGCCCAGATCTTCGGCGGCGCCAGCATCCTGCGCGGCCACAAGGTCGAACGCATCTTCCGCGAATCCAAGATCCTCACCATCGGCGGCGGCAGCACGGAAGTCATGAAGGACCTGGCGAGCCGGCAGTTGGGGTGGTGACGGGGGTAATGATTAAGGAAAAAGAGAATCCGAAGCGCCAAATGGCAACCGCGAACCAAGGTCACAGCCTAATTACTGATCCGGAGGCGGAACTGTCAGGCGATTACCTTACTTGTCCAATGAGAAAATTTTCTCTTATTGGACTATTCCTTTATGCCTAGCCAAATTAGAGGGGCACCATCCTGGACTCTTCGTCACCCGGGGGGGCAAAACAGATTGATCTCTCTCGGAGATTCACAGTCACGCGCCCACCTCTCCTCTCTCCTTTCACATTTCGGAGCTGATTGTAGATTTGAAACCCGCGCAAAATCGCTTCTTCCCACTCCCAATACTTACAAACGGCGACTTCAAGTCCATCTGCGAGAGACACAATATCTTTCAGCAAATTTAGGTTGACATGCCTTTTCCCATCAAGAAGTCGGTCTCCGAAACCAACAGCATATGAGTGGGCAATTTTTACAATCATCTCATCGACGATGCGCGCTCGCGCGCCATCTTCAACTTCATCAAGGTCACCAATACCTTTGCGTTTTCGTTGTAGCAATGAGCGCATTACGGGTGACCACCCCAGTATGGCCACAAATGCCAAATGAACCGCATCATGAAACCTATAACCGTCAATGTTTCTCGAGTTATTGGTTAATGGATCTCCAACCCGAACACCATTGATGAACATATATGCGATTTCATCGCTTTCATCTACAAAGTCTACAACAAATTTTCTAGGTATTTGCCGCAATGCGCCCAGGTCCTCATCGAACAATGCTGTTCGTTTCTTTTGTCCCTCTGTAGGAAACGCTGATACGATCTTTGCTGCATTTTCAGCCATAACGTCATTGAGAGAATGATTGTAAAGGTGAGCAAAAGCGGAAACATACCACATAATGTCTCCGAGTGCTTTCGCCGTCGTCAACTTCGGAGGGTACGGCGTGGTGACAAGTTTGCCGAGATTGTCGCCAAAGGGTTTCAAGAGGTCCGCCACATTTCCCCATATTTGGACGAGAAATAGAATAAGGGCATCTCTATTTTTGAACTTTGATGTTTTGACGGCAAGGTCTTGATAATCGCCAAAATATTGCAAACTGGTGATACCTCCAGAAATTGCCTCTGCAACCTCCCCCCAGATTCCAAGACGGTGCCTAACAAGGGGGCGGGGGAACGGCCATCTTCGGAGAAATTGCCCACGATCCATTGTAAATTGCCCAACAAGACCTCTTTGTGAAAATCCACGTTGGCACGCTTGGCCACCGTAACGGCGTACCATGTAATATCTCCCAATTCATCTTTGACGGTCGCACGTGTTGCTTCGGCTGTCGGCGCGTTGCTTCGAACTTCTTTCTTCAACGCAGTAAGAAGGGCGCCAATCTCACCAGCCAATCCAAGGTAGGGATTGATTCGATCACCCTCCGAGGCGTCAGGCAGTTGATCTGTCGCATGAGCGGTTTCGAGGTACTGAGCAATTTTCACGATGACACCTGATAAGTAAATTAGTGACTGACGAGTGTGGATGGTATCGTAATCTAACAAATTGGTACTGATGGAAAACTAAAGCGGTTGGGCTAGATATATGTATCAAATCGTCGGGCATGGCATTGATGTGGTCGAAGTTGATGCCTTTCGAAGCCTGCTAGAATGCAATTCGGGCGACTTTAAAGATCGTTGTTTCACAAAAGCGGAGCAAGCCGAGGCAGCGACCCATGCTAACGAAGTCCAAAGATTTGCCGGGTGGTTTGCGATGAAGGAGGCAGTCGCGAAAGCGATGGGTATTGGTTTTGGAGGCGCAGTCACACCGTTGGATATTGTCATTACTCACGGAATTGGAGGCGCACCGCAGGTGCTGTTGCGTCAAGGGGCTATGAAACGTGCGTCAGAATTGAGGGTCGTGAATTGGCATGTCTCGATAAGCCACGTTAACTCCACCGCTTTTGCATCAGCCATTGCTGTATCAAATAACTAGATTTTGACAGCTGGAGATAATGACGCAGACACCACATCTTTGAGACCCTGTAAACCTTTCTTACTCCTTCCTCCCAACTTCTCTTGTCCAACCATCATGTTGAGCTGGGCAAATCTCATGCCGAGCTGATCAGCCATGAATGCTCCAAGATGGTTGAGGCCAAGTAAGTTTCCATAGGCTCGGTGAACGAGGAGTTGAGTAGCATAAAACGCATTCAGGACGAGACCGTCGTCAGTTTTGACGAAACTTACATGTTGTAGGCACGGAAAAACAAGACGAGGATTGGGAACATGATCACGTTCTGGATCAAATATTGAAGCTTGGTACATAGTGTTGCGCATACCTCTTCGGTGGTTTTGAATTATCCACTCCAATTGGTTGCCATTGCAATTGCCACGCCCATAGAACATCATTCGCTCGAAATACAATCCGTGCCTATTAATTGACTTCCTCTTTGCTTTTATGCGCGGTAGGGCATCTCTGCAAATTTCATAAAATTTCTCTCTATCGTTGTCTGAAATTTGCCAATATGATTCAGGAAAAATTGTGAAGGCGGATATGGGTGTTTCGACAGAATTTGGTTCTTCTGTGAGTATTTTGTCGAGGTAATTTCGAATATAGGGGCATTCTTCTATTTTTCCGTGCCTATTAAATCCGGTAAGACTTATCATGAGAGGTTTTATCTCGGTAACTCGCGAATCAAACATATGAAGCAGGATGCGGCCCCAAGCATGAGACAAATTCGTGTCAGCGATGGTAAGGGGCGCAAGATCAATCTTCGTCATGTATTTCCTCCAAGAAGCGGTACTTGGCAAGGCCATTAAATTTGTGAGGAGCAATATTCAACTGAATGTCGCTGCAGTTGCCGTCAATTGTGACATATGTGGTTCCAGATTGAATAATATCATACCTTAAACCCCAAATTGTTTGGTTAACAAATTGAATATATTTGCTATCGTACTGAATTTTTTTGTCCGATAGTAGTATTTGTTGAACCTCCATTGTGATAGAATGGCAAAAAGACTTGCCATCTATAAATATCGAACTCGATGTCCCCAAATATTTTTTCATGTTTTTTCGGACAGAAATTCCCTCCTTAATCAACCTTGCCCGTTTTTTCAAAGGCAAAAAGCGCATTCCAAATGATAAATGAGTTAATAATGTTTCATACCCAACGCCATATTCTGAAGAGATATGGAGAACATCGATCGGGTTCAGATCGCTAGCATTCAATTTTCGCCGATTGATTGACCTGTTGAGACCAATTGTGGGCATCAGCAGATGGCCTGCGAACATATCGACAAGAGTCTCGTCGGCAGGTTTGGGGCTTCCGGCTCGTGATGAAGCCTGAAGCTCGTCAATACGCGACCCGTGATTAAATACATGATGGCCGAGTTCATGGGCACATGTGAAATGACGCCTGCTTAGAGGGCGCTCTGAAGAGAGAAATATGCGAGGGGGCGGACCAGCCTCGTATAGACCTTCCATGTTCACGTCGACGAACCGGACAATCATGTCCAGGTCGGCGCAGATTTCATAAGCGGACACCGGTTCAACGAGGTCATAGTTGAGGGAGAGACGCGTGGAGTTTGCTGCGCTAGCGGCTTTCCGGCCCAATTTCTGATAGTCAACCATAGGTGTTGCTAAGCCCATTACTCTTGCGTGCTTCCCTCGGATTTAATAGCTGAGAGGAGACGTAACATGCGCTCAAGGTCGCTGGGATTTAACTTGCTCAATTCCCTTGCCGCTAGGTCCAGCCTCGGATTATCAACACCTAGTTCTTGGAAAGCCTCGCCTAAGAGCCACGCCGCTTCGACGTCGTAGATTCGGGCAAATAAGGAGATTTCTTCGGCGGATACTTTTCGGTTTCCAGCTTCGATTTCTGAAACTGCCGGTCGGTGGATCTCCATTATTTTCGCCACATGGCCTTGCGAAAGTCCGGCCAGGGCTCTTGCTTCGCGTAGTCTTGCAGCGATGAGCATGCGTCGGTTCGCATTTACATTGCTCATCAAGCGGCATCTTTCTTCGACTTCTGGTCAGCTAGCAAGTCACAGATCAATTGAACGGTTTTATCGATTGTGAATTTTCCATTGTCGTCGCCAAAGAGGTTAACTTCAGCCGGGATGAAAATCCCGACTTTCTTGCCCACAATGCCTGTAGCGGCGATCGACAAAGGGCTGTCAAATTTTGGCAAATCTTTGAGCGGGACGGTGCCGTGAGACAAAGTGACGACATTGTCAGAAATGTTGGATTGGATGGTGGTCAAGGTCTGGCAAACGGCGTCGAAGACTTGGTCCGGGGACATCGCGTAGGCTCCATTACAGATGGTCAGAAAATCGTACATCCCAAGTCGCGCTAGGTCAACAAGAATGATGCCATTGCAAGCGCGGGCTCTAAAAGGTTGGTCTACGGTCGCCGTCAGTCGATGCGGAGTTGCCATTTCGGCGGATAGAATGGGCGTTCGAAATCTTTATGCGATTCTCGATAAATTTGTTTGATCCTGCTCCGTCCAGAATGTCCGGCCACTGTTGGATGGGCGACTCTCGCGTACTTGTCGACCTCACAAAATAGGTTCTGACAATCGATTTTGTGCAGGGGACGGCCCCATAGATTTCGAAACTCTGGGGCATATCTTTCGAATGCGGTGAATTGAACATCAGTCATATAACTGATGATCTCTGCTGGAGTGTAGTCGCCTGGATCCACAAAGCACTTCGCTATCCCATCAAGTGCTCCAGGACCGGCCTCCACGAAATCGTTCTCTGAGAAATTCACAAGAGGACTGTAATTTAGATCAATCGTGTACTGGTAACCGGTAAAAGGTCCGATACATGGAAATGTGCGCAAGAGATCAAAAACACCTTGCAGGCTTGGTTGTTGCGCAATTCTGTCCGGCAAGTGCCCTGACATCATTTGCGCGATTAGGCATAGGTGATTCTGATGCTTCCTTGCATGCCCAAAGCTGCTCTTGCCAGATGGCATGATGTATGCCGCCGAATAAATCTTGTGACCGTTATCCATCAAGCTGGACAGCAATTTGTCGTAACGGTCAAAGCTAAACCCCTCCCACGTTATTTTGCCGATGGCGGTCTCAAGGGCTTCCCATGTTTCAATTTTGTTGAATAATTTGAACAATATTATCCGAAAAAATAGATCTTCATTGGACCAATTGTCACCATAGATGACGCGACGTATGAGATATTGGCTTACCCGATCCGAGGCTCGGTATACATTGGTAAAGCGATGGCGCGCAATTATTGGATCTTGAGGTGCTTGGGCGGAATCACCTTCAAGTCGGGCAAAAAATATCGCTTGGCGACGGGCGGCAAATTCCCAAAAGGTCCCAAATACCTCGGAAGGCGTTGGCCTAGATTTCCGGGGGAAAAAGTCGGGGCAAGGCAAACTGATATGGTCTTGGTTTGCTGCCGCTTCTCCCTTGAAGCTGGTGTCCTGATTGAAATCCCAAGCCAGCTGCGTTGAAGCCGATAGACCTTCGTTTGTCATGATAGTCCTCGACGGGTTCATATTGCTTGGAGTTCATAGTTTCTCGATTCGACTAACCTATCGAAGATATTTTAGCCTGTCTCTGGCCCAGCTTGTACAAATAAGGCACCAACCACCCTCACCCCAACCGCACCCCCTGCCGCCTCAACTCCCGCTGCACATCCACCACATCCATCTCCGCCACCGCACGATCCTGCTTCACGGACAGCGCCGCGCCGACGCCGGCGGCCTGGCCGGTGACGGTGCAGCACATCATGTTGCGGGTGGCGGCGTGGCTGATGCGGTCGCCGCCGGTGGCGCGGCCGGCGACGAGCAGGTTGCTGACCTGCTTTGGCACGATGGTGCGCCAGGGCACCTGGAAGTAGCGGCCCGTGGTGGGCAGGATCAGCAGGCCGTAGCCGTCGATGAATTCGGGGAAGATGCCGACGGAATCCTCGAACCGGCCCTGATCGCGCACATCCATCTCGGTCATGTTGTAGCGGGCGTCGATCTTGCGGGTGTCGCGCACGCCCAGGGTCATGCCGAAATTGCGCAGCTTTGCGGTGTCGCAGCCGGGGTGGTGGCGGCGCATCGCCTCCACGGCCAGCATGGCCTGCCGCCGCCCCTCGATCTCGAACCGGGTCAGGTCGTCGGGGTCGGTCCCGTCGCAGCCGTCCAGGTGGACCAGGTTCAGATAGGTCAGGTCTCCGGTGTCATAGATGGCCCCCCAGGTGCCTGCGATGGTCGAGAGGTTCTGGGGGATAAGCCCTTCCTGAATGGCAAGCTGGAACGGCTTCTTGAGAAAGGGGGAGAACATCCTGTCCTCCTTCCCCGTGGTCTCGACGGTCCATTCGCCACTGTCCCAGTCGCGGTAGGTGAGGGGGTTGGCGCGGATCTCCTCCAGGAACTTCGCCCGGTCCACACCGGACATGGAGAACATGACGGAGGCTGCCATCAGATCCTCCCGCGCCGCCTTGCGCGTCGGGGCACCGGCGCGATGGGCCACGTCGGCGTCTCCCGTCGCGTCGATGACCCGTTTGGCCAGGATGGCTTCGCGCCCGGCCTTGCTCTCCGTCAGAATGCCCCGGATTGTTGCGCCTTCCATGATGGGGGCGACGAACTGGCGATGCAGCATCGGGGTGATCCCGGCTTCCTCCACCAGCCGGTCGGCGACGACCTTGAACCCTTCGGCATCCAGCGCGTGACTGTCGGACTGGGGTTCCGGCGTGGCGGCCCCCATCTCGATGGCACGGGCCTCGAATTCGCGCCCGACCCCCTCCGTATCGACGGTCTTCTCGTGGCGGTACCAGGCAAAGCCCTCGACACCGACCGCCGTGATGTTGCCCCCGAAGCAGCCAAAGCGTTCGACCAGTGTCACCGCAACGCCTGCACGTGCCGCCCCCAGCGCGGCGGCGAGTCCGCCGGGGCCCGAGCCGACGACCAGAACATCGGTCTCATGGATGACGTCGATCTGGCGGGCGGGTTCGGTGATCTGTTTCACTGGCAGGGTCCGGCGCTCAGATGGGAGTGATGGCGCGCTTCTTCGGTGGTCCGCCCTCATGCGGGCGCAGCGGCGCGTGGCGCAGCGCGTCGGCCAGCACGGCGCGGGTATCCCGGGGATCGATGACATCATCGACGCCGAAGTGCTCCGCCGCACGCAGCGGTGTCAGATTGCGGCGGATATCGGCTTCCAGCTCCGCCTTGCGGGCCGCCGGGTCCGGAGCGTTCTGCCAGTCGCGGGCATAGGCGACGTTCAG
>Ga0070729_10005995_pt1 | contig 12215 bp, 9 predicted proteins | sample tdDd472_FD_66725 | JGI IMG/M metagenome (GOLD analysis project Ga0070729, IMG submission 66725) | Marine sediment microbial communities from the Atlantic coast under amendment with organic carbon and nitrate - tdDd47.2 | ecosystem: Environmental > Aquatic > Marine > Coastal > Sediment | place...
TAAGAAGTTTGAACCCCAGGGGGTTCCATGGCGCGCAAAGGCATCACACGACGCGATTTTCTCAACGGCACCTTGGTGGGAACAGGTGCGTTGATGATGGGTGGGGGTGATTTGGCCAAATTTGCTCAGGCGGCGGAAGCCGAGGCCGCGGCGAAATCGAAGGGCACGCCCTATTATCCCCCCAAATGGACCGGTATGCGGGGCAGTCACCCCGGCGCGTTCGAACGTGCCCATGAATTGGCGCGTGAAGGACGGGAAGATTGGGGTGGCGTTACGGAAACGGACGAAGAATACGACTTGGTGGTGGTCGGTGGCGGGGCCAGTGGTTTGGCGGCCGCATACTATTTTCAAGAAGCCCATGACTGGAAAGCCAAGGTTTTGGTGCTCGACAACCATGATGATTTTGGTGGTCACGCCAAACGCAACGAATTCGAAAGCGGCGGCAAGATGCGTATGACTTACGGTGGTTCGCAAGGCTTCGACAACATCGCCAATTGGCCGGAGGAGATGTGGGAACTGCTCGAGGACCTCGGCATAGACCTCGATAAATTCGAAAGCGAAAACTATGACCACGGTTGGTTTAAACGTCATGGTCTGAAGGGTGGCGTGTACTTCGATGCCAAGACCTGGGGGCGTGACCATATGGTCCCAGCCGACCTTGGCGACATGGCGCCGGTGATGCCGGGGCTGGGTGAGGGGGACAAAGATTATGCGGCCTTGTTTGCCGCCACCCCTTTGCCGGAAAGGGCGCAAAAAGAGTTGATCAAGCTCTATGAGGAACCGAATGCCCATGCCATGATTAAACGACTGGATGAAGAAGATCCAAGTTACGACAGCTATCCATACGAAAAATTTCTCATGGATTATTGGAATATCAGCCACCCGGCGACGTTTCAATTTTTGCGCAAATTGCCGACCGATGAAAACGGCGTCGGCGCGGATGCTTTGTCTTTGACCGAAGCGGGCATTGCGGGCATGCCGGGGACCGTGAAGTTGGGGCGCAAGTACGGTTTGTCCCAAGAAACCGACCCGAACGATCCCGGCTACGCCCACCATTTCCCAGACGGCAATGCGGGGTTTTGCCGCACCATCCTGTACACCATGATCCCCGAAGTGGCCCCCAGTGTGACGGAGTCAAAATCTGCTGAAGATCTGATTTTGGCCGCGTTCGACTACAGTGTTTTGGACGACCCCGAAAACGACACCCGCATTCGCCTTAACGCCACCGTTATCGAGGTCAAGCACGAAGGCCCGGTGGATCAAGCCGAACAGGTTGCCGTTACTTATATCTTTGACGGCCAACCTCATCGGGTGAAGGCATCGAATGTGATCATGGCGTGCTGGAACATGGTCATTCCGTTCGTTTGCACCGAATTGCCGGAAAAACAGAAAGAAGCCTTGGCGTTGAACGTCAAAATTCCCTATGTCTTCGCCAATGTGATGGTGAAAAACTGGCATGCGATCAAGGCATCGGGAATTGGTGCGGCGTATTGTCCAACCAGCTATTACCATCTTCTGCAAACTGAATATCCAGTCAACATGGGCGGTTACGCCGTGACCGAAGATGCGAACGAGCCGATGCCCATCACTTTGATTCGCGTGCCAGTGCCCGAAGAACGTGGCCTGGCGCCGCGCGATCAATTTCGTGAGGGGCGCAATGAAATTTTTGTGACCGAGTTCGAAGAATTTGAAACCGAAGTCCGCAATCAACTGAACGGTATGTTCGGTGCGCATGGTTTTGATGATCAACGCGACATCGAAAGCATCACCGTAAATCGTTGGTCCCACGGTTACAGCTATACGTATTTCACGTTGTGGGACAAAGGCCATAGCATCGAAAACGGCCCACACATTCAAGCGCGTCAACCGTTTGGCCGTATTGCGATTGCCAATTCGGACGCGGGTGCGGATTCGTGGCTTGATGTCGGGGTGATGCAGGCGTTGCGTGCCGTCAGGGAACTGACTGAAGACTGAGTTCAGCCCGGTATTGGTTGATTTTGGCGTTACTTCGGTGGTGGACGGTCTTGCGGTTTAGGCTTCTTTTGCACGGTTTCTCAACGCCTAAGCCCCTATATAAGATTAAGTTGAAAGATGTTGACGGCAGGGTGAGAGCAGGGTTAAATCCCCTTTCGGCATCCTGCCGACCAGTGGATAAGGGCATAAGTTGATGACGGCACCCGCCGCCAGCTTTGAGACGCTGAACGGAACCGTGTTGCGGTCGCCGGCGCGTTTGCTCGATCTGCTGATCCTGCCCTTGCTGATCCTGAACGGGAACTTGCTTCTTAGGTGCCCCTGACGCCTGCGGCCGTGTTTGTGCCGATGGTGTTTAGGGGAAATGCAACGCATTTGCGCTGTCGTGTGAGACAGCGCCGACCTCAGAACTTACCCGAAGGATCAAACACATGACCACCACTGACCCGAACCATATTGTTATTTTCGACACCACTTTGCGCGATGGTGAACAATCGCCCGGCGTATCCATGAACTTGGATGAAAAAATCCGCATCGCCACCGTTTTGGAAAAAATGGGTGTCGATGTGATCGAAGCGGGCTTCCCCATCGCTTCCAACCGTAGTTTTGAAGCCGTCCACGAAGTCGCCAAACGGGTGAAAAATTCCACTGTTTGCGGGCTGGCGCGTGCCACCGAAGCCGATATCGAACGGTGCGCCGAAGCCATTGAACCCGCAGACCGCAAACGCATCCACACCTTCATTTCCACCAGTCCGATGCACATGAAACACAAGCTGCAAATGGAACCGGATGCAGTGTTTGAGAAGGTGAAAGAAAGCGTGACCCTGGCGCGCAATTTCACCGATGATGTGGAATGGTCGGCCGAAGACGGTTCGCGCGCCGAACGCGATTTTTTGGCGCGCTGTGTCGAGGCCGCCATTGCATCGGGCGCGGGCACCATCAGCATCCCCGATACGGTTGGTTCTGCGTTGCCGCATGAATTTTCGGATCTGATCGGGTTTTTGTTCAACACCGTACCCAATATCGATAAGGCGATCATTTCTGTGCATTGCCACAATGATTTGGGTTTGGCGGTGGCCAATTCCCTGGCGGCGGTGAATGCGGGTGCGCGTCAGGTTGAATGCACCATCAATGGTCTGGGGGCGCGTGCCGGCAATGCCGCGTTGGAAGAAATCGTCATGATTTTGAAAACCCGCCATGATTTGATGCCGTATGAAAGCGGCGTGGTCGTTGAAGATATTATGAAGGCATCGCGCCTGGTATCCGCCGTAACGGGGTATACCGTGCAGCGGAATAAGGCGATTGTTGGCAAAAATGCTTTTGCCCATGAAAGCGACATTCACCGGGGCGGCGTGCTGAAACATGCCGAAATCTATGAAACGTAGAATGGGTTGAAACTTGTTGACGTCAGGGAATGAGCCGGGTTAAATCCATAGATACGCATGAAATACCGACCATCTGTCGGTCAGCAGATATGAGGACGATGTCCGATGACGGCATGTGCCGCCAGCTTTGAAACGTTAAACGGAACCGCATTGCGGTCGCCGTCGCGTTTGCATGGTCTGCTGCTCCTGAACGGGAACCTACTTCTTAGGTACCCCTGACGCCTGCGGCCATGTTCGTGCCGATGGTGCTTGGGGGGAACGACAATCGTTGCGCTCAACCGTGTATAGCGGCGCAAGCTTAAGAATTTTACCCGAAGGACAAGACCCATGAGTACACCAGACAACAACCGCGTCGTGATTTTCGACACCACTTTGCGCGATGGCGAACAATCGCCGGGTGCATCCATGAACCTGGATGAAAAAATCCGCATTGCCACGGTTCTCGAGGAAATGGGCGTCGATGTGATCGAGGCCGGTTTCCCCATTGCGTCCGAAGGTGACTTCGAAGCGGTGAATGAAGTGGCTAAGATTGTGAAAAATTCCACGGTTTGCGGGCTGGCGCGTGCCACAAAGATGGATGTTGAACGCTGCGGCGAGGCCATCAAACCAGCGGACCGCAAACGCATTCACACCTTCATTTCCACCAGCCCCCTGCACATGAAATACAAACTGCAGATGGAACCGGATGCGGTGTTTGAAAAGGTGAAGGAAAGCGTAAGCTTAGCACGCAATTTCACCGATGATGTGGAATGGTCGGCCGAAGACGGTTCGCGTACGGAACGTGATTTTTTGGCGCGTTGTGTCGAAGCCGCCATTGCATCGGGCGCGGGCACCATCAACATTCCCGATACGGTCGGGTATGCGATGCCGCATGAATTTTCGGACTTGATCACATTTTTGTTCAACACCGTACCCAATATCGATAAGGCGATCATTTCTGTGCATTGCCACAATGACTTAGGGCTGGCGGTGGCCAATTCCCTGGCGGCCGTCAACGCAGGTGCGCGTCAGGTTGAATGCACCATCAATGGCTTGGGTGAACGTGCCGGCAATGCGGCGTTGGAAGAAATCGTCATGGCCTTGAAAACACGCCAGGACTTGATGCCTTTTACAACTGGTGTGGTCACGGAAGACATTATGAAAGCATCGCGCCTGGTGTCCGCGGTGACAGGCTTCACCGTGCAGCCCAATAAGGCGATTGTCGGCAAAAATGCTTTTGCCCATGAAAGTGGCATTCATCAGGACGGCATGCTGAAAAATGCCGAAACCTATGAAATCATGACGCCGGAATCGGTTGGACTGACGCAATCGAAATTGGTTCTGGGCAAACATTCGGGCCGCCATGCCTTTAAGGAAAAGCTGAAAGATCTGGGCTACGACATCGGCGACAATGCGATTGAGGTCGCGTTTAAAGGCTTCAAGGACTTGGCGGATAAGAAAAAAGACGTGTTTGATGAGGACATCATGGCCCTGGTCGACGATCAAGTGGTGCGCGTCAACAATCGTTTGCAGTTGGTGAGCCTGGAGATTCTCTGCGGCACCAAGCATCAACCACCCAAGTCGGAATTGGAAATGACCATTGATGGCGAAACGAAAGCCTGCAAATCCACAGGTGACGGCCCGGTTGATGCGGCGTTCAATGCCATCAAGGAATTGTTCCCCCACAGTGCTAAATTGCAGCTCTATCAAGTGCATGCTGTGACACAGGGCACAGACGCCCAGGCGGAAGTTACGGTACGACTGGATGAAGACGGGCGCACCGTCAATGGACAGGCGGCGGACACCGATACCATGGTGGCCAGTGCAAAGGCGTATATCAACGCCTTGAACAAGCTGCTGGTGAAGCGTGAAAAAACCGCGCCTTCTGCGCTTTCGGCCTAGCCTTTAAGGGTTTAGGTTGAGTATAAATAGAGTGCCGGAGCCGATTCTCCGGCACTCTTTCTATGAGGCCTTCGCAAACTGCCTGTATATCAGGGGGAAATCAAAGCGATGGCCGCCACATTTGCGGGGTTTGACAACCAATGCTTTCGTCTCTTTTTGGTTTCTTGTCGGCCGATATGGCCATCGATCTTGGAACGGCCAATACGCTCGTTTACGTGAAGGGCAAGGGCATCGTGCTCAATGAACCATCCGTGGTCGCCATCACTGAATCGAAGGGCAAGAAACAGGTGCTTGCCGTCGGCAACGAAGCCAAGCAAATGTTGGGGCGTACGCCTGGTGATATTCACGCCATTCGCCCGTTGCGCGACGGTGTGATCGCCGATTTTGAAGTCGCGGAAGAAATGATCAAATATTTCATCCGCAAGGTCCACAACCGCCGCACCTTTGCCAGCCCCATGGTCGTGGTGTGCGTTCCGTCCGGTTCCACCGCCGTTGAACGCCGCGCCATTCAAGAAAGTGCGGAAAGTGCAGGTGCACGCAAAGTCTTCTTGATCGAAGAACCCATGGCCGCAGCCATTGGCGCGGGTCTGCCGGTGACGGAACCCACGGGGTCTATGGTCGTCGATATTGGCGGTGGCACGACGGAAGTTGCGGTGCTGTCGTTGGGCGGTATCGTCTATGCGCGTTCGGTACGTGTTGGTGGCGATAAAATGGACGAAGCCATCATTGCTTACATTCGGCGCAATCATAACCTGCTGGTGGGTGAGGCATCTGCCGCACGCATCAAAGAAACCATTGGTTCCGCGTGTCCGCCCGAAGACGGCGAAGGCCGCACCATGGATATCAAGGGGCGTGATTTGATGAACGGCGTGCCGAAGGAAATCGTCATTTCCGAACGCCAGATTGCCGAAAGCTTGGCTGAGCCCGTCGGAGCAATTATAGAGGCCGTGAAAGTGGCCTTGGAACACACTGCGCCGGAATTGGCGGCGGATATTGTGGACAAAGGCATTGTCCTGACCGGCGGCGGCGGATTGCTGGGCAATATTGACCATGTGTTGCGTCACGCCACCGGCTTGCCGGTTTCCATCGCCGACGACCCGTTGTCATGTGTGGTGATGGGCACGGGCCGTGCGTTGGAAGAAATGAAGAAACTGCGCAACGTCCTGACGACCATGTATTGATTAACGCAGAGACGGCTCGACCTTCTCATAGCAGCACCCGCGCGTCTCAGCGCGGGTGCTTTTATTTTTATTTGAGATGCCGATTGGAACACCATCGTGCTCAACAGCAGAGTATTGGCCTTTTTGCGGCGTCTACACTATATTAACCAAGTCTTTGGCATAGTATTCGCGGGTGTTCTCGCTCACAATGAAGACAACGCGAAAATGCCTTGGACTTGAGCTTTGAGTAGGGATGAAATGCGGTGAAAAACCGCCAGCATTTGGGACATCATCTGGTCCATCCTGAAAAGGGGATGGCGAACCGCTTCGGATATCTGGGGCTGGTTTTGGCTGCGTTTGCGTTGATGCTGTTGGGCAAAGCGGACGTGGTGGTGATGGAACGCGTGCGCGCATCGGTGACGGATGCCGTCGCCCCAGTGTTGGAAGTTTTATCCCGTCCCGTTGCGACGTTTGATCGTTTGGTGGATGAAGCCAATGCCCTATCCAGCCTGCGTGAAGAAAATGCGCGTTTGCGTGAAGAAAACCAGCGTTTGATCCATTGGCAAGCGGCAGCACGCAAACTGGCGTCGGAAAACCAACAAATCAAAGGGTTGCTCAACTTTGCGCCGGGTGCTGAGCCTGGCTTTATTTCGGGGCGTGTAATTGCGGATACGGGCGGCGCGTTCGTGCATTCGATACTGGTCAACGCCGGCGTGCGCGATGGTGTGGCCAAAGGCCAAGCGGTGATCACGGGTGACGGTTTGGTGGGGCGTGTACATGGCGTCGGCACGCGGGCCGGGCGTGTTTTGTTGATTACGGATTTGAACTCTCGTATCCCAGTGGTGGTTGAAGCCACCCGCACCCGTGCCGTTTTGGCCGGCGATAACTCTGAACGCCCGCGGCTTATTCATTTGCCCCCTGGCGCCACGGTCAGCATCGGTGACCGCATTGTGACGTCTGGCCATGGCGGTGCGTTTCCGCCGGGTATCCCCGTCGGTGTGGTGGCGCATGCAACGGAAGGCGGGGTGACGGTGAAGCCCTATGTGCACCGTGACCGCTTGGAATATGTCCGTGTGGTTGATTACGGCCTGCAAGGTATTCTTGATGCCACGTCCGCGGCTGAAGGCGCGGGTGTTTCCAAATGAAATTGACGTTTTGGCAGCGCCTGGATTTGATCGTACGCAGTGTGACGCCGTTTTTTCTGACCCTTGTCTTGGTGGTGTTGGGGCAAGTCCCGTTGCACATTCCGGGCTTTGCGGAAGTTGCCCCGCTGCTGCCTTTGATGGCGGTGTATCATTGGGCCATTTACCGTCCCGATTTGTTGCCCGCCATTGCGGTGTTTTTTGCAGGCCTTCTTCAAGATGCGCTTTCGGGAATGCCGTTTGGTGTTAATGCAGCCGTGTTTGTGGTTGTCCATATGGTGGTGATGAGCCAGCAGGTGTTTTTCACCGGTAAATCGTTCCTCATCATCTGGTTGGGGTTTTCGATGGTGGCGGCGGGGGCAACCGTTTTGATGTGGCTGTTGACCGCGATGTTCTTTTCCGCCTTCACCACGTTGGACACCGCATTTGTACAGTATCTGGTCACGGTGGGGGTGTTCCCACTGCTGGCGTGGTTGCAGGTGCGTTGGCAACAATCCGTTTTGTCACAGGTTTGAAATGAGGCATTGCAGGCATGCATAGGGATTCGGAGCGCCATAAACTCTTTTCCCGCCGCGCTTTGATGCTGGGGGGCGGCAAGGCCGCGCTGCTTTCGATCTTGGCGGGGCGCATGTATTACCTGCAGGTGATCGAATCGGAACGCTACGTCACTCTGGCCGATGAAAACCGCATTAACTTTAGACTGCTGCCACCACCGCGTGGCGGTATCGTTGATCGTTTGGGTACGCCGTTGGCGAACAATCAGCAAAATTACCGTGTCGTGATCATTCCTGAACAAGCCGGAAATGTGGAACGCACACTGGATTTGTTGTCCTTAATCGTACCGTTGAGCGGTGGAGAACGTCGCCGCATTCTGCGTGAAGTGAAACGCAAAAGGGCTTTTGTGCCGATCACGGTGCGTGAAAACTTGGACTGGTCTGAAGTTGCGCGCATTGAAGTGAACACGCCCGACCTGCCGGGTGTGTTTATTGATGTCGGGCAAAGCCGCAATTATGCCCAAGGCCCGCAAACTGCCCATGTTTTGGGATATGTCGCTGCGGTGTCGGAAAAGGATTTAACCGGGGACCCTTTATTGGAATTGCCTGGTTTTCGGATCGGAAAAGCCGGGGTGGAAAAAGTCTATGACTTGGCTTTGCGTGGGGCCGGCGGCAATTCTCAGGTTGAAGTCAATGCATTGGGGCGTGTGATTCGTGAATTGAACCGCCAAGAAGGCCAACCCGGTAGTGAGGTTCGCCTGACCATTGATCTGAATCTGCAAAATTATATTGCCAAGCGCCTTGGCAATGAAAGTGCCACGGTGGTGGTGATGGATGTACATACGGGTGAAATCCTCGCCTTGGTGTCTTCGCCGTCTTATGACCCCAATTCGTTCAACACCGGGTTGAGCCAAGCGGAATGGGAATCCCTGATCAGCAACCCCAAAGCGCCTTTGACCAACAAAGCGATTGCGGGGCAATACGCACCGGGTTCTACGTTCAAACCGGCCGTTGCATTGGCGGCCCTTGAAAAGGGTGTGGTGACGCCGGAAACAAAAATCCATTGTTCCGGTTCCACCAAGTTGGGCAACGCAGAATTTCATTGCTGGAAAAAAGGTGGGCATGGATGGTTGGATTTGCGAGGCGCGATCGAACACTCATGCGATGTTTATTTTTACGAAGCCGCACGGCGCACAGGGATTGACCGGATTGGGGCCATGGCGCGGCGGTTTGGCTTGGGCAGTCCATTGGGCCTCGACCTACCCGGAGAAAAATCCGGTCTGGTGCCAACAAATAAATGGAAAATGGGTGCCATCGGTTCACCATGGCAATTGGGGGAAACATTAATTGCGGGGATTGGTCAAGGCTATATCCTCACCACACCGCTGCAATTGGCGGTGATGACCGCGCGCCTGGCCAATGGTGGGCGGGCCGTGACGCCGCGCTTGACCATGGATCACATCACCGAACAGGGCATCGCGCCTTATCCTGATCAAGAGGCGGATACACTCGGCATTTCCCCGGAACATTTGGAACTTGTGTTGCAAGGGATGGTGGATGTTGTCAATTCACCCACCGGAACGGCGTTTCGATCTCGTATAAAAGAGGATCGTTGGCGCATGGCGGGGAAAACCGGCACCGTTCAAGTTCGCCGCATTTCCAAAGCCGAACGGGAAACCGGGGTGTTGAAAAACAAGGACCTGCCCTGGAAACAACGCGACCACGCTTTGTTTGTTGGGTTTGCCCCGGTCGACAATCCGCGTTTTGCCGTGTCGGTGGTGGTGGAACACGGCGGCGGTGGCTCAAGCGTCGCGGCGCCGATTGCACGCGATATTATGCATGAAACGCAACGGCTGCTGGAACTTCACCCGACACCGAAACATCAAGAAGCTCAAACGTCCCCTTCCGCCATGAACGGGAAGGAGGCTTAATATGCTGCACCATGACGGTTTTTTGAGCCAACCTAAATTCAGCCTCGGCCAAAAACTTTTACACCTTCATTGGCTGTTTGTGGTTTTGATGACGCTGACCGCCAGCATTGGGTTTGCCATGCTCTACAGCGCGGCTGGTGGTGATTTCGACCCTTGGGCCTCGCGTCAGATGGTGCGTTTTGGTATGGGTCTTTTGGGCATGGTCGTGGTGGCGGTGACCGATATTCGCTTGTGGCTGCGGTATGCGTATGCGTTTTACTTTTTGGTTCTGGCGTTGTTGTTGGCGGTGGAAATCGCCGGTTTTGTCGGTATGGGGGCGCAACGTTGGATCAGCCTCGGTATTTTTAACGTACAGCCGTCCGAATTGATGAAAGTGGCGTTGGTTTTGGCGCTGGCGCGTTATTTCCATGGCGGCAGCATCGAAGATGTGGGGCGGCCTTTGTATCTGGTCCCGCCTGCACTGATGATTATCGTTCCGGCCGTTTTGATCATTCGTCAACCGGATTTGGGCACCACCTTGATGCTGGTTTTGGCCAGTGTGGCGATGTTTTTTGCCGCGGGGGTGCGCATGTGGAAATTTGTGCTTGCCGGTGTGTTGGGCCTGATCAGTGCGCCCGTGGCCTGGTTTACCATTTTGCGTGATTATCAAAAACAACGGATCATGACGTTTTTGAACCCCGAAACCGACACTCTGGGTGCGGGCTATCATATCATCCAGTCGAAAATCGCACTGGGGTCCGGGGGGATGTTCGGCAAGGGCTTTATGCAAGGCACCCAAGGGCACTTGAATTTTTTGCCCGAAAAACAAACCGATTTTATCTTCACCATGTTGGCCGAAGAATTTGGTCTGGTCGGCGGTTTGACCTTGATCGCGCTTTATATGTTGTTGTTGGCCTATGGTTTTGTCATTGCCATGTCGTCACGCAACCATTTTGGGCGTTTGGTGGCCATTGGTGTGATCGTAACGTTTTTCCTCTACATCTTCATCAACATTGCCATGGTTATGGGTTTGATCCCTGTGGTGGGCGTGCCGTTGCCGTTGGTGTCTTACGGCGGCACCGCCATGTTGACGATCATGTTTGGCTTTGGTTTGTTGCTGTGTGTGCATATCCACCGCGATCTGACCATCGGGCGGCGTGACAGTGGGGATGAATACTGAACTTTTCTCCCTTTGTTGTATGCCCCCAAATCCAAAAACACACTTGCGCCGCGCCCGTGGGGGCTTTATATGATCCCACTCCTGCCGGGACGATATTTCCGGACTAGGGGCGCATAGCTCAGTTGGCAGAGCAGCTGACTCTTAATCAGCGGGTCGTAGGTTCGAGCCCTACTGCGCCCACCAATTCAAGGCCTTGGGTACTATAACCCAAGGTCTTTTTGGTTCTGGAAAGCGATAGGGTTGGTAACAAAATATCAAACCCTAATGAAACAACAGCGGTATCATAATGTGCATGGTTGCATGCATCGTGATGATAAAGCCGGGACCGAACAGAAAACACAGTGAGCCCATAATCACCCCAGGCACCACAAAACGGGTGGCAACCAATGGCCAGATGATTGTGCCATCCGTTTCCCCCAGTTCGTGTAACAACACAAAGGAAACAGCGGTGAGAACAATTGTGGATGCCATGGCATATAACACCCTGTGTTTATGGGGTTTGGATTCCAAAAGTCTGTAAGTGCCGAAAAAAAACAATGGGGTCAGCAGCATCCGAAAGATCACTTCTTCCCCATATCCGGCGACCATTCCATAGAGGAAACCTGGTTTTGAGCTTTCTTCGGCTGGAACAAAATCCGGCAAAATGTCCCCAACTGATGCTCTGATCGTGACGGCGATGGCAATGGCCGTCAGCACCCCCATACCCATTTGAACAAAGGGGGTGTTTTTCAAAAGTGAAGCTGGGTCCAATCGGTGGAAACACCATGTTCCCAAAACAAGCGATGACACAATAATCAGCCAAACGGACACTTGTATTGGAAAAATTTTAAGCAGTGGATCCGCCCATTGGGCGTTGCTGAGCGTTGGTGTGTCGAAAAACCAGAAGAACACGCAATAAAGTGCAAAAACCTGTGCCCAGACAATTGTTGCCATGAGCTGTTTTCCAAAATGTGATGGATAATATGCAAAGGGCTTGATGATGGACATGAGCAACCTTCCTGGTTTCGGGGTCGACTGGTTTTGATGCGGGTTAAATGTTTCTTCCGTTGATCGTGATGTCCATCGATGCAGGGACTGCATTGACCACCGTTT
>Ga0070729_10005999_pt1 | contig 12197 bp, 10 predicted proteins | sample tdDd472_FD_66725 | JGI IMG/M metagenome (GOLD analysis project Ga0070729, IMG submission 66725) | Marine sediment microbial communities from the Atlantic coast under amendment with organic carbon and nitrate - tdDd47.2 | ecosystem: Environmental > Aquatic > Marine > Coastal > Sediment | place...
GCAGATGTCGTGGTTTACCTCAATGCTCTGATAACGCAGAATATGAGTGCACTCGGCTCGCCAGAAGGGTGAGAAAATCGAGCTGGAAATCGTGACGCACATTTTGAGTTTTTGAAATGCCTTACTTTTTCGCAGTAACTATCAGAGATAATATGTTGTTGCATTGATCTGATTGGTTTCTCATGAAATATCCGGGTTAGGGCGGACCTGATTTTTTTCAGAACTGATGGAGTGCACCGACTCCTGACCGATAGCCTTGTTTCCCCCCACCCCATAACCCCAGAATTAAAATGGCTTCGTAAATTCCATGACTACTATCCTTTTTGCTGTGATCATCGCATTTGTATTTGCCGCGTCCCTGACGCCCATGGTTCGCTGGTTCGCCCATAAACGCGGATACCTGGATTATCCGAATGAGCGAAAGCATCATGAGGGAGGGATTCCGAGGATCGGAGGGGTGGGCATTGTCCTGTCGTTTTTTATGACGTTGGGGAGTTTCTTATTTTTCCCCACAGACGTGATACGGGGGGTATTTCATGACCCCCGGTGCTTGTATCTTTTCGGCGGGGCCCTCATCGTTTTTGGCATGGGGCTGGTAGACGATATTATCGGTCTGCCTGCGCTCAAGAAGCTGGTGGTGCAAATTATCGCCGCGTTGCTGGCTTGTTATGGAGGGCTTAAAATCACGGTTTTTGCCATTCCTGGTGGCCCGGTGATCGAGTTTGGCTGGTTTTGGCTGCCGGTAACAGTCTTTTGGATACTCTTTGTCATCAATGGAATCAACCTGATTGATGGGCTGGATGGCCTTGCCTCAGGGGTTTCTCTTTTTACCTGTATCGTTCTCCTGATCCTTTGCATTCTGGGGGGGAGGGTTGGACCGGCATTTTTATTAGCGGTGCTGTCCGGGGCGATCATGGGCTTTCTGCTGTACAATTTTAACCCGGCGAGCATTTTTATGGGGGACAGCGGAAGCTATTTTCTCGGGTACATGCTGGCGACCCTGAGTATCCTCGGAAGCATGAAATCCCAGGCCGCTGCCGTCATCTTTATTCCTGTTGTTGCCCTGGGGCTTCCCTTGATGGACACGGTTTTTTCAACCATGAGACGGTTTGTTACTGGAAAGCGCATTTTTGCAGCGGACAGCAACCATTTTCATCATCGGTTGATAAAAATGGGATACTCCCAAAGGCGAGCCGTTCTCGTAATGTATGCCATGACGATCTTTTTTGGGGCGGCATCTTTGCTGATGGTCGGGCTGCGAGACGACAGAAACCTGATTGTCCTGGCAGTAATTGGAGCCGGCATTGTTATTTTGATCAAGCGTCTCGGCTACCTGGACGGCATGACTGGACGCAGCCTTGCCATGTGGGGAGAGCGATTCATGGATGCGTTTCCCATTCGCAGGGAACGGCGAATTTTTATGGGGCACCAGATGGATCTCCTGGCATCACGAACCCTTATGTCCTTTTGGACAAATGTACAGGCTGCTGTGGAAGATATTGACATTGATTATTTGAGAATCAAGCTTCTCAAGTCTGGCACAGATGAAAGCTATTTTGACAGGGTGTTGATGCCTGCCGAAGAGGTGGGTAGGGAAGAGAGGGGTGTTGATGGCAAAAGCGGGCTATATGTAAGGTATATGATCCTGTGTGGCGAAGATACCCATGTGGAGCTTAGTTTCTGTAAAACAAATATGGTGAACCAGGGGAGCTTGGTTGCACGGCGTATTGATATTCTTAAAGAAACAATTATTCAATGGGTTTCCCGATATGAAGGGCTTCTGTACGATACGCAAATTACGTTTAAGCCGAAGAAAATATTTGTTGTGGAAAGCCCAGATAACTCTGACGGGAAACCTTCAGCGAATGCGAATTATTTCAAGCAAGGCGCTTGATTTATGTTGATATATGATTGGCAGAATGTTAAAAATTACGCCGTAATAAGTAAGTAGTAGCAAATTGAGGTGACGTATTTTAAACTACTTGATTATACACTGATTTGATTTTTAATATATCTTATTGTTACCTCTGGGGAAACAATTCCTATCGCGAAAAAATGGTCCCACATGAGATATAAATTTTTTTGATTTTCAACATTCAGTACGTTCAGCCCTGAATGCGTTTTATTTTTGTTTGAAAAGTTTTGTCTTCGGCTGGCCTTACGGAAGACCGTGTCCGGTAACAAAAAAATGCTAATTCGATATTTACGTTTAGGAGGTCAAATGAAAAAATTGATCATTGTGTTCGCAAGTTGCCTTGCGATGCTGCTTGTAACGTCTGCGAGCTTTGCGGAAGAAGCCTGGAAGACCTCATTGAATGATGCCATGGCCTACAGCGATGCATCTGACCAAGCCATGATGGACGCTGCGATTCAGTTTGCCTTGTCCGAAGGGGTGTCGCTTCAGGAGGTGCTCACCCAGGTTCAGGCTGTGAACCCCGGGGCAATGCAATCGGCTCTGACATCAAGCTTTTCCGTGGTTGATAACAAGGCCGATGTTGTGACAGCCGCTGTTTCAGCCAAGGTCGATACAGCCATGGTGGTGACCACGGCCATGGCATCCAACGTTCCGGCTGCCGCAGTTGTCTCTGCAGCCGTTCAGGCCGATGCCACAACCGCTGCTGAGGTCGTGGCCGCAGCCGTTGCGGCTGATGCCACCCAGGCCGGCGAGGTCGTTGCCGCAGCCATCGCATCCAGTGTTCCCGCTGGCGAAGCGGTTGCCGCCGCGGTTCAGGCCGATGCCACAACTGCTGCTGAGGTTGTCACTGCAGCCGTTGCTGCCGATGCCACCCAGGTCAGTGAGGTTGTTTCCGCAGCCATTGCCTCAGGGGCAAGTGATGTGGTTGTTGTCAGCAGCGCCGTGAGTGCCGGGGCCGACGTGGCTCAGGTTACTGACGGAGCCATAGCAGCCGGTGCGTCTAAAGAAGCCGTCGCTGAAACCATTGCCACCGTACAAGCCGCTCAGGTTTTTGAAACCAAGGAAGAAACCAAGGCTGAAGAAGCAAAGCCTGCTCCAGTTGTTCCGGTCGTTGTGGATGAGCCTGACGATGATGACGTGAGCCCTAATTAACATTCGTTGCACCAGATTTCGTCTCTATCTGAATATTGTAACTTTAAACACATGAGGTAATTGTTGTGAAACGAATCATGACCCTATGGTCAGCATGCAGCCTTGCTCTTCTCTTCTTGATGACGGCTACCAATGGTCGTTGTGATACATTTTCCAAGGAAATGTTCGGCATTGAACAGGGGTATGTTCATCCGTTTCTTTCTGTAAGCGGTGAGTATACGGACAACCTGTTCAGCGATGAAACAGGCGAAGAGAGTGACTTTTTTACTAAAGTCAGCCCCGGTATCTGGTTGTCTTTGCCCGGCGCAGACGCGGAGGTGATCAACTACGCCTCTTCAAGCTCTACCCCCGGTGGTATGGCCCAGACTCGTTTTCAGGCCGAAGACATGGGGCGTTACCAGACTTTCCTGAAGTATGCTCCGACTTTTGAGAATTATATTGATTTTAATGAAAGAGACATTGTGACCCATCAGCTCGACGCCTACGCGGCATTGAACTTGAGTGGTGGTCTCTCATTCGAATTGATGGATCAGTACAAGGACGACCGAGACTCAGTTGAAGAGCAGACTGACAGTGCGGAGTACAACAACAACCTGGTAGGCCTTACCACGTCGTACAACGTAACCGAGAAGTTAAAGGCTCGGGTCGATGTTCGGTATTATGATGTAAACTACGACAGCACAAAGCCTGAAAAAGATCGTGAAGACATGTCGGTCACCGGCTATGTATTCTTTGCAGTGAAACCCAAGACCAGTGTTTTTGCAGAAGTCTCCCATGTCGACGTTGATTATGATATTGCCATCAAAGACAGCACGGAATTGAAAGTTTATGGTGGTGTTAAATATGACGCGTCGGATCGTATTGATGCCATGCTGAAGGTTGGTTACATCAGCAAAGACCTCGATGCGACCGATGAGACCAAGGACTCCCCCAGCTTTGAGGGCACCCTTTGGTATGACCTCACAAGCCGAATTGACATCAACGCGTCAGCCAGCCGGTTTACTAAGGAATCCACCACCGGGCGTTTCTCCACAGAAACTAAAGGGAGCGTGATTGGATCCTACGAAGCCACGGACAAAATCAAGGCGTCCCTCATGTTGTCTGTATCCGAAGAGGATTATGACAGCCTGGATCGTGATGATACCACTTACACTGTCTCTCCATCTCTTAACTACGCCTTGAGTCCCAAGGTGTATGGCAACCTCGCCTACTCTTATTCAGAGAAGGATGCCACCGGTAGCGAGAGCGGTGCAAGTGATTACACAAAAAATAGTGTTATCTTTACCATGTCTGCATCGTTCTAAGTGATGGTGACATGTATGGGGTGAACCGTTTGAACGCATGGTGATGACCATGTGTCACGGGTAGTGATTGAGAAAACGGGGGCATATTATATGTCCCCGTTTTCTTGGTTGAATGTTGCAGGTATCTGTGACGCGATGCAACTGTTAGTGCAGACAGGGTATTATGAGACAAATTGTTGTTTTTTTGATCGTTGTTGTCATGATCGCGACGCCCCTTTGCCCTTTGAATGCCCAGAGCTTCAAAGTTGGTAAAGGGGATTTGTTGTCTATAAAGGTGTACGGCGAAGAAGATCTGAGCATGAACGTGCGGGTGAGTGCCGACGGCACCATCAAGATGCCCTTTATCGGGATCGTGAAGGTCAGCGGTATGACGTCAGAGGGGATCTCCGAGCATCTGATGAACCGGTATGTGGAGGAAGAGTATCTCGTCAATCCACAGATCAACGTTTTTATCGAAGAGTACCGAAGTCGAAAAGCAAATATCCTGGGGCAGGTTCAAGAGCCTGGACAGTATGAAATTGATGGAGACACGTCTCTCATGATTCTGGTCACCATGGCCTCGGGTTTTACACGTAGGGCGTATAAAAAAAGCGCACAGATCATACGGCTTGTGGATGGAGAAAAGCAGATTATTGAAGACGTCGATATGGGTGAGAGGGTCATTCCCGGTGATATTGTCGTGATACAGGAGAGTTTTTTTTAATATGGAAGAGCGAGAGATACATCTACGCGATTACTGGCGAGTTCTCCAGAAGCGGCGGTTTACGGTGTTAACCTTTTTTATTCTGACGTTGACGCTGACCATTCTCGGGGTATACACCTCCAACCTCGATCCTGCCTGGGAGGCAAGCACTAAGCTGCTTATCGAAAAGAGCGATACCTCTATCTCCCAGGCGGAGGCCCAGGGCTTCGTGCGCTGGGATCCCAATTTCCTTGAAACTCAGTTTCAGATCATTAAAAGCAAGCCCGTGGCCGCCAAGGTGGTCAAGAGGCTGGGACTGGACTCCCGTTACGCCTCCTGGTATCTCGAAACAGATGAGGAGAAACCCTTCTGGAAGGAAGGGCTCGTTTGGGTGAAAGAGCTGATTGACTCTTTTTCCACATCAAGTTCCAAGGCCGGAGCAGGCGGCCTTGAGGCAGTCACCCAGACGGATGCGGACCTCATTGCCGATACCCTCATCGAAGACCTTGAAATAAAACCCACCAAAAACAGCAGCATTGTTAATATCAGTTATGAGTTTGACAGCCCCGTCATTGCCGCCATGGTGGTGAACGCCTTTACACGAGCGTACATCGACGAACTTCTCGACATGCGCATGAAGGCATCCGGGTACACTGTGGAGTGGATGAGCAAAAAGGCCGATGAGCAGCGTAAACAGCTTGAGGCTGCAGAAAAAGCCCTTAACTCCTATATGCGGCGGCAGGATATTGTTTCCATCGAAAACAACATCAACATCGGCCCCCAACGGGTGAACGAACTCTCCGCCAAGCTCACCCTCACAAAAACCAGGGGAGAGGAGCTGGGCAGCCTTTTTAAAAAGCTGAGGGGCCTTACCCCCCAGGAGGCCCTGGCGATTCCCGTGGTGTCCGACCATGAAACCATCAAAGACATCCGTCGGGATATCGACAAGGCGGAACAGACCATTTTGGAGTACTCCAAAAAGTATGGCCGCAGGCACCCGGTGATGATTCGGGCCAACAACGAACTGGAGCTGCTCCAAAGTCAGTTGATGGATGAAACAAGGCGAGTTATTCAGACCACCGAGGCCGATTATGAGTTGGTGCGGGAAAACATCAAGAACCTCAAGGCTCAACTCCTGGCCGCCAAGGGAGAGTCCATCACCCTGAGTGAGAAGTACGTGCAGTACAAGATCCTTAAGCGCGATGTCGAGACCTACCGTCATCTTTACAATGCGTTGATTTCAAGGATCAAGGAGCAGGCCCTGTCCGAGGAGATTCAGCCGGTCAACGTCTGGACCGTGGAAGCGGCGGTGCCGCCCGCTGAGCCCGTGGACAGCCATCGGCTGAGAAACCTTCTTCTCGGGGTTCTTCTCGGCCTTTTTGGCGGGGTGGGTCTCGCTTTTTTTGTGGAGTATCTGGACAACACCGTCAAGTCGGTGGAGGAGGCAGAGGAGCGCTTCGGCCTGCCGGTGCTCAGCGTGATCTCCCAGATGGATCCGAAGGAGGGACGGATTGAAGAGGTGGTGAAAACGTTGCCCCTTTCTGCGGTGTCCGAGAGCTACAAGTCCCTTCGGGCCTCCCTGATGCTGACAAGCAGGGATACCCCGCCCAAGCGGGTTCTCTTGACCAGTATGTCTCCTGCAGACGGAAAGACCACCACCACCGTTAACCTGGCCACGGCCCTTGCCAACAGCGGGAAACGCGTGATTCTAATCGATGCCGACCTCCGAAAGCCCAGCATTGGCAAACTGCTGAAGCTTTACAGTGAGGTAGGGTTGAGTACCTATTTGAGCGGGAACACCGATAAAGAGATCATTACTCAAACGGATGTGGAGAACTTGTCGGTCATCTTGGCAGGCCCTGTTCCGCCGCTTCCCTCAGAACTCCTCAGCTCGGAGAGATTGACGGAGCTTCTGGACAGGCTGAGTGAAGAGTACGACATGGTGGTGATCGATTCGCCTCCTGTGATGCCCGTCTCCGACAGTCTCATTCTGAGTCAGCTTGTGGACACAACTGTGGTAGTGGTTCGAGCTGGAAAAACCTCTTATGACATGCTGGATCATGGGCTTAAGTCCATGCAACACGTTGGCGCCAACGTGAAGGGCCTCGTGATCAACGGCGTAAGCGCCAAAAATGGCGGGTACGGCTATTATGGGTACGGCGGTTATTACGGTGGCTATGTCTATGGTGGAGAGAGGGGGTAGGGGAAAGGGGGCTATCGGCGATTGGCTATAGGCGATCGGTTGTGGAGTCGCTGCGCATTGGCTGTAAAAAGGCTATACGCGCAGCGAATACCATGAACTAAAAAAGTAAGAGCAAGAGCGAATAAAGATCCGGCCAAAACCATTGAAGGAGTCGTGGCTGTAGGGTGTGTTCCACGCATCAATGTGAAAGCCCAAACACCCGTCGTTGCCATAGGTAATGAAGGGGATCCTGTTAATCAGAAACGTACTTGTTTTTGAAACAAAAAAAAGGCCACAGCATCCAGGATGCTGTGGCCTTTTGTTTTTATTTGGTACCGAAGGGGAGACTCCATGGCCACTTTTGGCTCATGCCCTTTGATATCAAGTAGATAGCAAAAACACCACCTTAACTTCTCTCGGTATTCGTACACCCTTCTTGTAAGGCGATTCAACCTACTTTTCAAGTCCTCCCCCAAGAAATGCCAGAAAAATGTGAGAGGGTATATCGTATAGTCTTTCCCTCCCTGAGTCCCCCCTTGCCCCCGTCTTGACCTCTCTCCTTAAACAAAAGGGCACTCGCCTGACCTTCACACCTCCACTTCATGACATGAGTCTTAGCCGAGAGCCCCAAGGGGAAATAAGAAAGGGGACACCCCATGAATTACACTGGAGCATCCCCTTCGATTGTTGTCCTGCTGAGTGTCTCATTGGTAACAGGCGGTTACCTCAGGACCTAACTTGGCTGATAAGCATAAGGCTGTCTGAATAAGTGCCTTATAATACGAAACGTCTTGCTTGGTCAGTCAAGCTCCATATTTGGAAAGCTGGTCAGGCATCGCCAGTTCTGGCTGAACCCGGCCTACTGCTTTGATTATTGACGTCTCTTGATAGTTTCCTTCATCAAATCGACAATCATCATCAGTAATACGATAAGCATGTAATCTTTCATGAAATCGCATCTCCTATTTTAGTGTTTATGAGGGTTGTAACACTAAGTCCCTGAAAGCCTAACACACTGTATTCATGAATCTTGTGCGCAACGGTGTGTTGTGCTGTTGAAAAGTATTTTATTACCCTCAGTTGTCAACTGACAAAAGTTCACCGCCACAGTTAACTCTCTGAAGGTATGAAGAATTACAACTAAAGTTGGCTCAATGCTGGCACAATGTGCAAGTCATGTCAAAAGTTTTCTTGACATGTCAGACACCTCCTCCACCTCCTTCTTCTTGGAGTGCTCTTCCCCGGTCATCCCATGCCGTTAACTCCACAGGCCCTGAGGCGTAAAGCCTGAGGTGCTGGCGTGTGGCATCATCCCTTCAGGACATTGTAAATGGTGGCCCGTGAGACCCCGTACTTCTTGGAAAGCTGCGTGGGATTGAACGTCCCATTCTCGTCTCTGATGGCCTGCTTCTGCTCATCCGTAAGGCTTGGCTTGCGTCCCAGATGTTTCCCTGCCTCCTTGGCGTTCTTGATGCCCTCAAGCTGCCGCTCCTTCCGTAGGTTCGTCTCGAACTCTGCAAAGACCCCAAGCATCTGTAGGAAGGCCTTCCCTGCTGCCGTGGATGTGTCGATGGATTGGTCGAGGATCTCCAGTGCAGCGCCCCTGTCCTCCAGCTCTTTGACAATGGCGGTCAGGTCATTCAGGTCACGGGCAAGGCGGTCGAGCTTCCAGACCACAAGCTTGTCTCCTGCCTGTATGGATTTCAGCGCAGCCTCAAGCTGAACACGGCCCTTTCTTGTGGTGCCGCTGGTCTTCTCCTCCCAGAACACTGCATCAGGATATTGGGCTTTAATGGCGCTGTGCTGCATGTCGGTGGATTGGTCGAGGGTTGAAACTCTGGTGTAGGCGTAGACTCTCATGTGCGGGGCTCCTTCCAGCGTGTGTCAGAAAATGTGTAACCATTGTCTTAGACCTTTTTGGAATGAGTGTCAACAACTCTGAATAGGACCTTTATGACACGGGTTTGACGGGTGTTAGGAAGGTATACCTTTTTGACAATATAGAGACGGGCTGCTGGAAGACCATGATGTCACTGCGATCTGCCCCAACCATATACGTAGATACATGGCTGAACTTCAGGTCTCCCCGGAGCAGAGCCAACAGTCTCGACCATGAGAGGCCCTGAGAGGCTGAAAATCGAACGATAATGACCATGCCCTTGCCATTACCCTCCCTACATACGAAGGGGCTCATATGGGGCGATTTGAAAAAGGGACTGATAGATGGGCCTAAAAGCTTTATGTGTGGGGCGTAAGTGCCTGATTCTACTCACCCACCCACCTTAGAAAAACGTTGGGTAAATTCCCCTTAGGTATACCTTAAAGATCCTCCTTTAGGTTACCTAAGGGTTATATCCCCCCTATCTATATATAGAGAGAGCAGGGTCAGGCCTCGCCACCAGCACTGAAGACGCTCCCCTCTGATTCTTTCCCTTTGATTCCCTCACAGGCAGACCAATGTCTTGATAGTCCCTATGCGCCCACCCTTGGGCATGCAGTGGTCTTGATAGCAGGTCTGCCTTTTTTGCTTGGTCTTGTATACTGAGGGTTGTTATCCACAACATATAGTGATTGTCTTTGTTTGTGTATATCTGTCTTTTTCGAGGGGAGGATCTCAAGTGGGAAGTGCAACTGTAACCATATGGTGATGGTTGGTGCGGACGGCAGGAATACCAACGGGTACTTAAGTGCATGTTGAATGGGCAGGCCGGAGGGATAAGGCTTCAATCTAAAGCTCGTGCGTAACGATATCGTTATGCATGGCTCGACAGGTCGTAAGCTGAAAGCTGGCTACGGGTTCAGTTGTAATGACCTCATGATAACTGGAGCACATCCCTTGCAGAATCAGGCCTCTACGTAAATCCTGAAGCACAGGGCAAGGGGTTCACCCTCAGATTTTACACAGGCCACCAAAGCGCCCAGACATCATGAACAACACCACAGCTATCATTGAATTCAAGGCAGTCCTGCCGGACAAGGCCAGAACCTCCTCGCAACCATCGATGAGAACGGGACCAAGTGGGTCGCAGCGAAACCGATATGTGAAGGCATGGGGTTGTCGTGGCCTGCACAGCATTCGAAGCTGAAGGCAGATCCAAAGTTCCACTGTTCCCATAAGGTAATGGTGGATGCACTGAATCGTGATTACAAGATGTTATGCATCCCCGTCAGTCAAGTTCATGGATGGCTCATGGGTATCAACGCCAACAGGGTCAAGCCCAGCATCCGAGAAGCAGTCCTCATGTATCAGCGTGAATGTATGGACGCTCTTCATTCTTATTGGACGACAGGCAAGGCCGAGAACCCGAGGGCTGAAGCAGCGGATCCGAGAGAAGGTCACTTCGAATCTCTGATAGCCCACGTTACGGATGCCATCACCGAGGGGTTCATGGAGATTGCCGCAGCCATAAGGGACAGGTCAGCAAGAACACCTTGGGAATCCAAGCCTACCGAGAAGAGAAAGCGCCTGTAGGTGTTTATGGGCTGGATCTATGAGGCCTTAAAATGGCGCTCTACGTGGATTCTAAGGGTTTGGCAATGGGTTGGCCTTCAATATTCACGCAGAGCGTCCTGAGCGTTAACAGACAGGCATGGACGAAGAGGTCTCATCCTCTTTTTGATGGAGGAGGTCAGAGTGGAATTCATCGTCTGTTATCAATTTGGTCGCTGCCCACCTCAGCCTCTCGCACTTTGCCTGAAGACGATGGTTCGCCTCCTGAAGTTCTTTGACCTCCTTCGCTTTGCCCTTGAGCATCTCCGCATATGCCTCGGTCCCAGCCTGGAGGATTTCATTCTTATCCGTAAGCTCTTCGTTTTCATCTAAAAGGCGGTCATTTTCGACTTGAAGTTTGACAAGCTCATCCATGGAAAGACCAGAAGGAGACCCTTCCCGTTCCTTCATCAGGTGGTCAACAAGCCATTGCAACAGGGTTGCTTGATAGGCTCCAACCTGCTTGGCTGCGGCGTAGCAAGTGAGGCCATCGTCAAGAACGAGAGACACGGCTTTATCTTTGAATTCAGGGGGGTACTTGGTTTTAGCTGATTGATTTGATGTCATGAAGCCTCCGTATGTCTATGGTAGATTGCCAATGGGACCGAGCAGGATGTCCTGCTTATCGTTTTGGCTAAGTACCATATACCCCATAAATGCCTATTGCAAGGGTTGTATATCAGCTATATCAGATAGTTATGGCGCAATAAGGCCATGGAGTTGCCTGTCCCATGTCACTTTGTTTTGACAGCAAAGCCGCCTCTACCTCCCTTGCCTGCGGTCTACGCTAAAAGTCCCATTCGGGCAGGGGGGTGGTCTCGTCACCGCCTTCTTCTGGGGTTGACTGTTGTGAGCCTTGAGGCAGGGTCAGGAGCAGGCGCTCGATGACGGCTGAATTTGACTCACCAGTGCGCTCCTTCTCTTGGCTAAGGGCTTCGTACGCCTCTTTGGATATGACCGCATTGACGGACTTTTTGCCCTGCTCTGCAAGCTTCTTACGGTGTCGCTGAAGGCGCTTCCTGTCAGTCTCTTTTCTCTCTTCTGCTGTCTTCATTTAGATGCATTCCCTACCGTTTCTTGACACGTTTCTTGACACAACCATATCGATACCCTATGGTGCCTCCCGTCAGCGTTACAAGAAACGTATCACGAAACACCCACCACAGCAACGACACCTGCCATCACAAGGCATCATAAAGAAAGGAGACCCACAGCAATGAATACGACCATCACAGCCAACACTGCCGCCTCTTACCGTGAGCTTGAGATCCTTACCGGGGGAGGCATCAATTCAATCTTTGTGGAGAACTCTCTGACCGGGCAGGAGGTCTATCACACCGAAGGGCTGAAGTATGACGAGGGCCTAAGGGCAGAGCTGGAGTCAGCCATTGACAGGGTCTTTGAACTTGCCGGGAGAATCAACGAGACAGTGGAGAACTAAGGGCCATGCAGAATCGGCTTCTACGTGAAAT
>Ga0070729_10006005_pt1 | contig 12191 bp, 9 predicted proteins | sample tdDd472_FD_66725 | JGI IMG/M metagenome (GOLD analysis project Ga0070729, IMG submission 66725) | Marine sediment microbial communities from the Atlantic coast under amendment with organic carbon and nitrate - tdDd47.2 | ecosystem: Environmental > Aquatic > Marine > Coastal > Sediment | place...
GACCAGCGCCTGTTCGGCCTCGACAACGCTGGGCTCCAGCTGGTTGGCCACGGTCCCCAGCTCGGTGGACTGTTCCTCCGCCAGTTTGTTCAGGGGTGCCTCCAGACTGGACAGCGAATCACGGGCCGTCTCGACAACATGGTCCGGTAGACCACAACGGGCGGCCAGCTGGATGATGTCGTGCAAGGCCGGCAAGGTGTGCGACCGGACTTCAGCAAGGAGGTCGTCGAGGGAAGACGGATCATCGCCGGTGGCCACCAGGCCACGGAGGCGCCAGGACAGCCGACGCAGAACCCGCAGCGCCCCGATCTTGCCGTGGTCGGCCGTGGCCAGGCGGTCCAGGAGTTGACCCCGCAGTTCGGCCTGAACGGCCAGGTCTGCATGGGAGTCGGGACGGGTCTTTCGCCAGATGACCAGGGCCACAACCAAGACGATGGCCAGCGCGGGCATGACCCTCAAGAACCCACTGAATGACTGCTCCACCCGATCGAAGCGGTAGAGCCCCCGCTCCAGGATGAACGGCACCAGATAGGTCTTCTCATCACTCAGACGCCAGGGATGGACTGTATTGTTGCCTCCTACCAGTGGTTTGTTGATCCGGGCAAGGGGTTCCAGTTCACTACCCAGAATCCAGAGCCCCTGGTCATGAATGGCCAGCACCACCTCATGGCCTGGGTCGGGAAGAATGTCGATGCTGGTCAGTGACGACACCAGGGCCGGCGATTCCAGGGACTTCGTCGGCACGAACGTGTTTCCTTGAAGTTGAACCAGCTCGATCCTGTCCAGGTAACGCTGGATGAGAATGTCGGCACCGCCGGTCTCGGGCCGGGGCAATAGTGTGAACGAGGGAATGATGGTGTCGTAATGCCGCTCGGCGATGAGATCCCCCATGGCATTCCATGCGCCCAGATAGCCAACCCCCTCGGTGCCCCAGGACGCGCTGGCCACCACTTCGAGGCTGCCGTCGCCCTCGAGGTCCACGACTTCCAGCAAGGCCCCCGAGGAATACGGAAGCAAGGGCCGTTGCCAGCGCAAGGACCCATCATTGTCGACCACCACGATCCTGGAGGTGTCGTCACTGGCGAAGCCGATGACTTCTCCATGGAGGTTTCCCACCGCCCCACCCGACAGCACAACTTCGGATCGGCCGTCACCATCGAGGTCGACAATTCGTGTACCCCGCATGGTGAAGTGAGGGCCCGCGGTGAAACGCCAGCAGATCTCTCCGGCCAGGGGGTCCACCGTGACCAGGCCGCGCCCGGCGGCATCGAAACCAACATCGCAGACCAGGACCGCCACCGCATTGTCTCGGCCATCAATGGAGAGGGCGCCGGCCGGGGCGAAATTCCCATCCCACTCGCCGTTGTCATATTGCTGATCCACCGGCGCCTCCACGGTGACGCCCCCCAGAAGCTCTCGCGTCTCGGGATCGAGGTACCAGGTACACCAGATGTCCCGGTCGAGTTGCCGGCAGGTGACGATGACACCAGGCCGGCCAGGCCCCAGAAGATCAGGGACACCGACCAGACTGGCCCGCCCCTGATCCCAGCCATACTCCGCCGGCAAGCGCACCTGCCAGAGCTCGCGAAAACCACCCGGCTCATTCCCGGCGGTGCAGACCAGTCCATGATTCCAGTGGTAGATGGTTTCATCGTAACCGTCACCGTCGAGGTCGATCCAGATATGAGTCGGACCACCCCGGCCAACCTCGGACCGGCGCCAGATGTAATCACGCATCATGACAGGGTTGTAGGGAAGGCTGGTGAGATCGAGATCCAGGGTCGCCGTGGCTGGGTCGGGCTGCTCGGCGGCCTCGGCAGAACCAGCAATTGAAAACAGCACCGACAGGGCCAGAGAGCTCACCGCCAGATACAAGAGAACTGGTTTTCCCACTCCATAGATCATCGGGTGTACTCAGATGGCTTTGATGGGTCCAGAAACGGATTCGAGATCGGGGCAGAGATGTTCGAAATGCTCTCGTGGCCCCCACCCTAACGGCCACTCCTTCGGTAGGCAACCCCAGGGGTGTTTGGAAATGGCCCGAGCTTGAGCTCAGGCCAAGGGTAAACTGGAACCATTCAACCCCTAGATGGGCTCGTCAGGATCCTGGTTTCCTCCAGTAGCTCCACCGGCTTCGTCGGGAACGCTCCCGGAACCGTTGCATCGCGGACAGGTCTCTTGATCGTTTCCCGGTCCGAGAATTGTTCCGCTTCCCTCACACTGGGGGCATTGGATTTCAGCCATGGGCGGTTCCTCTCGATTAGGGGCGGCCGGTCAGCCACCCTCGACTTCGGTCATTTCCTTCAACGGGCCCCCGGTCATCCTGGCGAACTCCTGGAAGCCCACCATGTACTGAACCAGCTGCCGACACTTGATCAGCAAGGACAGGTCTGTTTCGGAAACCTGGTCGATACTGCCACGTGTGGCGGACCCGAAACACCCCTCTGACTCCAGGCGGTAATAGCGCTGACCTCGCTGCATGTCCTTCTTCACCGGGATGCCATGGAGGTCGATCATGTCATCGACCAGCCGCATCACCGTCTGCTTCGAGCATGAAAACTCCCTCGAGAGTTCACTGAGCGAGATCCACTCACCACTGAACAACAGACGTGCCAGAAGTCCAGTCAGCTTCTTGCCATAGGTTGTGTCGGGATTGTTGTTCCGAGGCATACTCCCCCCTTGCTCCGGCCGGTGCCGGATTCCAAACGTCGTGACACTCAACAATGGCCAAGTACCACACTGTCTCCCTCGTTCCTCATTTAGCTGAGACGCTGAAGGAATGTCAACATCACAGTAGCCAAGGACTTAGGTGGACAGGCATTGCATTCGGCTCATGAAGAGTGATAGGCTTTCATACTTCATGAACGACCGAGCACTCCGGATTAGGGGTTTTTTTTGAAAACACACCAAAATTTTTTCATGGCCGCCCTGTTGATCATCATGGTGACCACAGCTTCCACTTCCCCGGCCTTCGACGGTCAGCGTAGCGGATTCATTCTCGGGCTCGAGCTGGGACCGTCGTTCAACAGCTACACTCAGAATGGAGGCAGCCGGGAGAGTGAGCCGGGGCTGGCCACGATTTTCCGCCTTGGAGGCGGCTTCAACGAACAGTCCATGCTCTATTTCACCGCCAATGTGAACTGGCTGGGAGTGGACACCGGTCTAGGTGGAACCACCACCATGGCCAGCAGTGTCGTGGGGGTCGGTTACTCCTACTATCTCAAGAACCAGACTCCCTCGTTCTTCTTCAACGCCGGCCTCGGATACAGCAGCTGGCGAGCCCCATTCGACAGCGACATCATCAGCCACACCGGTTTCGGAGGGATCATCGGCGCCGGTTATGAACTCAACCGACACCTGGTACTGGAATTGAACCTGACCATGGGAAGCACCGAGAACAAGGATGGAGGGTTCACCACCAGTTCCGACGCCCTTGGGGTCCAGCTGACCATTGGGTATATCGCCTACTGAGTCCGTTTTTAGGCGGGTTAAATTTTCTTTTTGCGTTCTCCGTCACGGCTGTTAGACTTGTCTAACAGGAGGCCAATGATGAGTGAGTTCGCTGCCATTCCCGTCTTGACGCCCGCCCTCGAGGATTACCTCGAGACCATCTATCGTCTGGTCGGGGAAAGCGGATTTGCCCGGGTCAAGGACATCGCCAGCGCCCGGGATGTTCGTCCGGCCTCGGTTTCTCCCGCGCTCAAACGCCTGGATACCATGGGGCTTGTTCAGTACGAACGCCGTGAGTATGTGGGGCTGACACCCGCCGGAGAACAGGCCGCACGCAAGATCTACGCACGACACCAGGTCCTATCCCGCTTCCTGTCCACTGTCCTGAATCTCCCCCAAGATGTGGCCGAGCGCGACGCCTGTGCAGCAGAGCACAGCCTGTCTCCCGAGACCCTGGATCGGATTGTCCGGCTATTTGAATACCTCGAAGTCTGCCCCCAGTCCACCGACATGCTCGACCGGTTCCACCACTGCTCCCTGGTCCAACCCGAGGCTGACCCGTGTCTTCACTCCTGTCCGGCCCTGGAAAACCAGTCGAAAGGGACCCCATTCATGAGTCTTGCTGATCTCCAGCCCGGTCAACGTGGCCGGGTTCGTCAGGTTGAAAGCCAGGGCGCCGTTCGCCAGCGGCTCCTCGACATGGGAATCTTGCCCGACGCCCATATCGAACTGGCCCGCATCGCGCCGGCCGGCGACCCGATCTGGATCAAGTTGCAAGGGTACGAACTCGCGCTGCGCAAGAGTGAAGCCGCCATGATCATGGTGGAAGCCGAGTGACGGGGTATTTTTTTGCCTTCAATGTTAGAGGTGTCTAACAAATGAATATCAGTCTTCCAAAATCTGAATTGACCTCAGATTGCTTGATCCACACCGTGCTTACCGGTAACCCAAACTCCGGCAAGACCAGTCTTTTCAACGCCTTGACTGGCTCTTCACAGCGCGTGGGCAATTACCCAGGCGTGACGGTGGAAAAGCGCGAGGGACGGTGGAGGCAGGACGGGCGTGAGATCAAGGTCCGTGACCTGCCCGGATCCTATGGGCTGAATGGATATTCTCCCGAGGAGCGAATCGCCTGCAAGGAGCTGCGGGATGACACCTACGACGTGGTCATCGTGGTCATCGACGCCATGGCCCTCCATCGCAGTCTCGTCTATCTGCTGCAGGTCATGGAGCAGGGATCCAATCCCGTCCTCGTCCTGAACATGGCCGATGAAGCCCGGCGGGCCGGCCAGCGTGTGGACCTCGACATCCTGCAACGGCGGTTGAAGATCCCGGTCGTCGAGACGGCCGCCCATCAGGGTCAAGGCGTGGACAGGCTTCGTCAGGCCATCATCGAGGCCGCTGTCCATCCCTCGCCAGGGATTCCCGACACCCTGGCCGACCTGATGGCCGACATGCCGCCTGCAGACGAGCCGGTGGAGCGCATGCAACGATATGCCGCAGCCGTGGGCGCCATCCTCCACGAGGCCCTCATCACCACATCCCGCCCCGATGCCCGAGCCCTGACCAATCGCATCGACTCGGTGGCTGCGCATCGGCTCTGGGGCATTCCCATCTTCCTGGCCGTGATGTACGGCGTCTTCTGGGTCACCTTCACCCTGGGCGCCGCCCCCATGGACTGGATCGAAACCGGGATCGGCGCCCTCAGCGACCTCGTGGTGCGCACCTGGCCGGGCGATCCGGACTCACCCCTGTTGTCTCTCCTGGTCGACGGAGTCATGGCCGGCGTTGGCGGCGTGCTCATCTTCCTGCCCAACATCATCCTACTCTTCGCTGCCCTTTCCTTCCTCGAAGACACGGGCTACATGGCCCGGGCCGCCTTCCTCATGGATCGATTCCTCCACCGATTCGGGCTCCACGGCAAGAGCTTCCTGCCCTTGTTGACCGGCTTCGGGTGTTCCATCCCAGGAATCATGGCCACCCGCACCCTGGAGAACGAACGCGACCGCCTGGTGACCATGATGGTCCTGCCCCTCATGTCCTGCGGCGCGCGACTGCCCATCTGGATGCTCATCATTCCGGCCTTCTTCCCGTCGGCCTGGCAGGCACCAGCCCTGTGGGGAGTCTACTTCACCGGTGTCGCCCTGGCCCTCGGCCTGGCCATGCTCCTGCGCCGCACCGTGTTCAAGGGACCGGCGACACCCTTCGTCCTCGAACTTCCTCCCTATCGCCTGCCGGTTCCCCGCACGGTCTTGACCCGTCTCGTCGAACGCTCGGGACTCTACCTGCGCAAGGCCGGCACCGTGATCCTCGCCATCTCCATCCTGCTCTGGGTCGCCTCTTCATTCCCGAAGCTGGACAGCTTCGAGGTCGACCGCCGGGTGTCGGCGGGACTGGAGCTATCCCAGGGCGAGATCGAGGCTCAGCGCGCATCCGAATCGCTGCAGCACTCTGTCACCGGCCGAATCGGCCTGGCCCTGGAGCCGGTCTTCAAACCCCTTGGCTATGACTGGCGCATCGTGACCGCGACCATCGGGGCCTTCGCCGCCAAGGAAGTCTTCGTTTCCCAGATGAACATCGTCTACGCCCTCGACGCCGAGGAGGGCGCCGGCGACCTGCGCTCGCGCCTGAAGGCCGACTACTCGCCGCTGGTTGGTGTCTCCCTCATCCTCTTTCTGCTCATCGGTACGCCCTGCATGGCCACCGTCGCCGTGGTCCGCCGCGAATCGGGACGGTGGCGCTACGCATGGCTGCAGTTCGGCGGCCTCACGGTGCTGTCCTATCTCGCCGCCTTCATCGCCTTCAACGTGGGAGGACTGTTCACATGATCGACCTCCTCGTGCTCCTGCTCATCGTCACCATGGCGGCCTGGTATGTGGGGCGCCTTGCCTTGCGGTCCCTGCGCCCGGCCAAGAACACCGTTCAACCAGGATGTGGCTCATGCAGTGGATGCCCCATGTCTCAACAGAAGCTCACCGACATCAATCAGGAGGGTTCATCATGCCCCGGATCGGCAACGCATTGAATGGTCTGGCCATCGCCACCTTGACCCTGGTGTTCACCCTGACCCTCGCCGGCTGCCCTTGCCACATCCAGGCCGCCGACACCTACGAGACCTGGGATGCCGGCGCCACCAACTTCGAGGTCTACTCCCTGGTCGATGGCGTGGGGTTGACTCAAGAGGACCAGGGATTCGCCGGCGACATGGTGGTGGGCTGGGGGCTGGTGGACCGTTTCTCGGCCTACTTCGCCACGACCCTGGAGTCCAACGGAGCCATGACCTCGGCCGAGCCCGCCATGACCATGGGCATCTTCGGTACCCCGGTGAACACCGACCACTTCGACATGGACCTGGCCCTTGATGTGACCCTGGCCGGTGAGGGCATGAGCGAACCGACACTCGGCCCCACCGTCGAACTCAACTACGACGCCGCACCAGACATGACCACCTGGGGCCTGTACACCCGCGGCGGCCTGGCCACCTACGGTAGCGAGCGGGAGGATGTCACCGTGCGCCATACGGACCTGGCCCTGACCCTCGGCACCTACTGGACCCTCGCCCGCGACCGGCAGCTGTTGCTGGAGTACGATGCCACGCTTCATGACAAGATCGACGTCGACAATCGGCGCTTCGAGCACGGGGCCCTGGCCCTGGGTTTCAATACCATGATCGCCGGGAATCTCGAACTGATCAGTGAAGTGCGAGTCGACATTCCCCAGGCTGACGAGAGCTCGTCCCTGGGCTTGATGCTCGGGGTCATCTCGACCATGCCCTGAGCAACGATCAGGTGGCGGCGCTCAACCGCTGAAGGGTCAGGCAGATGGTGGTGCCGTGACCCAGTTCCGACTCGGCCACCGACAGTTCGCCATCCCATTCCCGCACCATGTCCCGGGACAGAGCCAGCGCCGAACCTCCCTGGAAGATTGTTTCCCAATCCAGCGGGTTGATGCCGCAGCCTGAGTCTTTCAAGAGAACATGGAGATGCTGGCGGTAGGTGGTGACCTCCAGAACCAGGCGTCGCTGGCCTCCGGTCGCCATGGCCTCGACGGCGTTGTCCAGCAGATTGCCCATGATGAAGCGTAGTTGATCGCGATCGGCGAGAACCATGGATCCCTCTGCAGAATCGAATCCGATCTCGTTCAAGACGATGTCGGCCTTTTCCAGTTCCCTTCGACGACGAGAGATCACGGTCTGGATGACACCGAGACCATTGATTCCCAGCAAGAGTTGCAGGTCTCGCACGTAGCTCCGGAAGTCATCACTGACAGCCTGGCTCAGGCGGCGGTAACTCCGACACTCGCCACTGTCTTGAAGCTTCAGCTGATCATGGCCGGCATCATCATCCAGCAACTTACGGAGTTGATCCAGCCGTGCCCTGGTATTGACGAAATCCGCCGGACAGTACCCGGCGCCCGCCAGGGTCTGCAGGTTGCCCTGCAAGCGAGGAATGAGCAGTCGAGACAGGGTTGACCGTTGCTCGGTCGATCCCGTCCTCTGAATGGTCTCGGGATAGTCCACCAGATCTGTCAGCACGGTGAAGTCCTGGGATGTCACCTGACCCAGATCGCGCACCAGAATGCGTCGCAACTCCACAAGGTTCCGTTCGGCTCGCCGCGGCACCAGCACGATACCCACGGCCACCATCAATCCCAGGAACCAGGAGGCTGACCAGCCGACCTTCCAGCCGAAGGACGTGTCGATCAACTGGAGAGGAACGAGTTGATCGTCGGCCAGGGTCACCAACATGGTGCGCTCCTGACACTGCCAGAGCTGGGTATAGTCCACGAGCCCATTCACCCCCGCGATGCGCCCCCCACCCAGACGGCGATGGTCTGAGCCATGAATGCTGAGCTCACCGTCGTCCGTGGATACCAGGTACTCGAGGCCTTCGTGCCGGGGTAAGAGTTCTAGCCACGGCGACACCTCGGTATCCTGGTTGAACCGTCCGACCACCCGCGATTGCAGCAGGTCCCCTTCCATTTCATAGGACCACAATTCACGCCGCCGCTGCATGGCCAGCATGGTGCTCTGATCACCGGGCAACGCGGGGGCGGCGGAGAAACCGGAAAAATGCTCGGGGCTGGTGCCCCGGGCCCGGGGTTGGCCGGTGCGAGGATCCCAGACCGTCAGGCGGCCGGGCTCCTGGTTGTTGAGGCCCATGGTGGCCGTCACGATGTCCCGCTTCCCGTCGCCATCGACGTCGACCACGGCCATGCCAACCTTCGCGTGCACCGTATCCAGCCTGGCCGACCAGAGTTCATGGCCGCCGGCATCCAGCATCTGGAGCTTGGACTGATCGTCGGCGAGCCCTGTCGAGTCATCAGGGACCAGGTTCCCGGGTGAGGAGGATCCGAGCACCACCACCGGCCCCTCGAGGCCCGCCAGTTCCCCCATCCAGACCGACTCCGGCTGCGACCCCAGTTCGTGCCTCCAGAGCGTCTCGCCGTTCTCGGCATCAATGGCCATGATGGCTCGACCGTGACCGTCCTCATGCACGGTGGTCATCACCAGCAACTCCTGTTGATGGTCGGGAAGCTCCAGAGAACCGACCACGGTGTGCGTGCCGTCCCAGTATGAATCCCCCTGGTTGTCCTCCCCCACGGGCAGTGGTCGATCAAGGAGTGTCGCGTTTTCCAGGGGATCGAGCACGAGCAGGCGCCACTGTCGACGATCCGGCGTGCACATGGTGATGGGGATCTCCTGCCGACCATCATGGTCGAGGTCGGCCAGTGGTCCCAGATGCAGCGCCTGGGACACGCCGGACCAGCCCTGGGGAAGGTCGAAATCGAGGAGGATGCGCAGGCGGGAATCGCTGAAATCGTAGACCAGGAGGGAGCCGTTGGCCCCGACGATGAGTTCGTCCACATCATCACCGGTCAGATCCCCGGTGATGAAGTCGGGAACATCCAGGCCGGGCGCCCAGCGCTTCAGGCCGTTCACCAGCTCAAGACGGCAGTGCTGAAGACCAAGGTGGTTCAGGAGCCAGGGTCCCTGGCCGAAATCAAGGAGAGCGGCCAGGACCAGGACGGTCCAGCCGACGAGCAGGAGCAGCCTCATTCGGGACAATCGAAAACGTGGGCGCGTTCTCAGTGTCGACATGGGGGTCCTCGAGACCTTGGAGCGTCTCACGTGTTGGCGCCGCGGCTGAGAGCGGTGAACCCGTGGGGAGGCCGCAAACGTGATGGTGGAATCATAGTAAAGGAATCGTTAGCCTTGAACAAGGTGGGAACTAAGCGGATCGCCCCCGGTTTCAGTTGCCACCTCTCGAAAGGAATTCCGTGAAATCGCTGGCCTTCATCACCATGGCCCTGGCCCTGATCACAGGCCATGTCAGCATCGCCCAGGAGGAGACCCTGAACCAGGGTGTCCTCGATCTCGCGTTGTCTGGCTACCAGAAGGCCGTGGCTGGCGGTGACGTCGACCCTTCCTCATTGCTGACCATCATCGATTACAGCCGCCCCAGCACGGAAAAACGACTCTTCGTCTACGACCCCATCCAGGACACGGTGGTGTACACCAGCCTGGTGGCCCACGGCAAGAACAGCGGCGCCAACCTGGCCACCCGGTTCAGCAACGAGGTGGGATCGCTGCGCACAAGCCCCGGGTTCTACACCACCGGCTTGACCTACCACGGCAAGCATGGGTACTCGCTCAAGCTGCATGGTCTCGAAGACGGCATCAACGACAACGCCATGCGACGGCACATCGTGATCCATGGAGCCGACTACGTGTCCGAGGATTTCGTGGCGCGGCACGGTCGCCTGGGTCGCAGCTGGGGATGCCCGGCGCTGCCCCGTGAGATCTCCGACCAGGTCATCGATCTCATCAAGAACGGCACCTGCCTGTTCATCTATTGCGATAGTCCAAGCTACCTCGCGCAGAGTTCCTATATTGAAGCCTCAGTTGACTGACCCGAGCCCCGACCTGTCAGCTCATCGGAGGAACGACCATGCGCGCGATTGCCTTGACTGCCCTTGCCGTCATCCTGCTTCACTTGCCCACCCATGCTGATCCTCTGAAACAGGCCACGGACACCATCGAGGCCATGATATTGGCGCTGGACCGCGGCGAGGCCGTCACGTCACTCGACCAGCCGGTGATCACCACCAAGGTCCTCACCCAGCTCTATAGCGCCAACGGATATGTCCCCATCTGGATCAACCCCAAGACTGTCGAAACCCTCCTGACCGCCCTGGCGGATATCGAGAATGACGGCCTCGATCCCGAGGAGTACCACGGCACCACCCTCTCGAGTCTGGGAGCAAAAAATCCCGATGACGGTGTCACCCTGGCTGAACGCGACATCCTCCTCAGCGATGCTTTTATCCTCATGCTCTACCACCTGTCCTACGGGAAAGCCGACCCCGCCCGCTTGAACGCCGACTGGAACATCGATGATCTGGGTGAAGGCCTCGATCTGGACGATGTCGAGACCAAGGGCCAGATCGTCACCGAGATCCTGGGGACCGTCGCTGACGGCCGCGTTGAACAGCTCCTGGATGAAATTCGCCCCAGTGGGATCTACTACCTCCAGATGCGCCAGGCCTATGTCCACTACCGGGCTCTCGCGGCCAACGGTGGCTGGCCCAGCGTTCCCGATGGCCCGACCCTGCGTGAAGGCGATCAAGACGCCCGTGTCGCCATCCTGCGCCAACGGCTTGCCGTGACCGACGACCTGGATCCGGCCCTGGCCCAAGGACAGTCCTACGATGCCGACGTCACCACAGCCGTGGTCCATTTCCAGGCCCGTCATGGCCTGGACGACGATGGCCTGGTCGGCAAGGGAACCCTGGCCGCCCTCAACGTCCCGGCTGCCCAGCGCGCCGACGAGTTGCGCATCAACCTCGAACGCGACCGCTGGGTCCTCAATCTCGATCTCCGGGATTTCGTGGTGGTGAACATCGCCGCCTTCGAGGTCTGGCTCGTGCGAGACAACCAGATGATCTGGGAATCCCGGGTGCAGGTGGGCACCTCCGCCCACAAGACTCCCATCTTCACCGAGGCCATGACCTATCTCGATGTCAACCCCACCTGGACCGTGCCCGCCTCCATCGCCAACCGCGCCATCCTGCCCAAGGTGAAGGCCGACCCCGGCTACCTGGCATCCCAGGACATGGTGCTCCTCGACAGCAAGGGGCGCGAACAGGACCCCGCCGGCGTGGACTGGGCGTCGGTCACTCGTATGCCGTATACCGTGCGCCAGAATCCCGGACCGTTGAATGCCCTGGGACAGATCAAGTTCATCTTCCCCAACAAGCACGCCGTCTACCTGCACGACACGCCCAGCCGCTATAACTTCAGTCGCGCCAGCCGCACCTTCAGTTCGGGATGCATCCGCGTGCAAAACCCCTTCGACCTGGCCACCCTTCTCCTGGATGACCAGCCCGAGTGGACCCGCGAACGCCTCGATGAAGTACTGGAATCAGGGAAACGCACCACCGTGCGCTTGAAGGAACCGTTGCCGGTGTTCCTGCTCTACTGGACCGCGTACGTGGACTTCCAGGGCGTGGTTCAGTTCCGGTCGGATGTCTACCAACGGGACCCCGCCGTCAGGGCGGCCCTCGACGCACCATCGGCCGTGCATCGGCACCATGTCAGGCGGACAAGGAACTAGCCGTCCTCCGGCAGGGCCGCGTGCCGAGCCTCCATCAGGCCGACCCGTTGCTGGGCGAACACCACCGCCACCACGGCGGCCGACCAGGTGATGACGAAGATGGACCACCAGATACCGTCCAGACCG
>Ga0070729_10006008_pt1 | contig 12185 bp, 8 predicted proteins | sample tdDd472_FD_66725 | JGI IMG/M metagenome (GOLD analysis project Ga0070729, IMG submission 66725) | Marine sediment microbial communities from the Atlantic coast under amendment with organic carbon and nitrate - tdDd47.2 | ecosystem: Environmental > Aquatic > Marine > Coastal > Sediment | place...
TATTGAATTTTAAAAGGCTGATTTCTTTAGAGAAATCAGCCTTTTTTTATGGAGTGATTTATGAAAGTTATCAAACCAACCTTTTTAATCAACAAAGATCAATGCAGAAAAAATATTGCGAAAATTTCTTCAAAGGCACAAAAGTACAAACTCCAATTTCGTCCACATTTCAAAACACACCAATCTGCTGAAATAGGCAAATTGTATTCAGAGGCTGGTATAACTAAAATAACAGTTTCCTCAATTGATATGGCAATGTACTTTATGAATAATGGCTGGCAAGATATCACAATTGCATTTCCGGTCAATGTATTGGAAATAGATGTTATCAATACAATGGCAAAAAACATAAGATTAAACCTTCTTGTATTGGATGAACATTCAATAACATTTTTAGATGAAAACCTAAAATCAAATGTAAATATCTTCATTAAGATAGACACCGGTTATCACCGTTCAGGTATTGATTATCAAAATACTTCGAAAATTGATGAATTAATTTCACTTATTTCTGATTCAGAAAAGATGAATTTCAACGGATTTCTCACTCATGCAGGTCATACATATAATGCAACATCAGTTGATGAAATTCTAAATATTCATGACCAGACAATTTGTAGAATGAAGAAGTTAAAATCTCACTTCAATATACATAATCCTATGATCTCAACCGGTAATACACCTTCTTGCAGTCTTTCTGAAAATTTTGAAGGTGTCGATGAAATTCGTCCTGGTAATTTTGTCTACTATGATTTGACTCAAAATTATCTTGGCTCTTGTTCGGAAGATGAAATCAGTGTTGCCCTTGCCTGCCCTATTGTAGATATAAATGCAGAAAGAAATGAAGTTATTATATATGGCGGTGGTGTACATTTATCGAAAGAGTATCTGGAAATTGATGGTGATAAAATTTTTGGTAAAGTAGTTATTCTTAAGGATTGTGGTTGGTCAAATTCATTGGATAATTGTTTTGTAAAGAAATTATCGCAAGAACATGGTACTTTGCATATTACAGATGAATATATTGATATATTTAATATTGGAGATATAATTGGAATATTGCCAATTCATTCATGTATGACAGCAAATTTATTGAAAGAAAATACAGTAATTATTTAGCTAATTTTGTAGCCTACTCCACGGATATTGATAATATATTTTCCAGCTTCACCTAGTTTTTCACGAAGGTTTTTGACGTGAACATCAATTGTTCGATTGATTACAAGCTTGTCATCACCCCAAAGTTTTGAAAGTAGTCTTTCCCTAGAATAAACATGTCCTTGTTTTTCTGCAAAAATTCGCAGCAATTTAAACTCGGTTGCAGTAAGAACAATTGGCTCTTCATTTACGAATACTTCATATTTTTGGAGATCAATTTTAAGAATATTTTCAATATTAATAATAGAAGTATCAGAAGTATCATTACTACGACGTAGAATTGCTTTTATTCTTGCAAGTAGTTCCCTGACAGAAAATGGTTTGGTCACATAATCATCAGCACCTAACTCCAACCCAAGTACTTTATCGAACTCATCATCTTTTGCAGTGAGCATGATAATAGGAAAATCAGCTTTCTTTTCATTTCTGATGTATTTACAAACTTCTAATCCATCTATATCAGGAAGCATCAAATCCAACACTAACAGATCTGGATACTCACTATCCAGCATTTTGTAAAAATCATTAGCATGAGCAAATTTTCTCACACGATATTCTGATTTTTTTAAATGAAGTGATACTAATTCAAGAATATCAGGTTCGTCGTCGACTACAGCGATTAATTTACTAATGATATACTCCCTTTACATTTTTACTGGTGCACTAACGCCGAGCATTTCCAATCCATTAACCATTACGATTCTAGTGGCTTTTGCCAAAGTCAAACGAGACTTTGTAAGCGGTAAGTCATCTGAAACTACTTTACATTCAGAGTAAAATTTATGAAAAGCACTTGCTAATTTTTGTAGGTAATTTGCTACTTGTTGAGGTTCGAGCGATTTATCACAGGCTTCCACCACTTCTTTGAATTCCGCCAACGTATACATGAGATTCAATTCTTCTGGTACAGTTAGCAATATCAGATCGCCATCTTGTGAATAATCAACTCCCAATTTATCTGCTTTACGAAAAATACTTGAGATTCGTGCAGTAGCATATTGGAGGTAAAATACTGGATTTTCATCACCTTCAGTTTCAGCCAATTCTAAATCAAAATCAAGGTGGCTGTTGGCATTTCTCATGATGAAAAAGTAACGTACGACATCTTTGCCAACTATTTCTGCTAATTCATCCAAAGTCACAAAGTTTGCTTTGCGAGTGGACATTTTTACTTTTTCCCCACTTCTAGTTAATGTTACAAACTGGTGAATCACTACATTAATTTTATCTGTATCATATTTAAGTGCTTCCAAACCTGCTTTTACATCAGGATAAGTTGCATGGTGATCAGCACCAAATACATCAATTATTTTATCGTATCCACGTTCATATTTGGTTCTGTGATAAGCTATATCTGGAAGACGGTAAGTTGCTTCATTGGCTACACTTTTCCAAAGTACGCGGTCATTTTCCACACCGTATTCAGTACCTTTAAACCAGATTGCACCATCTTTTTCATATGTAGCCCCAATTTCTTTGAATTCTTCAAGTACTTTGTCAATTCTACCATCATCATAAAGTGTACGTTCATTATAATATTTGTCGAAATGTATATCTAAATCCTTCAATGTTCCTTCGATATCTTTGAATACTGCTTTTTCAGCAGAATTTTTGAATATTTCATTATCAGCATCATTGAGAAATTTATTGCCATGTTCATCGGCAATTATTTTTGCAATATCACGAATATATTCACCCTGATAATAATCTTCAGGCATAGGTTCATCTGAACCGAGTATTTCTTTGTAGCGATGGAATGTTGAAAGTCCAAGAATACGCATCTGCCGGCCAGCATCATTATAATAATACTCCCTATCAACATCATATCCATTCCATTCAAGGATACGTGCGATACAATCTCCTAAAACCGCCTGACGGCCATGGCCTACGGTTAATGGTCCAGTTGGATTCGCACTTACAAACTCTACCTGTACTTTTTTGCCTTTGCCCAAAACTGATTTACCAAAATCATCTTTTTTATCCAGAACTTCAGAGATCACATCTTGTAATGTGTTATCTGACAAAAAAAAGTTGATGAAACCCGGCTTCTTGATTTCGATTTTTTTGATGAAGGTTTCATCAGCATCGATAGCCGCTACAATTTCTTCTGCAATCATCATCGGATTTTTACGAAGTTGTTTTGTCAAGGTTAAAGCTAAATTTGATGCAAAATGGCCATGATCGACTCTTCGTGTTCTTTCCAGATGTATGGTTTGTGGTAATTCTATGTTAAGTTTTGTTAGTGTCTCTTCTAATATTTTTATTATTTTGCTAATCATTTATTCCTCTAATTTTTGCTTGAAATTTATAGTTTCTTAGTAACTATTACAATGAAATAAAAGGTGAGTTTGAGATGGTGTTTTACAATCAAGTAGAGCATAGGGGAGTCTAACCCCTGCTACCGGCGTGAGATGTATATAATAAATTCATTTTCACGACGGAGAAAATCATATTTTGTACACACTTGCATTTTGTACACGGTGTACAAAAGATTTCTTTCTTCTACAATTTTCAATAAATTTAAAATCATGAATAAATTAACGTACTAAATTGAATAAGCAAACTAGTTCTTTCAGTGTTTATGGGAGATATTATCAATTAGTATTCTTGAAATATTATTGAGTCTTAGAAATGAGCATTAGTTTCCTATCGCTCTGTTAATTTTCATTTTAATTTTTCCCAAATAGTTTCACCATGTATATATTTTAGCATCAAATAAATAAAAAGTAAGTATATTTTTTTGTATGATTGACCATATTATCACTAGATCATATAAGAAAAATTAATTTTAAGAATATTAATATGACAAGTTATCTCGGCATAATTATTAAACTTCATTACCCTTTAATAATTAATGTTTCACCTTATTCAATTGGAAATTCTGCAGCGGAATAAAATAATGTTTCATAGTATCAGGGGATACTTCCCAATATCTAAATCCCATAGGTCTTTTATCAAAATTTTTACTGGTAGTTTCACCTGTGACCAACTGGATATTTTTATAATTATTAATCAAAACTTCATGTTTGTGACCGGACAAGTAGGCTTTGACATTGTTATCTGCAAACAAATTCAACAACTCCATCCTTTTTCCAGGAGGAATGTTGAAATATTCTTCTTGTTCATCATAATTTTTTATATACAATGGAAAATGACCAACAACAATTTTTGGATTACTTTTTCTCACTGTTTCCTTAAACCATTTGTAATGTTTTTCTGATTCCTTCTCTATATTATTTTTCCATAATAGTGAATTGGTTACAATAAATGAATAACCTTTATGATTGAATTGGTAATAATCTTTACCCAACTTTTCTCTATAATAAGTTAAAGAAGTATTATTTGGGACTTTACCAATATCATGATTGCCAGCAACAAGATAGCAGGGCATTTTAAAATCCTTCTTAATTTCCAAAAAATCAGCAAAAGAAGAATCAGATCGATGATGTACTAAGTCACCACATATTATAACAAAGTCAGGCTTAAGTTCATTTATTTGTTTTACAGCCAACTTGAAAGTGTTTACATCGTGTTCATAACCACCCATTCCCAACTGTGGATCACTTAGTTGTACAAAAGAAAATGGTTGCTGCTTTTTTTGAGTACAAGACATACAAAAAAAGAGCAGCAAAATTATTAATAATTTATTGAATCGAAACATCATAGTTGTCCCTAACTTATGCCTAATTTTTTCTGAATATCCTCGAGTGAAATACCTTTGGTTTCAAACATGATATAAATAACCCAGAATAATTGCCCGATCATACAAATGGTATAGAATGCAAAAGTATGTCCACCTGATATTTCAGCTATCATGGGAAATGTCCAGGAAATTATAGCTGCCATTATCCAGTGGGTAAAACTTCCCAATGCCTGTCCACGAGCACGCACAGCATTTGGAAAAATTTCACTCAGGTAAACCCAAATAACTGCACCCTGTCCAAAAGCATGAGAAGCGATAAATACAATCAGTCCACCTAGGATCATCAAACTACCAACACTTGTAAAATCTTTACCCTGAGTATAAAAAGTAAAAGCTATTGTGCATAAACTGATAATATAACCAACAGATCCAACCAGCATTAGATTCTTTCTACCAAATCGATCAATCACTAGTAATGCAAGCATTGTAAAAATTAAATTAGTTCCACCGATCACAACTGTCTGTAAGAATGCCGCCTGCTCCCCTGCACCAGCCATTTTAAAAATATGTGGTGCATAATACATGATTGCATTTATTCCTGACAATTGGTTAAACATTGCAATTGATATTGCCAGCATAATTGGCTTTATATATTTCTTGCTGAAAAATGGAGTCTGTTTACTTTGTTGATCCAAATGAAGTGATTCCTGAATTTCTTTTAATTCAGTAGCAACAGTTGCTTCATCACTTTCACATTTTTCAAGGATCAATTTCGCTTCATCAATTCTCCCTTTTGAGATCAACCAACGAGGACTTAAAGGATTTATGAATAGCAGAAAAAAGAATGCTATAGCAGGAACCGCTTCAACACCAAACATAATCCGCCACTCAATTACTCCCAGATTCATGCTGGAAATTAAATAATTGGAAAAGAAAGCCAATAGAATTCCAAACACAATATTGAACTGTGTTATCGCAACAAAACGGCCTCTTGATTTGGCCGGTGAGATTTCAGCAATATACATTGGAGACACAACTGATGCAGCACCAACACCAAGTCCACCTATAAATCTAAAGAATACAAAAAATCCCCAGTTCCAGGCTAATGCACTACCAACAGCAGAAATAAAATATAAAAGAGCAATAACATAGAGTGTCTTTTTTCTTCCGTATGTATCAACCGGTTTTCCGATAACCAATGAACCAATGATAGTTCCAATTAGGGCACTGGACACAGTAAAACCCAACCAAAAACTAGACAAGTCAAAAACCTGTGTCAGCCAATTAGTAGTACCGGATATTACAGCAGTATCAAATCCAAATAACAGCCCTCCCAGAGATGCGATCAGTGAATATATAAATACATTTTTTTTAGTCTTCATAAATATCTTCCCTCTTTAAAAAAAAATTATAAAAACGAATGTAAAATCAAAGTTAATCTAAAAAATACATTCTTAATATTTCTGGTATAATAATTCTCTCATTTCAGCGATAACATCTTCATATTCCTTGATCTCAGCTAAATTGTTATATTCAACTGGGTCGCTGATCTGGCTATACAACTCTCGTCCTTTTTTACCATTATCCCATTCAGTATATCGCCATTTGACATTTTTCACAGTTCTACCAATCATTTCACCACGATTGACAATAGCTCGAACTTCACTTCTAAAAGATTGAGATGGATCTTTTACAACACCGGCAAAACTTCTTCCTTCAAGGTAAGCTGGTACATTTTTCAAATCCACAAGTTCAGCTAAGGTTGGATAGATATCAATGAATTCAAACATAGCATCTGATCTCACTCCCTTTTTCCTGGCAGAAGGATCAACAACAATAAAAGGAGCGCTGGTACCTTTTTCAAAAATGGTAACTTTATTCCACCAGTTATGCTCTCCCAGGTGATAGCCGTGATCACCAAAAAATACAATCAGAGTATCATCTAATTGTCCAGATTCTTCAAGAGCATTAAGTATTTTGCCCACTTGTGCATCCATGAAACTACAACAAGCGTAATAGGATCTCAGGAATTCTCTTTTATCCTGATCTGAAAATTTATTAAAAATCGAAGTCGCTCCGGGTAAAGTATGTTTATATGGCAGTTTCCATTTTTCTGGTAATTCTGGAGGTGTACAATTTTCTATCGGATACATTTTGAAATATTTTTTGGGTGCAACAAAGGGATCATGGGGTTTGTGGAATCCAACAGCCAGAAAAAATGGTTTTTCATGTTTTTCTTTTAGAAAGTCAACTGCGAGTTTTGCATACTGTCCATCTTGCTGATCTTCATCAGTTCCTTCAGCGGCTCGCCAATTACACCATTTCAATTCCCCATCGGTAATATTTCGGCTGACACCTTTTTTACCAAGTTCTGTTGGTTTTGCCTGGAACAGTTTATCCCATGCCTTAAAATCATTGTGCTTTTCATGAGTAGTATGAAAAATCTTACCCAGATTCATTGTATAATAGCCATTTTGCTTAAATAGTGCCGGTAAAGTAATCCAGTCACCAATTATTGATTGGAGTGCTTTTCTATTATCAAGAATTGTAGTTGTTTCAGGTAGCATTCCAGTTAAAAATGATGATCGGCTGGGATTGCATACAGCATAGTTGCAATATGCATGATCAAACTGCACTCCCATTTTTGCTAATTTATCAATGTTCGGAGTTTTTACAACAGGATGATCATAGCAACTCATTGTTTTTGTAAGATCATCTGAAATTATGAAAAGTACATTTTTCTTCGATTTTTTCTTTTTCCCAAAAGCTTTTGAACTCAATAGAGGACTTGCAACAACACCAGCAGAAAAAGTCCCTAGTGTCTTTAGAAAGTCTCTGCGAGCAAAATTTGATTTATTTGATAAATTAGCTTTCATTTCTACCTCTCAATAGTCTCTATATATAAAAGCGATAATTAATGATTGCCAGGCAATGCTAATTATCGCTTTTGGAAGAGAAGATTTATAAATAATCTAAAATTTTCAATTTATCCTTTTACTCACAATTAAGTGACGGTGGTACTGCATCTTCGCTACTTCCCCATTCACGATTTGCTTTGGGTCCCATTTTTACAATAAGTTTTCCACCGTTTTTGATATCATCATGTTTAAACCATGGTTTATTCCATTCTTTTCCATTCAATGTAGCAGACTGAATATATTTGTTTTCTTTGGAATTATTGATTGTCTGAATTTCAAAAACTTTACCATTACCAACATTGATTTTTGCATTATCAAAATGTGGACTTCCAATATTATACATCGGCATACCGGGAGTAACAGGATAAAAACCTAATAATGAAAATGCTACAAAGGCTGACATTCCACCACCATCTTCATCTCCAGGAACACCCATAACATCGTTTCGGAACCATTGATTCAATAAACTGCGTATACGTTTTTGGGTTTTCCATGGCTGCCCTGCATAATTATAAAGATATGGAATATGAAGTGAGGGTTCGTTTGCCATAGTAAACTGACCAACATTACCTGTTTGATCAGGCAATTGTGCATAAAAATGATATTTACCTTTACCTAAAGGTTCTGCAAACATACCATTCAGATTGTCAACAAAGTCTTGTCTTCCACCCATCATGTCAATCAAATCTGCAATATTATGTTGAACATCCCATCGATAGGTCCACCCATTGTTTTCACTATAGAATTTTCTAGCACCCATACCACCTGAGAATTTATAATCAAAGGGTTCAATAAATTTACCTTTGTTATCTTTTGGATGAAAAAATTCAGTTTCTGCGTTATATAGATTCTTGTAGTTATGCGCATTTTTCATAAAATGTTCATACTCATCATCTTTGCCAAGTTCTTTGGCTATCTGCGCTAAACACCATTCGTCATATGAAGTACCCAAGGTCACAGCAACTGGTTGACGACTTTCAAAATGATGAACTTCAGGTACAGTTTCTTCTTCGCCTTCATAAATTGCTGGGAAATACCCATGTTCTTTGTAAAAATCATCCAACTCACCAGCAGGCATTCCGGACCAGGGTGCTAATGTTTTTTCCGCAATTCCATTTTTACATGCTTCATAGGCTTCTTCCAGATCAAAACCACGGAGTCCTTTTCTATAAGCATCAATAACAGCGGCAACACCATGATTGGAGTTCATTCTGCGACTATCACCGGTAACTTCAGGAAATGTAGGCATCCAGAAATTTGGCATTTGTTCAGCCATACGAACAAATGAGTTGATAATATTTTCTTCCTTTTTAGCATCGATCAAAGCATTAATTGGATGGTGGGCTCTATAGGAATCCCAAATCCAGTCATCAGTATAAAATGGAATACCTTCATCATCATGAATTTTTCCATCAAATGCACTGTAATATCGGCCATCTTCTGAAATACAAACTGGTCTTTCATAAGTTCTGTATAAAGATGTATAGAAAACTACTTTGTCTTTCTTTGTTCCGCCTTCTATATCTATTTTCCCTAGTGCCTTATTCCATTCTTTGCGACTAGCTGCAAGGAGTTTTGCCAGTTTATAATTTTTAACATCACGATTAAGATTTTTCTTTGCCTGTTTTTCATCAATAAAGGAAATACCATATCTGACACTCAAAGTTGAATTCTTTTTAGCAAACTTCAGGATCAAACAAGCATTACTTCCTTTGACTTCCTGTTTATCAACAATTTTATTGTCTAAAAGTGCTGACACTTTTTTCGGTTCAACTTCCGGTTCAAGATAAATGTATACTTTTGTTCCATTACCAATTGTTTGATATCCGGATACTGCTTTACCGTCCCATTTCAATCCACCGGTTTTTGAATTTACAATCAAGTAGGGTGCACTATCTTTTTCAAAGGAAATTTCATATAATGCAGCCTGATGGGAAACAGCATACTTTACACTGGTTTCCTGATCATCAAGATAAACTTCATAAGAATAAGGAGTTATCTTTTCCTGATCATAACTATAATTGATAACAGGTGCAATCTCAGATTCTTTACCTTGAAATGGACTTAGGTTAAAAGCCGGTTTTCCACGATGGCTGGTAACAATCAGCGGTAAGCCTTTTAATAGGTCACCAGTATAATCATCTCTACTTGGATATACTCTTAATAAGCTATTTGGTAAATGAACGGTTGGATATGTCGGTACTAATAAATGGCTTATGTTTCCCATATAAGGATTAACATAATCCACAGATTCCATTTTTGATCCCCCCATAGCAAAGCTAGAAAGTGCAACAAGCAATACTCCAGTCAATAATGTAATTCTCTTTAATAATTTCAATTTCAAACTCCTAACCAATTATTTTTTTAATCTTATAAAATATATTTATCCAGATATTATTTTTGTACATCCCTTGTTGGCATATCCAATTTTACTGGTATTTCTTTACGTAACATTTTACCACCTAATCCTGTCAACCATAAATATTGATCAGAAGGTGCTCCATCATTATCAATAAAATGTGCTTTATCACTATTTGGTGGTGTATCAGAAACCTTGAATATTGCAGTTCCTTCATCCACTTCATCAAACATTGCAACATAGATCATTTCAGCACCGGCTTGAATCATTGTTGCCATCTGATCCCAATAAAATCTCCCTCCTAAACGAGGAATTGCACCATAGGCTGTATAGCGTGCTAAATCTTTATGTTTAAGTGATAAGTTTCTCCAACTAAATCCAGGATAAACGATTGGTACATAATCAACACCATGTTCTTTTGTCCACTTAATATCAGCTTTTACATGATCACGTATATGATCCATTGGTTTATGAACTAAAGGTGTAAATCTTTGAACCATCCAAGGTAAAACAATATCAGCTGATTCTATCAACTCGTGTAAATATGGCTCAGGTGAACAATCCTTATTCAGTTCTCTGAAATATGTTGGGACACCAAGCATTACTGAACATCCACCATATTCAGGATCGTTCTTCAAAAAATCGATTAATTTATCTAAACCAATTTTTTTAATATCATAGGATCTGTCAGGAAAACCAACACCCCAGATTGTTACTAAAGGCTTGTTATTGTGATGTAGATAAGTTTGCTTTTTTCCAAAGTTTTTAACTTTCATATCATCAACCAGATGTTTCCAGTCATTGATTACATTCTGACAATCATCTTTGTCTGGTTGCAGACCGGATAGATCATACATTACAGCAATTGCTCTATCATATTTTTGTGATGCCTTAAAAGCATTCATTAAAATTTTATCTTGAAACTTCCTGTGCTTTTTACCTCTTGTAACGCCATAAAATCGTTGCATAAACACACCATCAATACCATACTCCTTCATCCATTTGAAATGCAGATCTGTAGTACTTTTATCAACGGAACTAAAAACTTTTGCCTTTGATCCATCAGGATATGAAAAATCAGTCTCATAAGTTTTTTCATATTCTGATACATCAGGCCAGATATCAATAGTATTGTGTTCAGGATCAAACTTCCCGCCTCTTCCATAATGTCCCCAACCACTGTTGGAAGCGTCTCCTTCAGCTCTAAACCAGCCTTGATAACCACACATTATAAGTCCTTTGTAGGTAGGATACATGGGTTTTGGAATTTCTGATCCCATCAAATAACATGCAACTACGGAAGTAATTAATATTAAAACTATTATTTTTTTCATTGTATCTATTCCATATTTAAAGGGTTTATAAATACTTACAATTTTTCTTAGGCTTTTGAGATTCGGTTATATTCATTAATTTCTATTTATTTAAATCACTTTCAACTAATCTTTAGAAAAGCCTGGCCTTTTAGCCAGACTTTTCTTTCAGGAAGGAAGGAATAAATTTTTACAAATAACATTTTGTTAAATTTTAAGAAGATATCAGTTTACATCTTTTATAAACAGTTCTTAATTTTTTAAATAACACTCTAATTTTTTTACTAAAAGCAATCATACAAATTATACTACTTGAAATTTGTATAGATACAATATATTTAATAAATAACAAACATCCAACATATACTTAACAATTTTTTTTATTCAAAAATTTCATATGAAAAATTCAATAAATAATCAATAATAATTAGTTAAAAACAACCCGTTATTGTTTTGAGATTTTGTTACAAAAGCGCCGAATATACTTTTGCAAGTAGTATCTATACTTTAACCCAATATCTAAATTTAAGATATACAAATGTAATGAGATTAAACTTTAAAACATGAAAACTTCAATAAAGAGTTAATTTATATTTGACTACATAGATATTGTTTATAAATTGTATCCATACTATATTTACTGCTGTTAATAATTAACTATTTATTGATAAAAGTGAAACATTCAAAAAAATCAATATGGAGTAATAAAGTGCAATTTAAAAAAATATTAACCATAACTATAATATTGTATATAATAAGTAATGTTTGTTACCCTCAGAATAAATCTATTGAAT
>Ga0070729_10006010_pt1 | contig 12182 bp, 13 predicted proteins | sample tdDd472_FD_66725 | JGI IMG/M metagenome (GOLD analysis project Ga0070729, IMG submission 66725) | Marine sediment microbial communities from the Atlantic coast under amendment with organic carbon and nitrate - tdDd47.2 | ecosystem: Environmental > Aquatic > Marine > Coastal > Sediment | place...
TTGGGCCCAGGCGGAAAGGCGGAGAAGGTTGTAATGCCAGAGGTTTTGTAAAAAGGTCGGATCGCGGAACGCGAAAAAACAAAATCTGGCCACAGATCGAGTCTGCTCAAATCTGGTTTTCAGACTTTCTCTGTGGCGGAACAAATAAAAAAGGCCGGTTCCTGTCAAAGGAACCGGCCTTTCTATAGAGACTAAAGCGAGGATTAGTCTTTGCGCATCATGCGCATTTTTTTACGCAGGCGCCGTTGGGCTTCTTTCTCTTTACGCTTGCGCTTGACGCTGGGCTTTTCGTAGAACTTGCGCTGCTTCATTTCACGGAAGAGCCCTTCCTGCTGCAACTTGCGCTTGAGAACCCGGATGGCTTTCTCGACATTATTGTCGATCACATGGATCTCCACCTGCAATCACCTCGCTTTCCTGAACAGATAATCCCCCGGAGGGAAGGGTACGGACTATAACGGATTTTTTTTTACAGTGCAAGTGGGAATCTGCAGGAAAAGCTGTCATATCCATGAATCTGTAGCATAAAGGCCGACCGACAGGCCGCCATTATCCAGCTTGGCAACCTGTTTCAAAGACAGTCCGGATGCCTTGACCAGTGCCGGGTCGGGGCAAAGCATCGCCTTTCGCCAGCCGGGGTAGACACGACTGAGGTGCCCGCCGATTTCCCGATAACAGGCTTTCGAGTCGCTATCGAGGGCCAGGCGCTTGCCATAGGGTGGATTGCAGACAACCAGGCCATGGCCGTCGTGGATCGGCTGGTCGACAAGCGAGAGTCGGGTGATGCTCACCTGACCGGAGTTGTCACTGCGTTCGCAGTTGTCCTGTGCGACCTTAACCGCGGAGCTGTCGGTGTCGTACCCGGTGATCGATCCTTCGTGGTCGATCTGCAAGCGTTGCGCCTCATCGCAGAGCAGTTTCCACAAGCCATGCCGGTAGCCGGGCCACACCATGAAGGCAAACGGGCGATTGAGTCCGGGGGCCTGCCGTCGCGCGAGCAAAGCCCCCTCGAGGAGGAAACTTCCCGAGCCACACATCGGGTCGACCAGGGGTTCGGGGCTTTCCCAGTCGAGCAGCATCAGGATTCCGGCCGCCAGGGTTTCGCGCAGGGGTGCCGAAGTTACCGACTTCCGGTATCCACGGCGGTGGAGCAGCTCACCGGAGCTGTCGATTGAAATGGTCACGAAATCGTCAACGATTCTGACCATGACCAGCTGCGGCTCCCTCCCGACCGGGTTGGTTGTGCGACCGAGAGCCTGGTTGACTGCCGATTCGAGGGTCTCCGCAACCCGCGTGGTGTGGTTGAGCCGCGAGCCATGACAGGTCACGCGGAAAGCTACCGGGGTTTCTGGACGGATGAAACGGCCCCAGGGCAGTCGCTGCGCTTTGCGATACAGGTCGGGGAAATCGCGGCTGTGACATTCAGCGAACCGGACCAGGATGCGGGACGCGGTCCTCAGCCACAGGCTGGCAAGATACAGTTCACGCAGGCGACCGGCGCAGGCGATGCCTCCCGTCTCGATTTCCAGGGGAGTTATTTCCAGGGCAGACAGTTCCGTTGCGCAGGTTTTCTCTAGCCCGGGAGATACAATAATATAAAAATTTTCTATGCGGCGATGGTCCATGAGTTGTCTCGATCGTCTTTCCGAATTAACGGTTCGACGTTGTCGCGAACGCCTCCTCGATAGGGGAGGACATTAAAAGGGTTGGCCGGGCCGGAAAAACCGGTACAATGGTGGCCAAATTTGCGGATGGAGATTAATTTATGACACGGCACTGGACGATATTTACGGTTCTACTTTTGGTGGCCCTGCCTTCCGTTCTCTACGGACGCTGGATCAAAGATAAAGTCTACCTGCAAACCGACTCGGTAGGCAAGGTGGAGTTTGGTCATTACGTTCATATGGAGATGGAGTCAATCGGCAAGGACTGCCCCGCCTGCCATAATGATGTCTATCATATCGTCATCAGGAAGAATCCTGCCTTCACCATGGCGGATATGCAGGCTGGTAAGGCCTGCGGTTTTTGCCACAACGGCAAGAAGGCCTTCAACGTCACAGGAGACTGCGTGGCCTGTCATGCCGGTGATATGCTCTATGTCAACGAAGATGCCGGCAACATAACTTTCTCCCACCAAGCTCATCTCAGCATGTTCGGCTGTGACGAGTGTCATCCTGATCTATTCAAGCCGGAGCGCGGCGCTAACCTGGCGAATATGGAGGATATGGAAAAGGGTGAATCCTGCGGCGCCTGCCATGATGGTTCGACGGCATTTAGCGTGGTCGAAGATTGTGATGCTTGCCACGAGATGTGACGATATGCTGACTTAGATGGGGACCCTCAGCCTGTGGCTCGGGTGTCCCTTGGATTACAGGTCAGTTAGAATTCCGAAAAGTTTCCGGTCAGATGATTCCGGATCAACTCAGTATGATTAATAAGAGGGGCTCACAATATCCCCTCTGTACATCACTTAATATGCAATTTAAAAACTTTGAAGTGTATTTCTGATTATTATATATTCTTTACTGATCAGGGGTAGAATTAAAATGTCAATCCTTATTGAACCTTATGATTGGTGAGATATGAGAATCTATAAAAAAAGTGTATTCCTACTATTCTTGTTTTGTGCTTTCTCCGGCAATTGTTTTGCGGAAATTAGAGGCGACTTTAGATTTCAAAAAGTGTATGAAAATAGCTATGGTGCTGTGACATTCAACCATGAAAAGCATGCTGTCAGTGCCGTGGAAGATTGTGGGTATTGCCACAGCGCATTAAAAGTTTTTGGTGGCAAGGTGAATGAATTATTTGCTCACAAAGTCTGTAAAGTATGTCACGAGTCGAAAAACGTTCCTGCTGTGTGCGTTAGCTGTCACAGACAATGATGAATCCCTTGGTGATCATGTCGGAGGAAGGCGCAAGAAATGCGCAAAACCCGAAGTTTGGCTTGGTGTAAAAGTTTTCTCCCTCTAAGCAAAAAGGTCTCTATAAACCGCTAAATCTAAAAATGGCGAGCCCTCTCAAAAGGCCATTTTACAGGACGAAAAAACCAGGAGGAGACATATGGAAATGGTGTGTCTTCTTAGGCAGGCCCGGTAGCATAACCCCTAACACTCGATGGTCCTGATATCCAGGGCGTCACAATCCAATTAGATACTTACCACTGCAAGATTGTAGGAGCGAGTGTGCCTGTCGTCACTGCAGCTTGTTACACATCTGTGTCATCTTAAACATGAACGCACGGATTTTTCCCCTGTTGTCAAAATCGTTCTCACGCTTGGTTCCTGGCTCAAACAACTATTTATTAAGAAGATTATTAAGGCAAAGATGGTTATGAGCTGTAACGGTAATGTGCGGGCATGTTTTGGCCCTGTTCTTGCTGTGCGAGTGGCTATGCTTTCCAACTTTTCATTACTCACCATGCAGAACCAGATTCTTTGTTCACTTGGTGAAATTACAAGAGCCTTCTATTCTTCAGGTTTCGCGAGGGTGCAATGACTCGTTTATGCTTTATTGTTTTTTGCGGTTCGATATTCCTGGCGGCATGTTCTGTAAACACGTCATCCAAACTGGCTTCCCAATCACAGCCGGGCACAGATGGTATATCTCTTTACGAAAAGTATTGTGCCAGTTGTCATAGGCCTTTCGCTCAAACGACCAAACCCCAAAGGAATGTTAGTCGTCTGCGTTCAGCAATTAAGTTGTTCCCTTCTATGAATTATCTCGATATTTTGAGTGATGCACAACTTGAGGCTGTCTCTTCTGCTTTAGCAGATATTAGTCTTCAGCAGGCATCGAGGGCCAAGTAAAAAGGGTTTTAAAGAAAGGTTCCAAGAGATTTCAGGCTATTTAACAACAAAGATAGATGCTGTTCGCTACCTCCTCGAAGACTGAAAAGTCTACTTCTTACAAATACCCCTGCCAAGACGAAAACCGGTGTTTGATTGATCCCTATAAATTTGACGCTCGGTGATGTGCCTTTGCACCGTCAATTTTCGTTAATCAGTGACGCAATTTTTACGAGACAGCACGTTTTTCTTCAACAACCGGTTATCTTAACAATCATCGGAGACTTACTGTGGCAGGCGGGTCAGAGATAATCTTCTTCAAAACCTCCCATAAATAGAAAAGCTTGCCCCACCGTCACTACCTCCAGACGGTGGGGCTTTTTCTGATATTTATGGTGATGTGTAAAGTTGGGAAGGTTAATCTGTTGCCTGTATCACCTCTGTTCCAAGCCACCCTTTATCGAATTTCAGGTTCTGCCGTTGTCAATACCAACTTCCCATGTTTCACACCCTTGGTGCCGATCAATTCATCCGCAAGGCGCTTGACCTGGGCCGCGGTGCTACGCACTACGACAACTTCCAGGCAATGATGGGCATCGAGGTGGACATGCAGGGCAGAGACGATCGCATCGTGGTGGGAGTGTTGATGTTCGGTGAGTTTGTCGGACAGGTCCCTGGTGTGATGGTCGTAAACCAATGTCACAGTGCCGACCGTTGGCGTTTCATCGCCGCGGTTTACCTGCTCTTCCACCAGCGCGTTGCGAATCATGTCGCGAATCGCCTCGGAGCGGTTGTCATAACCTTTCTCGGCAATCATCAGGTCAAAGTTGTCCAGCAGACGCTGGTCGATGGATATGCCGAAGCGGGCGAGTTCGGTCATGTTGTCCTCACAGGGTGTTATTTTCTGCGAATCTTTGCACGGCTGTTTTAATCGGTCAAGAATCTTGCCCGTTTAGCGACGGTTGTCCCTCCTTCATCCACAGGCTGTCCACGAGTTTTTGCACAATATGTTGTGTAAAACATGGGATTATTTGTCTATATGTTGTGCTTTTCTCTTTGTCATCCAAATGTTCTGTGATAATTTTCGAAAGTGTTTTCTATCTGGGGGAGGATCTGGTGTTGGAATTTATTCGCAAGAGAGATGGGCGGCTTGTAGCATTTGAAGAAGAAAAAATTGTCTCGGCTGTAAAGAAGTCAGTCCAGGCGGTTGGTGGCACCGACATGGAACAGGCCGCCGGAATCGGACGGCAAGTTGTCGGAATCCTGGAGGTTATTTACAAAGACGGGCGAATTCCGACCGTTGAGAATGTCCAAGACCTGGTCGAAAAAATCCTTATAGAGAACGGTCACGCCAAAACAGCCAAGGCCTTCATCCTCTATCGCCAGCAGCACGCCGCACTACGTGAAACCAGAGCGTTTATCAAGGAATCGATCGAGTCGATGGATTCCTACCTCACCCAGGAAGACTGGCGGGTCAACGAGAACGCCAACATGGGTTACTCTCTGCAGGGCCTCAACAATCACATTGCTGCCAATATCACCAGCAACTACTGGCTGAACAAAATCTATCCGCATTACGTCGCCGACGCTCACCGTGACGGCGATTTCCATATTCATGACCTCGGCATGCTCTCGGTTTACTGTTGTGGCTGGGACCTGAAAGACCTGCTGCTGAAGGGCTTCACCGGCGCCTACGGCAAGATCCAGAGTGCTCCGCCCAAGCATTTCCGTACGGCCCTGGGGCAGATTGTCAACTTCTTCTATACCTTGCAGGGCGAGGCTGCTGGCGCCCAGGCCTTTGCCAATTTTGACACCCTGTTGGCCCCATTCATCCGCTACGACGGGCTCTCGTACAACGAGGTCCGCCAGTCGATGCAGGAGTTCATTTTCAATATGAACGTGCCGACCCGGGTCGGCTTCCAGACACCTTTCACCAACATTACGCTCGACCTTTTACCACCACGCGATCTAGCCGAAGAGGCGGTTATTATTGGTGGCAAGCTGATGGGACACAGCTACGGTGATTTCCAGGACGAGATGGACCTCTTCAACCGTGCTTTTTGCGAAGTGATGATGGCCGGTGACGCTTCCGGGCGGATCTTCTCTTTCCCGATTCCGACGGTCAATATCACCAAGGACCTCGACTGGGAGAGCCCGCGCTTCAGACCGGTATGGGAAATGACCGCCAAATACGGAATCCCTTACTTCAGTAATTTTATCAACTCCGACATGGATCCGGAAGATGCCCGCTCCATGTGTTGTCGGTTGCGTCTCGACAACCGCGAACTGCGTCGCCGGGGCGGTGGATTGTTTGGCTCCAACCCCTTGACCGGCTCAATCGGCGTGGTCACCCTCAACTTGCCCCGCGCCGCGTATCTGGCGGAAAATGTTGACGGATTTTTCAGCCGGATTTCCGAGCTGATGCGAATGGCATACGAATCTCTTGAGATCAAGCGCAAGCAGCTTGAAAGGCTGACCGAAGAAGGCCTGTACCCATACAGCCGCTTCTATTTGCAGGGGATTCGAGAGCGCAGCGGCCGCTTCTGGGATAACCATTTTTCAACCATTGGCCTGCTCGGCATGAACGAGGCAATGCTCAACCTGACCGGCAGTGGTATCGATACCAACGAAGGCAAAAGCATGGCGGTGCGCACCCTGCAGTTCATGCGCAGCCAGCTCGAGGCTTACCAGGAAGAGACCGGCCATCTTTTCAATCTCGAAGCGACTCCGGCTGAGGGGACCAGCTTCCGGCTGGCACGAGCCGACCGGGCACTTTATACCGATATCATAACTGCGGGAGATTCAGAGCCTTACTACACCAATTCGACCCAGCTTCCGGTCGGGACTACCGATGATATTTTCGAAGCTCTGACCCATCAGGACTCGCTGCAGACTCTGTACACCGGAGGCACCGTCTTTCACGGTTTCCTCGGTGAGCGGTTGGATGACTGGCAGAGCGCCCGGCTTATGGTGCGGCGGATCGCCGAGAATTTCCACCTGCCATATTTCACGATCAGCCCGACTTTTACGATCTGCCCGGAGCATGGCTACATTCCAGGTGAACATTTTGCCTGTCCGCATACGCATGAAGGCCAGGCCGCATAGGTTCCTTACGTAGAGCAACGGCTTTTTATCGAATGACAAATTGGAGGAGAAGTAGCATGTCAACCAAGTGTAGTGCCAGAACAGAGGTCTATTCGCGTGTTTGTGGTTTTTTCCGTCCTGTTCAGCAATGGAACAAGGGCAAGAAAGAAGAGTTCAAGGACCGTCAGGAATACGTAGTCGAAGAAAGCCGAGACTAAAACTGTCCCCGCATGGGGGCCGTCTCATTGCAGTGATGTTCAAATTATGGGTATAAAAGGTTTCCAGGGTACAAGTCTGCTCGATTTCCCCGGGCGGATTGCTTCCCTGGTCTTCTGGGGTGGGTGCAACCTGACCTGCCCTTTTTGCCATAATCCCCCCCTGGTACTCGATCCGGATACTTTCCCCGATCTCGACACAGCTGAAATCCTCTCTGATCTCGACAAACGCAAGGCCTTTATCGATGGTGTTGTCGTTTCGGGTGGTGAACCGACTCTGGATAGTGGGTTGCCCGTATTTCTTAAAGGCGTCAAGGCGTTGGGTCTGGATGTCAAGCTTGATACGAACGGGCTGGCCCCGAAGGTGATTGCCGGACTGATCGATCAGGGCCTGGTCGATTACCTGGCCATTGACCTGAAAACCACGCCTGAACGTTATCGGGAACTGCACCCTGGCACTGTGTTCCCGGAGCACCTTCTCGAGACTCTCCGTGCCTGTGTTGGTACTCCCGTTGAACTGGAGTATCGAACCACCTGTGTCCCCGGCTGGATCGATGAAGATGTCATTGCCCGGCTCGGTGAATTGATCGCTGGTGCACCGCTTTGGGCCCTGCAGCAGTATCATCCGGAACATGCCCTGTGTGAAACAGCCAGGGAGATGGGGTCTTATGCACCGGAGCGGATTCAGGCCTTTGCTGACATTGCTGGGCGGTTTGTGCAGCGGGTGATTGTGCGGGGGGTGTGACACAGGAGTAATTCGGGGACCAATACTTAATGTGTCCTCAACTTTGCTTTCCAAATGTAAAACCAATAATCAAAAGCAAAACCGGCGGGTCGCGTCCCGCCCGACTCCATAAATCACATAATGGGGACACGTAACAAGTACATGTCCCCATTATGCCTTGCAAAAATGCCTTCTCCTTACGGAGGGCATCTCCTTTGCCAGATTTCTGAGACATCCAATAACGACGGAGCTTAATAAGCCGGCCCGTTACAGGGGGGGCCTCCCTTTCAGTGTGATCTAGAAGGGAAAAGCCTAAAAGCATGGCTATCGATGCAATCCTCCACAAAAGCAGAGGCTCTCAAGAGCCTCGTCACCTGCGGGGGAAATGTAGCCATGTGGTCAATGAGAACCATCCGAATTGGTGTTGCCGTCCTGACGAGCCAGACATGCCCAGTGCAGCGCTGTACGAGTCAAGAACATGGTTACCTATGTTTATGAACCGTACCCGCAGCCGGGGGACGCAACCCCCGGGTTTTGCTTTGGGACTCAGGATATTAAATCAGGTAAGAAATAAAAAATGCTCTTTTAAAACAAAACAGATCAGGCAATAAAAAACCCGGTCAATCGACCGGGCCTTGTTTCTTCAAAATATGTTCTGCTCCCCTAAAATTGTAACCAGAGCAAAAAAGAGACGCTGATGATCGTCATGGAGCCTCCCGCCAACAGGTAAAGTAGGGCATCCAGAACGTTGATCGGTACACTTTGTTTCCTGTTCTCCAGTAAATTTGGCATAAACTCTCCCCGTTTCACTTTTTACGGTATTATCCCGTTCGGTTGAGGCTGATTAAAAGTATAGCAACGCCTGTGCCAAGATAACATGAAATATTGATTGTCGTTTATAACTAACTGTAATCAAACAAGAAAAAAGAATTCAAAAGCCACTTCAGGTGAAGGAAGGTCTGAGGCTCTTGGTTAAATGGCGAGACGATTGTGGGGGTTTTGCCGGTTGGCCGTTTAAGGACGTTCCATCTTGTGGCAGAAAAGGCAGCGATATTTAGCCGGATGACCTTCAGGGAAAGGAATCGCGTCCTTGTTGTGGCACTCTTCACAGAACTTCTCTGCGGCCTTCTTCCCATCGGTCTTGACGATATCGAAAAAGCGCTGGTGATCATCATCGTATGGCACGCGACTGGTCGATTCCGGTGGCGCCTGCCAGAGAAATGCCAGGATTACAACGGCAATTCCGATCAGTAGAAAATCACGTTTTTTGAGCGCAAGAGCCATTGAAACCTCTGGTGTTTAACTGTTTTTTTTGGTTAATGCAGATGCCCTGCTATCAGGACAACACGATCAAAGATAGCATTAGTTCCGGAACACTGCAATATCAAGAGAGAATTCATTTGGAAGTGTGAAAAAAGCTATTCACTGCGGATGAACAGGAGATAGATTGCCAGGAAAACAATAAAAGAGCCGCCGCCGACCAGAACCAGCAGGGAATCGGTCGGCATGCCGCTCTCCAGAGAGACTCCCTTTGAGAGGGTATACCCGAGCAGGTAAATGAAGCCGGTGATTGTCATGACTACAACCAGCAGCAGGCGCCAGCGCATCAGGTAAGCAATTACGGCGGTAACGCCCACCCCCGCAAGGAAGTAGGGGTGTTCCATGATGGTCTTGAGGTCCATAGCCTCAATGTAGGCCATGACCTTGGTGGTTTCGAACTGTTTTATGAATTCAACGGCAGAGCTGAAATCCATCTGGCCCCTCCAGAAACTGTTGCGCCGGCATCAATATTTCTGATCGCCATAGTACCATTTTTTCAGAAAGTGGCAATGGCAAAAAGGCGCCATAATTCTTGACTTTTTATGACGCGCTCAATAGAGTAACCCCCTGCTGAACAAAGTGAAGAGAGGGTTTGAAAAGTGCCGGAACGTGCCATCGGTGTGTTTGATTCAGGGGTTGGCGGACTGACCGTTCTGAGAGCTCTGCGCCAGCATGTCCCCGACGAGTCGCTCGTATACCTCGGCGACACGGCACGGGTGCCATACGGGACAAAGAGCTCGCCGACCGTGATGCGATACGCACATGAAGCCGCACGCTTCCTGCTCGCCCAACGGGTCAAGCTGATGGTGGTCGCCTGCAATACCGCTTCGGCAGTCGCCATCGACGAGCTGGTTGAGAGATATCAGGTGCCGGTTATCGGTGTTATTCAGCCGGGGGCAAAACGCGCCCTTGAGATGACCCGCAATGGCCGCATCGGAGTCATTGGGACTGAAGGAACGATTCGTTCCGGGGCCTATGACCGGGCCTTGCAGGAATTTCGTCCGGATATCGTTGTCCATACGGCGGCCTGCCCGCTTTTCGTGCCGATCGCTGAAGAAGGCTGGTCCTGCCACGAAGTTGCCCGCCTCGCTGCCCGTGAGTACCTGGCCCCATTGCTCGACAAAGGCGTCGATACACTGGTGCTTGGCTGCACCCATTACCCGTTGCTCAAGAATACCCTGCAGGAGGTTGTCGGCCCCGACGTGCAACTGGTCGACTCGGCACAGGAGACGGCGAAGGCCGTCAAGCTTCGACTTGAACAGAGCCTGCTGCAACCCCCATCCGCCACGCAACCACCATGCTATTTCGTGACTGACATTCCTGATCGTTTCGTAAGGGTCGGTGGGGCCTTCCTTGGAGAGCAACTGAGGGATGTCAAAACTGTTGTTCTGGATTGAATTATGGCTAATAAAAATCGTCAGGCAGAGAAGCAAAAGCCCCTCGGAAGGCGACTGATCCCATGGCTCATTCTGGCCGTCATTCTGTTTGTAGTCGGCTTGGTGGTTGGTACTTTGCAAATAGGCAAAACTCCTGAAAAAGCGGCCCCCGTCGCCGATGTCCCGCCACAATTGGCCAGGGAGGTTGTCCTTTATTTTGCATCAGCTGGCGGCCAGACACTGGTCGCGGAATCGCGTCAGATCACTGGCTGTGAGCTTGATAAAGATTGCCTGAGAGAAACGGTCCAGGCGCTTATTTCAGGGCCTTCGGGGGATATGGTGCCGATCCTGCCCTCTCGGACGACTCTGCAAAACCTGACTGTTGTCGACAGTCTCGTACAGGTCGATTTCAGTCGGGACCTGATCGACGCCCATCCCGGAGGGACCCAGAGTGAACTGCTTACAGTCTATGGCCTGACTGACACCCTGGCTGTCAACTTCCCTCACATCCGACAGGTTCAGATTCTTGTCGAAGGCAATCCTGTCGCGACTCTCAAAGGCCATGTCGATCTGCGTCAGCCCGTCTATGCCGATTTCAGCCTCGTCGAAGAGGGGGCGGCCCCAATCGGCAGAATGAACAGCCTTCCTGCCGGAGGCGAAGAGTGACCGATTTCCGCATGGCGATTTCCGAAAGGGTTCTGATCCTGGATGGCGCCATGGGGACTTTGCTCCAGGAGCGGGGACTTTCGCCGAGGGACTGTCCTGAAGAAATGAACCGGGAGGCAGCCGACGCGGTCATCGGCATTCATGCCGAGTACGCCGAGGCAGGAGCAGATATCCTGATCGCCAACAGCTTTGGTGGCAACCGGGTCAAGTTGGCCAACTACAACCTGGAAAATGCAGTCGATGAGCTGAATCGGCGAGCTGTGGAGTTGGCGAGGAAGGCTGCTCCTGCAGGAGTCTTCGTCGGGGGCTCTGTCGGCCCGACAGGACGATTAGTCGAACCAGTCGGTGATGCCGGTTTTGATGAAATGATTGACATCTTTGCTGAGCAGATATCCTCTCTCGTCGGTGCCGGCGCCGATCTGATCTCTTTTGAAACCTTTCTCGATATCCGCGAACTGCGTGCCGGAGTTATTGCCTGTCGCGATGTCTGTGACTTGCCGATCATCGCCCAAATGACCTTCGATGATGCGGGACGTACCGTGCTCGGGACTCCCCCTACCGCAGCTGCCGTCACCCTGGATGCCTTGGGGGTCGATGTCATCGGTGCCAATTGTGGTCTCGGTATCGACGGTATCCATGACGTTCTTGCTGAGATGCGTCAGGTTACGCCCAGGCCCCTGATCGCCCAGGCCAATGCGGGCTTGCCGATCCTCAGGAACGGTCAGACAATTTTTCCGGGTACGCCGGAGGAGATGACGGCCTATCACGAGCGCTTAATTGCCCTCGGCGTGCGTATCGTCGGTGGTTGTTGCGGCACCACCCCGACTCATATCCGGGTGATGCGCGACGCGCTCAATAACCACCCTCAAGACTGGTGCCGACCACTGCGTCGTGGGTTTCTCTCCAGCCGTAGCGACGTCGCAGAGTTCGGTGGCGAAACCCCTTGTGTGCTGATCGGTGAGCGAATCAACCCAACCGGAAAGAAAGGATATACCGAAGAGTTGTGGTCGGG
>Ga0070729_10006013_pt1 | contig 12180 bp, 12 predicted proteins | sample tdDd472_FD_66725 | JGI IMG/M metagenome (GOLD analysis project Ga0070729, IMG submission 66725) | Marine sediment microbial communities from the Atlantic coast under amendment with organic carbon and nitrate - tdDd47.2 | ecosystem: Environmental > Aquatic > Marine > Coastal > Sediment | place...
GTGGGGGTGTGGGCGTACTACGAGTTCCTGTACACGCACCCTCTGGATGAGCAGGAGCTCGCGGAACTGAAGATCGATTGGGACAACGCGACAGGCGGGAACTGGTCGCCCTGGTGGGATCGGGGTGATGGAACGATCGAATGGAATCCGTCAGCGAGTTACAACGAGTGGATGTTGTCGATTCCGGATGAGGAGAAGGCGTGGCCGATCCTCGTGCAGGTGTACTACGACCATCACAAGGGGTTGTATCAGGAAGAAGCGTACCTTGAGTACACTGGGACGCTTCCACATCATGCGGAGCGATGGGCACTTTGGCGCGAGTTGATCGAGACAGATGCGTTCATGGAGATCACGGATCGCATACAAGACGCGACCACACGCAAGTACCTAGGCGCGGAACTCCGGGGAGGAACGGAGCGCTTTGAGCTCGCCCAGATGGAGAAGCACGGTTACGAGGATTGGGTGACGGGCAATAAGAATTCGAACCCAAGCATGATAGATGCGCAGCTCAGTTGGCTCGGCCGATTACGATCCTCAAGCACGAATCTATGTGCTCGTGCTGCGTATGAGCTCGAAGAAGGCAACCCTGATGAGTTCGTGCACTTTGTTGAATCGGCGCACACGCTCGGGGAGTACGCTCGGGAGTTTCCGATCTTGATCTCCGAGCTCGTCTGCATCGCGATCGAGTCCACAATCAAGAGTACGCTGAGCTGGGGGCTGGTCGCGCACCCGGACGCGTTTGACGCGACACATCTGCAGCGGCTCGACGCGATCCTTGAGGATCAATGCTCGTTCGATATCGAGTGGGGGATTGAGCAGATGGGGTTCCACGATTCGATCCGCCGGATGTGCGATGCGGATGGGTCGTTCTCGCCTGGACAGATTGCAGCGTACGGACTCGTTGGGCCAGCGAACTCCATGCCGATCGAAGAGCTGCATGCGACTCCGCAACGCATGTTGTACGTGCATCACCTTGCGATGAGTCAGGGTGACTTGTTGGGTGCGATCCCGTGGGATGAACAGGTAGAGTCAATGGAGGGTGTTTTCGAACGAGAGCGGGACGCGCTGAGTCGAGTCAGTAACGCGATGCTTGATGTGCTGATGCCTTCGCTGGACAGTGCAGCGGTTCGAGCACGAAACTATAAACAGGAATCTCTCGCACTCCGTCTCGCCCTCGCAGCGTATCTCCATCGTGATCGGCACGGCACATTCCCCGAATCGATCGATTCAATCGATGATGAACTGTTGAGCTTCGATCCAATCGACGCGTTCACGGGTGAGCCGCTCAAGTACACGATCCGCGATGGGCTCCCCCTGATCTACTCCGTCGGCGACAACAGAACAGACGACGGCGGGATGATCCGGTGGGGATTCACCGACCCCGATGTCCATGGGAACCAACGACGAACCCAGACCTGGCCCGAGTGGTGGAGCAGCGATGAGGCGGCGCAGCATCGCGCATCCAACCCCGATCAGTCGCACGGCGATTGGGTGATCTTTCCGATCCCCGTGGGCGATCCCGCACCGATCGAGGACATCGACTACGACCCCGATTGGGATCTCAAACAAGACGGCATGTACAACGAAGAATCGGGCGCGGTATCGATTCCGGATGATGGGTGATTCCCCTTGATCGTGTGGGATGGCCAACGGGAATAGATGGTGCGTGATTCGTGTTGAGACTAGGATCAGGTATGAACGGTATTGGTATTATTGTGCTCACCGTGATCATCGCGATCCTGACCGCGATCATCACCCTGATCTGGTGGAAAGTCGGCGATCAATGGGCCGACGAGGAGTACAAGAAGTTCGGGCACGGCGGCGGCGCGCCCAAGGGGCCGCCTCCGACGGTGATCCAGGACTTCGACGCCCAGCCCGATGCGAAGAACGCGGAGTGAGCGCGGATGCCCAGGTACAAGCTCACCGTCGCGTACGACGGGACGGATTTTCACGGCTGGCAGAAGCAGGAGCCGCCCGACCCTGATGCGCCCAAGCCCGCGCCCGGCGAGGAGCCCGTGCGGATCCAGATGCGCACGGTGCAGCATGTCGTTGAGCAGACGGTTCGCGAGGTGATCCGCGAGCCGATCACGCTGATGGGCGCATCGCGGACGGACAGCGGCGTGCACGCCAACGGGCAGGTGGCGAGTTTCATGAGCGAGCCCGATCCTGACAAGGGCGTGGGTTGGCCTGCGGATCGTGGGTGCGATCAGTTGATCCGGGCGCTCAATGGGCGCTTGCCTCGCGATGTGCTCATTCGCGACGCGTCGATCGTGCACGACGAGTTCAATCCCATCGGCGACGCGATCGAGAAAGAATATCGGTACACGATAGTTTCTGGGCAGACGCGCCCGTTGTGGGACCGGCGGTATGTGTTCCACACCTGGTACGACCTGGACGCGGAGCGCATGGGGCGCGCGTGCGAGTTGATCGTCGGCGAGCACGACTTTGCGAGCTTTGCGCAGATCTCGCACGGTCGCAAGACGACGGTCCGGACGATCTATGAGTGCGGCGTCCTGACGCCCGAGCCGGGCAAGTTCGTGATCCATGTGCGCGGGAACGGGTTCCTCTACAACATGGTCCGCATCATCGCGGGGACGATGATGGAGGTGGGACGCGGGAAGATCGATCCTGAGTCGATCCCCGAGATCCTCAAGAGCGGCGATCGCAAACAGGCGGGCCCGACTTTGCCGCCTCAGGGTTTGAGGCTGGAGTGGATCCGGTATCCTGAAGTGGACGGATAAGGAACTACTCTGGGTGCCACTACTCGCCGTCTTCGGCGCAGTAGTGCTTCCCATTCGTCCGAAGAGCACTACTGCGCCGCTGCGCGTCGAGTAGTGGCACCCTGCGAGGGGATTGGGGATTGGGTGCCCTGCTTTGATCCGGCGCAGACGGACAAAGCAGGAACGGACGACGCACGAAGACCTGCATTGCCCTTCGGGTCAATGCATGGCACCCTGATAGGGTGATCCCGAGAGACCGCGAAGTAGCCCGGAGTGTGAATCGAGATGAAACCGCAAAGAGCTCGAGTCTGGGTGTTCCGAACCGCGATCGTGATCTTCGCGGTTCTGATTGTGTTATACATTCTCTCGGGGTGGTCCGCGGCGGGCTGGATGCAAGTCATTGGCTCTCGTGGCTACCTCTTTGCGTGTGGAGAAGGACTTGTTGGGCTTGGGATCGCGGATCCGGATCTGATTGTGGATTCGGGCGTGTTTTTGGAATCGCAGGCGGTGGGTTGGCGTTGGTGGTTTTTGATTGCGCAGACGCCGCGCAGTTCACAGTTGTTCGTACCGATCTGGTTGCCCATGCTGGTTGTTGCTCTCGTGGTGTGGTACTCACGCCCGAGGAGGCATCGCTCGGCTTGCTGCGAATCGTGCGGGTACTCACTCGAGGGCTCAACCATTGCCACCTGCCCTGAGTGCGGTCGAGAACATGCATAGATACCGTTGGATGATGACTGGTGTGTTGTTCTTCGTGTTCGTCGCGACTCATGTGTCGTATGGTGAGGTGACGGTTTTGCATCATCGTCGCATCAACTGGTGGAGCGGGCAGGTGGGTTTCATGTGGGGGCAACGCTCGGGTGCATCTGGTCGTCTGTTGAGCTTTGATGAGATGACGATCAACGCGCCTTCATTTCAGCGCGGCACACATTTGCCCAGCATGACCTGGAGTGCGAGCGGCGGCCGGATCGGTGGTCCTGTTTGGGGGTTCGTGCTGCTGGGACTGCTGTTGATCTGGGTGCCGGTGTATCATCGACGACGAATGCAGGACTCCGAAGCCTGTCGAAGTTGCGGGTACCTCATCGTGGGGATGACGAGTACAAAGTGTCCTGAGTGCGGTGCAAGAATTGATCATGACGACTGACATCATCACCCAAACCGAGCGTCTGACTTTGCGTGTGCCTTGTGTTGAGGATGTGGATGTGCTCGCGTCGTATTGGGGTGATGCGGAGACGATGAGGTACATCGGGCACACGGGTGAGGGGTGGTCTCGGGAGATGGTGCAGCAGCGGATCGAAGCCGCGATCGAGCGTCAGCGGGTGAGCGGGTTTTGTTTCTGGGTGGTTGAGTTGCGCGAGACGGGCGAGGTGATCGGGCAGGGGGGGATTGTGCCTGTTGCGAATCAGGGGCCTGAGATCGAGCTTGGGTATCGGCTGGGGAAGGCGCATTGGGGCAAGGGCTACGCGACGGAGATCGCGCGTGCGACCGCGAAGTATGCGATGGAATCGATCGGGCTCGATCGGTTGATCGCGGTGAGCTACCCCGAGAATGCCGGGTCTCGCCGGGTGCTTCTGAAGGTCGGGTTTGAGGATCGTGGGATCACGGATCGGTACTACGACACGACCTGTGCGCTGTATGAGCTGACGCGCGAACGATGGGATGAGCTGAGGACGGATCAATCCGGTGGTTGATCGAGGGGTGTGTCGGAGCCCGGACCATGTGCGCCGTGACGGGGTTTGGCGCGGAGGGACGAGGCGCGCGTGATCGCGTCCTTACCGAACTTGTCGGCGATCGCATCGCTGATCCGATCGACGGCTCGTTCTTTCTCGTGGTGGTCGGTATCGAACAGCCCTGGTGTCGCCGGCGCATCGGTGAGCTGCGAGACACCGACACCGATCAGGCGGACGGGCTGGAACGAGCGTGCCCAGGTGTCAAAGAGGGATCGGGCGGCATCATGGATCGTGCGTGTCTCGTCGGTCTGATGATCGAGCGTGTGTGATCGCGTGATGGTCTCAAAGTTGCCGAATCGGACCTTGATGGTCACTGTGCGGGCGAACCGGTTGTGCTTTCGCAGGCGCATGGCGACATCCTGGGCCTGGCGTGCGATGAGGGCGCGGACCTCGTCGGGGTTGTCGAGATCGACGCCGAAGGTGTGCTCGTGGGAAATGGACTTGGCTTCTCGATCGATGCGGACGGGTCGATCATCGATCCCGCGAGCGAGCGTATGAAGGTGCTCGCCGTGCTCACCCATTCGGGTGCGGAGGGTGTCGATGGGCATCGATCGCAGATCACGGACGGTTCGGATCCCGAGTCGTGCGAGCGATCGCTCGGCGCTGGGCCCGATGCCGGGGAGCCTGGTGACATGGAGCGGGTCGAGGATCTGCTGAATCTGATCGGGCTCGATGACGAAGAGTCCGTCGGGTTTGTCCATATCGGAGGCGAGCTTGGCGAGGAACTTGTTTGGCGCCACGCCGACGGAGCAGGTGAGTTGGGTTTCATCATGAACGAGTCGGCGGATCTCTTTCGCGATGTCAATCGCCGACCCAAAGAGCTTGAGCGATCCGGTGACATCGAGGAAGGCCTCATCGATGGAGATGGGTTGGATCGCGGGAGAGAACCGTTCAAGGATTTCGAAGACCTGGCGAGAAATGGCCTTGTAATCGCTGTGACGACCCGACACAACGATCGCGTCTGGGCAGAGTCGGAGCGCGACGGCGGTGGGCTGAGCGGAGTGGCATCCGTATTTTCGTGCTTCGTAGGAAGCGGCGGCGACGACGCCGCGTGGTCCTGAGCCGCCAACGAGCAGGGGCTTGCCCCGGTATTGGGGGTTGTCACGCTGCTCGACGGACGCGAAGAAGGCATCCATGTCGACATGCAGGATGGCGCGGGACGGGGGCATGGGGATATTTTAGGGATGCCCGGTATTTGGTATGCTTGGCGTATGAAATGGATATGCATATTGATCATGGCGTTGGGGTGTTCGTTGGCGTCGGCGGAGCGGTGGTACGAGGCGCTCGATGAGCCGCTTCATATCCGATACCGGGTTGAGTTTCACGCGTCGATGAGCGATGCGGAGTTTGCGGCGATGGGGCGGCGGATCAACGGGCGGCCCGAGCACCCTGATCGACGCACCTATGAGATGGAGCGGGAGCGGCGCGAGCAGGGGCCGAGTGTGGTCGCGCACGAGTTGTGGATCGATCATCGCGGGGTGCGCCGGTCCAATACCTCGAATACGGATGACGATCTGTATTACGACGCGGGCAACGACGGCAAGACGGGCTGGATGCTCACACGCAACGGTCTGACGCTCGTGGATGCTGATGCGCCGAGCGTGCCCGGGAGGCCGGACCCGAAGGGGCGACTCGAAGAGCAGACGCGGGATCTGGGGCGGTTCTTTACCCGCGGCAAGACCATCGCCAGCGCGGTGGGGGTCGGTGAAGACGCATGGGTCGCTGATGGCGATGCCGTGGTGGTTCAGAATGAGCGGCGCACCCTGCGTCTGGTTGATGACGGGGAGACCGTGACGATCACGATCACCGAGGCGCAGCGTCCTGAGTATGTCGGTACGAGCTGGTCGCTTGAGGGAGAGACTGAGATCGGGGAGACGGGGCGGGTGATTCCGAGTGTGTTCAGCTCGTTCACAGCGGGGGGGCAGTTGGAACAGCGTGTGGTGCTCGAGGAGATCCGGACGATCTCAGCCAGCGAGATCAAGGCGGTGACGAAAGTGCCGACGGTTGATGGCGATGACTTGGCTCGCGGCAAGCTGACCTTCACGATGATTCAGGACCATCGCGGCGGTGAGATCGTGCAAGAGACGCACGCCCCCGATGGGACGGTCAGCACGGAGCGGTTCAACCCGAGCGGGCGCGGTTGGCTGCGTCCGGTGCTGTGGGTGTGTGCTGGGCTGATCGTCGTGGTGCTGGTGTGGTTGCGAGTCAGGAGGGGGTCATGAAGTTTCATCTGAATCAGCGCGGTTTCACGCTGCTGGAGTTGTTGTTGGTGATCGCATTGGTTGGGATCCTGGTCACGCTGCTGCTGCCGACGCTCGGGTTGACGCGTGATCGGGCGATGCAGACCAAGGCGATGAGCGATCTGCGTCAGCACGCGGCGGTGATGGGGATGTACGCGGGCGACTGGGACGACCGGTTCCCCTTCTTTGCCATACCGGGCGCGACCGAGACGGTGATCCGAACCGAGCGATACACCGAGGCGTTTTCTTATTTCAGTTCGCACTCGTTCTGGCCCGTGGCGCTGGTGGACCGGTACTACCCCGGCATGGCGATTGATGACGAGGTGTTCCAATCGCCGTATGCCAGAGAGACGAGTTGGAGTGCTTGGGGGGCGTACGCGTATTCGTGTTCGATGATCGCGGCTCCGGAGTACTGGGACCAGTCGACGCGCGAGGGGGTCAATCAGTTGCGCCCGAACCGGGTGTCGTCGGTGCGGTACCCGGGGAGCAAGGCTCTGCTGAGCTTTGATCCGTGGCGCTTGTCGTGGCCCGCTCGTCAGGTGCTGACGCGCGACGGGGTGCTCGATCGCACAACCCTGATCGCGACGGTCAGCGGCGGGGTGGAGCGCGAGACGGTGGGCGAACTGGGTGAAACCGTGCGTTCTGGGGATGGGCGTGACCCGGCGTTGGGCCATGTTGATCATCTGTTTGGTTGGGAGCCGTCTGGGATGCACACGCTGCGTGGCGTTGAGGGTCGGGATCTGCCCTGATGCCTGAATGAGACAAACGGGGCTGGTTTCAGAAAGACAAAGTTTTTATCCGGTTGATCGAGCGAGTGGCGCGTGCACAATTAACACCATGAAGACCCGAACGATGCGTGCGAGTGCTTTGCGGATGATGTGTGGCGTTGCCACGGCTGGGGTGCTTGCGTCTTGCAGCGCACCCAAGGTTGAACAACCAAAGCCCGCGAGCAACGAGCAGGCGCTCAATGCGACACCCGAAGAGCAGCAAGCGGCGAAGCTCCAGAACGAGATCGCGACGGAGGCCGCGGCGCAGCCCAATCCCGCGTCGTCGCTCGCGGATGCACGCCAGGTGCAGGCGCAGGTGATGGACTTTGCCGACGAGATGACGCTGCGCCTCGCCGAGGCGATTGATCAGATCGAGGGGCGATCGCAGAGCATCGAGGGACGCACGGTGGCGCACCGGCTCAAGTACACCGTCGCGCACGGCGCGACGATAATCGCGTCGGCGCAGAACCCACGCATCGCGCTGGTGGACATGTATGTGATGATCTCTTTGCAGCGGGCGCTGCTGGAGAAGAACATCGTGCCACAGTACTTTGGGTCTGAAGCAGATCGGTTGGTGCAGACATTCCAAACGAGCGAGCAGGAGATCAAGGGGCTCGCGAGCAAAGCATTGACCGTGGAGCAACTCGCGGAGATCGATCGCCTGATCGCACAATGGTTGGAGAACAATACCGATCGTGTTTACGCCGGCTATGTCCGTTTCTCGGAGTTCTCCGCGGCTCGCCAGGTATCCACGGCACAGGCGCAGAAGGGGCGAGCAAGCAATGTGCTCGGGTTCCTTTTCATCGATCCGCTCGCGGGTCTTGATCCGACGACGCGCGAGATCGAGCAGGCACGATTGCTCGCGGAGCGTGCGTTCTTCTATATGCAGCGGATGCCCATGCTCATCAGCTGGCAGGCGGAGCTGCTGGTGATGGACACGGTGAGTGAGCCCGAGTCCCGAACGGTTCTGACCAGCGTGGAATCGTTGACGCTCTCGGTGGAACAGATCTCTCAGGATGTGGATGAACTGAACAAGCGATTCCCGGAGCTGATCAGCGCCGAGCGACAGGCAATCCTTGAGAAGCTCGATCAGACGATCGATGAGCAGCGCCAGAAGTCGATCGATCAGGCATTGGCCGGACTTAGCACAGAGCGACGGGCGCTGATCAATCAGCTGTCCGATCAGGAAGAGCAGCTGCGACCGCTGGTGACAGACTTGCGCCAGACGGTGGACTCGGCGACGGCGCTGAGTGATTCGGTGCGATCGACGACCGAGCAGTTCGAGCAGCTCGCGAAGGTGCTGCGCCTGGATGAGCCGGGCGAGACCGACCCGGACGCGGAGCCCACGGATATCCGGGATGTGACCGAGGCGCTGCGCGAGACGACGCGGGCGGCCGAGGAACTGGTGCGTCTGAGTGAATCGATCAAGGGGACGACGGACCCGGCGGCACTCGAAGAACGATTGGTGATGATCGAGCAGCGCCTCGTGAACGCGGAGAACACCGCGAACCGGATCATGGACAAGGCGTTCAGGTTGGCACTGACGCTGGTGATCGTGCTGATCGCGGGGCTTTTGGTTGTAGTGATTGTCGGCGCGTGGCTTCGCGGGCGTACATCGCGTGCCACGGCGTGATCACAAAATCCCCAGCGAATCACTCATCATGTGCCCGGCGCGGTTGCTTGTCGCGCTTGGGTCGAGCATGGAGTCGAGGTCTGCGGGGAGGATCATCTTGAAGCTCGCGCCCTTGCCGGGTGTTGACTCAAGGCGGATGCGTCCCTTGTGCTCGTAGACGATGCGTTTGGTCACGGCGAGCCCGAGGCCGGTGCCCTTGAGGCCCTTGGTGGTGTTGAAGGGCTCGAAGATCCAGGCGAGCTTGTCCTGCTCGACGCCGGGGCCGTTGTCGATGACATTGATCGTGACGGCGGGGCGGAGCATCGCGCCGGGCTTGTTGGGGTCGGGGCGGGTTTCATTGAAAGAGACGCGGACGGTGATCGCGCCGGTGTCGTTGGGGACAGCTTCGATCGCGTTGGTGAGCAGGTTCATCAGGGCCTGATGGATGAGACTGGGATCGATCATGATCGGGGGCATCTCGGGGTCGGCGTCCACGATCAGGGCGATGTTCTTCTCCTGGCACGGTTTCTCGAGCAGCAGGGCGCATTCCTCGACGACTTTGTTGATGGGCGTGAGCTCGAGCTCGAGCTGCAGCTTGCGCCCGAAGGCGAGCATGTTCATGGTGAGCGAGGCGATGCGGTCGAGGTTGCGCCGCAGGATGCCCCAGCCGTTCTTGGTGATGGCGAGGTCATTCTTGTGGAGCCCAATCTCGACAACATCCGCGCCGCCTCGGAGCCCCTGGAGGATGTTCTTAATGGAGTGGGAGAGGGAGGCGACGGTCTCGCCGATGGCGGCCATGCGTTCGGAGTTGACGCGCTTGAGGTGTTCTTCCGCGTTGGCGAGTGCGAGCCCGGTGTGCTGGCCGATCGCGTTGAGGAGTTCGAGCTGTTCTTTTTTGAAGGCGTGGTTCTGGGTGGATGAGTCGATGTAGATGGCGCCGAAGACATGATCGCCGAAGAGGATGGGCGAGCAGATCGCGGATCGGATCTGGTACTGCTGCACGGAGTCGCCCGAGACGAATCGCGGGTCGGTCATGGCGTTGGTTGTCAGGACGCCCTCGCCGAGGGTGGCCATGCTGAGGATGGTGCGTGAGACATGGATCGTGGGGTCCTCATCGCGCTTCGCGGGATTCGCGTATCGGACAACACCGGGCACGAGGGGTTCATCGTCGGAGACGCCCTGGATCATGATGACCCCGCGTTCCGGCTTGAACTCGTTGAAGACGAGGTCCATGACGGCTTCGAGGAGTTCTCGGTTGTTCATGATTCGCGCCGTGAGCGCGGTGAGGGTGTAGATGACGCGGAGGTGATCCACCGCCGCGGCGGGGGTGTCCGGGTCTTCGGACGCGTCGGTGCCGACATATGAATCCGTCTGGGTGACGATGCGTTCCTCGACCTCGGTTTCCATGTCGAGTTCGTCGGTAATGAGGACCGAGGGCTTCTTGCTGAGTTTGGCGGGATCGCCGAAGAGGAAGACGGTTGCACCGACACGGATCTCGTCGCCGGGCTCGAGGCGGATCCGGTCCTTGATGGCCACGCCGTTGACGATGGTGCCGTTGTGCGATTGGAGATCGCGGAGGAACCAAGTGTCGCCGTCGGGTGTGAGTTCCGCATGGCGGCGTGAGACGGTATTGTCGCTGAGGGGGATTGCTTCTGTAGAGCGTCCGATGAGCTGGGGCTGATCGGTGGGAAGCTGGTAGCTTTTGCCCTCGTCGGGGCCCTCGATGACGGTGAGTTTGAGCATGCGACATGATCGTATCGGAAATCCGGGGGCTTGCGAACCTCTGAGCCGGATTTCGGGCACCTGATGGGGCGGATGATTGCTATTGTCTATGTATGGCCAAGCGTGGTTCATCGAGTGCGAGTTCACGCCCCCCCGGGGGCGATGACCTGTTTGTGGTCCTCGCGGGCAAGGAGCTGTTCCTCCGCTCGCAGTACACGAACATGCTCCGCTCGGCGCTGGTCGAGAAGCACGGCGAGATCGATACCTTCAAGTTCTCGGGGAACGAGGTCGAGATTGCGCAGGTACTCGATGAATGCCGTTCATTCGGGCTGATGAGCTCGTACAAGCTCGTGATCGTGGATGACGCCGAAGTGTTCGTCAATGAGGCCACACGCCCGATACTCACGCGGTACGCGGAGAGCCCGTGCGATCAGGCCACGCTGCTCTTGCGTGCCAACACCTGGCGCCCCGGCAATCTCGACAAGGCGATCGTAAAGTGCGGCGTCGTCACAAAGTGCGATCAGGTCGAAGAACCCATGGCGATCAAGTGGACGCAAGCCCGGGCGCAGCGTGCATATGAGTCCTCGATCGGGCAGCGAGAGGCCGCGATGCTCATCGAGCGTCTGGGTGTTGATCTGGGAAAGATCGACGCGGAACTCGGGAAGCTGGCGACTAGCGCGGGTGTGGGCAACCCGATCAGCGCGGGGCTGATCATGGAGATGGTGCCGCTGACGCGAGAGGCGGAGAACCCCTGGGTCATTCAGGAACCGTTGCTGAGCGGGAACCCGCAATACACCCTTGAGCAGCTTCGGATTGTGCTTGAGAACTCCGGGAAGTCGAACTTTGTGCCTGTGTCGTACGCGTGCATCGATCTGGCGAGAAAAATCGTCGGCGTGAGTGAGGGCGCAGCGAACGGCGAAAACCTGAACACGGTCGCCAAAGAACTCAAGCTCTGGGGGCAGAGCCGGGACGCGATCATGCGTCTGGCTCGAAAGGTCCCCCCCAGCACGGCGCGGGCGCTTCTCGATGCGAGTGTGCGTGCGGACATGGATATCAAGCGATCAGCGGATCCGGTTCGGACGCTGGAGGTCTTGGCGCTCCGGTTCGCCGCGGTCGTGCGTTGAGCGCGATTTTGCAGGTATTCTGGACGATTTTGTGATGGATCGACGATCTTACCGATGGGTCTGGGCGCACCGATGCGCCCCGTAGCTGGAGGCATGCACCCATGAGCAGGACGCTCTTCATCAGGAAACGGTCGCTGGAGTTGGCGCTGTACGCGGGCACACTGGTGGCGTTGAGCGCGTGCGGTGGGAAGGGTGCTGGCGGCAGCGTTCGCGCCTCAGACCCAGACACCCCGGTTAACACCGGCCTTTCGAGCCTTGAGCGTGCCCC